>Ga0316204_10000893_pt1 | contig 93941 bp, 92 predicted proteins | sample 6monrhotite_MG_2_FD_205661 | JGI IMG/M metagenome (GOLD analysis project Ga0316204, IMG submission 205661) | Microbial mat bacterial communities from mineral coupon in-situ incubated in ocean water Damariscotta River, Maine, United States -... | ecosystem: Environmental > Aquatic > Marine >... | reverse complement strand
CTGGATGCTTATTGATCCATTGTTATCTTTCCTTGTCGCAATTATTGTGGCGTGGGGTGGTTGGCGATTGGTGCGGGAAACTACCTTGGAGTTAATGGAGGCTGTACCAAAAGAATTGGACTACGATACTGTGACACAGGCTATACAAGCTATTGAAGGTGTTGTTGGCATGCATCACATTCATCTGTGGCGCTTGCCAATTGGAAAGTTGGCCGTATCAGCGCATATTCAGGTTAACGATATGGGAGAATGGCCTGTTTTACTCCCATTATTACTCGAAACACTTAAACAACAAAATATAGAGCACGCCACCTTGCAGCCAGAATTAAGGTGTTGTGATGAATAAATGCGTCGGGCAAACGCGGCTATTTTTTCCTAATATCCTTTAAAGATAAGCGGTTGCATGCCTCCTCCACTCCTTATACCGTTATCTTTCACATTAAGGCTGGATGGAGAGATTAAGATGTTTCGTGCTTTTATTTTCATATTACTGGCCTGTTGCCCTAATTTCGTGGTAGCTGAGGAAGGCCTTATGGGTAAATATACCAACGCATTAATCAATGAAGCCAGCCCGTATTTACAGCAGCATGCCCATAACCCCGTACATTGGTACCCGTGGGGTGAAGAAGCTTTTGCCAAAGCAAAAAAAGAGAATAAACCCATATTTTTATCTATTGGTTATGCCACCTGTCACTGGTGCCATGTGATGGAAAACGAGGACTTTGAAGATGAGGAAGTCGCTGCGATGATGAATAAAACATTTATTTCAATCAAAGTAGACCGTGAAGAGCGCCCTGATATTGATCAAGTATATATGCAGGTTGCCCAGATGATGAATGGGCAAGGCGGTTGGCCTCTAAATATCTTGATGACACCCGATAAAAAACCTTTTTATGCTGCTACATATATTCCCAAACATAGTAGGAACGGACGTGTCGGCATGTTGGATTTATCTGCTCGTGTCGGACAGTTATGGTCCCAAGAGCGTGAAAAATTAGAACAATCTGCAAGTAAAATTAGCCAAGCATTGGCTCAGCGCAGTGGTGCACAAGCAATCGCTGGTGATATGGATGTGACAGTATTGGCGAAAAAGGCAGTCGATGATTTAAAACAGAGCTTTGATAAGGAATATGGTGGTTTTGGTGGTGCTCCAAAGTTTCCTAGTCCGCATAAGTTATTGTTTTTACTGCGCCAAGTAGAGAAGAATCATGATTCTAAAGATTTAGCCATGGTGGAGAAAACCCTTGATGCTATGCGTGCTGGTGGCCTGTTTGATCAGATAGGTTTTGGTTTTCATCGTTATTCAACGGATGCTAAATGGTTGCTGCCCCACTTTGAGAAGATGTTATATGATCAAGCTATGTTAATGATGGCATATACCGAGGCTTATCAGCTTACAGGGCATAAGCGACATGCCATGGTGGTGCGTGAAATCGCTGCATATGTATTGCGTGATATGCGTGATAAAACGGGTGGTTTTTATTCGGCAGAAGATGCTGATTCGGAAGGTGTGGAAGGTAAATTTTATGTATGGAAAACAGCTGAAATTGAGGCTTTTTTAGGCAAGGAAAATGCAAAAAAAGCCGAAAAGATGTTTAATTTATCAAAAAACGGTAATTTTCATGATGAAGCTACGGGAAAAATGACGGGGGATAATATTCCGCATTTGGCAGCCTGGACAGATGCAGGGTTAGATAAAGATGTCGAATCCATACGACAAACACTCTTTGCAACGCGTGAAAAGCGCATTCATCCATTTCTTGATGATAAAATTTTAACGGATTGGAATGGTTTGATGGTGGCAGCGTTTGCCAAGGCTTCGCGTGCGCTGGATGAGCCAAAATATTTAAAAGCAGCGAAAAAGTGTGCGGATTTCCTATTGCAAACCATGCGTGATGATCAAGGACATTTATTACACCGTTATCGCCATGGCGATGCGGGTATTACTGGGCACTTGGATGATTATGCCTTTTTCACTTGGGGTTTGATTGAGTTATATGAAGCATCATTTGATGCGAAATATTTGCAAGATGCCCTAGATTTAAACAATGATATGCTTACACGTTTCACATCTGAATCAGGTGGTTTATATCTCACTGCACATGATGCTGAAGCACTATTGGTGCGTCCCATGGAAGCTTGGGATGGTGCATTGCCATCAGGAAATGCTGTTGCGGCATCCAATATTTTGCGTTTGGCGCGCATGAGCAGTAACAGTAAGCTGGAAGAAACTGGCGATAAGATTTTTAAAGCTTTTTCAGCCTTGCTGACTCAAGCCCCTGTAGGGGTGACACACATGCTTTCAGCGCAAGTGTTTGCGGCAGGTGACAGCATTGAAATTGTTTTGGCAGGCGATAAAAATAGTAAGCAGGCGAAAGTGATGGTCGATACTTTAAACAGGTTATACCTGCCCAGTGCCATTGTGATTTGGCGAGATGATGAAAGCATGAAGCTTATTCCATTTATAAAGTTACAGGCCCCCATCAATAATCAGGTCACAGTATATGTATGCAAAAATTTTCAGTGCAATCAGCCTGTAACGGATAGCCAAGCGGTGTTAGGCTTGCTACAAAAGTAGGAATAAAAATATAGATGTAATATTCCAAGCCACCTTTCGACATAATGAGCTATGATGGGATCTGGGAGTATCTAACATGATTAAGGAAAGTATTTTTTTGATGGCTGCTATGTGTGTCAGCATATCGGCACAAGCAGTAGAGCGTATTTCAGCCGTGGGTTCGACGACGGTGCTTCCTGTGATGGCACAGGCTGCCGAGGCATATCACGCGATGCATCCTGATTTAACCGTTACAGTATCAGGTGGCGGTTCGGGTGTTGGTATTGCCTCGATTATTCAGGGTACAGCACAGCTGGGCATGGCTTCGCGCGAAACATCTCCTGAAGAGCAGGCTAAATTGGATGGTCATGTTGATAATATCGTGATTGCTTCGGATGCAGTTGCCGTGGTGGTATCCAAAGCCGTATATGAAAGTGGCATCCAGCAATTATCTATTGCTCAAATTGCTGCAATATACCGTGGTAAAATTCGCAACTGGAAAGAGCTTGGCGGCTTGGATAAACGGATCTTGGTGATTGATAAGGAAGCATCGCGAGGTACACGCCATGTCTTTGCCAAAGCTGTATTGGGCAGCTCACATGCGCGTGCGGAAGGTGCATCCATTATTTCAGGCTCAAACAATGAAGAACAAATGATTGTTTCCCGTAGTGACAATGCTATTGGCATGCTTTCTAACGCTTGGCTCAATGATGAAGTGCGTGGCGTGGATGTGCTTGTGGATGGCAAAGCGATCGCGCCGACCATTGAACATGTTCGTGATGGCAGCTATCCCATTGCACGCGGGCTGCATATTTTTCTGCCTCATAATGCAACGGCTGAAACCAAAGATTTTGTGCAATTCCTGCTCTCCAAGCAAGGGCAAGCCATTGTTAAACATGTAGGTTATTTACCTGTCCGTTAAGGCTTCGCCATTATATGCATTGATTGCGGGCGGCTGCATACTGGCAACCGTAAGCATGCTCATATTGCTGTGGTTTTTAGTAGATGCATCATGGCCTTTTTGGCATGACTTCGGAATATCTCAATTATGGGCATCAGAATGGTACCCTTATGAGTCATTGTATGGGCTGTTGCCAGCCATCATCGGTACAGCATGGGCGATGCTTATTGCCATGTTCATTGCTGTGCCTTGCGGCTTAGCGGCAGCTATTGTGAGTAGTGAAATATTACCTATTACATGGCAAAGCTGGATGCGATTAGGCATGGAAATGTTGGCTGGTATTCCGTCGGTGGTGTATGGGCTGATTGGTTTATGGGTGTTGTTACCATGGCTGCAAAACACTTTTGATTTATTAACAGGGCATAATCTCTTGGCAGCGGGCATGATTTTATCGTTGATGATTTTGCCAACCATGATGGTGATGTCGCAAGATGCTTTGCGTTTGATCCCTATTGAGCAACGCGAAGCTGCCATGAATATGGGGATGAACTGGAGTCAACGCTTATTACGGGTGTTATTGCCACAAGCTTGGCCCGGTATTCGTTCTGGTATACTGCTTGGTTTGGGGCGCTCTTTGGGTGAAACAATGGCGGTGATGCTGGTGGTAGGGTCTCTGGATCGTGTGCCACAGCCGATTTATAATATTCTTGAACCAGCTCAAACACTAACGTCACGTATTGGCAGAGAAATGGGTGAAGCGGCGTTTGGCTCAATGCACTTTTCAGCCTTGATGGCGTGTGGTTTGGTGCTGGCAGTAGCTGCGATATGTCTCAGTTTATTGGCACAGCGAAAGTCAAAAGGCTTCGTATTATGAAGATATTTCTATGTTTATTGGCGCTGCCAGCACTGTTGCTGCCTTTGGCATGCTTTTTTTATATTGTTGTACAGGCATGGCCCGCTTTAAACTGGCAATTGATTGCTGGCTCAGAGACAGTGGGTAACTTATTTGGTGACGTTTCCAGTGCTGGGCATGGTTTGTGGAGTCAAATCAGCGGTTCATTGTTGATGATGGCTTTGGCGTGCCTGTTGGCTGCACCTATTGCTTTGAGCATAGCTCTTTTTCACGCGCTTTGGGCGACACCGAGTCAAAAACGGATGTTAATAACGATTCTGCAAATTTTACAGGGTATTCCCCCCATTGTGTATGGCCTGTGTGGTCTAATATTGTTGGTACACTTATTGCATTGGGGTATTTCACTGGCAGCTGGTGGTGTAATTTTAGGTGTGGTGATTCTTCCATTATTAAGCAGCAATGCGATTCATGCGTTAGAGCGTATTCCTGTTGAACAGACTGAGTCTGCCAAAGCATTGGGGTTAACATCTGTTGCTATTATTATGCGTGTTTGGTTGCCTGCCGCTTGGCCGGGCATGTTAACAGGGCTTTTATTGGCAATGGCACGTGCACTATCTGAAACTGCGCCAATTTTATTCACCGCGACCGTATTTTCAGGCATCACATGGCCAGACTCTATCTTTTCACCGGTCACCAGTTTGCAGACCCATATTTTCTATTTGGCACAAGAAGGCTCGAATGCCCATGCTGTTGACATGGCTTGGGCATCGGCAACCGTTTTGCTTGTTTTGGTAGTATTTTTCAGTCTAAGTGCACGTTTTTTACGGCGTTATGAGGAGTCAGTATGAACAGCGATGTGAAAATAAAATATGCAAAAAGAGAGTATGAAAACGAGGCCGATCTGGCAACATCTCAGCCCTACCTGTCTTTGGAGAACTTATCCTTGAGTCTATCAGGAGAAAGTATTTTAAATGACATCTCATTTGCTTTGCCTCACACAGGTATAAACAGTTTAATCGGCCCATCTGGAGCAGGAAAAAGCTCTTTATTACGCTGTCTAACGCTACTCTATGATGATTGGCAGGGCTCTATTGCAATCAATGGTATAGAAACACGTGCATGGTTTGGAGGAGAAGATGCTTTGCGCCGCCATGTTGGGCTTATTGCACAAAAGCCATCCGTATTCCCTGCATCGATTTATCAAAACATTATTTTTGGGCTGTCCCGAAAAGAGCGCAAACAGAATCAGTCGGTACGCGTTGAACAAAGCCTCAAGCAAGCAGCATTATGGGATGAAGTAAAAGAGCGGCTGCATGTACCTGCGAATACTTTATCTGTTGGTCAGCAGCAACGCTTATGCTTGGCACGCGCTTTGGCTCTTGAACCAAAAGTATTACTACTTGATGAACCTACAGCCTCGCTCGATCCTCGTTCCAAGCAGCTTATTGAAACATCATTGCATGATTTGGCTAAAACAATGCCCATTTTATGTGTGACACATGATTTAGAACAAGCCCAACGCCTGCAAGGGCAGGTAATTTTTATGTGTGATGGTAAAGTGATTGAAACAGCGGCTGCTGACGACTTTTTTCAAAGCCCTGAACGCATTGAAAGCCGCGAGTTTTTGCGTTGGTCAGTGTGTGATTGTGATTAATTATATGGCAGAGCATGTTACGATCCTTCAAGCTAACTTACAACGCTTTACAGGGCATGATTTGATAGATGTTAGTGATGCTGAATTGCTTTCTAAAGCGGTATTTGAGGCTCCTTTTGCTTTGATTTCACATAATAATGAGGCTGACCCTGTGTTTAATTATGGCAACCGTATAGCTATGGCGTTATTTGAAATTGACTGGCAAGATTTGATAAAAATACCATCACGTTTGTCTGCCGAAGCCAAAAACAGAGATGCGCGAAATGCGTTGTTGGCGGAAGTCACAAAAAACAACTTTATTGATGATTATAGTGGAGTTCGTATTTCAGCAAAGGGTCGCCGTTTCCAAATAGAGCATGCGATCGTTTGGAATTTATATCATAATAATGAGTATTACGGGCAGGCTGCGATGTTTTCCCAGTGGAAAAGGCTTTAGGTAAGCTCTGAATAAACTATGAATTTGAATGTTATGAATCACAACCTTCTTTACCCAGACTTACTTAGAGCTTTCTTAGTTTTTTGAAGTAAATAATGTAAAGTATGCAAAAATTAATAAGGCATACGACCCATGACTGATTATACATTACTCGATACCAGTACCGACCACGGAACCACTTTGCGATTATTTCAAAAAGGTGATGAATTTGCTATTCGTGTAGACCACCAGGATGGTGAGTTGATGCACAGTAGCGTGCATAACTCCGAAGATGTGCTTGCAGAAATTGCCTGCAAGCATGTTGCAGATAGGGATAGCCCACACCTTCTTGTTGGAGGCCTTGGCATGGGCTTTACGCTGGCTGCGGCGCTAGCGAACTCAGGTCCTTCAGCGCGTATCAGCGTGGCAGAATTGATTCCTGCGGTGGTGCGTTGGAATCAAGGGGCTTTGGGCGCAGTTGCTGGCTACCCCAGCAAAGATGAGCGCGTAGATATTCTTATTCAGGATGTTGGAAAAGTAATGCGTGAGCATAAAGATTCTTTCGATGCGATTATGCTTGATGTTGATAATGGCCCTGATGGTTATACCCGTGATAACAACGATAATTTATACGGACTCAACGGATTAGAAATTGCTTATGAGGCATTGAAGCCAGGTGGGGTGTTAACGGTTTGGTCTGCGGACACGGACAGAGATTTTACGCAGCGATTGATGAAGCTTGGTTTTGAAGTCGAAGAGCGCCGCGTACGTGAAGACACCCAAAATCGCGGCGCGATTCATACTATTTGGATTGCGGTTCGTTATTGAGGAAAACATAAAATGTTAACTTATCTTTTATAAAACGGCTATTTTAGCGATATTTTAAGAAAGTTAATTTCATTATTTCTGTTATTTTATGGGATTTGTCTAAAATAATCATAAATAGACATTTATCTTTTTAATGTTTTATAAATGCACCTGTAACAAAGCAGCTGCTTGCTTGGCTTTTTCGCGTGCCTGTTTAACATCCTTACCACGCGCCAAGGTAACTGCCATCCGACGTTTACCATGAACTTCAGGTTTGCCGAACAGACGAACTTGGGTATCAGGCTCTGCCAATACTTCTGCCAAATTGCCAAAGCTCACTTGCGTAGAATCACCTTCTACAACAATAGGGCATGAGGCGGCTGCGCCATGTTGCTGTATGTTCGGAATAGGTAGCCCTAAAATAGCTCTGGCATGAAGAGCAAACTCGGATAAATCCTGTGAAATTAATGTTACTAAGCCTGTATCATGCGGGCGGGGTGAGACTTCGCTGAAAATAGCTTTATCTCCTTTGATAAACAATTCCACGCCGAATAGGCCATAGCCACCCAATGCATCAGTGACCTTTTCTGCAATATATTGGGCATTGCTAAGGGCGACATCAGACATGGCTTGTGGTTGCCATGATTCACGATAATCACCATCGACTTGCAGGTGTCCAATAGGTAAGCAAAAGGATGTGCCATCGCGATGACGAATAGTTAATAAGGTTATTTCATAATCAAAATCAATAAAACCTTCGACAATCACTTTTCCTTTGCCAGCTCGGCCACCTTCTTGGGCATATTTCCAAGCCTTTTCGATGTCAGAGGTATCACGAATAACAGACTGACCTTTACCCGATGAACTCATGATGGGTTTAACCACGCAAGGCATACCGATGGTTTTAATGGCGGCATGAAATTCAGCTTCTGTTGCGGCAAATTGATAGGGCGATGTGCTTAATGCTAGAGTCTCAGCAGCAAGGCGACGAATACCTTCACGGTTCATGGTCAGTTGGGTAGCGCGGGCTGTGGGGATGACATGAAAGCCTTCGCCCTCAAGCTCTGCCAGTGTATCGGTGGCAATGGCTTCAACTTCAGGAACAATCAAATGCGGTCGCTCTTGCTCAATTAACGCTCGTAAGGCTTTTCCATCCAGCATATCCAATATGTGTGAGCGGTGAGCTACCTGCATGGCTGGAGCATTGGCATAACTATCGACAGCGATGGTTTCAACGCCCAAGCGTTGTAGCTCAAGTGCCACCTCTTTACCCAACTCGCCTGAGCCGAGAAGCATGACGCGTGTGGCTGTCGAAGATAATGGGGTGCCGATTTTAGCTGTCGTTTGTCTCATAAAAGCTCCATGATAATTGCTTTAAATATTGGGCTGAAGGTGGGCGCGTAAAGCGCCAGTTTTGGCTGAAATATCTTGCCAATGTTCTACTGGCCATGTGATTGCAACAACAGTGGCTGGGGACATGCCGTTGGTTGGGTTGGGCAATAAATAATGGGCTAATTCAGATAGCCCTGGGTTATGTGCGATAATGGCAAGGGTTTGAATAGCATCATCGGCTTGTTGAGCAGTGGCGAATATATGCTCAGCTTCGGCGAGATACAAATCATCACACCATTGTATTTTGTCTGCTGCAAAATCTATGTCAGGGACTAAGAGGAGGGCAGTCATCTCAGCACGTTTTGCTGAGCTGCTAAAAATAGCGTTGGGAATCAAGCTCTCGCCTTTCATGCTGTTAGCAATATCATGAACTTGTTCTATGCCGCGTTCGGTTAAGGTACGCTGAATATCAGCTTGTCCAAAAGCATCCCACTGAGCCTCGGCATGACGAATCAGCAATAATGTCTTCATCATTATCATTCGGCGGCAATGCCTGAATGACGTAACAGTGCATCTACATTGGGTTTGCGGCCACGAAATGCGACGAAACCATCCATAATATCTCTGCTGCCACCAATGGATAAGACTTCTTTGCGGAAGCGTGATGCAGTCGCTGCATTGGTGATGCCTTCTTCCTCAAATGCTGCATAAGCATCTGCTGAAAGTACTTCTGCCCACTTGTAGCTGTAATAACCTGCGGCATAACCACCCGCAAAAATATGCGAAAAACTATTTTGAAATTTATTGAATGTTGGTGAAATCATCACGGCGATTTCTTCGCGTACTTGATCCAATAATGCCTGTACTGACTGTTTGCCGTTTGGTTGATATTCGCTGTGTAATAGGAAATCGAACAGTGAAAATTCAATCTGACGTAACATTTGCATACCAGACTGAAAATTCTTGGCAGCGGTCATGCGCTGGAATAAATCATCAGGGATGGATTCGCCTGTTTCATAATGTTTGGCAAATAAATCGAGGACTTCACGTTCCCAGCAGAAATTCTCCATAAATTGACTTGGTAATTCCACAGCATCCCAAGGCACACCATTGATACCCGATACGCCGCGTGTTTTCACTTGGGTTAACATATGATGCAGGCCATGACCAAACTCATGGAATAAAGTCATCACTTCATCATGTGTCCACAAAGCAGGTTTATCACCAATTGGCGCATCAAAATTGCAGACCAAATAGGCAACTGGCAATTGCATATCGCCATTGGGCTTTTGCCAACGTACCACACATTCATCCATCCATGCACCACCACGTTTATGGGCGCGGGCATAAGGGTCAAGATAAAAGCTGGCGATTTGCTTTTTATTGGCATCAAAAATTTCGAAATATTTGACATGTTTATGCCAAAGCTTGGCTTCGGCCTCTTGAATGTGAATGCCATAGATATTTTCAACCAGCGCAAACATGCCTGATACAACATTGTCTTCGGAGAAATACGGCTTTAGCTCTTCCTGCGAAATGGCATAGGTATGTACGCGTAGCTTCTCAGAGGCGAAGGGCACATCCCAAGCTTGTAAGTTTTTTATGCCTAAATGATCTTTGGCAAAGTCTCGTAATTCTTGAACTTCTTGTTTTGCCATCGTTCGACTTTTGGCTGCAAGTTCGCGTAAAAAATCAGTGATTTCTTTATTATTTGAGGCCATTTTGGTTGCAATGGAATATGCACCATAATCGCTGAAATCGAGCAGTTGCGCGATTTCTTGGCGGAGTGATAATAATTCGTCAATGACAGGGCTATTATCGAAGTCAGCCGATGTGGCGCGGGTGCAGTAAGCACGGTACATTTTTTCACGTAATTCAGGTTTTTCGCTATATTGCATCATCGGCAAATAGGAGGGGATATCGAGTGTAAACAACCAGCCTTCTTTATCATCTTCAGATGCACGTTGTGCCGCTGCATCGCGTGCCGATTCGGGAAGGCCTGCTAGATCGTTTGCATCGGTAGTATGCCATGTAAAAGCACGCGTTGCATCCAACACATGCTGTTCAAATGTGGTTGTTAGCTCGGATAGACGCAAACGAATTTCTTTAAATCGCTGTTTGGCATCACCCGTTAATTCTGCACCAGAAAGGTGAAAATCACGGATACTTTGTTTGAGCAATTCTTTTTGCTCACTGTTAAGTGAAGTTGATTGATGCTTTTCGACATATTTTAGCCCTGCATACAAAGCTTCATTCTGTGCCAGTTCGGTGAACCATGCAGAGGTTTTCTGTACACCTTCTTGATATGCTGCACGCAACGCTTCTGAATCACATACCGCGTTTAAATGGGTCACAGGTCCCCAAACACGCGATAATTCTTCATCCATCTCCTCAAGTGCTAGCACAAGTGTGTCCCAGCTTGGCTTTTCTTGTGTTGTAAGTGTTGCCAAAGATTCGCGCTGCTTTTGTAAAACATGATCCAAAGCAGGCAAGATATGTTCGGGAAGGATTTCGCCAAATAATGGGAGTGGTGCATTGATACTGGCTAATAAGGGGTTCTCTGTTTTAACGTTCATGGCGAGAGCCTAACGCATCACCCAAAAACAACAAAGGCAGGGTGCTTGAAGCCCTGCCTTTATTCTATGAGGTTCACTTTTCAACGAGTGCTACAGATAAGTTTATCAATGACTATATGCAAATCCGTAATCTAGATGACAATAATCATAAACCTTGATTACTAGATGATTAAAATAACAATAAAATTTCTTTATTGTGCCGCGTATAAAGCCTCTAGAATGGGGCGTGCACCTGCATCTAAGACTTCATCAGCCAAGGCAATGCCCATTTGTTCGGCATCAACCGCCAGACCTTCGATTTCACGAGCAATCACCACCTCACCATCGACATCACCAACTAAACCTTTTAATAATAATTGTTCGCCATCAAGGGTTGCAAAGGCTGCGATGGGAACTTGGCAACCGCCTTCTAGACGTGCCAGAAATGCACGTTCTGCTTTGGTGCGAATAACTGTTTCAGGATCATTCATTTGATCAACAAGCGCATTGATCACATCATCACCATCACGGGTTTGAATGCCCAAGGTGCCTTGTGCCACGGCTGGAAGCATTAAATCTGTATCCATAAATTGATGCATTTTATCAGCCATGCCCATGCGGCAAACGCCTGCAGCGGCTAGAATAACAGCATCAACTTCTTCACCAAGCTTGGATAGGCGTGTTTGAATGTTCCCACGAATAGAGACGAATTCGAAACTTGGATATTTGGATTTTAATTGTGCAATACGGCGTAAGCTAGATGTACCAATGCGCGCACCTTTAGGCAATGTGTCCATGTCACCACCTGTGATGGTGGCAATAGCATCACGCGGATCTTCGCGTTTGGGGTGGGCGCGAATCGCTGTTCCTGCGGGTAATTCTGTTGGTACATCCTTCATCGAATGAACAGCAATATCAGCGCGCCCATCAAGTAATGCTTCATCAATTTCTTTGGTGAAGAGGCCTTTTCCACCAACCTGCGCTAATGGAACATCCAAAATCTTGTCGCCCTTGGTAACAATCTTTACCAACTCGGTAGTCACACTGGAATCAAGCCTCTGTAATTCAGCTGAAACATATTCAGCTTGCCAAAGAGCGAGGGGTGAACGACGGGTTGCAATACGGATGTGAGTCATAATATCTCCAAAGAACAGGGTGCAGCACTCTAACGGGCATAGTGATATCTTAAAAGGCATGCGTTTTATGCATGGATAGGTTGAACCTTACAGCGTTGGGCTTCATAGTTCCCACAATTCTAATATTGTTAAAAATAATGAGAGTATTTTTTAATGCAACGTATTCCCGCACAATCAAATCAAGCACAGCAGGCCAATGTGTTGGTGACACGCTTGCAAAAGCGTTTTGTCCAAGGCCTAGAAAAATTAGCGCATCAACTGAGTAGCACACAAACATTTGACGCAGTCGAATGGTTTCGTGATGAAGGTAAGCATGGTGGTGGTGTGCGTTATGCAACTGCTGATGGCGATTTGTTTGGGCGAGGTTCGGTGAATGTGTCGCAAGTGCATTACGATGAAAAGCCCGAGAAGAAGTTGGGTTCAGCAACAGCGATTTCAACCATTATTCACCCATGTTATCCGCATGCGCCCTCGGTACATATTCACATCAGCTGGACAGAAATGAAAAGTGGTGAGGGTTACTGGCGAATGATGGCAGATTTGAATCCAGCGATTGAAAACCCTGTGGCAACACAACAGTTCTTTGACGCTATGAAGAAGGCTGCTCCAGAGCAATATGAAGAGGGTGTAGAACAAGGTGAACGCTATTTTTATATCCCCGTATTAGAGCGTCACCGCGGTGTTTCACATTTTTATTTGGAGCAGTATAACAGTGGCGATGCTGATAAAGACCGGGCATTGGCGCAATCAGTCGGCGAAGCTGCCATTGACACATATTTGGATATTTTAGATGCGGCACTAAAGCAAACTAAGCCCATAGATGAAGCCGATAAGGCTGCGCAGTTGGCATATCATTCTCTATATTTCTTACAGGTTTTGACCTTAGATCGTGGCACAACTACGGGTTTGATGGTGCATAATCAGAATGATATTGGTATTTTGGGCTCGCTTCCTGCCTATGTAAATCGTGAGTTGCTTTTATCATGGGTTGCAAACATGCCAGCACCCCAAGATCAGTTGTTGGTTGCTTTGATTGATGCCTTACCAAAGACATCGCCAAGCCTTGTGGATGATATTGTGAAAGAGAAACTCGCGGTAGTTTCACGTCAGCACTATAGCCAGCATCCTGAAGCATTGGCGATGCAAGCATCGGGTGATGTTGTTCCACCAACACTCAAAAACCATCGTGATTAGACTGCTTTTGCAAGGCATGTTGCGAAAAACTTGGGGCTTTTGCTTCAAATATGTAGGCTGCGCTCTATGATAATCAAGATAACAACACAGAGTAGCAAATCGCAGCCTTTTGCAGACAGCGCCCGTGGTGGTGTTGAGTCATGAAAAGCGTAAGTAAAACGCTTAACATGCGTCGTGGTATCTACATACTTCCCAGCTTATTTACTATTATGGGCTTATTTGCTGGTTTTTATGCTTTGATTGCAGCAATCCAAGGTAAATTTGAGCTAGCAGCATGGGCGATCATTGCAGCAGCTATTTTTGACATGTTGGATGGACGTGTGGCTCGTTTATTGAATGCTGAAACTTCCTTTGGTGCGGAACTGGATTCATTGTGTGACATGACCTCCTTTGGCATTGCCCCGGCAGTATTGATTTATTTGTGGGCACTTACACCCTTGGGAAAACTGGGTTGGTTAGCGGCATTTCTTATTGCAGCATGTTCAGCATTGCGTTTGGCACGCTTTAACACCCAAATTTCTATACAGGATAAAAAATACTTTCAAGGGTTACCAACGCCCGCAACAGCACTGGTAATTGCGGCAGCAGTATTATTTCATGAAGAAGCTGGCCTGGAGCCTGTTAGCTGGCTTTGGGGTGCCATAGCAGCATTCTTGGCCTGGCTGATGGTCAGTGGTGTGCGATTTATATCAGGTAAAGATATTGACTTGCATCAAAAACGTTCATTTACAATGATTGTTGTAATGATGATTGGGATTGTTTTGGTAATGGTAGACCCATATCGAATCTTATTTGCAGTGTTTATGGCCTATGTTTTGCATGGCCCGATGTTGAGCATTTGGCAAAATAGAAAAGCCAGAGGTTATCGATTGGCTCGCCGAGCAGCACGTAAACGTAAACAACAATCAAGTAATGATTGACCTTTCCCACTTTATCTGCGCATACTTTGCCTTATGAAACATTTTACTCTGTACCTGCTCTTTTGGAATCACGCGCTATTACTGCGTTGTGCTGGCTCGTACGCGGACTAAAACCACTTTTTGTCCATGTTAGTTACGAGCCACGGTTAATCCCCGTGGCTTTTTTTATGTTAGGAGAACAATATGTCTGATCGCTTATATATTTTTGATACCACATTGCGCGATGGCGAGCAATCGCCTGGGTGCTCCATGAATATTGAAGAAAAGCTACGCGTGGCTCACGGCTTGGCGGTACTGGGTGTGGACGTTATTGAAGCAGGGTTTCCGATTGCATCACCTGGTGATTTTGAAGCAGTGCATCGCATTGCCTCTGAAGTGCAAGGCCCATGCATTACAGGTTTGGCACGTGCGCACCCTAAGGATATTGCGCGCGCTGGTGAGGCTGTGAAGCCTGCGGGTGATCGGGCTCGAATCCATACATTCATTGCAACTAGCCCCATTCATATGGAAGCAAAATTGCGCATGACACCTGATCAGGTGGTGCAGCGTGCTATTGAGGCAGTAACACAAGCGCGTTCGTTGGCTCCAGAGGTTGAGTTTTCTGCCGAAGATGCAGGGCGCTCTGATATTGATTTTCTATGTCGTATTGTTGAGGCAACGATCAAAGCTGGTGCACGGGTGATTAATATCCCTGATACAGTTGGTTATATGACACCGTTTGAGTTCGGTAATCGTGTTAAAACCTTGATTGAACGTGTACCAAATTCGGATCAGGCAATCTTTTCTGTGCATTGCCATAATGACTTGGGCTTGGCCGTTGCCAACTCTTTGGCGGCTGTGGAAGGTGGCGCTCGTCAGGTAGAGTGTACAATGAATGGTTTGGGAGAACGTGCTGGTAATGCTGCCTTGGAAGAGGTTGTGATGGCCTTAAAAACCCGTAGCGACTATTATGGTATTGAAACGGGTATTGATACCACCAAGATTGTTCCAACATCGAAAATGGTGAGTCAGATTACAGGGATGCCTGTGCAGGCCAATAAGTCGATTGTGGGTGCCAATGCTTTTGCGCATGAATCAGGTATTCACCAAGATGGTGTTTTAAAACATAAACAGACCTATGAAATTATTACACCTGAATCTGTGGGCTGGAACACCAACCGTATGGTTTTGGGTAAACACTCTGGCAGGGCTGCTTTGAAAGCACGCTATGTCGATTTGGGTGTGGAGTTGGGAGCTGATGATTTGAATGCCGTGTTTGAGCGTTTTAAAAACTTAGCCGATAAGAAAAAGGACATCTTTGATGAAGATTTGATGACCATTCTTTCAGATGACTCAGACGTTGATATGGAGCGTGTGAAACTGGTTAGCTTGCATGCTTCTTCTGGCACCAGCGATTCGCCCGTAGCGGAGGTAGAATTGGATATTGAAGGCGAGATTCTAAAGGCAACTGCGAAAGGGGATGGTCCTGTAGATGCTGCATTTAAGGCGATTAAATCATTGGTTGAGCCCAAAGGTCATTTGTTACTATATTCTGTGAACGCCATTTCAGCAGGTACGGATGCTCAGGGCGAAGTAACGGTGCGTTTACAAAATGATGATTTGACTGTGAATGGGCAAGGCTCGGATACAGATATTGTTGTGGCATCGGCCAAGGCATTGATTGCCGCGTTAAACAAACTGCCAAACATGCATGCGCGTGCAGTGCATGCGCAATACTCAGGGGTATAAGCGGCTGTACTAAAGTTGGCGTAGGCTTACGCCAACGGATGCTTTCCCATGGCTGGTATCAGGCTTATACAGCCACAATACTGTAGCGCGCATATGTTGCATGGTGACTTCGCCTGATTCCACAAACTGTGGCACGCTGACACACAGCTCTTGTTTCAAGCTATATTGCGTAATGTCGCGAACATTAAAGCGCATGCCTCCATCGGACATATCAAGTAACTCAACGAGCTCAGACTTGCCATCATTTATATGCTGAATTTCAATTTGAAAGTCCACCTCTTTGCGAACATGCTGTCGACGCTCCTGTCTATCCGAAAACTCACTCATTTTTGTTACCTCAGCCGCGACTCAGTGTTTTCAACTCATGGTGATTAAGAGCAAAGTTTATGCCAGCCTGTTGAAAGGATGTGTAAACCTCTGTTTTTAAGAGGAAGACTGAAATATTGTAGTAATCCATTTGCCAATGTCGTTTATTTCAGCGTTACAAAGTGAGTGTTCCATAGGGTAGGTATGCCAATCTACTTGGCAGCCCTTTTCTTGTAGTTTTCTATATGAAGATTCGCCCCATTCAAAAAGGACGACGGAATCATGTACGCCATGCGCCATGAAAATAGGGGTCTGCAGGTTGTTAGAAGCAAGGGATGTGAATTCATCGGATAGCAAGATATAACCAGATAAAGCCATGATACCAGCTAAAGACTCTGTTTGACGTAAACCCGCATACAATGCCATGGCTGCGCCTTGTGAAAAGCCGGCAAGGATGATGCGATTGGCAGGAATGCCACGCATGATTTCTTGATCGATTAGCATTTGAATGCTGACTGCTGAAGCATGTACACCATCTTTGTCATGCTCAACACCGAGGTCTTGTTGTTTAATATCATACCATGCTGGCATGATATAACCGCCGTTGATTGAAACGGGCATGGCCGGGGCATGTGGAAAAATAAAGCGCACTGCTAAGTCATCGGGTAAGCCTAGTTCGGCAACAATAGGTTCAAAATCATGTCCATCTGCGCCTAACCCATGTAGCCATATAATACTTGCGGTCGGATTGGTAGATGTTTCCTTGGTAATATGGGGAAGCGTATGTGATGTCATGGGCGTATCACATCATAAAAAGTGATTTAGACAAAGATAAATTCACGCCGTGGTTTCCCTATGCCGCGAAGAATGGTTAAATACACCCATGTATTCAGAATCAAAGCACCTTCATATTCTTGGTATTTGTGGAACAGCGATGGCGGCTATTGCAGGCCTTGCCAAAGAAAAGGGTTGGCATGTATCAGGCTCTGATGCGGGTGTTTACCCGCCGATGTCTGATTATTTAGCCACTTTAGGCATTAAAATTGCAGCCTTTGATGCTGGGAACCTTCATCCTAAGCCTGATTTATGTGTGATTGGCAATGCCATGAGCCGTGGTAATGTGGAAGTTGAGTCCATTCTTTCAGCCGGCTTGGCTTATTGTTCGGGACCAGAATTTGTTGGTAATCATATCCTGCCGGACCGTCATGCTGTGGTTGCGACAGGGACGCATGGAAAGACCACAACAGCATCTATTTTGGCACATGTATTGGACGTGGCAGGCAAATCGCCAGGCTTTCTTATTGGGGGAATCCCCGAAAATTTTGAGGGTGGGGCGCGACTAGGAAAAGGTTTGCCGTTTGTACTTGAAGGCGATGAATATGACACTGCCTTTTTTGATAAACGTTCAAAATTCCTTCATTACCATGCAAAAACACTTATTTTAAACAATTTAGAATACGATCATGCCGATATTTTCCCAGATTTGGATGCCATTAAGTTACAGTTCTCACATCTTTTGCGCACGGTCCCTAATAATGGGAATATTATTGTTAATGCAGATGATAAACATTTACCTGATGTGCTTGAAAAAGGTTGCTGGGCACCCATCATAAATTTTGCCCAATATGGGCACCCAACAGCGCAATGGCAGTGGCAATGTCTTAAAAAAGACGGCTCAAAATTCAGCCTGTATTACAAGGGTGAAAAAGTTATTGAATGCGCTTGGAGCATGATTGGTGTGCATAATGTTTCCAATGCCTGTGCGGTTGCGGCAGCGATGACTGTGTTGGGTGTTCCAGCAGAAACCATTCAAAAGGGCTTTGAAAGTTTTGCAGGCATTCGCCGTCGTATGAGTTTGGTCGGAGAGGAGCGCGGGATACGAATTTTTGATGATTTTGCTCATCATCCGACCGCGATTACGGGCATGGTTTCGGCGGCAAAACACGCTATGCGTAGTGATGGCAAGCTATGGGTTATTGTCGAGCCTCGCTCCAACACCATGCGCAGCCGTATTCATCAAGAGCGTTTGCCGCAATGTTTTACAGACGCAGATATGGTTATTTTCACGCCTGCCGAGGATTCCAAGTTAACGCGGGATAAAATTTTGGATGTAGATTTGGTGTGCAAACAGATTGGCAGTCATGCACAGGTTCTTGCGAATGTTGATTGTATTATTCAAGAGGTTTGTAGCCATGCGCAGACTGGCGATGATATATTGATCTTATCCAATGGTGGTTTTGACGGCATTCATAAAAAACTTCTTAAAGCACTACAGCGTTGTAAACCATGAATTCAATATTCAAGGCCCGGTTCCGTTTTCCCGGGCCTTGATCGTTTAAGTTCTTACGTTGCTAACTTTGTTCCCCTCAAACGTTACTACAATTTTATTCCATCGAGTGATCCAATAAAGCCATTTACTTCCTTCCAAACTAGGTGTTTTATGTGCAGGTGGATAACCATACGCAACAAGCACGGCCTTTTTGCTCATGCCTTTTTTAACTTCAGCCATTGCAATCGCATTACGCTCAAGTTTTGAAAACTCAGATAAGTTTACTTTTTTTAAACCAAAGTGTTTATTGGCCCAATCTTCGCCGCTTAGCCCTGAATGGCGCTTTTTATTTTTAAGTTTTAAACGTTGCCCAGTTTTTTCAACGGTAAACACAACGCCACTGCTGCTGATCTTCTCAATAACCACCTTACTATTAACAGGGATTAGTTCATCTACATGATAATTAACCCATGTAACAACCTTTCCCTTCAAGCTATATATATTCACCTGAGTAAACAGTGTTTTACCAACAAGTTCACTTGCAATTGCCTGCTGTGATAACATAGAAGCTATAAGCATACAAAAAAGATATAGTGATCGTAATTTCATTTTGTTTCTCCCATAAGTACAGTTGTGTTGCAATGCTACAATATAATTTATAAAACATTGTAGTCTTCTCCAGCACAAAAAACTATAAAGGATTCAATTCATCATGCACGATCAGATCAAAACATTTATTACACAAGAAATTGTACAGATGGAGAACCCAGATAATTTTTTTTCAGATGATGATTTACTTGCCGCAGGACTCGATAACATGGGAATTATACAGTGGGTCGAGCGGCACCAGTAAAACCATGAGGCTCTCACCCAAACTGGCACTAAAACAATCATTTTAGGAGTCTACCATGACACGAAAATATGCATTATTCAGAAAAGAGTTTAAACTGGAGTCAGTATATTCTTTAATTGATTTATACGGGAATTCGTTTTTTTGTAAATGGCACGGATGATTTCCAATGGCACATTGTGAATTTAATTCACGAAGCCTGATTTTGGTCGCTGAGCTTAATGTTTAACTATTGACAGTTAGGAGTGCCCTATTCACCTTGCAGTAACAGCACCAAGGTAAAAAATAGTTGTTATTGCGTTACACAGTGTTCGTAAAGTTGTGCCCAATAAACTAGGGGGCAAAACAGAAAATGATAAATAAATATACTGTCCCCGATTCTGCGCCCCGTTTTTATGGTTGCTCAAATGTTTAAAGTAATAATGCCAATATTTGCAGCTCTAATTATGTGGGCTCCCCCTGCATTAAGCTTAGAAATTGACTACGTTCTGGTAACCAAATCAGAAAAAAAGATATTTCTTCTTTCCGAAGGAAAAGTAGTGAAAGAGTATCGAATTGCCCTTGGAGGCAATCCAAAGGGGCACAAGCAGCAAGAAGGTGATGAAAGAACGCCTGAAGGAAAATACACCCTTGACTACAAAAAAAATGATAGCTTATTCTACAAAGCGATTCACATCTCCTATCCAAATAAAAATGACAAAGAAAAAGCTAAAAATTTAGGTGTTAGTCCAGGTGGTCTTATTATGATTCACGGACAAAAGAATGGGCTTGGATGGTTATCATGGATTGCTCAAGGATTTAATTGGACTGATGGTTGCATAGCAGTTACAAATAAAGAAATGGCTGAAATTTGGTCTTTAGTTAGAGTCGGAACAGAAATCAAAATACAGCCATAATTAATAAGCTTCCAACACTTATTACCACTTCTTTATTTCTAATTCTTATACGATTAAGAAACAATATCTGCTAAATAGTATGTTTTTCATCTTCATTTCTAAAGGGTTTGAGATTAAAATGTTTCGCTTATTTGAATATAGTATTGGCGTGATACATAATGCGCTTTTCGACTTCTTGGCGCGTGGCATTGACACCAAGCTGGTGCATAGATGTAACAGGGGCATCGCGCATGCCACAGGGTACGATACCTGAAAAATGTTTAAGATTGGGTGAAATATTTAAGCTTACACCGTGAAATGTTACCCACTTGCGGCAACGCACACCAACGGCGGCTATTTTAAGTCCATTAACCCATACACCAATACCGCGGGCATCGCGGATGCCTTCGATATCAAAATCTTGAAGTGTTTGTATGATTAAGCTCTCCAAACGCTGAACATGCAGGTGTAAATCTTTTTCACGTTGAATGTTTATAAGAGCATAGCAAATCAACTGTCCCGGGCCATGGTAAGTAACCTCTCCGCCACGTCCGGTATGATACACAGCAATGGATTCGCCATTTATTTTGCGCATTAACACATCTGATTCTTGTGCTGATGTACCAAGTGTGTAGATCGGTGGATGCTCGGTAAGAATAAGCGTGTTCGGCACTGATCCAGCAAGAATATCGGAAACAATGGTTTCCTGCTCGCTGATGGATTCTGGGTAGGCCTGTTGATGATGGTATATCATACGCATGCCGTAAGCCTATCCATTTTACGCTTAATTGGCGCTGTATTTGTACAAAGAGAGCGAGTCTCTTAGAGTCTTCGCCCTTATAGATGAAGGGAGAATGTTGTGTCCAAAGTCCAAAAAAATGTAAAAGAGCACGATACGGTTGAAGATTTAAGCTTTGAAGGCGCATTGGTGGAGCTAACAGGGCTGGTGGAGCAGTTGGAATCTGGTGAAATGTCTTTGGAAGATAGTGTTGCGTCTTTTGAAAAAGGCGTAAAGCTTTCACGGCGTTGTGAATCATTGCTTGATGGTGCGGAGCAGCGCTTGCAAATTCTAAATGGCAATGACGCATGACAGATAGTTCGATGCAGGCACCTATTTTTTTGGCAGATTATGTTAAGCAGCTTGAAGTCTCTGTGAAAAGAGTGATGGCAGAGCGTCAACAGGTGGTTGAGCCACGCTTGTGGGATGCGATGTCTTATGCCTTGCTTGCTGGAGGTAAACGTGTGCGCCCAGCATTGTTGTTGGCTTGTTTTGAGGCTTGTGGTGGTAAGAACGAAAAAGTGGCAATGCCAGCGGCTATAAGCATTGAATGTATGCACACGTACTCTTTAATTCATGATGATTTGCCTTGCATGGATGACGATAACTTGCGGCGCGGAAAACCAACATGTCATAAGCAGTTTGATGAGGCGACGGCGGTATTGGCAGCGGATGCTTTGCAAACGCTATCTTTTGAATTGTTAACAAGCATGGATGTACCTGCTGATACGCGCATCGCACTGCTTCGCAGGTTAGCGGTTGCTGCGGGCGCACAAGGCATGGTTGGTGGACAAATGATGGATATGCGCGCTGAAGCTGGTGGGGTGAATAGTGTCTTGGAAGTTGAGCGTATTCATTTGCATAAAACAGGTGCTTTGATTCGTTATAGTTGCGAGGCAGGCGCATTGCTTGCTGGTGCAAATGAAAAAGAACTTCATGCCTGCTCGCGTTATGGTGAGGCGGTTGGATTGTTATTTCAAATTGCAGATGATATTTTAGATGCGACAGCGACATCGGAAGATTTGGGTAAAAGTGCGGGTAAAGATGAAGCTCAGAACAAAGCCACATATGTGTCGATTGAAGGCATCGAGCGGGCGCGAGAGCTGGCTGATAATTTAAGAGATATCGCCTTAGATGCTTGCAAGATTCTGACAAATAAAGGTGAGCATTTAGCGGCGCTTGCTGACTATATTTTGGAGCGTGGAAAATGAGTTATGCCTTATTAGAAAGCATTCATGGCACTGCGGATGTGAAGGCTTTATCACCCGATAAATTGCCACAACTAGCGCAAGAAATGCGGGACTACATGATTGAAACCTTGGCTCCAATTGGCGGACACTTGGGGGCAGGTTTGGGTGTGGTTGAGTTATCCATTGCACTGCATTATTTATACAATACACCTGAAGATAAAATTGTTTGGGATGTAGGGCACCAAGCTTATCCGCATAAAATTTTGACAGGACGTTTATCAGGCATGCCAACGATGCGGCAATACGGTGGCCTGAATGGATTTACCAAGCGTAAAGAGTCTGCGCACGATGCTTTTGGCGCAGGCCATGCCTCCACCTCAATTTCAGCAGCTTATGGCATGGCTGTGGGGCGCGATTTAAAAGGCGAAAAGCATCATAGCATTGCCATTATTGGTGATGGCGCACTTACAGGTGGTATGGCATTTGAAGCGCTTAACCATGCAGGTGCCCGCAAAAACAACCTTTTGGTAATTCTGAATGACAATGAAATGTCGATTGCGCCGAATGTAGGAGCCATGTCTTCTTATTTGGCACGCATTATTACTGGTAAGCCTTACACATCAGCCAAAGATGCTGCCAAACGGGTTTTGGAGAAGCTGCCTGGTGCATTGGATGTTGCCAAACGCTTAGAAGAACATGTGAAAGGTATGATTACCCCAGGCACATTGTTTGAAGAAATGGGTTTTCGCTATATTGGGCCAATAGACGGCCATGATTTTGAACACTTATTGCCCACGCTGGAGAACTGTAAAAATTTAAAAGGTCCTATTTTGTTGCACGTGTTAACGAAAAAAGGCCTAGGTTTTTCGCCTGCTGAGGAAGATCCCGAAACATGGCATGGACTTGGGCCATATTGTCTAGAATCAGGAAAACCCATTCCATCGACGCACCCTGCACCAAGTTATACCCAAGTATTTGCCGAGACATTGGCAGATTTGGCTGATAATGATGAGCGTATTGTTGCCATTACTGCCGCGATGCCAGGTGGTACGGGTTTATCACGTTTTGCTAAACGACACCCAGAGCGATGTTTTGATGTAGGAATTGCTGAGCAACATGCAGTCACCTTTGCAGGTGGTTTGGCTGTTGAGGGTAAGCGTCCCGTCGTAACAATTTACTCAACCTTTATACAGCGTGCCTATGATCAAGTTATTCATGATATTTGCATTCAGAATCTACCGGTTGTGTTTTGCATGGATAGGGCAGGCATTGTCGGTGCGGATGGTGCAACGCATACAGGCATGTTTGATATTGCAATGATGCGCAGTCTGCCGAATATGACTGTGATGGCTCCAAAAGATGAGCAGGAATTAAGGAATATGCTGGCAACAGCATTTACTATTGATGGGCCATGCGCGATTCGTTACCCACGCGGTAACGGCTTGGGTGAGGAAATCTGCGAACCTGCAGCCTTGCAGGTCGGTAAAGGTGAAGTTGTGTGTGAAGGTGATGCTGGCTTGGTGATTTCGGTAGGCACACGCTTTGCAGATGCTAAAGCTGCGGTGGATATATTAAAAAATGAAGATAAGCGTGCATTTACGTTATTGAACCTTCGTTTTATTAAGCCTTTGGATGCTGCATTGATTGCTAAACATTTGGAGTCGGACAAGCCGCTGGTGGTGATTGAAGAAGGCGTTGCACAAGGTGGTATTGGAGAGGCTATTGCGAGCATTGCTTTGCAACAAGGCTGGCATGGAGCATTTAAACATATGGCAATGCCTGATGCCTTTCCCGAGCATGGCACACAAGCCGAAATTTTACGTGATTTACAATTGGATACAGGGGCAATTACAGAAGTGCTTCGCAATTTTAAGGAAGCTGTTAATAAGTGAAAAAACTCCGCTTAGATCACTTGATTTTTGAGCGTGGTCTAGCTGACTCTATCAATCAAGCGCAGCGCTTTATCATGGCAGGACTTGTTTATGTCGATGGGCAGAAGTCTGACAAGGCTGGGCATAAAGTGTTATCAGATATTGCTCTTGAAGTGCGTGAAACCCTACGCTATGTCTCGCGTGGCGGTTTAAAGCTTGAAGCAGCGCTTGAGTTTTTCCCTTTTGATAGCCAGGGAGCGGTGTGTTTGGATGTTGGGGCCTCCACAGGTGGTTTTACGGATTGTTTGCTGCAAAATGGGGCGGTAAAGGTTTATGCCGTGGATGTGGGGCATGGACAGCTGCACTACAAAATGCAGCAGGATGAACGAGTTATCAATCTCGAAAAAACACATGTGCGCCTGTTAACGCCAGAAATTATCCCTGAGTCGGTAGATGTATTGGTAATGGACACATCGTTTATTTCACTGGAAAGAGTGCTGCCTCCATCATGGCCATTTCTTAAAGTAGGTGGTTGGTGTGTTGCGTTGATCAAACCGCAGTTTGAAGTCGAAGCCAGACACTTAGAAAAAGGTGTTGTGCGTGATGATATTATTCGACAACAAGCAGTCGATAAAATTATTCATTTTGTGCAAGCTAAATTGGCTGGCGTTGAGGTAGTCGGCGTTACTGAATCTCCGATTCATGGGCCAAAAGGCAATGTGGAATTTTTATTGGGATTAAAGCGCGTTGCATGAATCTCTGGACTCATTCTATAAGCTAACACCGGAGCAGGTTTTAAGGGCGGTTGAAAGCCTTGGCTTTGAGTGTAATGGCTACCAACTAGCTCTGAACTCTTATGAGAACCGTGTGTATCAAATAGGTCTTGATGATGGGGGCTTTGTAGTAGCGAAGTTTTATCGTCCACAGCGCTGGTCTGATCAAGCCATTCTTGAAGAGCATACCTTTACACTTGAATTAGAGTTGCTTGAGATACCTGTGGTCCCGCCTTTGTGGGCTCAGGAAAGTACGCTGCACCATTTTGAAGGCTATCATTTTTCCCTTTACCCCTTAAGGGCAGGGAGAGCCCCTGACTTGGAGAATTCAGAACATTTACAGCAGCTTGGGCGCTTTATTGGGCGTATTCATGCGTTGGGAGCAGAGAAACCATTTCAGCACCGTCCTGCACTGGATGTACATACCTTTGGTGACCATGCTTATGACTATATATTAGACAACAAGTTTATTCCTCCTGAGTTGGAAGAAGCTTATGAAACGCTAGTGGAAGACATACTGGATAAAATTGAGTCTACTTTTAACGATGTTCAACCAGCTTATATTCGTCTGCAAGGTGATGCGCACCCTGGTAATATTTTATGGAGGCCAGGCCTACAGGGCGCTGCTGGTCACCCCTATATTCTTGATTTTGATGATGCACGGATGGGGCCAGCGATACAGGATTTATGGATGTTTCTTTCTGGAGACAGACTCACGATGGAAGGTTCGTTAAATCATTTGTTAAAGGCATATAGTGAGTTTTATACGTTTCAAACATCTGAATTGCGCTTGATTGAGCCTTTGCGCACCTTGCGCATTTTGCATCATGCAGCTTGGCTGGCGAAACGTTGGAAAGACCCTGTATTTAAGCATGCATTCCCGTGGTTTAATACACAAACCTATTGGCAGGAACATATACTAGCATTAAAAGAGCAGGCAGCATTATTGCATGAGGAGCCACTACAATGGATTTGAATGAGCGAATGATTGAGCTAGAAACCAAGTCATCGTATCAAGAACATTTGATACAGGAACTAAATGAAGTAATTATTTCTCAGCAAAAACAATTGGATATTTTAGAGTCAAGCATACAGCGCGTGTCGAATTATCTTAAAAATAATCAAGATTCGCAGTTGGCAAGACCGGATGAAGAAGTTCCTCCACCGCATTATTAATGCTTTCTTTGACTTGGTTTCCCCATGCAAGGGACAATTAAGCATCTTTCAGGCCTGTGCTTTGAAGTGATGTTTGGGGTTGTTCTGCGTAAGGTTGAAGCCTATTATTTGTTTAAAATACTCAATTTAATGCTTCTATTTTCTAATTGAGAAAGGTGTTTGGGGCGTTTTTATTGGCGAGTAAATATTTTTATTATGAGCCAATGCTTTTGTTTATAAAATTACTCGCTATGATTCCGCCCGACTGGATTATTGTGTTAAAACTAATAGCCAGTGTTGTAATAATAGTTAAGAGGTTTTTTTTATGTCAGTTTCAGGTACAGTTAAATGGTTCAACGATACTAAAGGTTTTGGTTTTATTGAGCAAGAAGGCGGCGATGATGTTTTCGTTCACCACAGCGTTATTCAAATGGATGGTTTCAAAACTTTGGCTGAAGGTCAACGTGTAAGCATGGACGTTACTCAAGGTTCTAAAGGTCCACAAGCTGAGAACGTAATTCCTGAATAAGAATTTGTAACATAAGAGGCTAAATATGACGCATCAAGCGATTGCAGTCATGGTCTCTGGACGCGGCACAAACTTAGCAGCTATTTTGGAAGCTGCTAGCAAGGGAACATGCCCAGTAGATGTTCGCGTTGTTATATCCAATAAAGTGGATGCACCTGCATTGCGTATTGCACGTGATGCAGGTGTTGAAACTGTTCTTTTTATCAACCCCAAAGATTATCAAGATCGCGATGCTTATGATAAAGCATGTTCCGATGTTATTGAAAAAGCTGATTGCCGCTGGATTGTTTTAGCTGGTTATATGCGCATTCTATCTTCCTTTTTTGTTAGCCATTTTACCAATCGTATTATTAATATTCATCCTTCATTGCTGCCAGCATTTATGGGAGCTGACGGCGTGGGTGATGCTTTGGCTTATGGTGTGAGGGTGACTGGTTGCACGGTTCACTTGGTGAATGAAGAGGTGGATGGTGGAGCGATTCTTGCTCAAGCTGTTGTGCCTGTTTTGGATGATGATGATAGAGAGTCCTTGCACCAGCGCATTCAAGCGGAAGAGTATAAGTTATACCCTCAAACGCTTCGACGTATGATTCAAGATGGTTTTTCTGTGCATGGGCACTGTGCTATTTGGAAAAAAGGCTAAGATATACGAAAAGTATAAAGCCTTAGACTTACATCCAAGGACTTGCCTTCCGTCCTTTTATTTTAATACATTAATTAGAAAAATAACCGTATTTATATATTTATAGTGAAAAGTCGAATAATTCGCAAATTATCGTCACCTTACTTTAAGCTTTTTGTAACTGTTTTGAACTACTTGGTCTATCTCAGACTTTTGCTAATCGCCTTTTCTATAAACACTTGGGAATCAATTTAAGCACTAAAAAAAGCGGAAAAATTGCTATCAAAAGCCATCAGGCAGTTTGAATTTGAAATATAGCATTATGGTAATATCGAGAATAGTTTATAAAGAGGTTGCCCTTTTTTATTCTAAACCCACCTCTTGATTTGCGTATACAGCAATGCCATCTTCCGCATTGTAGTAGACTAAAGTCCAACCCTGATTCGGCTGAAGTGTATGAAGAGGTATAATACCTCTATGCTCAATTTCACGGAAATCCTGATCAACCATGAGAAAGGTGCACGCTCCAGCAAGGGTAACATCGTTATTTTTGATATGTACAGACAGCTGGCAATCAACACCGAAATCTGCGAAGTGACCAGAGTTGTCACGAAGAACATCGTTGCTTGTCATAATGACGTCGCCATCTTCCAAGCCTGCGGTGTGATTAATAAAGATAAACTGTGCTTTGCCAGCAAGCGAGCTTAAGATGTTATCAGTCTTAATGCGTTCAGGGAATTTAAAGTTTTCTTGGCCATGCAACGCATGAAATGCAGCGATATTTACATGGGGTGCTATTTTCCCACCTGTAATATCACCCGCTTTAACTGTTGATTTTACAGGGAACCCAACAAATAGGGCACAGAATAGCAAAGCAACAAATGCCGCGCTTATTTTAAAAGGAAACTTGTTTACCATGATTTGTGCTCCTGAAGTTGTTTTTTTAAAGTCGTTTAAATATTGTAGATTTGTGTAATAACTGCCTCGATCAGCGGTTTGACTTTATTGTATGATGCATTTGCCCTGCAGCCGCCCCTTTAGGTCATCAAAACTTTTCAAATTAGCTAAAGACCTTATTTGGCGTAGCTAACGTATTAGCTAATGTATAATAAAGACCGAATATAGACAACCTTTTTGTTTCTGTTGCACTAACTACAAACAGAAAAAACTTACAAAAATAACATGAATCATTTTGCAACCTTTCGAAAAGTGGCATCATATGTACTGCATGCACTTGAGCTGATGCGAGGGGTCACACCTTTTAAAGTGTTGCGTGGAAATCTTTTAAATAATGTAACTTCTGTAAATATTTCTATAGCTTCGTAGGCCTTATGAAACGTTTTATTGGCATCATAACGATATGTATTTTTTTACTGTTGGTTTTACGTCTTTGTATTGTTGGTGTGGTTTATGTGCAGTCAAATTCTATGCAGCCATTGATTAGTAAAAATGAAGGGATTATTGTCGATCAACTAGCCTTTGGATTGAATTTACCCTGGCTTGATAGGCCTCTTTTTGCTTGGAGATCTCCAAACCATGGTGATATTGTTGTTTTTGAAAACCCACATGATCAAGGCAAGCTTTGGCTTAAGCGCGTTATTGGGCTTCCAGGAGACACGCTTTACTTCCATGATCATAGGCTTCTACTTAATGGCGAGGCTATTGGTGATTTTAATGAAAAACTGGAAACAATGAAAACACCACAGGGAAACTCAAGGAGCTTTCGTACCTGGACCTCATGGCTAGAGGAAGACTGGGGGCCGGTTGTCGTCCCTAAAGAAAGTATTTTCTTAATGGGAGATCACAGAGGGGCATCTCTTGATTCCAGAGTTTGGGGTTCAATATCAGTAGAGCATTTGCAAGGTAGGGCTGTGTTGCGCTTCTGGCCACTCAATAAATTTGAGCTGTTAACTGATAGGTAATTAGTTTTTTTGGGTTGCTCCAGACGCCTAGGAAAAGTTATGAATCCTCAACAGAATCAGATATTTTTTGCCATAGCAGGGGTAGCATGGCTGATATGGGCTATTATTGCTTGTGGTTTTGGGCTTAATCGCTGAGCAACACTATAATAATGATAGCAAGCGTTAGCGAAAGACCTTTCCAGAATAAAATAGGGTTACGCTCAATTAAAGGAGGGCGACTTTTATGGATGAACTTTTTATTTGGGTGTCTTAAATCAAACGTAAATGATGAAATTGCATCATAGCGTTTGCAGGGGTCTGAATGAACGGCTTTTCTAATTGCTTCATCAACCCATATTGGTATTTCACGATTATCATCAAGCACAGACCTGTAATGGAGTTTCTTTTGAGAAGCCTTTGTACGTGATTTCGCGACTTGGGCACCGTAGGGAAGCCTTCCAGATAACATTTGATAGGTAATGACTCCCAAAGAAAACATGTCTGAACGGGTCGAACCGGCTTCCCCAAGGAAATACTCGGGTGCTGTATACTGAGCCGTTCCAAGGATATCCTGCCGTAGAATAGGACTTTCAATTTCTAAAATACCAGCGACCCGCGTTGCCCCAAAATCAATGATTTTTACAGTGCCGCTTTGGTCTATCATGATGTTGTTTGGCCTCAAATCTTGATGCAACATTTCCAGCTTATGAAATGCGCGTAGCCCTTTAGCAATTTGTTCAACAATTCCTCGCACTGTTTCGACACTGGGCTTTGGGTGATCAAGCATCCATTGTGATAGCGTCTGTCCATCAATAAACTCTGTTGTAATATACAGGTAGTTATGCTTTCTAGTTTGTGGGCAGGGCTTTAGGACATGCGCATTATTTATACGTTTGGCAATCCACTCCTCCATTAGAAAGCGCTCTAAATATGCAGGTTGGCTCCTTAGGTCTACAGAAGGTGTTTTAATGATGACCTGATCGTTGCTTTCGCTGTCTCGTGCAAGATACACATGGCTCCGGCTACTCCCATGAACCTTTCGAATAATCTCATAGCCATCAAAGGTCATTCTTGCTTCTAATGTTGGAGGGAAAGGCAGTGATGTGAGCTGTTGATAGACTTCATCGGCACTCTGCTCTGGAAGTTGCTCAATTCTGACAATCTGGACGGTTAGGTTGTCATCGCTTCCGCGTTGAAGAGACTCATTTAAAATAACTTTTGCCGCTTCATCTAGGTTGTTGGCTTGCTCTTGGATAGTATCTGTAATGAACTGAGCACTGGCAAATTCATAAATACCATCTGTGGCTAAGATAAAGGTATGGCCTTCTTCCAAAGGCAAGGTGTGATAATCAATTTCAAGATGCACATCAATCCCTAAAGCGCGGCTTAAATAGCTCTTGTCTTGTGAGATTGAAACCCTGTGATCATCGGTTAGCTGTTCGAGGGTATCACCTTGCAAGTGGTAGATACGGGTATCTCCAATGTGAAAGATGTGTGCTGTAGTTGATTTGAGAACCATTGCACTAAACGTGCATACATAACCTCTATCTTTTGCTTCATAGCAGTATTGGCTTTGCCTGGTTTGTGCGTAGAGCCAAGAGTTGGTGGCTAGTAAAACTTGTTGGGCGGATTTTTTTACTGACCACGCATCTGAAGTGCAATAATAATCGTCTAAAAAGCCTGTTACTGCAGCCTCGCTGGCAACCTGACTAACATTGCTACTGCTTATGCCATCTGCTAGAGCAATGCTAATGCCTTTTGAACTAAGTAAGGGTTCCTGCGGTATGTAAGTGCCATGAAAGTCCTGATTGATGGGCTTGCAGCCTTTATCAGAGTGCTGTCCAACAGTAACCTTCAGTTGACGGGTCATCGTTGTGTTTTCTTATATGGCAGAAAAGATGAGATGATCGATTACCAACTCTTATAGGGTAAGAATTTGCCATTCATCGTCACCAAAACCCGGTCTCCTTTAGAGTCTTCAATTTTTTCAATATCCATCGAGAAGTCAATGGCACTCATGATACCATCACCAAACTTTTCTTGAATCACCTCTTTCAAAGTGCTGCCATACACTCCTGTGATTTCATGGAAACGGTAAATAAGAGGGTCGGTCGGTATTTGCTGCTCCCATTTTTTAGTAGGATAGGTTGCAAGGGCACTCGCCACTTCAGCATCCAGTGCAAGGTATGCCACAATAGCTTTAGCTTGTTCTTCAGTGGCACTATTCATGCCAAGGCAGGCTGATGCCAACCAGACGGGTGATAAACCCAGTTCTGCGCCCATGCTTTCCCAAGTGACACCTTTACTAGCTTTTGCGCTAATAATGACATCTGTCATCGTCTGTTTATTCATTATGTGCTCCTGAATTTTTATAATTACTTACCCCAACCTATAAAACTCCCGCTTAATTATCAGTCGGAGTCTTATATCCTGAGCTTTAAGACAATTGACGGTTAGCGCTTGTTTTTACATGTGTGTAGTACAGTGGTAAGCCTACGAATACGAATCCACCCACCAGGTTGCCTAATACAGTAGGCAACTCATTCCAAAGGAGGTAATCCATTACGGTAAAGTCACCACCCATGATTATAGAGAATGGGAATAAAAACATATTTACAATTGAATGTTCAAAACCCATGAAAAAGAAGAGCATAACTGGCATCCACATCGCCATCATTTTACCTGATGCTGATGTAGAGATCATTGCACCAACAACACCCATAGATACCATCCAGTTACACAGCATGCCCCTGATAAAGATAGTGATCCAGCCTTCCAGGCCATATTCTTTATAGCCCAATGTTCTTGATTCACCGATGCCAGCTACTTTTGCTGCAATGGCACCACCATCTGTGCTATAGCCATAAGTTAAGACGAAAGACATCATAAAAGCAACTGACAAAGCGCCGCCTAAATTGCCAAGAAAAACCAATCCCCAGTTTCTCAGGACCTGCCGTACATCCACACCCGGTCTTTTATCAAGAAGCGCTAGAGGAACCAGCATAAATACGCCTGTTAATAAATCAAACTTCATAAGATAAAGCATAATAAAGCCTACTGGAAACAGTAGTGCGCCGATGAGTGGTGAACCTGTTTTTACCGCCACGGTAATAGCAAAAATTGCTGCAAGCCCTAAAATAGCACCCGCCATAAGTGCACGTATTAAGGTATCTTTAGTGGACATGTAAACCTTTGATTCACCTGAATCCACCATCTTTGTTACAAACTCTGTTGGCTCTAAATATGACATAATAAACCTTCCTTTTTTAATACCGTATGTATCTTCGGACTAGTTTTTACTGTATATGTTGATGCATATCTTATTCAGAGGTAAGCAAGCGCTGTTCCAAGCTTAAAAGGTGTAAAATAGGGTGTGTGAGTTAATAATATGATTATTTCAGCCTAATTATTAGGCAGCTATATCCTAATTGTTGGGCATTCATGTTATAGTGCTAGATTATGATTTTTTTCGAAGCTGTGGAGTGCCCTATCTGGAGGGGCTCGTTGTTATCGTGTGAGTGAGTCGGGTTTGCAGAAGGCGGCTTGCAGGGCGAGCGTAAAAGACGGATTTAAAAGTGGGTGGTTTCGCATAGCTTGCAGCATTTTTTTTCACATCAGCCTGAATTAGAAGCCAACACCCACATTGTGAAAAAGCTGCTTGATCATGTTAGGTGTGAAAGTAATCGACATTCATGTGCATGCATTACAGCAGAGTTTTAGAGGCTGGTGAGTTCTCTAGTGGCATGTCTATTTTTACAATTAAGGTTAATAAAAGAAGGCCTTTTTAGGTATTTTTTCAAAAGTTAAATGTGGAAATATGCATATTTTTATATTTTTCAATGAATTTAGAGAAAACATCAATTTTAATCGTAAAGTTGTTATCGAATCGCAAAGCTTAGGGCTTCGCCCGGCTCATCCCCCAATGTAAATACGGTATGCCAAACGCAATGATCCAAATCGCGTTGCGGAAGCATTAACATATCGCCGGCCTGTAAGCTATGGCTATAGCCTTTGTCGATAAGATAATGAATAAAATCAGGGTTTTGATCAATCAACTCTTCAATAAGGGCATGATCTTGTTCTTCCATATAATCTGATAATGCAGCACGGTTCTTTATCAAATCTTTTAAACCATCATGTACACTATGACTACCTGCATATTGAATAATCTCATCCATTAGAGTTTGTTTATTCAAAGCTAACCAGAAGGTTGACCCGCTAAGTTGTGCAAATACAACACCTGCATGTCCACGTTCTACATCGTGGTGGAACTGAGCACCGCCATTTGGGCTGTTAAAATATACGATGCGTTCTACAAACTGTGCTTTATGGCCAAGAATTTCTTGCAAAACATTAAGAATATCAATGTTTTTTGTAATAATGGATGATTCTGGGAATATTCTTTCACAAAGCTCACCAGCCCAAACTTGCCGGTCAGGGTCTGCGGCAACATCTTCAAAGCCTTCCATGCCAAAAGAGAACCGAAAACGCAGTGAAGCATCTTCATCATGAAACGATAACCATGATGCTTTGCACCACAAATCTTCCGCAGATAGTTCACCGTCTTTTTCAACATCGAAGTAAACCTTTTCAATGCCTTGTTCATCATGATCTTCTGACGATGATGCCAGTAATGCAAATTCTGGAGATAGGCGCTGGTTAATACTCTCTTCTTCAAAGATTCCAGCAAGCTCCGCCCCATCTAACATGGATTCCATCATACGGTGGGCGGCTTGGATGTGAGAGTCTTGCAATAATATGTCCTGTTTAGCGATTGCAGGTACTGTGATAGCTTTATCATTTTTCCATGCTTCAATAATGCTTTGTTTGCTTGGGGGCTCTTGCATTGAAGGGATGTTTACTGTGCCCAGATCAAAGCCTCGACGTTGTAGCTTATGTTGTTGTGTCATGTTTGGCATCCATTTAAACTTTAATCACATTTTTTTGTGCAGAATGAGTAGATCTTTGGTCTTTTTAATGAGACCACTTCCTCCACAGCTTACAATCACTCACTATGTTGTTCAACTGAAAGCAGCCTCTCTCATTAAAGACAGCCACAGGAAGGCATGGCCAAATCATCCAAATCATCCAAAGTAGTTGAAGTGTCTGTTGTTCAGTTCTAGGCTTTCTGCAAGGGTGGGTGTAATGAGTTATATAACTACAGGTGAGGCTGCGCGAATGTGCGGTGTAGGCATCAATACAATTAAGCGTTGGCTTCAAAAAGGTGAGTTGAAATGCCTTGTTACTCCTGGTGGGCACTGGCGCATTAGTGAGCCTGAATTTCTACTGTTTCTTAAAGAACACAATATGAAGCCACTACAAGCCAAGCTAGATAACGCCTATAAAATACTACTTATTGAAGATGACATGGCGATGTGTTCACTCATTGAAGAAGCTCTTGAATTAGCTCCCTTTAATTATTCTTTTGATTATGCAGAGGATGGTTATACAGGTTTGATAAAAGTCGGTTCAATGCAGCCCGATATTCTGATTCTTGATATTATGCTACCCGAAATAAATGGTTTGGAACTTATTCAACGTATTCGCGCCACAGAGCTCGGCAATAAGCCTTGCATACTTGTTATTACAGGTGCAGGAGACCGTCGGCTGGTTAGAAGAGGGCTAGAAAAGGCCGAACCAGATATAATTCTTTTCAAACCATTTGCTGTTGAAGATTTGATCAAGGCAGTCCAACAGCTCTTGGATAAAACTCAATATGTAGCGGCGGCAAGTGAATGAGTAAGAAGGCAAAGAAAAAAACATTACTGATTGTCGATGATAACCTGATCTTAACCGAGCTATTTGACGAGTTATTTAATGAGTTGTTTAATGTTAGAATAGCACACAGTCTTGCTGAAGCCCTAGCAGAATTAGCCAGCAATAACATTGATGCTGTTATCTGCGACTACAACCTTGGCATACAAAATGCAGACCCGCTTATTACTTGGGTTCTTGAGAAAAGCAAAAGCCTTATCAACAACTTCATTCTGATAACGGGCGAAACAAACTTAGATTTAAGCCATCATAAAAACACACTTTCTATTCTCCATAAACCAGTAGAGATAGAAACCTTGCTCACTACAGTAGAAGCTCTATTTGATAAAAATAAAAGGCTGAAAGCATGAAAAAAAACTATAAAAGAAACCTCGGTTTGCGTTTGGCCATGATGGTTTCATTCATTCTGATTCCCATGCTAGTCGCGAGCTTCTTTTGGTTGGATTACCGCAGCGAGAAATTGATGGTTGGGGAGCAACAAGCACGGGTAACTCAAGTAGCCAAATCCCTTGTAAGTAGTCTAAGCAGTATCATGCTTTCAGGCAATGCAAATATTGCCCATGACTGGTTAGATAGCGTCGCTTCCGTACCAGGTATTGAATCAGCAAAGATATTTCGCACCAATGGCACGCAGGCATTTCAGGATCTCAATACGCAGAGAAAAGTAAACGCATACATTGGCAGTCAACGTTTTGTTCGTGAAGAAGAAAGGAAAGCTGAAAAAATAAACCCTGAAGTAAAAAGCTACTTCCAACAGGCAGCTGGTGGACAAGTTTTAATCAACCGCTCGGAAGACAGTAAGCACTTAAGTTACCTTTACCCTATTAAGTTAGAGGCAGCCTGTATGGCCTGTCATGGTTATGATGAAAATCCTGTTCGTGGTGTGTTAGTGCTCGGCATGTCCCTTGATGCAAGCCAAACTATGATCACTGAAACTGAAAGTGGCATGATCACAATACTGCTTATCATACTCACAATTTTCGGCATCGGTATCTGGTTGCTGATTCGTTGGCAGGTATTAAAGCCTATCAATCATATCGCTGAGGTTGCTTCCAATATCCGCCAAGGAGACCTCTCCAGCAAAATCGAACTTCAACGAAAGGACGAGTTAGGTATGGTGGCCAAGACTCTCAACCTGTTGGTTGATGATCTGAAAGAAAAAATATCCCATGAGGCATCACAGCGGCGGCGACAGGAAGCCATCACTGATGCTGTTATATCTCTCGGACAAAATGTCGCTAGTGAATCGTTACTTAAACATATTAGCCTGATTAGCATGGAGATCAGCCGTGCACCTTATGCGATGGTCTCTTATATCGAAGCGGGCGAGAAAAAATTCATGGCCCAAGGCCTTTCACCGGAAGTTAAACTTAAAATTACAGAACTACCTGAGGGTAAAGGCTTACTCGATCTGCTGTGGAATGAAGCCCAAACATTGAGGCTTAAGAGCATTGATTCGCACCCGAAATTCAGTGATTTTCCACAAAATTACCCATCTATGGGGGCATTTCTAAGTACCCCGATAACTTTCAATGACCAGATATTGGGAGTCATATGCCTATCCAAAGACCCCAGTGATAAGTGCTTCACGCATGATGATGAAAAGGCGTTGATCACACTGGCTTCAGCCTGTGCTATTGCATTATCTAATACCCAAAATTTTGAACGTGCCCAAAAAACCAATGATGAGCTTGAAGAGCGTGTAAGTGTGCGTACCTATGCTCTCGATCAGGTCAATAAACAATTAAAAACGCATGAGCTGGAACTGGAGCTGATTAATGAAGAGCTGCTATCAGCCAATAAAGCCAAAGATCAATTTCTTGCCAATACCAGCCATGAGCTTCGCACACCTCTCAATGCCATTATAGGTTTTTCTGAGTTGCTACAAAACCCACGTGCTGGGGAATTAAATGCCAAGCAGCAACGCTATGTGGAACACGTGCATAAGAGTGGTAAGCGCTTATTGATCATTATCAATGACTTACTTGATATCAGTAAAATAGAAGCTGGTATGATGGAGATCCATGAGACTACCTTCAGCCCTATTGAGCTAAGTCACCAGTTGATTGCTGAGTTAAAGCCGCTTGCTAAAAGTAAAAACATTCATATCAAGCTCAGCGAATCAATGCACCAAGGGCTTATGATTCAGTCGGATAGAGATAAGCTACACCAAGTTCTGGTGAACCTTCTCGGTAATGCTATTAAGTTTACGCCTGAAGGAGGGAAGATTAAAATAGGTGTTGCGCTCGATAAACATGCACAGCAAGGCACTGAAGCAAACTTTTCTTGTTATATCAAAGACAACGGCATTGGCATACCACTTGAAGACCAAGAAAAAATCTTCACACCGTTTACCCAGTCCAATGGTGGATTAGACCGATCCTTCGGCGGCACAGGCTTAGGCCTGTCACTTGCCAAATGTATGGTTCAGCTTCTTGGTGGAACCATTCAACTTAAAAGTGAAGTGGGTAAGGGCAGTACCTTTTTCATTGAGCTACCTGTTATTGTCAGTATAAACCAATCATCACACAGCGATGAGCATCATATAGATGGCACTGCGGATATACTGGAGGCTCTGCCTCTGGCTCCTACCGAAGAAGTTTTCCCAGAGAAAGAGTCTCAAGCATTGATCATGATTGTTGATGAAAACAACCGTCGTGCAAAACATGCTGCTGATATGTTTGCCAGTGAAGGTTACCAGATCTGCCATACAAGCATGTCTGACATAGAAGCCGATGCATACAAGGCATCTCCTCTGTTGATTGTTTTGGGAGTGCCTGAAGATTCTCAGACAACATATGACCGTATGCTACAACTAAAATCTTCAGAACTTACAAGTCGAACCCCAACCATTCTTATGTCTGGTGATGAAAAAAAACCGACATTCAGCACAGGTGGAACTATCGGCCAGATTAAAAAAGGTCTCGAACGCAATGACCTACTCGAAATGGTTTCACACTACGGTATGTATCCAAAGGTTCCCGTTCCACCCACGCTGCTCGTTATTGATGATGAAGCATCAGTGCGTGAATACATGAAGGAGACACTTGCTCCTGAAGGCTATCATATTCTATTAGCCAGCAATGGAAGTGAGGGTATCCGGCTTGCTATTGAGCGAGAACCTGACCTGATTATCCTCGACCTTATGATGCCTGGTGTTACGGGCTTTGAAGTAGTGAATGAGCTAAGGCAGCATCCAACAGCCTGCGATATCCCTGTTGTTATTTTTACAGCCAAAGACCTTAGTCGTGAAGAAGCTTTGCACCTAGGGCAGGATGTCGAACGCGTTCTAATCAAAGGGATCAATAGTAGTAATGATGTTCTTCATCAAGTTCATAAGCTCGAAATGCTTTACCCTGTCCAGGCAAAACTGATTGATGTAAAACTTGGCTGTTTTAATTTACGTTACATGCAAAGACGTTTGGAAAATGAAGTGGCACGATTTATTCGATATTCACACAGTTTTTCACTTATTGTATGGGAAATGGATGGCTTTGAAAAATATTGTCAAACCCATGGTAAGCGCTGGGGGATTGCCGCACTCAAAACCACCGTGGAAACAGGGCTGTCGATCATTCGAAAAGGAGATGTCTTAGCACGTCTTGATGACCATAGCTTTATTCTTTTGCTGCCTGGTATTACACCGGAAGGAACCAATCGTGTGGTAGAAAAAATACGCCTACGTATCAGCCACCAACGCCTGCCACTTCCAGACAATGGCGTAGGGAAACTAACTGCCTCACTCAGTGTCGTGTTATCCAGTGAAAACGACCCTAATGTAAAAGACTTATTGGCTACTTTGCAGCATAGACTATCCATCGCAAAAGAAGAGGGTGGAAATCGCAGTGTGATGGAGGATTAGATGAAGGCTCCTAATATTCTTATTGTCGACGATAACCCACTCAACCTAGAGCTTGCATGTGATGTTCTTGAATTAGAAGGTTTTCATGTCTCACTTGTTGATAGTGGCGAAAAATCCATTACCCATGCTGGGGAAACAACCCCTGACCTTATTCTAATGGACCTACGCATGCCTGGCATGAGCGGCTTGGATGCTTTGCATGAACTTCGAAAGCATGAAGTCACCAAGGATATTCCTGTTGTTGTATTAACGGCATCGGTGATGTCTGGAGAAGAAGATCGGCTACTTGCTGAAGGGTTTGATGGCTTTATGCAGAAGCCTATATCGCCAGCAAGCTTTGCCGATGAGGTTCGTACCTTTTTACGCTGATGCCTTGGCTACACATATGAGTTTCAACGCTCTGCGAGCCTTCTTTTAAAGAGAAACTGAATTGTAATGTGTGGCCATTTGCCTCATGACAAGTAGTTATATTATTCCTTCGATACGGTATTCAGTGCTCATCACATAGGTATCCCCAGCCGCAAGCTCAATAACATCATCAGCTGCGTTGGCGGTTTCTACGCAAAGCATGTTTAGATAACCATCTTGCCCTAAGTCACCCATTTTTTCAGCTGTTTCTACCCAAGGGTTCCACACAATAGCGGATGCACTGCCTTTATTGCTAATCACAATGCAGCGTTTCAGACCCGTATCAACAATACGCATGTGATTACCTGTATTCACATAAACGCGGTCTGTTTCTTGTGATATTGTTACGGTACCGTCTTGTTTCTTACGGGCAAAACCATCTACTTTATCAAGATATTCACAGCCTTCCAAGCCTTCGACAGAGACCTTTCTTACATCTGAAACTTGAAAATATGTATGTAAAGCCTGCCCTAATGCAAAAGGTGTATCACCAAGGTTCTTTGTTTCTAAAGCAATATCCAAACCCTTGCCAACGGTGATATGTAACTGCACTTGTAGCGGGTGACCACAGATCGCTTTGACTTGATCACTTTGCTGCATTTCTAAGCTGATACTGGTGCGTCCATCAGCCAAAGATTTTGAGGCGATAGGTTTCCAGTCAACGGTGCGCGCAGGCCCATGTCCCGGCAAACTAGAATCTGATGCATGTGCTCCAAACCAAGGCCAACATATCGGCACACCGCCACGCAGGGATTTTCCTGCAGCAAACGTGGCATCCTCAGACATCCAAATGAGCTCAGATTCACCTTTGGGTTGAAAGCTCAGAATATGTGCGCCCTGTAAGGCAATGCTTGCCTGAGCCAAGCCATTGTTGATTTCAATCACTGGCATATTACCTTTACCCAGCTTGAAACTTAGACTTCCTTCAATGCCCCACGTTTCATTTAACATCGAAATATCACCCATCATAATTTCCCCGCTTAGTCTTAGACCACTATAAATTGTTTGCGCCATGGTCAATGCAACTTTTTTATCTATCATCTCACACGCTACACATTTTTTATGTCATGAACCAAGGATAAACCTATGCCTATCCCTCTCGCCTATTTTGGTGTTGTTTTAATTTGGAGCACGACGCCGCTTGCTATTGCTTGGAGCGGTGAAGCCGCAGGCTTTGTTTTTGGTGTAAGTAGTCGCATGTTGTTGGGTTTGGTTCTTATATTTATCTTTGCCACAATCATGAAAGCCAAGCTTATTTGGCATAAAAAAGCGCGTTTAGCATATCTTTATGGAGGGCTAGGCATTTATGCAAGCATGCTGGTGGTCTATTGGGCAGCGCAACAAATTCCCTCTGGCTGGGTATCTGTCCTATTTGGTTTAACGCCTATTTTTTCAGCTATTATGGCATCACTCTGGCTGGAGAATGAACATTTAACACGCCATCGCATGTCAGGAATCAGCCTTGGGTTAATTGGCCTGCTGGTCGTTTTTGGCAGCAGTCTAAGCTTAAGTGAAACCGCTGTTCTCGGTGTTTTTGGAGTCATTTTTTCAGGTATTATACATTCAGCCTCGGCGATTTGGGTTAAACGCGTCAATGCGCAAGTTTCAGCTATTAGCATGACGGCAGGTAGTCTTTTGGTAGCCACTCCATTATTTTTGTTAACTTGGTTGGGCACACAGCCTGATTTTATGAAAATGCAGCAAATGCTAGAGCATGCGCCCAGCCACACGCTTATTGCGATCGCTTATTTAGCACTGTTTGGATCAGTATTTGGCTTTTCATTATACTTTTTTGTGCTCAAGCATGTTGAGGCTACGCGTGTTGCGCTAATTTCTTTGGTTACCCCAATCACATCACTAATGCTAGGGCATTACTTCAATCATGAAGTAATTACCCTTAACATTATTATTGGCACAAGCCTTATTATTTTAGGTTTGGCATTGTTTGAGCTTGGCGGCAAACCACTACCCAAGTGGGTGCCTTTCCGGCCCAATTAAAAGTGAAACGTGTCAAACAGGGTCTGTGACTATTGACGGTAGCTTCTTAAATCCCATTAATCATCATGTTCACGTTTGTACTCACGTTTGTGTTCACGTTTGTACTCACGTTTGTACTCACGTTTGTACTCACGTTTGTGTTCACGTTTGTGTTCACGTTTGTACTCACGTTTGTACTCACGTTTGTACTCATGCTTGTGTTCATAATCTTCACGTTCGCCTCTAGGCACAACAACTACTGGAGGGTGACCATAACGTTGATTGCGAGGGGTGGCGGTAGCAGCGCCTGTTGCTGCGCCGACAGCGGCACCGATTGCAGCTCCCTCAATGGCTCTACCTGAATCAGATCCAATAACAGCTCCGGCAACACCGCCAAGGACGGCTCCTGTCGTTGCTGCACGCTGCTGCTCATATGTAGCGCAAGATGAAAGCCCTAATGCTAATATGAAAATCAATAATTTATTCATAATTCACTCCTTTGAAGAATACCGTATTGTAGTTGCTGCTGAGAAAATAATATAGTGTAATGCTTACATCATGATGGTGTTAAAAATGCGCCCGCTGAATTTAGTTATAACCTTCTTTATATTTTTATATAAAGTACGCATGATGTTACATAGATTTTTTCAAGAATTGCAAAAAACACTCTTTTATTCACTGGGCATTTTACTGCTTTTTACAGTAGCAGCTAAAGCATCCAAGCCACTAGATATTGAGCTTCAACGAGCTTACTTTACAGAAGCGCGTAAGGCTCTGAAAAGTAATGATACGCAAAAATTTCAGCAGCTTCGTAATAAGCTAAAAACATACCCATTGGCAGCCTACCTAGATATTTGGCAGGCACGCCAATCACTTGATAGCAATAACGATTACCAAGTCGAACCGGTGATTAAACGCTACAGTGATATACCTGAAACAACCGAATTGCGTATGGCATGGATAAAAAGTTTAGCCGAGCGTGGTCAATGGCCACATGTGGCGCAGCAATTAAAAATGCTCAATAGATCCGATCAAATCTTTCCAAAAATATCGTTACGATCCGCTTGGTATAATGGTAACAAGAAACATGCTTTTACACTGTTGTCTGAGCAATGGCGTAAGGGTAGGGACATTCATACATATGCTATACCGTTTCTGCATCCTGCTTGGAAAAAAGCGGGCTTTCCAAGTCATGAGGATTCGTATGCTCGTATTATTTACCTTGGAAAACATGGCAAATGGAAAAGTCTGCAAAAACTGAAAATATTATTGTCAGACAAAGAGCAGAAGCTTCTAAATATTTGGCAAGACACACAAAAGAGTCCAGCACTTGGATTGGGATATATTCACAATTATACATCTAAAAATAAACTAATATACCCCATTATCAAAGACATGCTTCGCCGTTTATCGTCTTCTGATATTGGGCTATCTTGGCAGCATCTTAAAACCTTTAAAGCCCATTTGTCAGCCAAACAATTTGGCTATTTGCAACGTAAAATTGCACTGCGAGCCGCTAAGCAACACGATGTGCAGTCAATCGCATGGCTTGCTAGCTTGAATGAGGGCTACCAGAATAATGAAACACGCGCTTGGTATGTGCGTATGTTGTTATGGCAACAAAAGTGGCAACAGGCTATTGCCGCTATACAAGCCATGCCAGAATCACAGCACCTAGCTAGCCGTTGGTTATACTGGCATGGGCATGCTTTACAGGCTTTAGGGAAAGGAGCCGCGGCAAAGTTATTGTTTGAGGAAGCAGCAGTTGGGCGTGGTTATTATAGTTTTTTAAGTGCGGATCGCTTGGGGCAGCCTTACCGTATGGGTGAAAAACCTGTGAAAAGATCATCGTTGAGCAGCTTAAAAAAAGAAGCTTATATTCAGCGAAGTTATGAATGGTTTCAATTGCACGATACCGAGAGAGCTAGCCTAGAATGGAATCAAGGCCTGCGCAATGCATCGCGCCAAACTTGGTTGCAAGCATTGCAACTTGCTGCATCTTGGGGTTGGTATGAGCGAACGATTCAGGCAGCAGCGCGCACGGGTGCTTATGATGCCCTAACCTTACGATTTCCCTTAGCTTACGTGCATGATGTGCAAGAGATAGCTAAACAAACAGGTCTGGAAAGCTCCTTGATTTGGGGGGTTATACGGCAGGAATCAGTCTTTAATGCCAGCGCTGTATCACATGCTGGAGCACGTGGCCTCATGCAGTTAATGCCAACAACAGCAAGTTATATATCCAAAAAATATGGACTTGGAGAAGTTCATGAGCAAGAGCTTTTCCTGCCCGCTACAAATATTCACCTTGGTTCGCTATATTTAGAAAACTTATTAAAGCGCTTTGATGATCAATTGGCTCTGGCTGTTGCGGCATATAATGCAGGCCCAACACGCGTAAAACGGTGGCAAGAACATGTATCGTCGAAAGATGTGGATATTTGGGTGGAACTCATACCCTTCAATGAAACGCGGCGTTATGTGCAGCAAGTCATAGCATTCACCAAGGTATATGACTGGCGTTTGCAGCAACAAGCATCTGGATTGTTGGCGGGCAAAAGTGCGCCAATATTATCTGAATAACTAAGCTTAAAAGGTGCTTATAAGCTTAAAGTATTGCTTTATAAATATTATTTGTTATAAAGCTATACTTTACCTTCACCGGCTAGACAATTATGCTAGCCAAATATTTCCCCATACAGGTTGCCTATTATGTTACAAAAGCTTTTTGGTGTTTTTTCTCGCGATATTTCAATTGACCTTGGTACGGCCAATACGCTGATCTATGTTCGAGGCGAAGGCATCATACTTAACGAACCATCCGTTGTGGCCGTTTATGAGGGTGGCGGCCGAAAAAATCGCAGAGTTTTAGCCGTAGGCACTGAAGCCAAACGCATGTTAGGGCGTACACCTGACTCAATTTCTGCTATTCGCCCATTAAAAGATGGTGTCATTGCGGACTTTGTTATTACCGAAGAAATGCTAAAACAATTTATTCGTAAAGTGCACAAACGCTCTTGGGGCATAGCGCCTCGTATTGTTATCTGCGTGCCTTATGGCTCAACACCTGTGGAGCGACGTGCCATTCGCGAATCAGCACTATCGGCTGGAGCACGGGAAGTTTATTTGATTGAAGAGCCTATGGCAGCATCCATTGGTGCTGATTTGCCTGTCACCGAAGCCTCAGGCTCTATGGTTGTGGATATAGGTGGTGGGACTTCAGAAATTGCAGTCATTAGTTATGGTGGGATTGTGTATTCACGTTCTGTTCGTGTTGGTGGCGATAAAATGGATGATGCGATTATCAATCATTTACGTCGTAAATATAGTTTGTTGGTCGGCGCTCCTACAGCTGAAAAAATCAAGATGCAATTGGGCAGCGCATATCCGCAAGAAGAGCGTCGTGAAATGGATGTTAAAGGCCGCGATTTAATCAATGGCGTGCCAAAGAATCTACTCTTGGATGACTCAGAAATTCTTGAAGCTTTGACCGAATCAGTGAATGCTATCATAGATGGCGTAAAAGTCTGCTTGGAACGCACGCCACCTGAGTTGGCAGCTGATATTGTTGATAAAGGCATTATGCTAACAGGTGGTGGCGCACTACTGGTTGGTTTGGATCAGTTATTGCGGGAAGAAACAGGTTTGCCGGTTACTGTTGCCGACAACGCTCTAAATTGCGTGGTATTGGGCAGTGGTCGCGTGCTTGAAGAGTTGGATCGTATGCGAGGCGTGCTCTTCGAGGAGTAACGTATGCCGCGTCGCCTTATGCTTTGGCGTGTTGTTTTGGGCTTATTAATCTTTGCGTTTGTTTTCTCCTTGCAGCGCATGCCAATAGGTCAATATGTTACGCTTGGGTTATCACCACTGATTGCAACCCTGCATGCACCCGCTCGTTGGTGGCATGATAGTGAGCTATGGTTTCGTGATAGTGCTCAGCTACAATCAGAGCTTATAGAAACACGCTACACTCTTGCGCAACAAACGGCACTCATTCAACAGGGCAAAAGTCTAGCTGAAGAAAATACACAGTTAAGAAAGCTTCTGAAAATAACCAATATTCATGGCTATACATGGCGTGCAGCGCAAGTTCTAGGCCGAAGCCCAGATAAGAAGAGCCAGCGCCTAATTTTACAAGTTCAAAGTAAGCCCGATGATGTGATTGTATCTAGTTCTGGCTTGGTAGGCTTGGTTGATAAAAGTTATGGAGAATCGGCGGTAGTTCGCACCATCCTTGATGCATCCTTGGCTGTTCCTGTCACTGTTCCGGGCTCCCCTCTAGCAGCATTGATTCGCGGGCAGGGAGACCACCTTCTTGTCGATTTTATACCTTTAGATCAAGCACCTGCTATCGGAGCTATTTTACAAACCAGCGGTGCTGGCGGAATATTTCCACCAGGTATTTCGGTAGCACGTATTACTCACATTGAACACTTACAAGGTCGCGTGTTTGCTCGTGTGGAAGCAAAACCGACTGCTCACTGGCAACGTGATAACTGGCTAGCCATCGCCTCTCGAGCACCCTTTCGTATTGATGCTCCTGCACCATGACGCCCCCACTTTTATTATTTATATGCCTTATTGGGGTCATACTTAACTGGGGTTTTTCTGGTGTATTTTTACAGCCAGACTGGTCATTGGCATTACTATTGGCAGCGCTACTGGCACATCGAGGCAATTGGTTATGGGTGTCAGTTGCAACAGGCGCCCATGATTTGATTTTACATTGGTCAGTTTTTATTAGTTTGCCGTGGATATTGCTTACACCTATTATCATTGCATGGAGTGATGAACAAATTGGTTCAAGCCTGTTACAGCGCGTATTTTCTATGTTGATGGTTATTGCGTCTATTTACTTTGCAGGGTGGAGTCTTGCTTCGTGTTTGCTGACGCTGTTATTATGCCTTGTTTTCTGGCACTTGGTTGCACGTTTATATGTTCAACCAGCTTAATATTCGGCACCGCTTTGAAGGGCGCATATGGTTTTTTCAAATTAGCATATTTGTGCTGCTTTTGATCCTTTTGCTACGCATGATTAACCTGCAACTTTTACAGCATGATGGACTTATGTTTCAGGCTGAAAGTAATAGGCTCAATGTTGTACCAGTTTTACCAACACGCGGCACGATTACTGATCGATTTGGTGTCGGTTTGGCCGTTAATCATATTTCCTATCGCCTGACCATGATTCCTGAACGTGTTGAAAATATGGATATGATGATGACACAACTGGCAGTGATGATGCAGTGGACACCTCGTCAATTAAAACGCATTAAAAAGCGTATTAAGCGCTCTCGAAAAGACCGCCCAGTACTACTCAATGATAAGTTAACATGGCAGCAAGTCGCACCATTATCAGCTCGCTTACATCGTTACCCTGGTTTGGATGTGCAGGCAGGAACACATCGTTTTTACCCTTATAAAGAACTGACGTCCCATCTTATTGGTTATCTATCATTGGCTCGAAATAAGGATCTTGAGAAGGGTTATTTGCGCAATGAATATATTGGCAGAAGTGGCTTAGAGCGCTCTTTTGAAAAGCGTTTGCATGGCACCTTGGGAAGTCAGCAGGAAGAAGTCGATGCGCATGGGCGGCGTATTGCTGTATTACAACAAACACCTTCATCCATGGGTGAAGATATTCGCTTAAGCCTTAATGTACGCCTTCAAAAAGTAGCTGCCGAAGTTATGGGAAAACGTACAGGAGCTGTTGTGGTGATGGATGTTCACAATGGCGAGCTTCTGACCTTATTAAGTACCCCGGGTATTGATACCAATCAATTCACTTTGGGATTAGAGAAGAAGCAGTGGCAAGCTTGGTTAAATGATGATCAGAGGCCTCTACTAAATCGTACCACACAGGCAGCTTATCCACCTGCATCAACATGGAAGCTGGTGTCTAGCTTTGCAGGCTTGCGGAAAAAAATCCCACTGGCAAACAGAAGCACTCAATGTGAAGGTTTTATACAATTAGCTGACCGAAAAATGCGCTGCTGGAAGCGTAAGGGCCATAAAAAAGTAAATATGCATGATGCTATTATGCACTCTTGTGATGTATATTTTTATGAGTTAGGTGATCAACTCGGTATGCAAGAGCTGAGCGATGAGGGAAAACTGTGGGGTTTCGGCGAGGTGACTGGTATCCCACTACCTCCTGAGTCACGGGGGCATTTAGCTCCAGCGATGCAGCTCCTGCATAATGGTCGTAAACGCCACTGGTATCGTGGTGAAACCATGATTACCGCGATTGGCCAAGGTCAAACGACCGTAACACCTTTACAAATGGCACGGTTTGCAGCGGCGATTGCCAATGGTGGTGATATATTACGTCCTCATCTTGAAGCGGGGAAAGAGCCTGAAGTCATTCGCCATGTAGATGTGAAGCCTGAGCATTTGAAGCATGTCCAAGAATCGATGTATGCTGTTGCCAATAAACTAGGTGGAACAGCATACTACCATTTGCGTCATTCGGCTTGGAAAATTGCCGGTAAAACTGGTACAGCGCAAGTTGTAGCCATGTCTCAAGATGATGAGCAAGCTAAAGAGGATAAAATAACAGCAATCGATAAGCATAAAGATCATGCTTGGTTTATGGGTTATGCGCCTTACGAAAACCCCAAAGTAGCATTTGCTATTTTCATTGAACATGGTGGTCATGGTGGAAGTGCCGCTGGACCTATTGCAAAAGCGATTGTGAAAGAGTTGGCTGCAGAGGAGGCGAAACGGTGATCAGTGTCATACGGCGGATGGATAAAACCATCATTATATGTTTATTAAGCCTATTAACATTAAGCTTGTTTGTTTTGTACTCTGCCGTGCATGATGGTGATATTGCAGTGTTTAAAAAACAGATCGTGTTTTGGATATTGGGGCTTATTGGCTTTATAATTATTTGTTTTATTCCTTTGCGACTATTGGGTTTATTGGCATGGCCTACCTATCTTATTGCGCTTTTAAGTTTGGCGTTGGTTCCATTTATAGGTGATGTCCATATGGGGGCTAGACGTTGGTTGGATTTGGGAGCGGTTGCATTCCAACCTTCTGAAATGATGAAATGGGCATTGATGTTGATGCTTGCCCATTGGTTTGCATCACGGGAACCCGATACATGGCCAAACTTCCTTATTCCCTTGGTGATGGCTATTTTGCCTGCAACATTGATTGTTATTCAGCCCGATTTAGGTACAACACTGGTTTTATTGTTTGCTTCGCTTGCGATGCTTATTGCATCGGGTTTTGGATGGCGCTGGATATTTGCGGGCATGGCCTCTAGCCCTATTATTTTATATATATTATGGCACTACATGCATGCTTACCAAAAACAACGTGTGCTAACTTTTCTAAATCCGCAAAATGATCCGCTGGGGGCCGGTTATCACGTGATTCAATCGTCCATTGCCATTGGTTCAGGTGGATTTTGGGGTAAGGGTTATCTCGAAGGCACACAAGGCCGGCTACATTTTTTACCAGAACAACATACGGATTTTATTTTTTCGATTTTAGCTGAAGAGGGGGGCTTGGTTGCCGTTTCGTTATTGTTGGTATTATATGGTATTTTGATTTCACGGATGCTTACCATTGCTGCCCATGCACATAGCCGCTTTGGAGCCTTACTTGCCACAGGTATAGGGTCTATTTTTATGCTTTATGCCTTTGTAAATATCGGCATGGTATCTGGCATCCTGCCTGTTGTTGGTGTGCCGCTGCCCTTTATTAGTTATGGAGGTTCGGCACTTCTAACCATGCTTGGAGCTCTAGCCATCGTGATGCGCGTTGCTATTGAATCAAAAGGTAATATTCCATGGCAACGACCCAGTAGCCCCTTGAGCTGAAGGCGTACCTCTCCCCTCAACAGTTATAGTGAGCTTTGCAGCATTTTATATGAACAATCTAACAACGCCACATTATTGAGATAGCACAAAGCACTCACCCCAAAGCCATTAACATGTGGGTATTTCATGTTAATGTATGCCATGTCCACTTTAGAAAAAGTATTACCCAAAGCAATCTTACTTGACCGTGATGGTGTTATTAATTTTGATTCTCCCAATTATATTTTAAGCCCTGAACAGTGGAAGCCAATTCCGGGAAGCTTGGAAGCTATTGCAAAGCTTACACAAGCTAATATTGCTGTGGCTATTGTAAGCAATCAGTCGGCAGTTGGGCGTGGAATGATAGATAGTGAGATATTTCAAAATATTCATGCAAAAATGTTATTATCTATTGAGGCGCTGGGTGGCCGCATTGATCATGTGGCCTACTGCCCACATGCGCCTGATGATGGCTGCGCATGTCGCAAGCCTTTACCGGGCATGATTGTTGAATCATTGGAAGTGCTAAACCTTAGTGATCAACCACAAAGTGTGTATATGATTGGAGATTCTTTGCGTGACATGCAAGCGGCATGGGCAGTGCAGGTTGAAGGGATCCTTGTGCAAAGTGGCTACGGTGATGCCGCCGACATCCTTGCCCGAGCCCGTTTGCATAATCCTGATACCCAGTCATTCCCCGATTTGGCAGCTGCTATTCGCAGCATACTGGAAGGTTAACATGTTACTGCTTCGTTCGAGCATTTTTAACTTCTGTTTTTTTGCGATGACACCCATTTTTTCTTCTCTTATATTAATTTTCAGGTTGTTTGGGTTTCCTGCAGCCTGGTTTTGGGCGAAATTATGGACAAAAAGTGTGTTGTTCTTAGCACGTTACTTATGTGGTATAAAACTCTGTATTGAGGGGAAAGAGCATCTTCCCAATGAGTCATGTGTTGTTATGGCAAAACATCAGTCGGCTTTTGAAACTATCATTATGCCAATGTTGGTTCCGCCATATGTGTGGATACTTAAACGTGAACTGTTTTATATTCCGCTGTTCGGTTGGGCTCTATGGGCAATAAAAACGATTGGCATTCGCCGAGGCAACCCGCGCGAAGCCATCAAACAAGTCAATGCAGATGGCTCCGCTTTATTAAAACAAGGCAAGTGGGTGGTCATTTTTCCAGAGGGTACACGCTCTAATATCGGTGAATGTGGCGACTATAAACCAGGTGGTATTGTGCTGGCTCAAAAAGCAGGTGTTGGTATTTTACCTATGGCTCACAATGCTGCGGCATGCTGGCCAAAACGCGGGTTCATCAAAAAACCAGGTACTATTACTGTGCGTTTTTTGCCATTCATTGCTGCGGATGCTGTTGCATCCTCAAATCGTAAAGAGCTTTTGGAAAGGTTAAAAAGTGATGTGGAAAAACATACCCGGCAGATAGGTGGTTAAAGTTTAGATGGATGGAAATTTACGAAAGAGCACCAATATATCTTAAATTTAGATAGTATATTTCAGCAATGGTAGCGAGACCTTGATAAAATTCGAAGGTGCTCTGGGCTCATATCTAACATAACCACACGTTAAGTCATACCCGTCTGATGATATTCGGGTTATGCTTCGCGTATGAGCCGTAAAGTTATTCCTATCCAAGTAGAAAAACGAACTGAATCGCAGGGTGAACCAATGATTGGCAAGCCATCATGGTTAAAAGTTCGCGCCCCGATGTCTTCTGAATACAAAGAAATTACACGTATGATGCGTGAATTGAATTTGAATACTGTCTGTGAAGAAGCTTCCTGCCCAAATATCGGTAGCTGTTGGAAACAAGGCTCTGCGACATTTATGATTCTTGGACGTGTTTGTACACGTACCTGTGCTTTTTGCGATGTAGCAACAGGAAAACCTGATGCAGTAGACCCCAATGAAGCCATTAATCTTGCCAAAGCCGTATCCCAAATTGGTTTGAAACACGTCGTCATCACCTCTGTCGATCGTGACGACCTTAAAGATGGTGGTGCAGGACATTATGCAACGGTCATTCGCGAGCTAAAAGCCCGGCAACCTGATGTGACCATTGAAATTCTAACCCCTGATTTTCAGCGCAAACCATCCACTTGCTTAAACACGATTATGGATGCCAAGCCTGATATCTTTAACCATAATTTGGAGACTGTGCCGCGCTTGTATCGTTCTGTTCGTCCTGGCGCACGCTATTACACATCGTTGCGTTTATTGCAGCGGGCAAAAGAGCTTGATAGCAATGTTGTTACAAAATCAGGGTTGATGGTTGGTTTGGGTGAAGAGCGTGATGAAGTCTTGCAAGTATTGGATGATATGCGCGAAGCGGGCGTTGATATTCTCACGGTTGGCCAATATTTACGGCCCAGTGAAGAGCATCACCCTGTAATGAAGTACTGGACACCTGAAGCATTTGACGAATTGAAGTACCTAGCTGAGAAAAAAGGTTTCGGTATGGTTGCATCGGGCCCTTTAGTACGCTCATCATTTCATGCTGATGAAGTATTTGAAGCATTAAAGCTCAAACGGACTTCATAACAATGGCCTCTAACATGTAATGCCGAGGCTTTGGGTTCATACAAAGTTTCCGAGTAGAAGGTTATTCATGATAGCTGACTGCCCCGAATATTGATTGCGAGCTAGCTGAAAAATTCTTTTAGAGGCGAGAAAGAACTGCCTTTGGAACCAGAGATGAAACATCGCCGTCCATTTCGGATATTTCGCGGATAAAGCGTGAGGATACAAAGGTGTAATCTTCGCGAGCCATAACAAAAACGCTTTCGATGCTTTCGTCTAAATGGCGGTTCATGCTGGCCATTTGAAATTCATATTCAAAATCGGAGGCTGCACGTAAGCCTCGCAATAAAGCGGCTGCATGATGTTCATGTGCCAAATTGACCAATAAACCTGTAAAGCTAACAGCTTCAATGCCTTCGTTATTAGCAAATGTTTCACGAACCATGGCTAAACGCGTTTCCAAATCAAACATAGGGCCTTTCCCCGGATTTTCTGCCACGCCAATAATAATGCGGTCAAAAACCTTTAGGCCACGCGTAACCACATCGACATGGCCAAGTGTTATAGGGTCAAATGTGCCTGGGTAAATAGCGGTGCGCTTCATAAGGTGAGTTCCTGTTGTAAGAAATGTAGGTTTGTATCTCCATAGCGACGGCTGGAAACGTGCCAGCCTTGTGGCCATTGCGGCTTTGCACGTACAGACTCTTCAATAACCAATGTTGTTGCTGTGATACTTGCTTGTTGCAACCAAAGGGGAATTTGTTCCGCAATGCCAACATGATATGGCGGGTCTGCAAATATCCAATCAAAATGCTGACCCTGTATCCCTCTAAGTGCTTTGGGTAATAAAGCTTGTTGAACGGTCCATCGTTTTTCAACATGGAATTTTTCGGAAAGCGAATATAGATGCCGGCAAGCATTTCTATCTTGTTCAATGGATATGGCATGCTCTGCACCACGCGATAGTGCTTCTAGAGCCATGATGCCTGAGCCCGAGAATAAATCTAACATGCGCCAGCCCTCAACATCGCCAAGAATATTAAATAGAGCTTCACGTACACGTGAGGATGTTGGCCTTAAACCATCAATATCCGGAACGCTTAACGTTCTGCTACGAAATTTGCCTGCTGTAATGCGCATGATTGCTTGTCTGTCACTTTGAATGAATTACCATTTTCTGTCAAATGATGCCAAATGTTTATCTAAGATTTCTATGGCATCACCATCACCAGAAATAGTGGCGCATTCATAGCCAACATCCACCGCTTCATTCTGTTGAGTTTCAGGCCAAACCAAGGAAACACTCCAGTTGCTTGCAACATTGTCAGCCCAAGCTTTTGCTTGTTCCAGCGTTGTGTTGGGTATTAAAACTGCCATGCGCCCTTGCCCCATATCGGCGACCACATCAAATGAGCGAGCTTGCTTCTTCAGCGCCTGCCCTGTTAAGCGTGCAGCACTTTCAGCAAACCACTCGGCATGTGCACGAACCAATGACACATAATTTCCAATGCCAAATACAACAAGGCTTAAATCATGCCCAGATGTATTGCAGCGTGCATCCTCTTGTAGCAAGCGCTCACGAAAATAACGTGAGGTGGCTAAATCAGTTACGGGGTTACGGTAAAAATAGTTTGCCAAACGTTCACTACGCATGAGAGCTGTATTGATTCGAGCAATCAACTGAGGCGGCGTAACTGGTTTGGTGATGTAGTCATCCACACCAAGCGTTAAACCTTTAATTTGGTCATCCAACTCATCCAAAACACTTAGAAATACAAAAGGCGTTAAATTATAACGTTTATCGGCACGTACCTCGCGGTATAAACCCCATCCATCCATATTAGGCATCATAATGTCGGTTAGAATTAAATCGACGTGACGGGCCTTTAGAATATTCAGAGCATCAGCACCATCTTCAGCTTCCAAAACACGAAAGCCTCCTTGTTGTAAAAAGTGGCTGGTAATATCTCGGCTAGTGCTTGAATCTTCAACGACAAGAACTGTTTTCATTACTTACTCCTTAGCAGGTCCTACTTGAACAATATTCCAATCATCAGTTTGCAAATAAGCCTTGGTCATACGTTGAACATCAGCAAGCGTGACCGATTCAACATGTGCAGTCCAGTTCTGCAAGTAGTCCAGTGGCATTTGATAAAAGCCAATCATACTCAATAATCCAACACGTTCACGGTTGGAATCCATACGTTGCGCAAAACCACCAATTAGGTTGCTTTTGGTTGCATTAAGCTGTTTTTTATCAATCTTGCCATCTGCCAATGATTGCATGACATCGCGTACAACCTGTGTTGCTTGCCCAGCTTGTTCCGCCCGTGTCTGCAATGTGATGATAAAAGGTCCCGGTGCAGCCAATGGAATAAAATACGAATAAACACCATACACTAAACCACGTTTTTCGCGCACTTCTTCCATGAGTTTTGAGCCGAAGCCGCCACCGCCCAATAGATGATTCATAACAAACAGAGGAAAGAAATCATGATTACTTCGTGCAATGCCCAAGCGTGAGAGTTGTATCAAGGCTTGGCTCGTAGGCAGGGTTACCTGAGAAGACTGCCCTCTAACAACACTTGGTTGTTTAATATCCAAAGCAGAAATTTTTGGTGCTCCCTGCCAAGTTTTCAGGCGTGGTTTTAATAGGCGCAGTATTTCAGGCATGGTAATGTCACCACTGACGGCAAGTACTGAGCCTATCGGGCGCACTTGATTTTTATAAAGCGACTTTAAATCATTCAATTGAATATGAGCCAAGCTTTTAGCTGTACCACTGGTGCTGTGTCCGTAACCATGGCTCCCGTAGAGTAATTTAGCTGTAGCTTGTGCTGCTTGTGTGCCAGGGGTTTCTTGTGATTTAATGGCTGCTGCAATGCTGTCTTCGCGCAAGCTTAAAAAACGTTTTTTATGCCAGCCTGGTTGTAATAAAGCTTCTGAAAAAGCATCTAGACCAACTTCCAATGATTCCTTAACCACCGTTAATGATAAACTCAATGTATCGCGGCTAGCAGATGCTCCTAGGCGTAGAGCCTCAGAATCCAACCATTCAGCCCATGCTTCATCATCATGTTTGGCGGTATGGTCAGCAAGTACGGCTGCTAATAAATTCGCAGTCCCAGCTTTATTTTTAGCATCAAAGCGGCTGCCTGCAGGTGTGGTTAACTGTAAGGAAACCATCGGCACATTGTGTGCTTCAACCAATAATATTCTTAAGCCATTATCTAATTGGACTGTTTGAATAGAAGGCACAGCATAGCTATTGATGCTAAACCCAAAAATTAGGCATGCAAATGATAATACGCGGATACTTAAACTTTTCATGAATGAACCTCGGGCTTCAATATTCCTGTAGTCGCACGTTCAGGACGAAAGTATTTGCTCATAACCTCTTGTATATCTTTAGCCGTTACCGCGCGTATGGCATCCAGCCACTCATCTTTATGCATAGCTCCAATGCCTACTGTTTCCATGCGCCCGATTTCTTTGGCGCGTAAGTACAGTGAATCTTGGGCAAAGACTTCGCTTGCAACCATATTCTTCTTGGCAGTTTGTAGTTGCTTTGCAGACACAGGCTTACTTTCCATATCTTTTAGAATTGCCCATAGAGCTTTTTCAAAGTCATGCGGAGACTGATTGCTTCCTAACATGCCATAGGCATACCAGAGGTCGAGTCCCATGCCAAAAGGATCATAGCCGGCACTGGCAGAAAAAGCTTTACGCTGCTCATCCACTAGTTGACGCTGTAAAATAGCAGAGCGACCGCCTCCAAGCATATATGTTGCAACGGCTAAGGCTGCAGCTTCAGAGTCATTCTTGCCCGGCAGCCAGACAGGCACAGGCAAGGTGATTGCCAATACAGGGGACTTAGCAGGGAGGTGGACATCAACACGTTTGGCTCCCAGGGGGTCGGGTTCAGTGGGGTTGAAGCGTGGTGGGACATACGTATCTTTCATGCTACCAAAACTATGTTGAACAATTTTTTTCACATGCTTGAAGTCCACGTCACCGACAACCACGACTGTCACATTGCGTGCAACATAGTGTTTCTTATAAAAGGCACGCACATCTTTAATATCCAACTGCTCCAAATCTTGCATCCAGCCAATGACTGGATTGCGGTAAGGGTGTAAACGCAAGGCCGCTGCTGATAACTCTTCGAACATATGTGAATTTGGATCATCTTCAGTACGCATACGGCGTTCTTCCATAATCACTTTAATTTCGCGAGAAAACTCTTCTTTATTTAGATCTAAGTGAGCAAAGCGTTCAGCTTCCATTTTTAAGACAGTATCGACTTGTTCAGATGGAACTGTTTCAAAATAAGCTGTGAAATCATGGCTGGTAAAGGCATTGTCATTGCCACCCATAGCTGAAATGCGTTTGGAATATTCACCGGGCTTTAAAGCTTTTGAACCTTTGAACATCATGTGTTCAAAGACATGTGCTAGCCCTGTTTTTCCGGGCACTTCATCGCGGCCGCCTACCTTTAACCATACTTGCACCATAGCAACGGGTGCTGAATGATCTTCTTCAACAATGAGTTTTACGCCATTGTTAAAGCTGGCCTGTTGTAATTCAGCCGCATGTAAAGGGGTTGAGAGTAGTAGTAAGAAAAATAATATACGCATAAGCCAGACACTAACTTGGAGACCGGAATTTTGAAAACTTTACTTGAACAGCTTGTCAAACTCCGTGGCCTCTTCTCCGGGCTGACCTATATCTGTTGAAACTGCTGCTTGCGTGGGATTTGTGCTGTTTATGTCGAGTTCAAAACTTGATATGCTTGCCATGTCCTCTTCTGTAAACTCGACTTTTTCAGTTTTTTCGTATGCTGGTGCTGCAAGTGTGGAGGCAGGTTTTGTGGTGATTGTATTTGATAAGCGTTTGTATATGTCAGAAATTGATTTAGCTCTTGCAACCAGTAGCTCAGGATCCGTTGGCTTGGCAATGTAGCCATCTGCACCACCTTCGAGTGCCATCATTTCATTGAGGTTACCTGTTAATAAAATTGTGCCTACATTATTAAAGGATGGATGCTGTCGAATTGTCTCAATAAACGCCTGCCCTGTTTGCTCAGGCATTTCCTGATCGGTAATGACAAGGTGGTACTGCTTTTTTTGTAACATTTGCAAAGCTTTGATAGCTGTCTCAGCAGTATCCACATGAAAGTGTCCTGATACATTGAGTATATGTCGTGTGAATTCGAGTGTAACAGGTGAGTCATCTACCAGAAGAATTAAGGCTTTATTTTCCTCTGCTATATTTTGTTGAGGGTTAGCCGCTTTTTTTACAACTTCACCTTGCTCGACTTTCTGTTTTGAATTGTTTTTTGAGGCGGACATAGCAATCGCTGTATCCAAACCTGTAGAAGAATTTTCCCTAGCATCATCAGCCGTTGTAAAAAGATTTTTTTTAGCTGCTTCAGCAATCTTCTCAGTGCTTTGCAATGGCATAATGCGGCCTATTCGCATACGTTTTTTTACTGAAAAAGTGTCATGGTATGGAACCGTGGCAAGGACTTCTGTTAGGGACGTTAAACCCGCAAGTGCTTTATTCATACCTTGTTCAATAAGCGTAAGCATGCCCGCAGCTCTGCCTGCTTCAAATATTTCTGGCCCAGACCCACCTTGTCTGATGAGCTCTGCAATCTCAGGGTTTATTGTAAGGGCTTCGTTTAGATCAATGCTGTCCAAATAGGCTTTATAATTACAAGCCTCACAACCATTTGCATCTTGAAACTGTAGGTGGTCTGGAATTTGCCACTGTAAGATACTGCTTGGATGAAGGTTTTCTACACTTTTACAGTTGGAGCACAGCTTGCGTATCGTTTTATGTGTACATACCAGCTTTAGAGCGGATGCTAACCTTGAACGAGAGACGTCTGAGCAAAGTAGTTTGGTCATAGCTTGACTGATATTTTTGGCATCAATTGCAAGTAAAGCAAGACAGCCGCTCTCAACAATATCAAGAACAGAGGGGAGGGTTTCTTTATCAATGCTATCAATGACAACAACATTGGCATGATTTGCTTGCAGGGCTTTCAGTATTTTTGTTTTGGAAGGCCCCTCTGGTTTAATTTGTAGCTGGCGAGCGCCTTTGATTTTTAAACCAATAATGTTCTCAATGGTGAAAATGTTTTTATGTAATTTCGTGGTGTAACGAGCCATTGCTTGCAGCATTGTTGACTTGCCGGAGCCACTTGAGCCTGTGACGAGAATAATTCCGGGGTGGCGCAAGTTTTTTTTCAACGAATCAATAGCTTGCTTGGAAAATCCGAAGTCTTTAATTGTTAATTTTGCAGCATCAGGGTCAATGATATGCACCACGACCCGTTCTCCAGTAGGTGTTTGACGGAAGCTATAGCATAGAATGTATTTTTGACCTTGATAATTTAGCTTGCAGCGACTGAATTGATCAATGCCGGTGTTTGTGGATGGGTCAATTCCTGCCCGCTTCATCATCGCCTCTAGCATTGCTTGGTGGTTGGACATGGAAAAACGAAATAAATTAGACCTTTTGCCGTCTTGAAAAAGATTGACTAAGCAAACATCTTGTTGAGGCTCGATAGAGAAGCTGTTTGCTTTATGAATTAAAGCTCTGGCAATGATGGTGGAGGCAAATTTTTTAGCTATCATGTCTTTTGAATCAGCGGAAGATTCTCTTTGTTCAGTGTTGAGAAAAGCTTGTGTTAGAGCCTTTGTATTCATTAGTTCTGTGTTTTCGGCCAGTGGCGGCATACCTTTTCTGAAAAAACGATGATAATTACGTTCAAAATCATTCAAACTGATAAATACAGGTTTGATGTTTTTTTGAAAAATGGCTCGAATTTCACCATCATAATGCAGGTCAAGAGGGTCAACCATACCTACAACAACTTTATTTTCATGCATTGTAATGGGTAGAAAGTGAAGTTTTCTGGCTAGCTTAGCATTGCATAGCTTCATTAATTGATGCGGCGGCGTTGTTTTGTTCAATGACAGGAGGGGAATTTTGTAATGTCGTGCCAAAACTTCTGTAATCGCTTCGCAGCTTTCAGATGAGCGGCCTTCTAAGATGTTTAATAATATAGACACACGATTGTTACGGCTTTTTTCTTTGGCCGCATGTAAATCGTTGGCAGTAATATTGCCAGATTGAATGAGTTCTAATTCTGCTTCTTGCCGCATTTCACTTGGAACCCCTCCCTTCGTAAGATGAGTACACTGCATGAGGTGTGTTATATCTTCAATTACTTTCACACCATCGGTTGTAGCTATGATGCTGGGCGCGTATATTGCGCAGCCTTTTTATTTTTAAACTATGGAGTTTGCATGTCCACCAAACAATCGAATATTAAACGCGCTTTAATTAGTGTATCCGATAAAACAGATATTGAAGCTTTTGCCCGCGCTTTAAGTGAGCGCGGCATTGATATTCTTTCCACGGGCGGTACAGCGAAGTTATTGCGCGAAGCAAATATACCTGTACGCGATGTGTCTGATTATACGGGTTTTCCTGAAATGATGGATGGGCGTGTTAAGACACTGAACCCCAAAGTGCATGGTGGCATTCTGGCTCGTCGCGATAATGATAGCGACCTTGCTTCAATGGCCGAGCATGGCATAGAACAAATTGATTTGGTCTGTGTAAACCTCTACCCATTTCGTGAAGCCGTGGCAAAAGAAGGCTGTACGATTGAAGATGCGATTGAAAACATCGATATTGGCGGGCCTTGCATGGTTCGCGCATCGGCCAAAAATCATAAGTTTGTTAGTATTATTGTTGATCCAGCAGATTACAGCATGGTGCTGGAGAGCTTGGATGCGAATAGCTTGGATGAAGGAAAACGCCGGGCTTTGGCAGTCAAAGCATTTGCGCACACCGCAGCTTATGATGGTGCGATTGCCAATCATTTCTCAGCACTAAATACTGATGGTAGTAAACGTGCATTTCCCGATATTTTTACGCGCCAGTTTATCAAAACACCTGATGAATTACGTTATGGTGAGAACCCACATCAAGCAGGTGCATTTTATGCTGATCCTGAAGATCACGGTGTATCTTTGGCGGATTGCCCTGTGCTGCAAGGTAAAGCAATTTCGTACAATAATATTGCCGATTCAGATGCAGCCTTTGCCTTGGTTCGAGATTTAAAAGATGAAGCTGTCGTGATTGTTAAACATGCTAACCCATGTGGTGTTGCCATGGGGAATGGTACACAAGCTGAAATTTATGAGCGTGCGCGTGCGGCGGACTCTGTGTCTGCTTTTGGTGGCATTGCTGCGTTTAACCGCCCACTTACAGAAGCTACAGCCCAATTGATTGCTGAAACATTTATGGAAGTAGTGATTGCGCCAGGCTTTGATGATGCGGCACGTGCTGTGTTAAAGGAGCGTAAAAATCTACGCTTGATGCTTGCACCATCGATTGCAGCTGTATCTGGCGGGCTTGAGTTTAAACGAGTGAATGGTGGTTTGTTGGTGCAGGATCGAGATGCACACATGCTTGATCGTAATGCTTGCAAAATGGTGACTGAACGTGCACCAACTGAGCAAGAGTGGACAGATATGCTATTTGCTTGGGCCATTGCCAAGCATGTGAAATCCAATGCCATTGTATTTGCCAAAGGTGGTACGACTACAGGTGTGGGAGCTGGTCAAATGAACCGTGTGAATTCAACGCGCATTGCAGCGCATCATGGTGGTGAGGCCATTAAAGGCTCAGCGGTAGCATCGGATGCTTTTTTTCCTTTCCGTGATGGTGTTGACGCTTTAGCAGATGCTGGCGCAACAGCGGTGATTCAGCCAGGCGGGTCTATTCGCGATGATGAAGTGATTGCTGCTGCGAATGAAAAAGGTATTGCGATGATTTTTACAGGCATTCGTCACTTTCGACATTAATTTTTCTTTTTTGCAGGCTAGGGGTTGAATCGTAGAATTCAGCCCCTATACAAGGTTCCAAGCACGTCATGATTCAGTGAAGCTGGAGTATGACTTATTTAATATTTACATCGAAGGAGATACAACGATGGCAACTAAGGTACGTCCTTTACATGATCGCGTGATCGTTCGTCGCTTAGACGAAGAAGAAAAATCTTCAGGTGGAATCATTATTCCTGATTCAGCTAAAGAAAAACCTGTGCAAGGTGAAGTCATCTCTGCTGGTAAGGGTAAGATTTTGGACAATGGTGATGTTCGCCCTTTGGATGTTCAAGAAGGTGATGTTGTGATCTTCTCAACATATGCAGGAACAGAAATTAAATTAGACGGTGAAGCATTCTTGATGATGCGTGAAGACGACATTCTCGGCGTGATCACTAAATAAACTATTAGAACAATAAATTAGGAGATTGAACCATGGCTAAAGAGATTCAATTTGGTGAAGACGCACGCGCAAAGATGATGAGCGGCGTAAACCAATTAGCAGATGCAGTAAAAGTAACATTAGGCCCTAAAGGTCGTAATGTAGTATTGGATAAATCGTGGGGTGCACCAACCATCACTAAAGATGGCGTGTCTGTCGCTAAAGAAATCGAACTTGCAGATAAGTTTGAAAACATGGGCGCACAGATGGTGAAAGAAGTAGCTTCTAAAACTGCTGATATTGCAGGTGACGGAACTACAACTGCAACTGTATTAGCACAAGCTATTGCAAAAGAAGGCAATAAAGCTGTTGCTGCTGGCATGAACCCTATGGATCTTCAACGCGGTATCGACAAAGCTGTTGCTGCTTTGACTGCTGAGTTGGCAAACCTATCTAACCCAGTAAAAAATCAGGAAGAAGTGGCACAAGTTGGTACTATTTCTGCAAATGGCGATGCTGAAATTGGTAAGATCATTTCAGATGCAATGGAAAAAGTGGGTAAAGAAGGCGTAATCACTGTTGAAGAAGCGAAAGGCTTGGAAACAGAGTTGGACGTTGTAGAAGGTATGCAGTTTGACCGTGGTTACTTGTCGCCTTATTTTGTAACCAATGCAGACCGTATGGAAGCTGAGTTGAAAGATGCTTACATCTTGTTCTTTGAGAAGAAGATTTCAAACATGCGCGATCTGCTACCTGTATTGGAAGCAGTAGCTCGCTCTGGTAAGCCATTGTTGATCATCGCTGAAGACATCGAAGGCGAAGCATTGGCAACTTTGGTTGTGAATAAAATGCGCGGTGTGATGAATGTTGCAGCAGTAAAAGCACCAGGTTTTGGTGATCGTCGTAAAGCAATGATGGAAGATATGGCTGTCTTGACCAACGGTAAAGTGATTTCTGAAGATCTTGGTTTGAAATTGGAAAGCGTAACCATCGAAGATTTGGGTACAGCAGGCACAGTTCAAATTACTAAAGATACTACTGTAATTGTGGATGGTTCAGGTGATAAGGCTGAAATTAAAAGCCGCGTTGCATTGATTCGTAAGCAGGCTGATGAATCAACTTCTGATTATGATAAAGAAAAAATGCAAGAGCGCTTAGCTAAGTTGGCTGGTGGTGTTGCGGTCATCAAAGTTGGCGCAGCGACTGAAGTTGCAATGAAAGAGAAGAAAGACCGTGTGGATGATGCATTACATGCTACGCGTGCTGCAGTTGAAGAAGGTATTGTAGCTGGTGGTGGTGTTGCACTGATTCGCGCAAGTAAAGTGTTGGCAGCTGTTTCTGGTGATAACCACGACCAAGAAGCTGGTATCAACATTATTCGTACTGCGATTGAAGCGCCATTGCGTCAAATCGTAAGCAACGGTGGCGGAGAAGCTTCTGTTGTTGTGAATGAAATTGCGAAAAGCGATGATGCAAACTTTGGCTATAATGCTGGTACTGAAGAGTATGGTGATTTGGTTGCAATGGGCGTGATTGACCCAACCAAAGTAACGCGTACAGCATTGCAACATGCAGCTTCAATTGCGGGTCTATTGATCACAACTGAAGCAATGGTTGCAGACATTCCTGAACCAGCTGGCGCAGCTCCTGCAGCACCAGATATGGGCGGCATGGGTGGTATGGGCGGCATGATGTAAGTCAAATACCTTAGTCTTTTAAGGTTGTGAAAAAGCCTGTAACCCCAGTGGTTGCAGGCTTTTTTTAGTGCCTCTGAAAATCTATATTTGTCCGTAAGTAGGCCGTCATAGTTCGTCCAAAATAGTATTGTCTATGGCTGTTCAGCGAAGCCTTGGCTCTTATAGTGTGTAACACGGTGCATGCAAAATATTGTCCTGTTTTGATACAATATACATCAGTACTTTATGCCTTTTTTGAGACAGTTTTTTTATTTGCTAGCTGAGGTTAAAATTTCTCGAGCTTTTGCACAGTCTTTGGCGATTTGTTGAGCTAAATCATCAGCTCCAGTAAAAGTTCTATCTTCTCGGATGCGTTGAACAAATTCAACGTGTAAGTATTGACCATATATATCTACTTGTGCATCCAACAAATGGGTTTCTAAGAGTAATGTCCGGCCCTGAAAAGTTGGGCGATAGCCCAAATAGGCAGCGCCGCGCCATTTTTGTGAATCGGTAGAAGCCCGAACTGCATAAATGCCGACAGGTGGATGAGCTAAATCTGAAATATCAATATTAGCGGTAGGAAAGTTCATTTTTCGCCCGCGTTTATCGCCATGTAAGACCTCGCCTGCGATGCTGTAAGGGCGACCCAGAAGCTGGTTGGCTAAATTAAGTTCAGCCGCTTCGATATTGGAGCGAATGCGACTCGATGATACAACTGCTCCCTGCATTTCAAAGGCAGATGCTTCAGAGACAGTGAACCCAACATTGTCTCCTAATGCGCGCAAGTCTGTGACGTGCCCTTGTCGATCGTGGCCAAAAGCAAAATCATAGCCGACATGGATATGCTTGAATGAGAATGCATCATATAAGGTGCGGGAAAACTCTTCGGCTGAGCAAGCTGCGAGCTCTTTGGTGAATTCAAGGAGTAATACGGCCTCAACCCCCGCTTCTTTAAGGTATTGTAGACGTTCATGGACATGGCATAAGCGACGAGGGGCTTCCTCAGGAAAGAGCACGGCGCGCGGGTGTGGTTCAAAAGTTACGGCAATGGCAGGTCCACCAACAGCTTGGGCATGGCCTTTAAGTTCAGCTAAAACTTGTTGGTGTCCCATATGTACGCCATCAAAATTACCAACAGTGATAGCGCCACCATATATGTCATCATCGGCAGCCTCCTGCCATGTATGAAACACCTTCATTTAAGCTCCTTGATAATACCCTTGGCTTCCAAATGCCAATAGCAATGACAACATTGGAGCGCCCGAATTTATTTTACCGCTAGAGACCCATTGCATTGCCTCTGCACGGCTTAACCAAAAACAATGGATATCTTCATGTTCACTGGCAATGCCCCCACCTTTGCCAACGGGTTTCTGCTTATCAATCAACCCTAAATATAAGGTGATATGCTCAGATGAGCCGCCTGGTGTGGAATAATATTTCCCCAAATAAGTCATCGTGTTTGGAGCGTAGCCAGCCTCTTCAATGGCCTCACGTCGTGCCGCAGTCTCCGCATCTTCACCTTCATCAATCATGCCGGCAACCACTTCAATCAACCAAGCATTATCATTGCGAACCGCTGGGCCAATACGAAATTGTTTAATTAGTAAAACTTCATCAGATGCAGCATCGTATAGTAAGACTGCGACAGCATTGCCACGTTCTAAATGTTCACGCTCAATATGCATGCTACCACCATCAAAGCGTTCGTGCTCGATACTATAGGCATCCAAATGGAAGAAGCCTCGGTGTAATGGCTGTTTTGATTTGAGCGTATAATCCATCAATGAGAATATAGAACGATGCTTAGTTTAGGCAAGTATGGGTTTAAAATGGTGCATGAAGTGTTGGATATTCATTTATAATGAAAGGATTAAGATAAAAAAATTCACCTAGTGATTTGTTTCATGCTACAGTAAGCCCATGAAAATTTTGGTTGTTGAAGACGAAGAGCGCGTTGCACAGTTTATTCAGAAAGGGCTGAAGGAAGAAGGCCATGCTGTTGATGTTTCGTATGATGGCGAAGATGGCGGCTTTTTGGCTGAAGTGAATGATTATGATTTGATTTTACTGGATGTGATGTTGCCGAAAAAAAATGGCATCAGCGTATGCCGTGAAATTCGTGCACGAGGCGTTGTGACACCTGTGTTAATGCTAACTGCGCGTGACAGCGTTGAAGACCGTGTGCGTGGCCTTGATGCTGGTGCCGATGATTATCTGGTAAAACCTTTTGCCTTTGAAGAGCTTTTGGCACGGGTACGTGCATTGTTGCGTCGCCGCGCTGATTCGAAAACACCAACGTTACAGTTGGCAGACTTGGAACTGGATCCGATTACCCGCCTTGTGACACGTGGTGGAAAGCCAATTCGGCTTACCACCAAAGAATATTCACTTTTAGAATATTTATTGCGGAATGCGGATAAGGTATTATCTAGAACTCTGATTGGTGAGCATGTATGGGATATGAATTTTGACCCAGAAAGCAATGTGATTGACGTATATATTAGTCATTTGCGCAATAAAATTGATAAAGGTTACGATCTTCCTTTGTTGCATACTATGCGTGGACAAGGTTACTTGCTTAGTGCTGATAGTCCGCTTATTTAGCGTGCGTAGGCGTTTTATAAGCTTATGATGCAAAAGATTCATGCCCATATGCTGGGAACATTTCGTGGTCGTTTAGCTCTGCTATATGTTGCTGTGGAGCTATCGATTCTTATTTTTGCGGCATTGGTACTTTATTTCTTTTTGGCACGCCAAGTTTATCAGAATCTTGATGATGCCTTGTTATCTCAATCCCATACATTGGAATTAGAGCTGGAACAATCGCACAGCTATTATTGGCTGACTGTATTGGACAATTATGCCCGAGATACACGGGATTCCGTTGAACTCATTACCGCTAATGGCGTAATCCAATATACATCTGATAAAAGCTTGGTTGGCATGGGTGGGAATCAAGTGAGTTTTGCTTTGGGTCAGGCGATGGCTGGAAAAGAGGCGGTGTTTATATCCACCGATTCGCTACTGCGTAAGAGCAATATGCGGGTTTTGGCCTTGCCAATTCATAAAGCGGGACGTGTCGCAGCAGTTATATTAATTGGACATAATACCAGTGAAATACAAAGCTTTTTTAAATTATTATATACAATTGGAGGTTTTCTGGGGCTCATTTCGATTGTTTTGAGTGCTTGGGCTGGTTATATAATGTCCAAACGTGCTCTTCGCCCAATCGAAGAGATTAAGAGAACAGCCAGAGCCGTTGCACGCGGAGACCTTTCGCAGCGCTTGTCTAGCCATGCTCAAGAACGTGAAATTGAGGAGCTTGAAAATAACCTTAATAATATGTTTGAAGCATTAGAGGGGAGCTTTAAATCGCAGAAACGTTTTACAGCAGATGCTTCACATGAATTGCGCATGCCGCTGACTATTTTAAAGGGTGAAATTGAAGTGGCACTCCGCCAATCGCGTAGTGTTGAAGAGCATGAAAACCTATTGAAACAACATTTAGATATTGTGGCCCGTATGCAACGCATTGTTGATGATCTATTAACTTTGGCACGTGCTGATGCTGGCATGCTTGAGTTGCAACAAAAGCCTTTGGATTTATCCTTACTGTTGCAGGAGGTGGGGCAGCAGCATTTGATTTTATATGACCAACGCGGATTACACTTGGAAGTAGACATTCAGGATGATTTGGAGGTTACGGGAGACCATGGTCAGCTTGAACGTGTTATTTTTAACCTGTTAGGAAATGCTTATAAATATGCGCCGCAAGACTCAAGTGTTTGGCTGACTGCCTATGCCAAACAAGAACATGTATTGATTACCGTTTGTGATGAAGGCATGGGTATTTCTAAGGAGCACCAAAGTCGTTTATTTCACCGTTTTTATCGTGTTGATGATGCGCGGGCTCGAAAGCAGGGAAGTGCGGGTTTAGGCTTGGCTATTTGTAAGCATATCGTTGAGGCTCACCATGGTGAGATATGGGTGGAAAGTAAGGAAGGGGAAGGCGCAGCATTTATGGTACGCCTTCCATTAAGCAGCCTGAATCCTGAACATCATCAGCGTCTTCAATATATGATGAAAGAGCCCTGAGTTTTGCTTCCCCAATAGTAGCATTGAAAAATGTCAGACTTCTTATTTACTGAGGAAGTTTAATTTTCCAAATATGAAAGTGACCAGTATTTCCTTGTACTTGGTGCTCCGCTTTGACTGATTTGCTTACCTTACGATCTGAATGGAAGTAAACATAACCATCTTTTCCAGCTGATGGGGTGCCATCACGGGCTTTATCTAGGGTCAATTGCGTTAACTGCTTGCCTTCACGTGTTACAGCCCAAATATCCCATTGGTTCTTTTTCCCGTCGCGCATATCCGTATGTGAACGATTGGATGTAAATACAATCCACTGACCATCAGAGCTCCATGTTGGCTGTATATCGATGCTGCGAGTATCGCTTAATTCAGCTAGGTTTTTCCCATCAATATCCATCATAAACAAATGTGTGCTGCGCCCAATAGGCATGGAAAAGGCAATGCGTTGTCCATTAGGAGAAACCGCAGGGTGGAAGCCTTCGCTTAAACGTTTTTCAGAGCCATCAGCTGTGATGTGTACAATATAAGCGTGTGTCCCAGTTACTTCCCAATTATTGAAATTATCCAAATGCTTCTTTTTCATATGTTTATCATGACCATGCATAATAAGACGTGTCGCAATCAGGCTTCCATCTTCTAATAGTGTAATGTCTTTTAGCTTGCCAGTAAGCTCTTTGACACGGCGCATAAGCCCTTCACCATCGGCTGGTTTCTTCCATAAACCAAGGCTGCCCGTGCGGTTAGATAAAAAAGACACATCATTAGCTAACCAAGCGACAGAGCCCAATGCTGCCAAATCATCCGTCACTGTATTGAGAGGGTCTCCATTTTGAATGGCACGGCGAGAAATCCAGTAGCTTTTAGACTTGCCAGTGAGTGTTAGTAGATATTTTCCATCAGGGGATACCTTGGGATACATCTCACTTTCTTTGGGCTCTAAAGTCACAAGTTCAGATGTATCTGCGGGCTCTTCTTTGACTTGTTGACTACTGCCTTCCAAAAAATCAAATAAATCATTGGCTTGAGCAGTTGAAATACTCATGGTTAGAGCTATTAAAAGTAGTGTTTTTTGCATTGATATGATCCTTTTATGATCTGTTATTGTGTAAAGGCGAGGCTTTAGCGAAATTCAACTTGCCATAAATTCCAGTCTGAAATTGTTTTGCTTTGAGGTTTTTTAAGGTCTCTGTTGGAGTGAAAAATAAGTGTCTGGTTATTTTTCCATGTTACACCGCCATCAGTTGCATGTGGCGCATTGGTGATACGCGTTGTTACACCTGTAGCAAGACTCATGACATAAATAGAGGTGCGGCGAACATCTCCTTTGCTGTCGCGATTGGACACAAATGCCAGCTGCTTGCCATCGGGACTAAAGGCAGGTTCAAACTCACCAAACGTATCTGTGGTTAATTGTGTCAGGCCTGTGCCATCCAAGCTCTGCATCCATAAGTCATAATTGCCATTGACTTCACGCACAAAAGCGACGTGCTTTCCGTCGGGTGAAATGCTGCCATCAAAGGCATTGGGAAGCATGCTTAATTCACTGTTATTACGTTGAAAAACAAATAAAGAAGGGCTGTGAAGCTTATTTCTAACACCTGCCTTCGTATCTTTATATGACCTCTTATAAGCGACATAATTGGAGTTATAAATGCGCCATTCTTGCCCTAAAAGTTCATCATTGTTGGGGTTGACGAACTCATTTAGCAGTTGGTTGTGACGAATTTTCTGCAATGTGGCATCAAAGCACCAGATTTGTGCATCTGCAGATGCATTCAAGTGCCCAGGAATTAAGCCGCCGCGAAATAATGCCATATTGGCAATGGCAACATGGGAATCACCTTTCCCCTGCCAAAACCATGCAGACACAGGCCCCATGCGATTGCTAACATAGCCAATGCCTCCATCTTTTAGTGCAACGCCTTGGCGTAACACTTCATTCAATATCATGGGGTGAACACGCTTGCCTTCCATATCAGGCTGATCTACTGGTACACGGACAACGCTAAATGCACCCAAGTGATTCTCATTATAAACCATAAAAGACCCTGCAATAGTGGGGTAAGTTAGGGCATGTTTTTTGTCAAATAGTACTGAATCTACAGGGAACAACTCTTTTTCAATGGGCTTGGCATGTACAATAATAGGCTCTGCAAGTGCAGCAACTGCAATTGCAGCGAGGCCTAGTGATCGAATCCATGGTTTATTCATAGACACTCCTTATTCTAAAAGATGAATGCACTTTGGCTCGCAGTATAGCGTCGAGAATGTGATAAGGCTCACAGATGAATTGATTGTAATGTAACGTTTATATGGCGTTTAGAAAAAGTTCGATGCGACTACGAATTTGATCACGAACCCTGCTAAATTCATGCATAATTTCTTCTTCTGTTCCCTGTGCTTTGGCAGGGTCATCAAAAGGCCAATGCTCACGTTTGCCTTTGATAGAAAATGCAGGGCAATGTGTATCCGCATGGCTGCATACGGTCACTAATAAATCCAATGATTCCAAAATAGCAGTATCTACCACTTCAGAAGCTTGTGTTGAAATATCGATGCCAGCTTCTTGCATCACAGTAATCGCACGTGGGTTTTTACCATGTGCTTCAATGCCAGCCGAGAAGACTTCGTACTTATCGCCAGCCAAATGTTTTAGCCAGCCTTCGGCCATTTGTGATCGGCAAGCGTTACCCGTACATAAAAATAAAACACGCTTTTTCTTTTTAGAATTCATACTTAACCTCGTTCGTACCAAATTTTACTACGATTTACAATTGCAACAACTGAAAGCATGACGGGCACTTCTACCAGCACGCCAACAACCGTTGCCAAAGCCGCTCCTGACTCAAAGCCAAAGAGCGCAATAGCGGTTGCGACAGCTAGCTCAAAGAAATTAGATGCCCCAATGAGTGCTGATGGTGCTGCTACACAGTGGGCAACACCTAAGCGTTTATTTAGTAAATATGCTAAGGATGATGTGAAATATACTTGTATGGTGATAGGAATAGCCAGCATAAGAATGATCAGTGGCTGCGTTACAATCTGTTTGCCTTGGAAGGCAAATAACAACACAATCATCAATAACAGAGCGCCCATGGAATAAGGATCTATACGCTGTAATGCGGATTCCAAACATTGCTTTTTTAATAGCTGTTTGCGCCAAAAGTATGCGATAATAACAGGTACAATAATATAAAGTAAAACGGATAATAATAAGGTCTTCCATGGAATGTGAATAGAAGCCATGCCAAGGAGAAGTCCTACAATGGGAGCAAAAGCAATGATCATAATCAGGTCATTCAGTGCTACTTGAGAAAGTGTGAACTGAGCATTGCCTCCTGATAGCTTTGACCATACAAAGACCATGGCTGTGCAGGGTGCAGCTGCTAGAATGACCAAACCAGCATAATAACTATCCCACTGTAATGGGTCTAAAAAATCAGAAAACACATGATAAATAAAAAACCAGGCCAATAGTGCCATTGAAAAAGGCTTAATAAGCCAGTTGATGCCAACGGTTACGATGATGCCGTTGCGATGCTCCCAAACCTTATGGAGTGAGGTATAATCAATTTTAAGTAACATGGGTAAAATCATCACCCATATTAATATAGCGACGGCTAAGTTGATGTGTGCGAGCTCAAAAGTAGCCAAAGAGCGCGTAAGCATTGGCGCGATATTTCCAAGCACAACACCTGCAAGCATGCTTAGAAATACCCAAAGTGTTAAATACCGGGCAAAAGATCCCATAGTTTTTTGTAGATTGTTTGACATGTAGCACCTCGCATTGATGTGCTAAACATATCCTTAAATCCGAATATGTAAATAAATAGTTATGAAGCCATAAAGGTCTGTAACAGTCTAAGATCTTGTTGTAGTTGAGGGCTTTCTTGTTTCTGGAGAACATGAAAAAGTTGTGTCGATAAATTTCCGCATAAGTGATAGTACACCCACTTTCCTTCTCGACGGGTTTCTACTAAGCCAGCATGACGCAAAACACTTAGATGACGAGAGATAGTGCTTTGAGGTAGCTTTAGTGTATCTACCAAATGGCAGACGCAAAGCTCTTTAGACTGCCCTAATAAAGCAAAGAGACGTAAACGCGTGGGGTCTCCCAAGGCCTTAAAGCTAGGTGCCAATGATTGCATTAAGATGTCGGTTTGATACGGGAAAGAACATCATGACCCTGACGCTGATGCAGAATAACTGCTAAAATATGCGCGCCCAATAAGACTTCAAGAATGCCGACGGTTAGTTCATGAATCTCGGCAAAAAACTCAACCCACATTGTTTGAGGGGCTGTTGTGCTCCAACCAAAATAAAGCAGTGTGCCTGTGATACCCATAATAAGTGCAGATAAGAGAATTAAACCATGCACGCTGCGCGCCACAGCCTCACCGTCTTCAGGTGGTGCAAGCTGCATAGATTTCCAGCCAGCCATTTGTAGTTTAATGTCTTTCTTTAACTGTTTCCGACCATCGGCCAGAAGCCAAGGGAAAAGGTGCCGCCAGTTTGCACCGGGTAAGGATGTCATGGCAAGGGCGATGCGAATAAGTAAAAGAGCAGCAATAGATAAACCTAAATATTCATGGACTTCAAAGCCTAATGTTTCCTCGACTGGCCCTGTACTAGCATTGAGGTGAGTTTCATGGGCAAAGGCAGGTGTAATCAGAGAGGTTGAGGTTGAGGGTTTATCATCTACCTCGGGAACATCCATTAACTCACCTACAGACAGTTGCACAATGATGCATAGTGCAAAAACACTATGGAAAATACGAATTGATTTGGCGTAGGCTTGATTGGTCATATGGCTACCTTATTATTAGTGTGTATTGAATTAATTTTTTAGACTGAAAATACGTTGGAACATTGGATGTCCAAATAGCAGGTGGACAATCACCATGCCGACATGGCCAAAGATATATATCCATAGCACTTGGCCTAATATTTCATGTAATTCTTTCATGTCGTGGACAAAACCAAGCATTTTACCACTTTCTTCCATGCCATATAACATGACTGCACCTGATATGCCCAACGCTAAAACCAATAGTAGCCCCAAACCATGTACGGTGCCTGCTAGATAGTCTTCTTTACTAGGGGCTGGAAAATTGCCTTTAAACCAGCTTGGGATGCCTGTAAATAGCTCTTCCTTGAGGCCTTTCAGACCCTTGCTTGTAAAATAAGGGAATAAGCGAGCCCAGCCACCTTCAGATCCTACAAAACCCCATAAAACACGTAATAAAATAAGTGTTAGGGCGGTCATACCAATCCACTCATGCATTTCGAAGAAGAAGACTTGCATGTCTTCACGAATACGTCCTGGTTTAGGGCGTTTCATAAGCTCTTCGCTCAATAATTGGAGAGGAATAAGTAAGGCGAAGCCCCAATGTAACAGACGTGTAACTTTATCGTAATGCATGTTAGCTCCTTATTTTCCTGCTAATTGATTCATGCGCAAACGCAGTGCATTTAATTTAATGAAGCCATCGGCGTCTTTTTGGTTATATGCACCTTCATCATCTTCAAACGTACATAGGCGCTCATCAAACAAGGAATTATCCGATTTGCGACCCACAACCATGGTATTACCCTTATACAATTTCAGGCGTACTGTGCCGTTTACTGTCGCTTGCGATGCATCAATCGCTGATTGCATCATGCGTGTTTCAGGTGCAAACCAATAACCATTGTAAATGAGTTTGGCATAACGTGGCATCAACTCATCTTTCAAATGTGCAGCTTCTCGATCTACTGTGATGGACTCAATAGCGCGGTGTGCTTTAAGCATAATTGTGCCACCTGGTGTTTCATAACAACCGCGTGACTTCATGCCGACATAACGGTTTTCGACAATATCAATGCGGCCGATACCATGCTTGCCACCCAAACGGTTTAATTCGAGCAATACTTGGGCAGGTGTCATCAAAACACCATTCACTGCAATAATATCGCCTGCTTGGTAAGTTAACTCAATATACTCGGCTTCATTGGGAGCATTTTCAGGGGATACAGACCAGCGCCACATGGATTCGGACGGCTCAACCCAAGGGTCTTCCAAATCATAGCCTTCATAAGAGATATGCAATAAATTGGCATCCATTGAATAAGGTGATTTGCTGCCTTCGCGTTTACGCTCTACTTCAATGCCGTGCTTGTCGCAATACGCCAGCATATCATTGCGCGAATTTAAATCCCATTCACGCCATGGGGCAATAACTTTTACATCTGGTTTTAAGGCATAAAAACCAAGTTCAAAACGTACTTGATCGTTGCCCTTGCCAGTGGCGCCATGGGCGACGGCATCAGCGCCTTCGATGTTGGCAATTTCAATCATACGTTTGGAAATTAGTGGGCGAGCAATGGAGGTTCCCAATAAATACTCGCCTTCATAAATTGCATTGGCGCGAAACATAGGGAAAACAAAATCACGCACATATTCTTCAGTTAAATCATCAATATAAATGGCAGATGCGCCGCAAGCCTCTGCTTTGACACGTGCGTCTTCGACTTCTTCACCCTGCCCAATATCGGCAGTAAATGTAACGACTTCGCATTCATATGTATCTTGCAACCATTTTAAAATAATGGAGGTATCTAAGCCTCCAGAGTAGGCTAAAACAACTTTATTTACATTTGTGCTTGATATACTAGCTGACATACAAACTCCAGTTACTGTGTTAATAAAAATTCTAATAAAGCTTTTTGCGCATGCAGGCGATTTTCCGCTTCATCCCAAACGACAGATTGCGAGCCATCAATGACAGTCGCAGAAACTTCTTCGCCACGGTGGGCTGGCAAACAGTGCATAAATAATGCATCTGACTTGGCATGCGCCATGAGGCGTTCATCCACAATATAACCTGCGAAGTCTTTTTCACGTTTCAGCTGTTCTTGCTCTTGCCCCATGGAAGCCCAAACATCTGTTGTGACCAAGTCTACGCCCGCTACTGCAGCGCGAACATCATGGGTTAATTCTATTTGAGCACCTAAACTGCGAGCGGCCTGTAACAAAGAGGCATCGGGAGCATAAGCGCTTGGACAAGCAAGGTTTAAGTGATAACCAAATGCCACTGCACCATTGATCCAAGAGTGCGCCATATTGTTGCCATCTCCAACCCATGCGACGGTTTTTCCGCGAATTGAATCACGATGCTCTCTATAGGTCATCACATCAGCTAAAACTTGGCATGGGTGGGTCAAATCTGTCAGGGCGTTGATAACAGGGACAGATGAGTATTGGGCGAATTTTTGCACCATGAGATGGTCGAATGTGCGAATCATGACTGCATCAACCATACGTGAGAGTACACGTGCCGAATCTTCAATTGGCTCGCCGCGACCCAGCTGGGTGGTTCCTGAGTGTAAAAATAATGCATGACCGCCCAGTTGATGCATGCCTACTTCAAAGGATATGCGTGTGCGGGTGGAGGCCTTGTCAAAAATCATGGCCAGCGTTTTTCCTGCCAAAGTATGGTGGGGCTCACCTGCTTTTTGCATAGCTTTAAGCTCAGTAGCGCGATTGAGAATGGACTCAAGCTCTAAATGGCCAAGGTCTAGTAGTGTTAGAAAATGCTTCATGTTGAGAACTCGTTTAAACTTTTTTCTAGTTGCTCCAAGGCTTCGGATACTTCTGCCTCACTAATATTTAATGCTGGCAACATACGCAAAACATGGGGGCCAGCAGGCAGGATGAGCAGGCCATGCTGGCGGCATAAATTAATGATTGGGGCAACTTCACATGAGCACAGCAAGCCAAGTAAAAGACCCTGCCCTCGTAATCCTACAAGGCAATCAAAGCGATTGATCAAGTTTGTTAAACCCTGTTGTAACTGTTGGCTTCTGGCTTCGACATTATTCAGTAGGTTTTCGCTTTCAATAACTTTCAACACAGTAAGGGCAGCCGTACACGATAGCGGATTGCCGCCGAATGTGGATCCATGTGTGCCGGGAGAAAATGATTTGGCGACTTTTTCTGATGCCAACATCACACCAATCGGCATGCCGCCACCCAAACCTTTTGCCAAAGTGATAATATCAGGTTGAATGCTGGCATGTTCACATGCAAACATAGCTCCTGTACGACCAATACCGGTTTGAACTTCATCCAACATGAGTAGTATGCCATGCTCGTCACATAGCTTGCGAACACCTTGCAGGTATTCAGCTGAGGCGAGGTTAACGCCACCTTCACCTTGCAAAGGTTCTAACAGAATTGCCGCAGTATTTGCATCAATGGCATGTATCAGTGCATCCAAATCATTGAGTGGAACATGCACAAAACCAGAAGGGAGAGGGTCAAAGCCAATTTTTACCTTGTCTTGTCCTGTTGCGGTTAATGTTGAAAGTAAGCGTCCATGAAACGAATTGGTTGCTGTAATAACTGTTCGCCGATTTGAACCAGCATCGAAAAAGAACTTGCGCGCGAGTTTAATTGCTGCCTCGTTGGCTTCTGCACCAGAGTTGCAGAAAAAAGCTTTCTCAAGCCCTGATAATGCAGCTAATTTTGTGGCCAATTCAATTTGTTTGGGGATGTGATAGAGGTTTGAGCAATGCAGCATTTGCTGTGTTTGTTCATGCAAGGATTTGACCATAGCAGGGTGTCCATGGCCTAGTGTGTTCACTGCAATACCAGCAACAAAATCAAGGTATTTATTACCATGATCGTCAAAAACGTAGGAACCTTCACCGCGTACAAGGGTGAGAGGAAGGCGGGCATAGGTTTTCATTACATGGTTCATTTTACGAACTCTAGGTGGCTGTTATGATAAACGCACCTTTTTCATAAGCAGAGCTTGGATATGATGTTATGCGAGGTGCCCTTGTAATATTGGCGATATTTGCAAAATATCATCAATTTTGCTGGCGGGAGAGTATCGAAGTAACTGATGAACCTCTTCAATATGTTGCAGGTTTGGCCAATGTTGGGATACAAATAACCTGGCAAGCTCGCATAGTTTAGAGGCAGTATCAGTGCTGTGTTTGTGATGGTTAAGAGTGGATTGTACTAGAATATCTGGTAAACCCCAGCGATCCATTACGATGGCGCCTGCTTCGGTATGGTCAGTGCCATAGAGTGCTTGCTCGGCATCACATAGATCTTTGCCATGTAAGGGTGGAAAATCTCTGTCAAAATAACCTTGATCGACATGCGTAGCTAAAATGACTTGCCCAATATCATGCAGTAAACCCATCATAAATACGGTTGAGATCTGGGTTGTCAGAGGTGTTTTTAAACGTTGATAGAAATGTTTGGATATCATGCCTACTGCATAGCAGTGAGCCCATAAAGCATGTACACGGTTTACACTCGTAGCCGTGGTGAAAATTTGTAATAAAGACATCGACATTGCAATTTCGGAAGACGTCGTTACGCCCAAGCGGGCAATAGCTCGCGGTAATGATGAAAGGGGTCTTCCATGCGGATTATAGGATACTGAATTAGCTATTTTTAGAATGGTCGATGAGGTGGCGATGTCGGTTTCAATAATATCGCTTAAATCATTACTGCTACTATGTGAATCAGAAATAACTTCGCGAATTTTTAAAAAACGGTCGGGCAGCGTGGGGAGATTTTGTAAATTTTGAATAAGAGCGAGGCTTTCGGCACGGCTGGAAATGGGTGTGGTCATAGCATCTGATAGCAAATATAATGCCATTTTTGGACGTGTGAAATCCTATGTTTATTAAGGTTTCTAGGGTTATACAATCATTAAAAGTGAGAAGCTATGCTGGTAAGCTCAGCATAAATGGGAAATATGATGGTAGTGCCAATGCTAATATCAAAAAATGGACTTGCTGCGAGTAGAGTAAGCAGCCAAAGAGAACGCTGGTTTGTGAGTGATCGAGTATACATGTGCAATAAGTGGTATTTATGCCTTTGTGTTATTAGCCATTCGCCAACCAATAGGTTGGGCAGGGGCAAAAGATGAATGCCCAACATGCAAAGGTTGAAAAACATAAACACCTTTGCCCACCAATGGTGTAAAGGAGGAAGTCCTGCTGGTGCTTGGTGTGCTAAGCTCCATGTGTAAAACATAAAACCTAAGAATGTGAGAATAAAATGTGCAGAAAAGCGGATAAAGGCAGGTTTTAGCCCTGATTTAAGAGGGTTGGGAAGTGCAAAGATAACGCCGCGGGTGAAAAAAATAGAAATTAGAAATGGCCACCACGTGCCGCGCCATGCAATGGCGAAAAACGGGTGTGGAATGGCAGTGTGTGTATAACGTTTTTCAATCAAGCAGACCAGTGTGAGTGAAATAATAACAGGCAGTAAATATAGTGTTATTTGCCGAATAATGACATTGAGCCATTCATCCATACTTATGATTCAGGTGTATTAGTTTTTTCATAAAGATGAAGTAGAATTTCAGGGCGACTAAGGCTGCGTTGCAGATTGATATAAACGTCATCACCATGAATCGTAACGCCTGTAATTTCAGCATCGTCATGGCGGGCAATTTCACGCAACTCTTTACCATCCCATGCCCACAAATACGATGGATTATCATCATCAGTAATCCATAGCCAGCCACGCTTTGCGTCCCATGCTAGGTTATCGGGGTGAATAAGGTCTTCATGTTCTAGCCATGTTTGCACGTTTGGTTTATCAGTGCGGTCGTCCAAAACTAATATTTTTCCTGTACCTGTTTCAGCAAGTAAAACACGACCATCAGGCAATGTTTCCATATCTTCAAGGCGGTCAAAATATTGGGCATGTAATTTTTCTGCGTCGATACGGGCATTATTGGGTTCGCGAATGGCAATCCAGCCTTTTTTCTTATGCAGTACATAGAGCTTACGAGCTAGCATATCATAGCGGTAAATGCAGCCTTCTTTCCATTCATCCGCCATGTAAGCAAAACGTCCATCTTGGGAGAATGTTAGTCCTTCATGGGAAAAACGGCCTGCATGTAGTAAAGGTATGATGGCAGGGTGTGAGCTTTGTAAGCGTTGGCGATCAACCCGCTGCTCATCAGGTAATTTTTCAGGTTCGGTAATGCGCCATATAAGGCCATCTGGGGTCTCTTCACCTAGCCATAAACTGCCATCAGGCGCCATCTTTAAGGCATCGGCGCGTGTTAATCCAAATAAAAGAACATGTTGTTGATTATTTTTCAAATTTATAGCAATTAAACTGGGTGAAAGTAAACCGCCTGGGGTTTCGGCGCTGATGTACAACCACTTTCCATCTTTTGAAAATACCATCATATCAGGATGATGATCATGCCATGCAGCAAGTGAGCGAGCTTTCCAACCAGTTTGCATTTGAATGCCTACAGGATTGATGCTGCAAGCTGTAAGACCACAAAGAATTAGGATATATAGGTAGCGACTCATGGCTGTAATGTGACGCGAAAAAGTTATATCAGCAAGGTTGAATGTTGCTTGTGCCAATATAGAAGGAGGTTAGCGTGGCTGCATGGTTACCGCAGCCTCCCTGCATCATATTCGTTTATTTTATACTGCTTACTTTGCGGCAATGGGGTTGATTCTACCATTTTTTCCCGTGTATCTATCATCGTTGGATTATAGCGTGACGATGATAGGCATGATGACAGGGCTTTTGGCGGCAGCCAAGGTGATTGCGCCGCCTTGTAGTGGTTATTGGCTTGATGTGAGAGGCATGGCAGCAGGACGTTTTATTGTTTTGGCATCATGTTTGGCAGCGGTCTGTGCGGGATTATTTAATCTTGCATCTGATTCCATAGCCGCTTTCATTATGATTATTGTACTCTTTGGCATGTTATGGGCAGCGGTATTGCCGTTGACTGATGGACTATCTATCCATGTTTCTGAAGCAGCATTGGCAGACTATGGACGCTTGCGTGTTTGGGGCTCGATTGGCTTTGTGGCGACATCACTGTTGGGCGGTGTTGTGTTTGAAGCAATATCACTGGCTTGGTTTCCATGGTTTTTGGTTATACTAATGCTAGTGATGGCGTTGGCAGGGCGTGGGTTCCCCAGCATTGAACATGCTGAGGTTCCCGACATGGCATACTCTGGTTTTTCTGCGACTTTACTACTGCTGTTTGTGGTTAGTTTTCTTATGCAGGTCTCGCACGGCGCGTATTATGGTTTTTTTAGCCTTTACCTTTTAGATGTGGGTTATAGTGGCTGGCAAGTGGGTGCTTTTTGGGTGATGGGCGTTTTAGCAGAGATTGTGCTGATGTGGTGGTGGGCAAAACCTATTCAGTCCATGCCTTTGATGCAGGTGATGTTGGTGTGCTTGCTTTTAACGAGCTTGCGTTGGTTAGGGACTGGCTGGAGCCATGCTTGGTGGTTGTTAATTGTCTTACAGTGCCTGCAGGCAGTGAGCTTTGCTGCGTTTCATATTGCAGCAGTGACTTGGGTGAAACGCTTGGCTCCACCCCATCGTCATGCAGCGGCACAAGGCTGGTTTTCAGCTACAGGTTTTGGTTTGGGGACAACAGTTGGCATCATGGGCTGTGGTTTGATTGTTCAATATTATGGTTTTTCAATGGCATTTTATGCTTGTGCAAGCGTAGCGTTGTTGGCTATGCTGCTTGCGAGGAGGTTGCGATGTTGAATCAAGCAAACACATCTAGTATGGCATTGATTATCCATGATTTGCAAGACTCGCAAATGTTTGCATTAGCACAAGCTGCGGGGCGGGCAGGCATTCCTGTATCAGGCTCATCTTGGCCGATGGAAGGGTGGGTTGAGAGCAGTGTTTATATTGATAAAAGCATTGAGATGCGTTGCTTGAGTGAAGTGATTGCAGGAACTTATGCGCGCCAGTGGAAGTTGTCTGGGTTGCAGGGCGTTTGGTTGCCATGTGTGGATGATTTGGCGCAATTCACTGCAAAATATAAGTGTTTTCTTGAAAGTATAGGAATGCACTTTCTGACACCTAGTTTCGAGTCGATGGAAAAGGCGATTGATGTTGAACAGCTTGCAGATGTTGGCTGTTTAAAAATTGCCCGTATGAGGTCATTTTTCTCACAAGATCTATTAGATAGCTTAAGCAAGGAGTCTTTTCCTTTAATTGTAAAAAGTGAGCGTAATGCTTTTCAAAAGTTTGATAATGCAGTGTCCTTACGACAATTTGTTTTAGCTGGTGACAACCATGCTGCTTATCGCATTCAAGACTATATCGAAGGTGCAACATCTACGATGGCATCAGCGATTGTATTGTTTGATAAGGATAACCGCCCTGTACGTGGCTTCACAGGGCGACGCTTGAGTGTGGCAGATAGCAAGTTTGGCCCTTTTGGTGAAACCCTCGCGGCCAAAGCTGAATGGATTCCAGAGTTATATGAAGGGGCTTGTGAGTTGTTAAGTGCATTGCAATGGCAAGGCTTTGCAGAGGTGGAGTGTAAACAAGCAGCGAATGGCGACTGGTATGTGATGGAGATTAACCCGCGTGTATCGGGCTGGACATGTCTGGCAGAAGCTGATGGGGCAGGTTTGTTATCTGCTTATTATCAGTTGTGTGCACATGATATTCATCTTGAAGAAGCTTGTTTGCAGCACTCAAAAGCTGACTATGTGCGTATGGTGGCGACGTGTTATCACGACCCTGAATGGGATGCGGCTGAATACAAGGGAATATGGAAAAAGTGCAAACGTTTGTGTGTTTTGATTATGGAATATAGACAAAATCATCCATGGCGGCTGTTAGGTGCATGGGATATTTATGATATAAAGGCAAGCTTATCAATTGCGTGGAGAACGATTTATAGGGTATTTAAACTTTCGCGGATGAAACCTTAACCTGCTGATGAAGCGTGTTCCAAGCTGCATGCACATCTGAAAACTTTAGCCGATAAAATAGCACATCGTCAGGTATGCGCTTGTTTAACATTTTAAGCATAATATCAGGGCGCTGGCGATGGTGTAAATGTTGCGGTAATTCCATCAAAGCTTCACCACGTCGAATAGGCGTGAGTTCTGCAGGTTTTGCGGAGGCTTGATAACGAGGGAATATAACCCATTGTAATGGTAGTGGCGTATATTGTACGCGCTGTGGTAGCCAGAGTAGGGTTTTGATAATCTTACCCTTGGTATCAGGAAACTGAAATGTCGCATGGTTGAGTAAGGGTGATGTTTGCATTTCAGCACGTGAAAATGCGGGGTGTTCTTCTTTGCCCCATTGTAAAGGTCTTGGAAAAGCAGTGATCGTTCCTTGCTCAGAAAGCAGTGAAAATTCATCGGATAAATATTTGCAGCCACTAAGGATAGCCTTGGTGCAGAGGCTACTTTTTCCTGCATCGGAAATGCCTGCAAAAAGACATGCTTTATTACCAATTGCGATACTGGCGGCATGTAGCGACTCGAGTTTAGGGGTCAGTGTTTCAACAATGTGGGTGTAAAGAAAAACTTCAAAGCCTGCGACTACTTCCCCCGCGTCATTACCCCCCCATTGATGTTTGCCGTTAATAAATAAATGAATGTGAGTATTGTGTGTGGTGATGGAAAAGGTGATGTCAGGTTTAGCGCTTGTAATTGGGTAAAGACTTACAATAGCAGCAAGATCGCGGCTGCAATCGGGATGTTCCGATTCAATATCGACCACAATATGGCCGACAGAGAAACGAAAGTGTTGCATCATTCGATAAATACGCCGTAAGCGGCAAACTCCAGTAAAATGTTGTGCGTATCCTTGCGAATACGCTCGGCATCACCGTTCACTGATTCTGTGATGATGGTGATGATTTGTTCAGTCGTATGTGAGCCATCACATAATTCGAGGATGGCTGCTCCGATGGTATTCACTGATACATGGCTTCCTGTTTCAGCATCAACATAAATCGTTTCATCCATACCTGTTAATTCTTCGCCAATAAGGCTAGGACGTTTGGTCGGATACTCTGGAATGCTGAAGGTGGCTTGTTCGTTCATGATTACTTGGCTCCCAAGGCATAAGCAATTATTTGGCAATCGCCACAGCTTAGTGATTCACGACAAGACTGCCAACGCTCAGCGGATGCTGTAGCTTCTTTTCGCTTGGCTAGCTGTTCGATGATGTTAGGCAGTGGTTGCTGACGAATATTGCCCAAAGAAATCTTCCTGGAAAATACACATGGATAGACATTGCCATTGGCAGCAATACACAGCTTGCCACGATGAACAGCACCCATTTTAGGTGCATGTGAGGGTGCAATGAGGATTTGTTTTGCACCATCCATAAACTGGCCGCGCCCTGTTTGTTTTACAGGGTCAAAGCGAATGTGTTTTGCATCCAAACTGACTTCTTTCTCAAGAAATGGAATCATGCGATCGGCGCATTCAATGTTTTCTGGCATCAGAGCAATACCAGCCCGGATATCAAAGCCCATCTGTTTGGCGCGCTTCATGGCGGCAATGGTTTTTTTCCAGCTGCCAGAAAGTTGTGTAATGGCATCGTGGAGTTCGGCGGTATCTGCATATAGCGAGAAAGAAATGCGCGGTTGGTATGGCTTGAGCTTGGCTAATAATATTTCGGAGAGAAGCAATCCGTTGGTGTAGATTTCAATGCCCTGAAAATCAAGTTTGGAGGCATATGCCACTGCGGCAAGTAGCTCCTTGTGAATCAGTGGGTCGCCACCTGTGAATTGCACAAAGGGTCTTCCTATACTGCGTGCAAAATCCAAGCTTTGTTTGATTTCATCAAGGTTAAGAAAATCATTACAATCAGGGCTGGAGCTGGCATAACAATGAATACACCGCTCATTACACTGATCCGTCATTTCAATAAACAACATGCCGAGCGATTCGCCCATCAATAAGGAGTGTAATGATTGTTTGTGTGTCGACGCTTGGCTTAAGCCTTGTAGCCAATCATGCTGTTTTTCTAAAATTTCTAAGCGTTGAATGTCTTGTGTTTGAGCTGTGCCAGCAATCAATTGATTTAAACTTTCAGCAAATGTGCCTGAGATGTTGGCATGCTGTCCATCGCTCTGAAGCTTTAGTTGCTGCTGCCCCTCTTCAGAGACAAGTATGGCGCGGCCTTGTGAGAAGTGTAAAATAATTGGTGCAGATGGAGGGTTTCGGGTGCTCACTTAATATCTCTTGAAATGTTTCTCAGCCATCCAATGGTTTAGTTACAGGTCCAAGTGCCGCCTTTATTACCACCTTTGCCACCTTTTACATTGCCTTTGTTACAAGTGCAGCCACAGGCAGCGGCAACTTTACCGCATTGGCCTCTGTTTTTAGGCGGGAATTGACGGCAAGCAGGGCAGTTACCTAATTTGCATTTTTTCCATGCACATGTGACGGGGTCAAAATTTGGATCGGTTGGAACACATGGGCAGCAGGCGTTGCCATTGGCAGAGACAATAATGGTCCCACCACCGCCACATACTTTGGGTTGACCTAGAGGAACAGCAGCCTCAGCAATTTTATTGCCCGAAATCATAACGCCTAAAATAGCGGGAGGAACATAGGTTGCCATTTTTAATAGTGAACGTCGAGCTTGTTGTTCATTGTTCAGGGATGATGATTCTGGTTGCTTATTCATCGGTAAACCTCGGTTTAAATCTAACATATTTGACATATCGGCTGGAATAGCAACGTAGTTTAGACTAAATTATGCCACTATGGCTAGTTCTAATTCTATTATTCAACCAGCGCGTCAGCGTTTATGTCAAATTATATCGAAAAACTCCAGCTTAAATTTGGGGGACTATCGCAATGAGAAATTGATGATGCGATCCATGCATGAAGGCGTTGACGGTATGTTGTTGCCACTGGTTGAAGCCATCGAAACATCTGAGATTCATGTCGATGTTCGTAAGGCATATCGCTTACGTCTGCGCGAGAAAAAAGCAGGTTATTTGCGTATCAATCATGTGTGCGCTCAAGCTTTATCGGCATTAAATATAGCAGATATCCCCGTGATTTGTATGCGAGGGCTGGCGGTTTCAGAAAGGCTTTATGGTGAAGATGCCTATTTGCGCCCACAAAGTGATATTGATTTGCTGTTCGATAAAAATAATATGATGGATGCGAAACAGGTATTGTGGGATATTGGGTTTCGTCCAGATAGCGTGTACCGCAATATTTTTGTGCGTGGTGACATATCGCTTGATTTACATGATGAGCCACTAGGTATTGGCCGAATTCAAGCTTGGGAGCACCTAACGCCATTGCGTGCTCCTGATTTTTTTACCTCTGCAATACAAGGGAGTTTGGCTGGGGAAGCAGCATTGTTGATTGCTACGAAAGTTGAGTTGCCGTATTTATGTTTTCATGCCATGAAACATTCGTTTGAGCGACTTATTTGGTTGTATGATATTGCTTTATTGGCAAATAAGATTGATTCAGATGACGGTTGGCAAGAAGTTCTGAGTGGTATTCAAGAATATGCTCTACAGCGACCATGCTTTTATGCTTTATCCTATGCTCATGAGCACTTAAACGCTTCTGTTCCAAAATATGTGCTGGATGCAATTAGACCTACGATAGGTTTTGTCGAAAGACGTTTATTTAATAGGTTTATGCGCCATGAAATTATCCCCTTTTTAGCAGAACGTGTTTTTTCGCGCATGATGCCCAGCTTGAAGCATCGTTTGGAATTTTGGCGTGAAACGATTTACCCACGTTATGAAGTACGTCAGCAAATGGCCAATGGAGGCTGTGTGAAATGTAGTTTTATTCGCACGCGTTTAAAGCAGGTTTTTAAAGCATCTGTTGGCTTTGTTCGGGAGGGCTGGTTGTTACTGAGGGGGTAATTTATAGCTCACCATCAAGCTGGTCGAATTCATTGCCTTGTTGGTTACTCTTGGGCTGATCAACTTCAGTTGGCGCAGAGCCTTCACGAAAAGATTCTAAAAATGGGTATTTTGTTTGAGAGCCTGCAAGTTTGCCATTTTTGCGATTAATCATGACCCATTCAATGCCAGCAGGTGCAATGAAATCTTTTTTTGCTTTGCCCTTATGGAAAGCCTGCATAGCAGATAGCCATGTGGGCAGAGCTGCATGAGAACCTGTTTCATGTCTGCCCATAGGTGTTGGGATGTCGCGCCCTGTCCATACACCGGTTAGAATTTGAGGTGTATAGCCGATAAACCATGCATCGACTTGATTGTTGGTCGTGCCAGTTTTGCCTGCAGCGGGACGGCCTATAGGGCGTGCTCGGCGGCCTGTGCCGCGTTCAATCACACCTTTTAGCATATTGGTAGTTAAGAACGCGCTGGTTGGATCAAGAATTTGTTCTGCAGGGCGCATGCCTTCGCCCGCGGATAGGACAGGGCTAATATGACAAACTTGGCAGCGGTGCCCTGCTACCGAGCGGTGCAGCGTGCGACCTGTACGGTCTTGTACTTGTTGAATGGTAACAGGCTTCCATTTTTGACCGTGACTAGCCAGAGGAATGTAAGCCTCGGTGAGTTGTTCAAGTGGGGCTTCGGTTGCGCCTAGTGCAATAGCAAGTTGAGCTGGGAATGCATGATCAAAAGGAAAATCCCGAAGCTTATCTGTGAATGTTCGTATGCCGACGTCTTGCAAGAGTTTGATGGCGGATAGATTGCGTGAGTGCTCCAGTGCATTGCGCAGGGTGACAGGGCCTGCGAATTTATTTTTATAGTTTTCAGGTCGCCAGAAGTTGTCGGCATTATTTGCATCGAAGACCATGGGTGTGTCCATAACAATGCTAGCAGGGGTAAAGCCTTGCTCCATGGCAGTGGCATAAAGTAAGGGTTTGAAAGCAGAGCCTGGTTGACGTCGAGCTTGTGAAACACGGTCAAAACCGCCGAATTTAAAGTCAAATCCCCCAACGCGAGCGAGGACAGTGCCTTTCTCTAAATCAATGGCATAGAGGGCAGATTCAATGGATGGTTTTTGGGTTAGGCGTACCCCCCCTTTGTCATCACCTTGCAAGTAAACTTCATCGCCAGCAATCCATGTACGAGGGTGTTTGGAACGCTTGTTTGGATGTTCTGGAGATTTTAGTTTTTCCCACCGCCACTTTGGTTTGTTTAATTTCCACTGTTGCTTGCCATCATTGAGTTGTAAATCGCCATTGGCTAAGACTTTTTCAACCAAAGCGGGAATAATTTGATCGCTGCCCAAGGGGCTGGCTGAGTTCTGTTGATCTTTGGCCCAAGTTTCGAGAGTGCTTGCCCATGTTTCGGGGGCATGTTGTGTTGGTGTGCGGTAAAATTGACGATGCTCTACATCCAGCACACCTTTGCGAATCGAGCGAATGGCAGATGCTTCGGCTGGTTCGTTATATGGTACAATAACGCTTAAGCCTTGGCGTCGTAGGGTGCGAAGCCCAAACTGTTTGACCAACTGCCGGTGAATTTCTTCAGCGTATGCGTCACGAAGGTGGTTGTGAGGTAAGGGGGTGACGGTAAGCGGCTCTTTAAGTGCTTGGGCGACATCTAGGGCTTTGGCATAACCACTGCGCTCCATCAAATAGAGAACAGTATTGCGGCGCTTGAGGGCTAAACCATGGTTAAGATGCGGCGCATATTTCCCAGGGGCTTTGGGTAATCCGGCAATCATGGCGCACTCGGATAGTGTTAGCTCATCCAAGCGTTTGCCAAAGTAACGCCAGGCAGCAGATGTGATGCCATAAGCCCCGCGGCCGAGGTAAATTTGGTTCAAATAAAGATATAAAATATCTTTTTTGGAGAAAGACTTTTCAATGCGGTGAGCAAGAATAACTTCCTTGATTTTTCGTGTGTAGGTGCGCTCGGATGTGAGGAGAAAGTTTTTGGCAACCTGCTGAGTGATGGTTGAGCCGCCTTGGACTTTATGACCAGCCATAATATTGGCAAACATGGCAGAGGCGATACGAGCAGGGTTAATGCCTATATGATTGTAAAACTGTTGGTCTTCTGCGGCAAGAAAAGCATCGCGGATTTTTTTAGGGATTTCGTTAAAGGGGGTTAAAATACGGTGTTCATCCGCATATTCAGCTAATAAATCCCCTTGAGTATTATATATGCGTGAAACCAATGGCGGTTGATAAACCGATAGACTGGTTAAATTGGGAAGGTTGCTTGAAAAGTAAATGTAGCCTATAGTTGCAGTAAGGGCGGCGAGCAAGGTGAAAGATAGACTGATTTTCAAAAAGGTAATCAATATACGCATTCGCGTAACCTAATTGAAGATGGATGGTTTAGACAGTAGCTTATTTATCGTAATAACATTGGATTTGAATATTTTACGGTATGCTTGTAATTTTATGTCTGTATAGTGATGCGAGTCACAGAACAGCGTAGAATAGTAGGGGATGATTGGCACTATGAAGGGACTGAGCAATAATGAAAGGCCGTTTTTTGGTCAACATGGATTCACATTAATTGAGATGATGGTGACGATTGCTATCGGATTGATTCTTATGGCCATTGCAGCAGGAGCATGGGGGTCCTTAAGGGAAAAGACGCGGGTTAAATCGGCGGCGGAGGAAATTCGCAGTGTGCTTACGGCAGTGCGGCTGCATGCGTTATCCACTGGGTCTGATGCCTCAGTAACATTTGATTTCAATGCCAATACAGTAACTTCACCCCTGTGGGGGGCGCCCAGGACGTATAGTGGTGTGAACTTGCAGGCCTATACTTATACCGGATGTGCAGGGGTGCCGCCGGGAATTCCAAATAATACAATGACGTTCAGATCAACGGGAGCGGCCTCTGGCTCAGCTGCCGCAGGCCAGAATGCGGTGGTGGTGCGGCCTAATGGAGGGGCCTTGTTGCCGGCTTATTATTTGGTGCTTAATGGGGTGACAGGCAGGATTAGGGCGAGGGAGACATGTCCATGATGATATTGAACACTGAACAGAAGGGCTTTACATTGATCGAAACAATGGTTGCGATGCTTGTGGCATCGGTTGTGTTATTAGGGCTGGCAAATATGATGATTATGACCATTCGTACCAATCAGCAGAGCGAACATCGCATGGATGCGGTTGCCAAAGCGCAATCAATTCTTGGTAATATTAAAGCCAGCGTAGCACCGAATTTTACTCTGGGTAGTGCACAGTCTCTTGCATATATGCAGCTTTGTTCCCCTGGAAACACTGGGGTGCAGGGAACGTGCCCTAATGGTAGTAAGGAAAGTATTTACACACCAACGATCACGCTTGGCCAGTCACCCGTAATTGGTGGTTTGATATTGGTTGGTGTAAGCCTTGTGTGGCAAGAGCATGGGGTGAGTAAAACGGTAAGCTTAACTTCACAGGTAACGCTATGAAAAATTCAATGCAGAGTAAGTATGATATGAGCCAGCAAGGCTTCACATTGGTTGAACTCTTAGTGACGATGCTTGTTGTGATGGTGGTTTTAGGCGGCCTTATTTTTAGTTTTTCGCAGCAAAATTCTGAATATAACTATCAGAACAAGCGAATGGACTCTTCTCAAGATTTGGAATTTGGCATTAATTATATAGTGGCGGATATTCGAAATTCATTGCGTAGTCAGGGGGCTGATAGCTTAGCAAATGTTGCCACTGTGGATGGGATTGGGGCAACTCCAACTACGGTAGCGCTTTCCTTTAGAGTATGGGATGCTAGCAATTCGGCGAATAACTATCGCTCTAGGCGTTGTTATTTATACAGAAATAATATAATCTATTTCAATCGAGCATACCCTGTTGCAAATGTGTGCAATGGCGCAACACCATTGGCTGGCTTTAACCCGATTCTGGAAAATGTGACATTTTTCAAAGTGTTTACAGATACAAATGGGGTCTTGCCATCGCTTGGTGCTGCTGTGCCTTCTGGGGCTCCTGTGGGACTTTCGCCCATGACAGGTCGAGATTCACAAAATACAGTGGTGAGTGGTATCCCCGGTTATACAGTTTTGATCGAGATGGGCGTGGATGCAGGTTATAAGAAAGGATCGTTTTTGGATGTGACAGGTGTGGATGTGCGTACTACGAGTGATAAGCGCAAGCGTATATGGCGTTATGCGCAAGGCTACCCTGGAACGGTGGTGCAGTAAGTTGTGTGTAAAAATAAAAAAGAAGGAGGGGGTTTAAAATGAGAAAAGAATATGGAAAGAAACTAGTCGGAGAGGAAGAAGGATTTATCCTCGTTAGTGTGATTGTTATTTTGGCGGTTTTGACGCTTGTTGGTGTGGCGGCAATGTTTAAGACAAATGTTCAGACCAAAGTTTCAGCTTCATCTGTAGATATGGCAAAAGCTTTATCGGCGGGTCAGTCTGGATTGGCGCAAAATTACTCAGACTGGAAGGGTGTAAGAGCGGCTGAGAAAGCTGCTATTAGTACAGCGGTGGAGGCAGGGACAGCGAGCTCTGGTATGTATGATGAAACAATGACGCCTAATCAAATGTCTGATTTGGGAGCTGACACTACGGCAGTCGATGCTTACGTGACAGGCCATAATAATATTCGCGTGTATGATGTTACACCGGCAGGTCTGGTGCCTGCTGCTGCTGGGTGGGGGGGCACAAATGACCCGCAGGTGGCCTTATGGGCGGCTAGCTTTACCAAACAAACAGATCCTACTTACCCATATGTGACTGCTAACACAGCCGCCTGCCCAGATTGTAATATTGTTGTTTATTCGTTGGCGCGTGCAGGCAATGCGAGATCGTTACAGCGCGAAATACAGGGAACAACAACACACGCACCTAATGGAATTTCGGCGATTACCAATGTGCCGAATACCGCTTATTGGGCAGATTTGTGCAACGGCGCTGCAGGCTCAACGACTCTATCAGATCGTCTTCCATTTGGTGCTGTGGGTGAGCACTCTCCGACATCACCAGTGATAACTGCGCCAACACCTACAGGAACCCCTGAATGGATGATTGAAGCAACGCAGGCTCAATATGCAATTTATGCGAGCCCAGTGGGGACCCAGGTAAACATCCCTTCGGGCGTGGCTTTTGCCTCGAATACATCGGTAGGGCGCTGCGCTCTCGATGGTTCTAGTGGGCGTGAATGTCCTGAATTTGAAGTTGAGTTTCCAGTGGGGAATTCTGAGAATACCAGTACAGTTGCTGTATATAATATCGACCCATTGATTGCCTATTCAGGGCACCAAAGTGTCAGCAATATGCGTGTGGATTATGCGAATGTGACACGTGACCTAACCACGCCCAGTGCACCCAATATGCCTACTGGACTGCTGCCTCATAAACTCGTTAACGATAGAATGTTAGGAACTCCCGGCCAGTTAAACTTTCTTAATGGATCGGGACAAGCTTTTGATTTAGACGCCATTCGCTGGGGTGCGGAGCAATTTACGTGTCGGGCAAGTAACGGTGGAAAATTTTGTGGTAAGGCTAATGCTTTGAAAGCTTCAGTGTATACGGGCCGGACAGTTGTGCCTTCAGGCTCTACGGCACCAGTAACAGGGCGATTAACGTTTACTGAATTTCAGTATAATGTTGCCAATGCCATTCCAATGTTCGGGCTTGTGCGAGTGATGTATCCAGCTATTGCTCAGACAGGAACGGATGGCAGCGGCACCTGCAGCGTAAATGGTGTAGCAGCGAACGTGCAACTGTATCAAACAGAGGATGCGGGTGAAAAACTTATCTGGAGTACAGGTTCGACTGCGACTGACTATACAGGCTCACCGACAACAATTGATGCCGATGGACAGCTTGGCAGCAGCGCTAAGTTAATTGTCTACGGTAGCATAATGATTGATTTTTTTGCCGATGATAATGCAAATATGCGCTTCGACCCAGCTACAGGGGAGCACATCTTAACGAACTTGGAAAATGGTGAAAGTAAGGCTGAAATGCAGGTGCCTGAATTGATTAACCCTGCACTTCCTAATATGGCATCGGGTACTTCGCTGTCTGCTTTTCCTGGCATTACAATGAACGGGTCTGGAGCGATCAATTTGGCTAGCCCGACGAATGGTAATTTTCCAATGATTGAAGGTATGGTGCCATCGGTGGCAGGGGCGACAGCGAAACAAGATGGGCGTATGGAGCTGATGAACCCTAACACGGCTAGTGTTTCGAAGCTTTATGAAATTGGTGATTCTGTACGCACATCGGGTGGTATTGGAGCGAATACTCCAAGTTACTTTACTGCCTATAGAACACGATTAGAATATTATTATAAGCTAGCGCGTGCTACAGCGAATGATAATGACCCGAACCAGTGGCCAATGGCGGAGTTTCCAGCCAATATGTCCAGTGATTACTGTGTGGGTTCACAGGATTGTACTTTAGCACCAGCGGGTACAGGGCCGAATAACGATGGTGATAAATTCCATTTAATGTTCCCTAGTGGGTACATGCATGGCTGGAAGGTGGCGCTAACAATGCTTGATTTAAAAGCAGCGGATTGGAATGAGCTGCTTGTTGGCACGGACACGCTAGCGGCTCAGACTATTACGGATTCGACGTTGGGCAACAAAGGTTCGCCGTTTAGCCAAGCGGATATTCCTTTTGATTACAGTCTACAGACCCCCGCTAGATTCACATCATTGAGAGCTAAGGCTGAAGCATTGATAGCTATCAATGCGGAAGATCATCAGTATTTTTATACGGAAGAGGGGGCTGGTAACTATGCCTTGCTAACCAGTAAGTGGGCGGATATTCCAGCCTTTATCTATTCTGGTGGTTTCATGCAGATTCAGTATGTGAGCAATATCTCTGGGGCAGTCTACACACCAGGTCCAATGGCTTGGGGTGCAGAAGATAATTTGGCTGACCCTGGCACAGGCTATTTCAATGGCTCGATCATTACAGGGTTCGGTTTTGCGCGCGGGGGCGAGCATTCCAACTCGACGGGGTATGCTGTGGTGGTCTTTGACCCTCAGGCGGTTGATAATTCAAGTGTATCGACGCTGAGTTCAGTGCTACGCAGGTTTGCTTGGGAGCAGCTACACTGAGTTGTAGGTATTGAATTCGCACAAGCTCTTTGCTTTCTGCCTCTCTTCTTCTTTTTGAAGGGAGGTGGATGCTGAAGAGGGGTGGGTAAAACGAATAAAGACTAAATAGAATTTGACTTTCCTTTATATTATAGCTACGTTACAACTGTATGCGCTGGTAGAACATTAAGCTGGGAGGGCAAGTGAGTATTTTTTCTTCAGGGAATGAAAGCTTAATAGCGATTGATATTAGCTCAACTGGGGTGAAGCTGGTGGAGTTGGCTCGTACTCGGTCAGGCTATGAGTTAAAGGCAATGGCCGTTGTGCCGCTGCCTCGCGATGCGATTGTTGAAAATACAGTTATTGATTCTATGGCAGTATCTCAGGCATTGCTTGATGCCCTTGAAGAAGCTAGGCCATCTGTACGTAAGGCCGCAATTTCAGTATCAGGAAATGCGGTGATTATTAAAACTGTAAATATGCCAATCGCGACAGAATTTGAATTGGAGCCACAGATTGAATTCGAAGCTGATCAGCATGTCCCCTATGATATAGACGATGTTTATTTGGATTTTCAGATTCTTGGTGAAGATCCGGCAGATGCAGGGCAGATGGAAGTTGTGCTTGTTGCATGTAAACGAGAAATTGTTGATGATTATCAATTGGTTTTGAATGAAGCAGGCTTGGAAGCGAAATGTGTGGACTGCGCTGTTTTTGCATTGGAAAATGCGGCAGAAATGTTGGGTTTGATTAATGATGATGCGGCAATTGAATCGTTTGATGATGAAGATAGCCAGTCGATTGGTTTGATTAATATTGGCGCCAACCTGATGAATATTAATATTTTAAGAAATGGGCAGATGGCATTTGTGCGTGATCAGTTTTATGGCGGCCAAAATTTAACCGAAGAGATTCAAAAAGGGCACAATTTGGGTTATCAGGCCGCAGAGGAAATGAAGAAGACGGCTTTCCATGATGTTAGTCCTGAGGCGATTGAACGTTTTTATGTAGGCTTGACTTCGGAGCTGGTTCGTTCACTTGATTTTTATGCAGCCAATCACGCTGAAGATCCTGTGCAAAAGTTGTATTTGACTGGAGGAACGGCATTGGTGCCTGAGATTGCTATTGAGCTGGAGCAGCGCTTAGGTATTAAAACAGAAGTGGTAAATCCGTTTGATAAAATAACAATCAATAAAAAGAAATTTGATCAGGAGTATTTGGCTCGCATTGGCTCTATGATGATGGTGCCAGTAGGGCTTGCGTTGAGGAGTTTTGACACATGATTCGGATTAACCTTCTCCCCTATCGCCCTGAGCGGCGCAAAAATCAAATTGTGCAGCATTTGGCTTGGTTGTTTGCTTCTGTTGGCTTGGTTGCGGCTCTATTGGTGGCTGTAAATACGTATGAAAATGGACAGCTGGCTGATTTGCAAACTGAGTTTGGGCAATTGCAAGCTCAAAATGTAGAATTAAAGAAAAAGATTGGTAAAATAGCAAATTTAAACGTGTTGCGGGCTGATGTGGAGCGTAAGTTGGAATTGGTGGATAAGCTTCAACAGGGTCGCTTTGATTCATTGAAGACGTTGTTTGGTCTATCGGAAGCAGTGCCTGAAAATGTGTGGTTAACAAATATTTCGGACAATTCTGGGCAATTGAAAATCAGCGGCCTCGGTGAAAGTAACAAGGCTGTCGCAAATTTTATGAGGGCTTTGGATGAATCGCCTTTATTTGATAGTATTTCATTGCAGCTGATTGTACGTAAAACGGTTGATGGCGTGGCAGTACGGGAGTTTGGAATGGCACTCAAGCGAGTGCTCGATAAACAAGAAACCAGTTCTGAAGGTGGCAAGAAATGAATGCAGATGCCTTGAATATGGACTTTTTGCGACCCTTGTTGCCGTTGCCTCTATGGCAAAAGGTGGTTGCTGTAATTGTAATTGTAATTGTAATTATTGCTGGGTATTTCTTTTTGGCATGGCAACCACTTCAACAAGATATTGAAAGCCAGCAAGCACAAGTTGAACAGCAGCGCATTATATTGAAGAAAAACCAGAAGTTAGCCAAGGACTTGCCTGAAAAACGAGCAGAATTTGCGAAGCTTAAAAAACAACTAAAAGTTGCGCTAAATATGTTGCCTAAAAAGTCTCAAATTCCTGATTTGTTAGAGAGTGTAACATGGGCGGGAAAAGACTCTTCTTTAGAATTTTCCAAATTTATACCAAAGACTGAAAGCGTCAAACAAATTTATGCAGAAGTTCCCGTGGACATTAGTGTGAAAGGGACATACCGCCAGCTACTAACTTTTTTAAAGAGAGTGGGCGAGATGCCTCGAATTGTGGCAATTAAAAATTTAAGCATAAGACCGGGCACAGCTGCTGGTGAGTTATTAGTTGAGGGTAATGTGATTACTTATCGTTTCATTGAAAAATCTGATGATACAGCAAAAAAATCTCGCAAGCGCAGGTGAGTGTTAGGAGTCGAAGGTGAATAAAAATCAACTAGGTGGAATCATGATGAATGGCAAAGGCAACTTTTTAAAATACTTGGTATCAGTATGTGTGCTATTTGTAACACTAG
>Ga0316204_10000892_pt1 | contig 93944 bp, 83 predicted proteins | sample 6monrhotite_MG_2_FD_205661 | JGI IMG/M metagenome (GOLD analysis project Ga0316204, IMG submission 205661) | Microbial mat bacterial communities from mineral coupon in-situ incubated in ocean water Damariscotta River, Maine, United States -... | ecosystem: Environmental > Aquatic > Marine >... | reverse complement strand
TTATTGACAAAGAAAAGAAAAAGAAACAAAAAGAAAAGAAAATCAACACATTATACATAAACTTCTTTATTTCTAATATTCCTTTGTCAATAAAATGCAAACCTAAAGGCGGCGGGGTAGTTCATTTCTAATCATAATGAAATCGGCATTTAGCAATCAGTATATTATCGTCTTTAACTTGATAAATCAGTCTATGTTCGCTATCAATTCTTCGAGACCAAAATCCTTTATATTTATATCTTAATGGTTCTGGTTTTCCTATTTCTGAATAAGGGTTACGAGAAATGTCTTTTAATAAGTCATTAATTCTTTTAATTAATTTTTTATTGGTTTTTTGCCAATATAAATAATCTTCCCAGGACTCGTCAACAAATATGTATTTCATTAGTCGATGAGCTCTTTTTGAAATGATGTTCCTTTTTTCAATTTGTCAATTGCAGCATCAAGTCTGGTTTCATTTGTTTTCGCTGACAATTCATGTTGAGTAGCGTTTAAGGAGTTATATTCTTCTAATGAAATAATAACTACTCCCGAATCCTTACCACGATTAATTATCAAAGTCTCAAAATTTTCAGTCACCCTATCAAGGTATTTTTTAATGTCTTTCCTAAAGTCAGAAATTGTTGTCGTTAACATAATTAAATAATTTTGTACATAATTATGTACAAATATACGTACAAATAATTAATTCAGCAAATTTATTATAGTTTCTATTTGTTTTTCTTTAAAATAGGGGGTAAGGGTTTGAATATTGCCAGTGGCGATTTACGAGCTAAGTTCCTCCCTGCCATTGCGAACCATTATACGGGTTACAAAGCTTCAAATATCCACTTCCTCAGACTTTGACTATATGCAATGGTGGCTGCCCATTATTTTTCAATAGCATATTCAAATATTTTAATGCTGTAAGGAGTTATATCAACTTTAATCCAACCCATCTGACGCTCTTTTAATTTAATCCCGATATATGACTCATTTACATTATTCCAAATACCTGAAATTGTGTATGAATTAAAAGGAGGCTCAAAAGAATTCAATGTTTTCTTTATTAATAGATGATCACCACTCTTCCATTGGTCATCTAGCCATAGCGTGTCATTCAAATGACAAATTTTTTGGTTGCCTAATGAATCCACTAAAACACAAGCATCTTTTGACAAAGTTATTATATTAGCCTCTGAATTTGCTAATACCATACCTCCTTGTATCCAGTTGTTGTAAATTTTAATCTGATAATCATTTATTGCATTGTTATCTGCATCAATAAAATATGAATCTTCCATTCCCCTGCCATAAAATGTTGTATCAGGTTGAATATCAGTGATCATGAGGTTCTCAGTTGAATAATCTCCTATCACAATACTTTGTCGTATCGAACTGTCCGTATTTTTGTCACATCCAAGGAATAGTAAAAAAAAGCTTATTGTTAAAAAGATTTGTTTCATTATCTCTGTGTTTTTGTAGCCAACGCCAGTCCGTCTAAAAACCTCCGTTTGGACTTAAAACTCGACCAAATATAAGCTTTTTTGAAGGGGCTTTAGAAAAATGCAGGTTTAAACACTGTGAAAAATTTGGATGCTCAAATTTGCTTGTTTGAAGCTTAAGAACAGCAAAAATTGCAATAATATTCAGGTAAAGTACTTTCAGGTAGGTAATTAGCAAATCAATGCCAAGAATGCTAATAATCCTTCTTAAGTTGTAGGCGGTAAACATCAAGCCAACATCAGCTTCCGCCCTTTCTTTATATTTTTTAGTAAGAATATAACTAAACCCCCATTGCCGCTTAATGGTTCCGTAAGGATGCTCAATAATTGCCTGACGACGGCGGTAGTAATCTTTGTTTTTCTCAATCCTTTCTTTGTTATGGTTAATATAAGCTTGGTATTCGCTTCGCTGAACGCCTTTGCCATAGGTGGCTTTGGAGCATTCTTCTTTTACCGGGCACTGCATGCAATCTTTGGTAGTGTATCTTTTAAACTGATAGGTTTTTGCCTTGTGCCATTTTCCGGTAGTTGAAAGTACTTTTCCCTGTGGACAGATGTAATGGTCAGCTTGTGTATTATACTCAAAATGTTCTACATTGTATTCGTGGTTTGGGGCATTGGCTGCAACTGTTGGGATTGCTACCATAACATCTATTTCCAAATCATCGGCTATTTTAAACTCACTTCCGGTGTGGTAGCCTTTATCATATAGACCTGTAAATTCATTGGTGCGCAATATGCTTTTGGCTCGCTGTAGCATATTGCCCATGGCCTTGGAATCATTCTCATTGGTAACTTTATAATCAATGGGAATGTTATTTTCTGCATCTACAGTCGTTTGCACATTATAGGCTACCTCTGTAATATTATTACGGGTAATCATTTGTCTACTCTGGGGATCAGAAGTAGAGATTTGTTTTTCTCCTGTTTCTTCCAATTGCTTTTGTAGTTCCTGGTATCCCTGTTTTCGGGCTTGATGTTTTTCTATTTCTTGTTTTATGAGCTCCCGTTTGTCTTGATCGGCTTCTGATAATTTACCTTCAATAAGTTCAAAGTTTTTGGCAACAGCAACCGTTTCCCTGAAAACTTTCTTTATGGCTTTAGGATTGTCCCTTCGGAAATTAGAGATGGTATTATGATCAGGAGAAAGCCTTTTCAAAAGCCACATCACCTCAATATTTCTTTTTGTTTCTTTCTCAAGTTCCCTTGAGGAGCGAACCCTGTAGAGATAGCCGTAAATGTAGAGTTTCAACAAATCTTTGGGGTGGTAGGCCGGACGACCGTTCTCTTCAAATTCGGTTTTAAACCCCATACCTGCAATATCCAAACTATCAACAAATAGGTCAATAAGCCTGACCTCATGGTCTTGGTTAATGGCCTTATCCAAAGAAACGGGAAAAATTACAGTCTGATTTCTGTTTTGTCCGATTATGTATTTCATGCATAAATATACTAAATCCCAATGAATTACAGCTGTTAATAAGTGCTATTTTTATTAACAAAATCTAAGATAATTATGGGTTTTTAGACAGTCTGACGGTTTGGCTATGGTGCGTGCCGCATTTTTACAACTAATTTTCTTGATTTGCACCATTTTTAAATTTACTTTAATCTTTCTTAAAAAGTACTATCTGCGGCATGCACTATGAGACTTAATTGTTCAAGCCCAACTTGAACTTATTGAGACTTAATTGTTGAACTTATTGAGACTTAATTGTTATAGGTAGTTTGTGATGCTTCATTATAGTCATTTTCATTAAATTTATATTCATATTTATAGTAGTATTTATATTCCTCTAATTTTTCCCAGTTATCCAGATTTAATATACTGCGGGAAGCCCCAGAACTTTCATTCTTGTAATGCATAATTGAGTGTACATTATCGAATATAACCATTACCGAATCAGTAGTTTTAAATGGCCAAAATAAGAATTTTCCCCCCTTCCCTCCATTATTTTTTATTTCAATGCTATCTAGTTTGTTAATTTGATATTCCAAAGGATTCTTGGAAAGAAATATCTTTAAATGTATTGAATGTTTTGTATTATTTTTAATTATTAAATCAGTAATAGCTTCTGGAGGGTCCTTAATACAAGATGTGAATATAATCGGTACGAAAAAAATAATGAAAATTAGAATATTGCGCTTCATGATAATTTTATTTAAAGGTTAATATATTGAGAGATTTGTATCAATATCATTATCGGTTACACCTGAAGGCTTATTAGCCTTGAGTGCGTTCTTTAAACTACTTAAGCCATACACATGTTTTAACAGTTGTTCAATATTATGCATAGTGTAGCTGTTAACAACATCATTCGGATATAAAAAACTGTCAGAATATTTGCTTCTTTGATTAAAATTATCTACCAGGTCAATGAATAATGGAGTATAATTTGGAGAATAATTCTGAATAAAAGATATTGACCAATTCTGTTTATTATCCACAAAACGATATGGATTATTAACAGAATTAAATGGATTATCATAATCCGAGTTCCCCAACCAATTATATTCAATTTTTGTGATATACCATTCAACAGCGTCAGCCCAACTTTCAAAAATGATTTTAGAAATCTGAGAAAATTGTATCTCCCCTGCATTCATTAGTTCAATATGTGAAGCATGAGCTGTTTCATGTATAGTTGTGCTATATAATTCGTTGGTTTTTATCCAATTATAGTTTACTTGCCCGAATAACCTTATGTTAGGTAGAGCTCCGGTAAAGTCCCAATTACCCCAATTTATTCCCGAATATTCATTATTTTTTTGATTTCTATGATAATAACTATATTTAATTTTTGACCAAACATTAGGCCTTTTTAAACCGCCAATGTTATAATATTGATATCTGCAAGCCGCCCTAAAAATAGTAGCAAAACGAAGCGACTTACCACTATTTATTTCTAAATTCCAATCTCCTTGAGTTTTGGGGCCATTAAAGTATGCCTGACCAAAAGTTCCATCTCTAATATCAAATTTTGATGTCTCCCAATCAATGCTATAATTTGCGGGTCTTTTAAAACTGCCATTACATCTAAAATATCCTTGTTCATTTGTATAGCCAATATAAGTCGTAAACCATCTTCTTGCTCTAACTTTAGCATTTTCAATTGGTATTTTATGTGGGTTGCTAATGTTTAAGTGGTTAATCATATTACCCGATGCGCCTATATCATCCCAAACAAGTATTCTTCCTGCCGGTGTCCACTTTCTTCTCCTTTGAATGCTTTTTAAAGAACTTTTTTGCCCGTCCTCATTTAAATTTCCTGTAATTCGTAGAGCTTCTCCAACAAGTGCATCGACAAAATAATTCTTACTTTTTAATGTTTCTTGTTGTTCAGGAATATACAAATCTTCTAATATCTCGTAATCAACATTCGGAAAATTATAGTCCACTGGTACTGCACAATATTGAAATGTAGGTAAGTTATTGGGTATGGAAGGGGCATGATATGCTACTTGTCCTTCAATTACTTCATAATCCATTGGATAATCATATAATTCCAATGTTGTATCTTGTTTTAAGACAATTAATTCATCTTCATTCTTAGGCTTAAATTTTACATAATAATGAGTAGTTTCAATTGATATTCCACTTTTCAAATTGTTGTTTAAGTTCGCATAGGCTTTTTTCATATTCGCAACAGAATATGGATTTTTAAGCTTCTTGCCAAGTTTGAAAACTAGCTCATTAGTGTTTTTTTGAGGATTTAACTCTGTTCGATTTTTCTGACAACCAACAAAGATAATGATCCCTGTTATAAGCAGTAATGAAATGAGAAATTTACGTTTAATTTTAAACATTTTATTTTAATTTTTATGCCTACTTTCAGATAGTAATTTTAGTTTTTGGTCGCTGTTTCGGCGTTAATTCTGACCATTTTTGAGCTTTTATCCTCTGAAACTTTTCTCTGTCCTTTTTGTTTTTCCGATTAAGTCGGTGGCTTTTGTCAGTATTTATTTTGTCGTCAAATTGCCCATAACAAGCATATCTCCACTAAGTTAGTGACTAGTCCTTCATTAAGCTGATCTGGATTTCTATGCTAAAGAGCAGAAGGTTAGCGGTATACGCTGAGGTGTTGCTTTTTGGATCATAAAATGTTGGTTAAGTGGGTTAATCACATTGATTCCAAAGGTATAAAATTTTTTTAATACAAATTACACTTCGGATTTTTAGCTGCTCAAAAGGCTGGTTCATGAGCTGTATTTTTTTAAAGCCGATAGTCCGGGGCCTTTATTCATGTGGACGTATTTTTCTCATCTTTGCAAAGTAAAACATAAGCAAATGATCGAAAAGAGAGTCTTATTTATTGACACGGCGCATCCATCACTTCGGGAAGGACTGGAGCATCTGGGATTTCGGTGCGATTATTTTCCCGGGAATGGACGTGAGGAGTTTGAACAGATAATTGGAAACTATGAGGGGGTGATCATCCGAAGTAAAATTGTGCTGGACCGTGAGATGCTAACGAAGGCCAGCCAGTTGCGGTTTATTGGCAGGGTAGGGGCCGGACTGGAAAACATTGATGTTGAATTCGCCCAAAGCCGGGGTATTCAATGCCTCAATGCACCCGAAGGAAACCGAGGTGCCGTGGGAGAGCAGGCCATTGGAATGTTGTTGATGTTATTTAATAATTTGCTCAAGGCAGATGCAGAAGTACGCCAGGGAAGCTGGCTACGCGAAGAAGACCGCGGTTTAGAAATAGAAGGAAAAACCGTTGGAATCATCGGTTATGGGAATATGGGGAGTTCGTTTGCACAAAAACTTTGTGGATTTGGTGCCAAGGTGATTGCCTACGACAAATATAAGTCGAATTATTCCGATCGCTTTGTAACAGAGTCAAGCTTGGAGCAGTTGTTTGAAAACTGTGATATCCTAAGTTTGCACCTTCCGCTGACCGAAGAAACCCGGTTTATGGTAGATGATGATTTTTTGTCTCGTTTTCGAAAACGAATATACCTCATCAATACTGCAAGAGGAAAAGTTGTGAAAACTGAGGATCTGGTAAAGCATTTAAAATCAGGTCATGTTAAAGGGGCATGCCTTGATGTATTGGAGTATGAAGGCCTCTCTTTTGAGCATCTGGATGCCCAAAGCCTGCCTCAGCCTTTTGCCGAATTGATAAATATGAAAAATGTTGTCTTGTCGCCACATATTGCCGGTTGGACGCATGAGTCGAATATAAAACTGGCCAGGACGATTGTTGATAAAGTAAAAGCACTGAACATTTTGTAGTTTGTTAAATTGTTTTGTCATGATTTTTGCTTATCCCCCGCTGGCGGGGGCGCAGGGGGTGGAATTTCTCCTTTCCTTTTTCATTCGTTAAATTAAAATTGACCATCCATGCAAGCCTTATGTATTCTGTATAGATAGCAGGAATTTTCCACCCCCACCAACCCACAAGCAGTACGCCCCCCGCCAGCGGGGGATAGCAGGCTCACGGCTCATTATATTAGACCCTCCCGGGGCTTTTTAATCTTCCGATAGCGATCGGGACCTGTGTGTTAAAAAATACAGGAAAGGGTCGATTTGATAAACTTGCAGGACATTCAGCTGTTATATCCCCAATTCCTCTTTTAGTTGTTTCACGCGGCTTTTGCTTACGATCACACGCATGCCGTCTTTTAGGATAAGCACGTAACTTTCCTTTCCGTATTTTTCGAGCTTTTCGATTTGTGACAAATTGATAATGCTTGAGCGGTGTACACGGCTAAAATTTTCGGCTGGCAGTCGTTGCTCCATGGAGGCCATTGTCTCATTCTTAAGAAATTTTCCCTTTGGGGTATGTATTTCCACATAATCATCCTGAGCCTGTATATAAGTAATTTCACTGAAAGGGATAACATCAATATGATTGCCTGTTTTCACAAAAATGCGATAAGCACCGCTGCTTTCTTCTTTAATCTGTTCTTTTAACTTTTCAATATTTGCCCGGTTTCCCGATTTGGTTTTCAGTCGTTCAAAAACTTTATCGAGAGCCTGTTCGAACCTTTCCTTCGAAAAGGGTTTCATTAGATAATCAACAGCATTCAGTTCAAAAGCACGAAGTGCGAATTGATCATAGGCCGTCGTAAAAATAATCTCCGGATATTCTTCCAACAATTCCAGCATTTCGAAACCGTTAAGTTTGGGCATTTGAATGTCCAGGAAAATCAAATCGGGATGGTTTTCGCTGATGGCTTTAATTCCTTCAAAACCGTTTTCACATTCAGCAACCAACTCTATCCTGTCAAGATCTTTGAGATAGGCTTTCAATAAATCGCGAGCCGGTTCTTCATCTTCAATAATAATCGCTCGGAGTTTAGGATTCATTTATCTTGTGTTTGGGTATTTTTAATCGGGCCTTAAAGACCATTTTATCAGCAAATGTTTCCAGCAAATCGTTTCTCAAGTAAATAAGACGAAGGCGTTTTTGGATGTTCTTCAACCCAATGCCTTCTCCTTTGGGCTTTCGCGTATCCGGATCATAGTCATTACTGATTTCGATCACAATATACTCTTTTTCTTCCAAACAGCGGATTTCAACCCTTACTTCATCATAACTTTTGTACACCCCATGTTTGATGGAGTTTTCAATAATGGGTTGCAGAATCATATTGGGAATCTGATAATGCGAGCAGGTTTCGGGAATGTCATAAATAATGTTCAATCGTTTACCAAAACGTACCTTTTCAATGTCGAGATAACGTTTCAGGTTGGCAAATTCCTTATTTAAGCTGGTTTTCTCATTTTTATCGTGGCTGAGCGAATACCGAAGGAAGTCAGATAATTTTATCACCATCTCCTGGGCTTTGGCTGGGCTGGTGATGGTAAGTGAACTGATAGAATTGAGGCTGTTAAATAAAAAATGGGGGTTTATTTGTGATTTAAGGGCATCCAATTCGGCCTGTGTTACCAGGTTTTGAAGCTTACTTTCTGATTTTAATTTCTCCTGCAGATCATCATAATATAAAATCAGATAATAAAACATGACGAAAAGGAGATAGTAAAACAAACCCATAACGGCACGCCAGGGTAACGACTTGGCAAGGAAGATCATATAATCCTGATGATCGGAATAGAGGCTGGCCAACGAAAAATAGCCTATCCCAAGCCAAAGCGCAATAACCACTACTGCAACCAGAAAATGATTGAATATCATATCAAGGACAGAAGCTTTTTCTCGAAGGTTGAAACGGATGACATACCACAGGCTATAGCCAAAAACCATGAAGCTCAGGTTGAAAATAACAGAGTCTCCCAAGCTGACAAGTCCGTTGATCCCATAAAAAAAGTTTAGCACCAAGGTGTGCATGCTAATGATCATCAGCCAGATGATCATGTAAATAAAGAAATAGTTTCTGGTTTTGGAAATGGGATTAAGCATGAGGAATTCTGTAATTTAGGCTGTTTGTTTATCGTTTGTTCGCTTTTATATCCAAACGGTTTCAATGTGTCTTACTCGATTTTCCAAATTATATCGTTCCACCATGCCATCAATTAAAAAGAGATCGATGACCCAGCCGATTCCGAATAATTGACCAGTGAGTAAGTAGAGGATGCCGCTCCCGATTTTTCCCATATAAAAACGATGTGCCGAGAAAAAACCCAGGAAGAACCAAAGAAAATAAGTTGCTGCTTTTGATTTCATTATACTATATTTTTTAGATTAATAACTTTTAGTCTCGATTCCTCCCAACATAACAAGACCTTTGATTACCAATGTCTTGCCATTATCGTTGCTTGGGTTGACCGCTCTTTTATCAGAAAATCCGCCAAGGATGGAAATGGCATCTGATTGAACTCTCCAATTGTCAGGGATAACAAATTTAGTTCCGCCAAAAAGAGTAAAGACATCAATCACGGCAAAATCAGACTCCATTTCTACATGACGTAGGTCGAATTCGGAACCGCCAAAAATAGCCGTGACATTTCCCCCTTTGAAATTCTTAGATTGAACGATTTTAATTCCTCCTCCAAAAATGGAAATATCATTCAGATAACCGTTAGGGCTTGATCCATCTCCGTTTTCCCATGAAGCATCATGAAATAAAGAGCGTTGCCGATTGATGAGCAATAGTCCGAGTCCGATGAGTAGTAAGGGCCAAAAAACCTGCTGGAGCGAAATATCAAAGTCGAAGAAGCTGGGTAACCAAAAGAATACGCCTATTCCAATTAGTATATAGCCGGGAGTTTTATTGGTTTTTGTGCCTAAAAAGATAAGGCCCAGAAAAATTAACAGGCTTTTCCACGAAAAAAGATAATGGCTCATGTTTACATTGATAAAATCAAAATTTCCCAGCATGATAAGGGAACCGACAATGATCAGTATGGCACCGGTGATTAGTTTTCCGTCGTGCGAGTTGTAATGGCGGTGATGTGTATTTTCCATTTGTGTTTTTTTATTGCGTGTGACAAAAATAAGTCCTTCCTCCTGGCCGGCGAAACAAAAATCGGTGAATTAAGGCATTTGGTCGGTGAACGGAGAAATGGGGGGAAGCTAAACCTTCTATAGATGGCCGGCTTGCCTCTTATTGAGATAAGCAGAAGAAACAAGAAATTATGTACTGAAAGAAAAATATTCTACGAATATGCTAAAAGATATTGTAAAATGCTATTTTACTCTTTTTTCCAAGTATATCTCTCTTAGGTTCAATTAATTTAAAAGGAAATATAGTACCTTTGTCCTCAAGAGGTAATGATCTTCTAAATTGCATAAAAAGAATAAATTATGAATGATGTTTATAATAAAATTAAGGAATTATCTGAAAAATATCGCGATTATACTGCTGAAAACTTATCCCGCTTAGTGAAGATAAAGTCTTTGAGTATGCAGGAAAAAGAGGTTCAGCTTGAACTGAAGCGACAAATGGAGACAGCAGGCTTTGACGAGGTGAAAATTGATGGACTGGGCAATGTAATCGGAAGGATAGGAAATGGCAAGAAAGTAATAGCCATTGATGGACACATGGATACCGTGGACATGGGTAATATGGACAACTGGGATTTTGACCCGCTGAGTGGTGAAATAAAAGACGGATATGTTTACGGACGGGGCTCTGTGGATCAGGAAGGCGGGCCGGCTTCTTTTGTTACTTCGGGAAGAATATTAAAAGAACTTGGCTTCGACCGTGATATGACCATTTATTTTGTTGGCAGCGTGATGGAGGAAGATTGCGACGGCCTTCCCTGGAAATATATCGTAGAAGAAGACAAGATTATTCCTGATTTTGCCATCAGCACCGAGCCTACCAATTTGAATATTTATCGTGGCCATCGCGGAAGGATGGAAATCCGCGTAAGCTTTCACGGTATTTCGTGTCACGGTTCGGCTCCCGAAAGGGGTGATAATGCCATTTACAAAGCTTCCCGGGCGGCTTTGGAAATTGAAAAACTGAATGAACGCCTGGCTTATGATGAGTTTTTGGGAAAGGGATCGGTGACGATTTCCGAATTTAAGTCGGGAAGCCCTTCGCTTTGCGCAGTTTCCGACTATGCCCATTTGCACCTGGACCGGCGTTTAACCTGGGGCGAAACCAAAGAATCGGCAGTAAAAGAAGTGAAAGATGTTGTGAACCAGTTTGGTGGAAAAGTTGAGGTTTTGGTTTACGAAGAAACAGCTTATACCGGCTTGAAATATGGGATGGAGAAATATTTCCCCACATGGAAAATTTCTGAAGACCATCAGGTGGTTCAAACCGGTGTCAAAGCCTATAAAAGATTATTTGATAATGATCCTTTGGTGGATAAATGGACATTTTCAACCAACGGGGTGGTGATGAACGGAATATATGGTATCCCGATGATCGGTTTTGGCCCCGGAAATGAAGTAATGGCTCATGCCCCCAACGAAAAAGTACCCATTGATGATTTGGTAAAAGCAAGTGCATTCTATGCTGCTTTTGCTTACGAAATATAAACGTATGAAATTACAAGATAAAATAGCAAAATTGAATCAGCTCAAGTCGGATTTATATAAAAAGGATTTCTTATTGACCTGGGAGAAAAGTAAAGAAGATTTAAAAGCGGTTTTGGAGGTGGCTCAGATTTTGAAAGATATGCGAGATCGAAATATCTCGCCTCGCGTTTTCGATTCAGGACTGGCCATATCTCAGTTTAGGGACAATTCTACCCGCACGCGTTTTTCATTTTCCTCCGCAGCTAACCTCTTAGGACTTGAAATTCAGGATTTGGATGAGAGCAAATCGCAGATTGCCCATGGCGAAACGGTTCGCGAAACAGCCAATATGACTTCATTCCTGGCCGATTTTATCGGTATCCGTGATGATATGTTTTTGGGCGAAGGAAATAAATATATGCGGCAGGTCGCAGAAGCCCTTGATGAAGGTTATGCACAAGGTGTTCTTCCCAGACGTCCCGGCATAGTGAATCTACAGTGCGACATTGACCATCCCACACAGTCGATGGCCGATTTATTACATCTAAAAAATGAATTCGGTTCTTTAGAAAATCTGAAAGGGAAGAAAATTGTCATGAGCTGGGCTTATTCACCGAGTTATGGGAAACCCATGTCGGTGCCACAGGGAATTATCGGGCTGATGTCGCGCTTTGGAATGGATATCGAGCTGGCCTATCCCGAAGGCTATGAGTTAATCCCCGAAGTGGTAGAACTTGCTAAAAAACAAGCCATAGCGAGTGGTGGAAGTTTAAAAATCAGCCATTCCATGAAAGGGGCTATGCAGGGCGCAGATATTGTGTATCCCAAGAGCTGGGCGCCGTATCACATTATGCAGGAACGTACTAAGTTATTGCAAGCTGACGATCAGGAAGGATTAGAAGCATTAGAAAAAACCTGCCTGGCCCAGAATGCGAATCATAAAGATTGGGAATATGATGAAGAGAAAATGAAACTAACCAAAGGAGGTGATGCGCTCTATATGCATTGTTTGCCTGCCGATATCTCAGGCGTTTCGTGTAAAGAAGGGGAAGTTGATGGCGAAGTGTTCGAAAAATACCGCATCAAAACCTATCTCGAGGCGGGCTACAAACCATATATTATTGCAGCTATGATGTTTACCCAGCAATTCGAAAATCCCGCCTCGGTTTTAAAAGACATTTTATATATAGGTAAAAAGCGAGTCAGATATTGAACTTGAAATAGATAATTGTATCGAATGGTACAATCTCGGTATTTCGTCCGCCCCAAACAATAATAGCAGAGGCGGATGCCCACGCCACCATGCCTAGGGGGTTAGAAAGTTAAACATGATTTTAAGCAATCATAAGGTGTAAATTATTAGGGTTAATTACTTTTAACTCGTTTACATTATAGGCCTTAGCAAAACTTTCAGGTACTTTTTGTTTTCGGTTTTTCTTATTCCATTTGAATTCGAATGCCTTAAAATGATTATCTGATTCTTCTACCAGATCGATTTCTGCACCATTATAAGTTCGCCAAAAGTAAATATTAGTGTATGGATGATTGATATTTAACCATTTGATACGTTCAACCATACAAAAGTTTTCCCACAAGACGCCATTGTCTGACCGACTGTCAATATGAGTAAAATTATTAATGATGGCGTTTCGGATACCCAAATCCTGGAAATAATATTTTTTACTTTTTTTGATTTCGTTCCGAAGGTTTGTACTCAATGAGGAAACAGAAATAATCACGAAACTTTTTTCGAGCAAATCAAGATACTTTTCTACTGTAACCCGGCCTATACCAAGCATATTTGAAAGTTCATTAACGGAAACCTGTGAGCCGATTTGCAAAGCAAGTGCTTTTAATAACTTTTTAAGTATTGAAGGGTTCTTTATGTTGTCGTAAGCCAGAATGTCCTGAAAAAGATAATCAGAAGACAATTCATAAAGTTTTTGAATTTTTTCCGAAACAGTAAGGTCTATTATGCCAGGATAAGAACCATACACAAGCAGGTCGTTGATATTTTGATTTAACCATAACCAATCTTTTTTTTCTTTTATTTCGGAAAGAGATAGAGGAAACATTTTGAATTTTAAATTCCTACCCGTTAAAGGTTCGACGACTTTATTGGCCAGTTCAAAACTGCTTGAACCTGTGGCAATAATTTGATACTTATGGAGCTCATCATATATCAGCTTCAACGCACTGCCGATGTCCATAATCTTTTGAGCTTCATCCAACATGATGATTTTATTGTTTTCAAACAAAGCCTGTATTCGCGAAAGATCTTTGCTTTCGAGCGTATCGGCAACAAAAGATAACTCGCAGTTAAATATTTTAGAATCAGGTATCAGAGCCGCCATTTGTTGCAGCAATGTGGTTTTCCCCACTTGCCGTGCACCATATAAAATGATAATTTCCCTTTTACCGATATGCCGTTTTAGGATTGTAAGTAATTCTCGATTATACATTTTGGACTGAATTTTGCGTACAAAAATACAAAATTCGGCCTAAAATTGCAAATAAAAATACAAAATTCGGCCTGTTTTGTCTCTATTTCATTCTTTCCGCAAGGCAAACGCATCATTGAATATTTTAATAGCACACTGATAAACTACAATTCTTATTTTCGTATGCATCTCCAAAGCTTTTTGGTAAGCCATGGATTGTGATGCCAAAGCCGGGGAGAAATAGAGATATCTACTAAAAAATAATATTGAGAAATTGAACTTTGAGCTGGGTTTTGGGGTACTTTATTTGGACATATTTGTGTATCTTTACACCCTATAATCCAAATAATTATTATTAACCATATAACAAAAAAAAATGAAATTTTTTATATCACTATTATCTGTGTTTGTATTAATTGGCTTTACTTCTTGTAAGGAAAACGTCAAAAAAAACACTGAGAAAAGCATGCCTACTGTAACAATTAACATTGAAACAAGGGGAGTTGTTCAGGAGGCCATTCAAACCTCAAATTACACCTATTGCTTAGTAAAAGGTGACTCCGCTGAAAATTGGATTGCAACTTCGAAACTTGACGTCAAAAAGGGTCAGGTGTTATATTTTAAAAAGGGTCTTGAAATGAAGAATTTTCATAGTAAAGAACTTGATCGCACATTTCCCGTTGTGTTTTTTGTTCAGGAAGCGAGTACTGACTCAACTTCTGTCTTATTCAATCCGAAACAGATGCCCCCGCAACATATGAAACCAGAAGCTGTTAAAAAGGACATTGTAATTAAAAGAACTGATGGTAGCATAAGTATTGCAGAATTATATGCAAATAAGACTAAGTATGCTGGAAAAATAATAAAAATCCGTGGGAAAGTCACCAGATACAATTCCGGAATAATGGGAAAAAACTGGGCACATATTCAGGATGGTACGGGCAATGATGGAAATTTCGATCTTACAGTGACGACCTTGGATCAGGTGCAGCTTGGTGAAGTGGTTACTTTTGAAGGTACGATTACATTAGACAAGAATTTTGGTTCAGGCTATTCTTATGCAGTTTTAATGGAAGACGCCAAGCTTATTAAATAAACAGCTCAAATTTGGCTCCGGGTTTTCCGGAGCCATTTTTTTTTGATTCCCTATTTTCATTGTTTTATTGCTGCATCTTCTTCCATAGGCGACGGGCTTGTTCCTTGGCAAAGGCATAAGCTTCGCTTTCATCAAGGTTTTGTATTTTCCGGTCTTTGACAATAAGCTTTCCATTGGAAATGACATTTTGCACATCGGAAGCCTGGAATCCGTATACAAAATGACCTAAAAAGTTTTCCTGATTGATGGGCGTAGGACTTTGATAATCAAGTACCACCAGGTTGTTCTCGCCGTCCCCTTCAAAGTGATTGGTTTGTAGGTAATTATGGACGTTCCGAAAACGATGATAAATCCCCGGGAGGTCAATCTTCTCAAAACCCTGTCCCACGAAATAGGCTTGTTGGGCACTTCGGAGCATATCGCTATGCATGCCATCCGTTCCCAACATGATCCGATCTCCCAATCCCATGCCATTAAATAAACCTACGCCATTGTTCAAATTACTTTCGGTATTTTGGACTACATAAGCTTTTGATCGGCTGATAATTTCTCTTTCTTCATCAGATAAATGCAGGCAATGAGCCAGAATTGTCCTGGATGTGTCTAGTACGCCAAAATCCTTCAGCCGCTCTACAACCCTTTTGCCATAAAGCGCTGACGCATGCTCCTGATCATAAGGATCCTCGGCCACATGTATATGAAAGCCTGAATCATATTTCTCCATAAGGTCGGCCGCTTTTTTCATACTTTGTTCGCCTACCGTGAAAGAGGCGTGCAAACCAATTAAAGCCTGACGGTTTTTTAAGTAGTTTTCTGTTTCTGCCAGTCCCTGTTCAGCTTTTTCTTGTCCGTCCCTATCTGTGATTTCGTAGCAAAGCAAGTGGCTCACGCCCACTTTATCGAAAGCTTCGGCAATGACTTCAAGGGAGCCCTCAATGAAATTGGGCGAAGCATGATGGTCGATTACAAAAGTAGAACCCGATTTAGCACAGGCGATGGCTGTTGTTAGCGCACTGGCTTCAATCATGTCCTTATCCAAGGCTTTGTCCAATGTCCACCAGATATATTTCAGAATTTCGTAGAAATTCTCGGGATTCTTTTTGGGTGCGCCCATTCCCCGAGCCAATGCCGAATAAACATGATGATGACCTACGGCAAATGATTTGGTTACGATTTTGCCAGAACAATCTATGGTCTGATCGGCTGCATCAGTGGGTAGGCTATTGTAAAGAAATTGGATTTTTCCGGCCGAGCCGTCCTCTACCAGGATGTTGGTATTCTTGAATTCCAGCGTTTCCCAGTCGATATATTGTGCGTTTTTTAAAAGAATTGACATATTTTCTTCAGCTTATATAAAAATCTAACCCCAGGCACTCCTCCAAAGGAGTCCCATGGACAAACTTTAGGCACTCCAAACTCTAGCTCACTCTAGGCACTTTTCTTCTCAAAGGTAATTTATATCTTCTGATACCATCAAATTGATACAAGGCATTGGCAACAGCCCCTGCGGTTGGAACTAGTCCGATTTCACCAATTCCTTTGGCTCCATAAGGGCCAACAGGATCTTTCACTTCTATCCCTTTTACTATGATTTCCGGTGTTTCATGAGCCCTTAAGATACCCAGCTTGCGATATTTATCACTAATCAGGTATCCGTCTTCCATGGGTAAGTCTTCGGTTAGCGCATAGCCCAGCCCCATAGCAACAGCCCCTTCTATCTGGCCTTCGAAAAGCATGGGATTCATAATCTTTCCGGCATCATGCGCTGCAACCATTTTAGCCACATTTCCTTCCTTATCCAAAATACAAACCTGTGCGGCATATCCGTAGGAATAATGAATTTTCGGGTCTTTCACCTGATCCACCGGTTTATTTGTCCAGTCGCAAACATATTGGCCACTATAAGTTTTCCCTTTGAGTGCTGCCAACGATTTAGTTTTTAGATCTTCGTTTAACACTTGCGTAGCATTGATAATGGCCAAGCCAACAAGTGCTGTTGCCCTGGAGGAAGTAGTCATCCCTGTTGATATTTGGGCTTCGGTGTCCACGATCACTTCAATGAGATCGGGATCGAAGCCGGTTTCTTCACATAAAGTTTGTAAGGCCATATTGTGTACGCCCTGTCCCATTTCTGTCCAGCCGTGATGAAGCCTGATTTTTTTATCCGAAACGATTTCAATTTTTACCTTCGATTCGTCAACCATCCCGTTTCCCACTCCCGAGTTTTTTATCCCCGTGGCCAATCCGGCATACTTGGCCTGATAAAAATCATCCTTTACCGCTTCAAGGCAGGCACGAATACCTACGCCGAATACCCTTTGTCCGGTTGATGTTGTGAGTCCGTCCACCAGCGCATTATCCCAACGAAACTGCCAACGGTCGAATCCGCCCTGCTTACAAAGGTCATCAACACAACTTTCCAGCGCAAAAGTTACCTGATTGGCACCAAAACCACGCATGGCTCCGCAAGGGATGTTATTGGTGTATACCGTTCGGGCAATCATACTTACATCAGGAATATAGTAGCCGCCGGCAGCATGTCCGGCCACACGTTCCAGCACTTTCATCCCAACGGAAGCATAAGCTCCCGTATCGCCAACAGCTGTCAGTTTCAAGGCTACGAGTTTACCGTTTCCGTCTGCCCCTACTTCCATATCCATGAACACAGGATGCCTCTTGGGGTGCATGCGAATAGATTCTTCGCGGCTCAAAGTGATTTTAACAGGGCATTGTGATAAATAGGCAAACAAAGCAGTGTGTCCCTGGATACTCATGTCTTCTTTCCCTCCAAAACCACCTCCATTAGGAACCAGGATTACGTGCACCTTTTCTTCCGGCAATCCTAAAATCATGGCTATTTGCCTTCGGTCTTCATAGATGCCCTGGCTTTGGCTGTACAGTTCAATGCCTCCGGTTTTGTAAGGCAATGCAAGGGCTGACTCTTTCTCCAGATAGCCATGCTCAACACGTTGTGTTTCATAATGGCCTTTGGAGATGAATTTTGCCTTTTTCATGCCCTTTTCAGCATCGCCAATGGTAAATTGAACCGTATCAAAATTATTGGGACGTTCGGAGTGAACTTTTGCTCCTCCAATGGCTTTAAAAACATCGGTAACCGGCTCATATACTTCGTAATCCACCTTGATCAGTGCTACCGCCTGACGGGCAATCTCGTCTGAGTCGGCCACTACGCCGGCAATGACATCTCCAATATAATGTGTGGTTTTGTTTTCACCAATCATCACCGACCAATCTTGTAGGATTAATCCTACTTTTTTCTCTCCGGGAATGTCTTTTGCGGTATAGATATGGTGGACTCCTTCCAGCTTCTGGGCTTCAGCAACATCTATTTTCAGGACTTTTGCTTTTGGAAAATCACTAAATTTCAGGGCACCATACAGCATGCCTTCCATGTACATGTCATCAACAAATTTTCTTTCACCTATGGCGGTTTCGTACGCCCGATATTTGGGTTGAGAAACACCGATTCTTCCACTGGTTTTTCTAATTTTGATCTGTTTGTGATCACGCATTGCTTCAGCAGCACTTAATGCTCCCTTTTCGATTTTTTTATATCCGGTGCACCGGCAAAGATGTGGTTTGAAGGCTTTTCTGAGTTCTTCGAGGCTTGGACTGGGGTTTTCCTGTAATAGCACTTTTGTGCTTGTAATAAATCCCGGGGTACAAAACCCACATTGCACGGCTCCTTCGTTCACCATCGCGTTGGCGATGGTCTCTTTCACGTATTGTGGGAAGCCTTCCATGGTATAGATAGCCGCGTCTTGTAAAACGCCCATTTTTGTAATACAAGAAAGCTTTGCATGCCCGTTTATTTCAACCGTACAGGCTCCGCAGGCAGCCTGAGCCGAACAACCGTCTTTCACAGAGGTGATCCCTAAATCATTTCTGAGATATTTTAGTAAAGTCAGGTTATTATCGCCCGTATATTCCTGCTTTTTATCGTTTATTGTAAAGCTTATCATGACAATAATTGTTTTAATTGGGAAAGCTCCGGAGCGATGGCCTTGGGAATAGAAATTATCTTTTGAACGGCTTGTAGGTCTTTTAAACCACTTCCGGTTGAAAGAACCACATTAACGGTTTCAGGAGCCATTAGATGATTTTCCAGATAATGTATAAATCCTGCAAAAGCAGTAGCAGCAGCCGGTTCAGCGAATAAGCCTGTATTTTTTGATAAACGGGCAGAAGCATCAAGAATGGCCTCGTCGCTAACTTCGAGACTTTCACCATGATATTTTTGAATAAACTGTTTTGCCATATAAAAATTACGGGGGATATCCACCGAAATAGAATCCGCCAGGGTATGACTGGGTTTTATCTGAAATTCTTCACGGTTCAGGTTTCGGATGAGGTTATTGCTGCCCTCAGATTGTACGGCCACTATGATGGGCATTTTATCGATGAAGCCCAAATGGAGTAAATCTTCAAAGCCTTTGTAAACTCCTGATATAATGACGCCATCGCCTACCGGAACAAATATTCTATCAGGGATATGCTCGTTCAGTTGATTAAAAAGTTCGTAGGCCACTATTTTTTTGCCCTCGATAGTCAGTGGGTTATAGGCTGTATTCCTGTTGTACCATCCGAATTCATTGGTGGCTTTAATACTTAAGTCGAAAGCATCATCATAAGTTCCCTTAATGGGGATGATGGTGGCTCCATACATGAGGATTTGCGTGAGCTTGGCAAGAGGGGCTTTTTCGGGCAGCATAATGATGGCTTTTTGCCCCTGAGAAGCACAGATCCCGGCAAGTGATGAACCCGCATTTCCGGTAGAAGCCGTTACTATGGTGCTGATCCCCTTTTCTTTGGCGTAAGCAGAAACCAATGCTGAGGCCCTGTCTTTAAAAGAATAAGTAGGATTTTGTGAATCATCTTTTATGAAAGCCCTACATGGAAGAATATTTCCATCGAGACTTGTCAAGGCATAAAGCGGCGTGTCGCCTATTTTCAGTGGTGGAAAACTCTCTGTGCTTTTGATGGGCAATAAGTCTAAAAAAGCGTGTGCTTTAATTTGGGAAAAGGAAGCCCGTTTTTTCCTAATTTCTCTAAAAGGATAAATTAGCTTTAAAACGCCTTTTGGCGGATGAGTCATGTCGTTGTGTTGCTCACAATCAGGGCACAAATACTGAAGCTCTCCCCCCTCCAACTTCTTTCCGCAATCGAAACATTGATAATAAAACTTGCCTGAATTCATGATGATTTTCCTCTTAAAACTACTTAACAAATTTACTCAAAGATTATACTCCAGCAAAATACACAATTACAATGATTAGTACTTAACAATATCGATTTCGTTTATGAGTTGTATTTGGTCTTTTCGAATTATTTAAATTCAGCTGCGAAGCTTCGTGAGCCTGCTTCTAAAAGAAAAAAGTCGTCATTGCAAACTACAAAACCCTTAAAAGAGCTACCTAATAAAAAATGACCGGTCAAAAAGAAAAGCTTTCCCCCCAGCCCCGGTTGTCTTCTCGAAGGAGGCACGACTGAGAGATCTCCTGAGATCAGGCCTCTTGCTGAGGGGATTTTTCCTCTCTGCGTTCGTCAAAATGAAGGTAGTCTGATAATTGAGATTACTTCTTACACTTGAGGCCGGCTCACCAAAACGATTTTCCAATTTTCAAAGTGAACGCAGATTTTTATTTCAAGGTCTTCAACAATCCTGTTCTTTCGTTGAATTCATTGATCAATTCGTCCCAGACATTCACCTGCTTAAACAGTTTGTCCCATATTTCCCTATCGTACCAAAGTTGATTCAGGTCTTTTACCTCCTTGGCTTGCTGCTCTACCCAGGTAAAATATTTCAAGTTATGAATGGCTTTCTGATCCTGGTAATTCAACTCCCGCATATTATCGATTTGTTGTCCAAGCATACATTTCTCATAATCCTTGATGGCTTGTATATTGTTGTATTCACCCCTTTCCTTCCGAAGTTCCTCCAGCCTCGAATGATACATGTCAACAGAATCAGTGGCAATGGTGATGATAATATCATCAGATGTCATTTCAAAATATTTGGCCGTTTTAATAGCTGATAGCATATTAGCGATTCCAGAGATGCCCATCAGGGGAAGTTTAGCGATAAGATCATTGCTGAAGCCCATGGATTTTAGGTATTTCTGCCCCTCAGGCTCATTGAAAAGGCGGAGCAGCCGCATGGGATCTTCATCATCAATTGCTGTGACAGCATTGGTATTCTTCACATTATGAATCCATGGAATGTGTTTGTCGCCAATGCCTTCGATGCGGTGTGCGCCAAAGCCGTTACGCAAAATCGTGGGACATTGAAGGGCTTCTGAGGCAACAACTTTTAGCTGAGGATAGATAGTTCTTAGATAGTCGCCAGCGGCAATGGTTCCTGCTGAACCGGTAGCTGAAACATAGGCTGCCAACTGGCTACTTCCTGTTTTCAGTATATTATACACTTCTTCAATGGCATCACCAGTCACATTATAGTGCCAGGCAGCATTGCCAAATTCTTCAAACTGGTTGAATATAACGATATCATCCCGTGTACGGCGCAGTTCCCAACATTTATCATAAATCTCTTTTACATTCGATTCGCTACCCGGCGTGGCAATCACCGTGGATTTTACCACGTTCCTTAACCAATCAAAACGCTCCTTACTCATTTCTTCAGGTAAAATCGCAATGGGTTCTGTTCCCATCACGCGACTGTCGAATGCACCACCGCGGCAATAATTGCCCGTTGAAGGCCAGACGGCTTTATGAAAAGTGGGGTCGAATTCACCGGTGGTAATCCTTGGAGCCAAACAGCCATAGGCAGCACCAACTTTATGCGCTCCAGTGGGGAAATATTTCCCAACCATCAGCACAATGCGTGCATCAACTCCTGTTAATTCTTTCGGAAGTTCGATATAGGTGGGCTTGCCAAACAAACCACCAAATTCTTTGGGTTCATTTTTCCAGCTAATGCGAAATAAATTTAAGGGATTGATATCCCAAAGACCAACCTGCTTTAAAGCCTCTTTTATTTTGTCAGGAATGGTTTCGGGATGTTTTTGCTGCTCAAAAGTTGGAAGGATAATCTTCTGTTCTTTGAAGCGTTGTACAGCATTTTGTAGTGCTTTCTCGTTGACTATTCTGTCTGATAATGAAATCATGTTTTGATAAATTTAGATTAATATCACATACAAAGGTAATTGTATATGCATATATTCTAACAAATAGAAATAAATAAGTAAAATAGGCTATTAAAAGCGATAATTGAAGAAATATGATATATTTGCAAATACGAACACCGGCTCCTATAGAAAAAGTAACTGTAAGAATTCAATGGCTGACAGAGCAGACAGGGTAAAAATTTCATGAAAAGACACTAAGTCGCCAAGAAATTAAATGAATATGAGTTCTTTTATAGCACCTTGATGTGAAGTTATTTTAGAAAAGTAAGAAGTTTGATAAACAAGAAAATACAGACTCATGAAACCTATTGACGAAATTGACTTTAAATTGTTGAACTTATTGCAAGACAATAGCAGGATTACCATTCGGGAACTTTCGGAAAAGCTGTTTCTTTCAACTACGCCCATTTATGAGCGCATCAAAAAGCTTGAAAAAAGTGGTTATATCAAACAATATATTACCCTGGTGGAGCCAAAAAAAATTGATAAGAAACTCATTGTTTACATTTCGGTGAATCTAAACAAACACACCAAAGAAGCAGTTGAATCCTTCGAAAAGCAAGTTAATCAGCTGACCGAAGTTATGGAGTCTTATTACATTTCCGGAAATTCTGATTTCCTTTTAAAAGTGTATTGCCGGGATATGGATGACTTCCACAAATTTATTGCTGAGAAATTTTCCATTATTCAGAACATCTCTCAGTTTTACAGTTCCTTTGTTATGTCAGAGTCAAAGGTTTCTTATCACTTTGAACTATAAGTCCACACGACTCGATAGAAGTCTGAATATCATTGCGAACCCCCAAACCCTAAGAAGAGTTACCAAACAGAAAATGATGAGTCTAAAAAGCGAGGCTTTCCCCTGAGCCTGGGTTGTCATGTCGAACGAAGAGAGACATCCCCCGGGCAAGAACCACCTTCTCAGTGGATTCCTCCTTCCTATGGTCTACCAATGACAACTATTTGTAAGAATCAGAAATTCTGCATTTTAAAAAATAATCTTTTGAATAATGAACACCGATTAACGATTTGCGAACTTCAAAAATCAAAAATCGTTAATGGATGTTCGATATTTTATTTAAGTTGTCATATCACTGTGTGCGCCCCTTTTTCCGGAGCCTTGGGTCTCGGAATGACAGCGTTTTTTTCTGAGGAGATTCCTCCTCCTGCCTCGTCGAAATGACAGAATGATGATTTGGTATTTTATAATGCCTGAATATCAATTATTTAAAAACTCGTCCTAAGTAAAATTCAAAGACATGGCTCCTTCCAGAATAACACTCATCTGAGCTGCTTCTTCCAATGTGATTTCGGCAGCTTGTTTGTTATCGAATTGTATGTCAAGAATAGAAAAATTATTTTTGTCCAGATGAATCCTACCGATGCCGTTTTCATAAATGTATTCCTTTTCCAACTTCGAAAGTGAAGAGATTTGCCCTTCTTTTTTCCCCAATAAGTGCAATTTGTTTTTCGATTTTTCAAGATAATAACCGCTCTCTGCTTGCTCAAAAGACGCCCTGGTGAGGAACAGTTGAGGTTTTTCTTTGTAAGGCGCACTTTTGGTCGGGCAAAATGTGTCACAATTGCCACATTCATTACAAAAGTTGGCAATATTCAATATCTGGATGGCTTGCTTCACTTGGAATTGGATGTCATTTTCTAAGTGAAACTGCCCACCTTGGATGACCACTTTTTGTAGTTGATAGGATACGGGATTCACGGCATAGGAATAATTGGCAAAGTTGGGACAAACCGTTGTGCAGATATTGCAAACTTCATCACAAAGCAGGCAGCGAGCGGCTTCGTTCACGGCTTGTTCTTGTGTGAAAGTGTCGCTTACCAATCGAAAATTTTGGCGATCATTTAAAGGAATTTCTTCCGGGTGCTGGCCAAATGTGCGTTGTGATTTTTTGTGCATCAAATCCTTAATGGAAGCGGGTTTTCGGCTCACCTCTTCCGCTTTCAAATAGCGGGTATCGAAATCAATATCAAGGCGGTCGATAATCTCTTGTGCAATCTTGCGCCCATCGCCAACCCCATCAATTAAAGTAGCAGCCCCCAGACGAGCATCTCCACCAATAAAAACCTTGTCGAGTTGTGTTTCATAACTAGCGGGTTTGGTTTCTAATAATTTATCATCCACGAATTTAAGATCCCGTTTCTGACCTATGGCAGGGATTATAGTGTCCACTTCCAAATCGAATTCGGAATGCGGAATGGGAATGGGACGTGCCCTTCCGCTTTCATCCTTTTCTCCGGCTTTCATTTTCAGGCAAGTCAAAGAAATCACCCGGCCATTTTCTGTGTTCACCTTGACGGGAGAGGCCAGTTCAACAAATTCGATCCCTTCAGCCATGCTATCAACAATTTCCTGATAGATCGCAGGCATATCCTGGATGCTTCTCCGGTATACGATACTTACCTTGCCTTTTTTACCTACCAGGCGAAAGGCCGTACGGGCTATGTCCATGGCAGTATTTCCACCCCCTACAACGGCTACGTTATTGCCAATATCCCGCAGGCTGCCATTTTTTGCTTTAGATAAAAAGGCTAGAGGGCCGTATACGCCTTGTGCTTCAATACCTTCAATGTGTAGCCGGGGAATCTCCTGCGCCCCAACTGCAATCACCATAAAATCACTATTTTTCCTAATTTCTTGAAAAGTGGAATGTATAATCTTTTGTCCGTAATGAATGTTTACACCCAGTTTCTCAATATGTTGTACGTCTATGTCAACGGTGTCGCCCGTGATTCGAAAGCTTGGGATAACGCCGCTAACCATGCCGCCGGCTTTTTGTTTTGCTTCAAACACATCTACCTCTAAGCCGGCTTTGCGGAGAAAGTAAGCACAGGATAAACCTGTTGGGCCTGCGCCGATAATCGCCGCTTTTTTATGAATGAGTTTGGGGGAGGAGGTTTCCTGGATTGACTTGTTTTTATTGTGCCATTCCACTACAAAACGCTTGATGTCCCTAATGGCGAGTGATTCATCATAATTGATTCGTGTACACTTGGTCTGACAAACATGATCGCAAACCATTCCCGTGGAATTGGGAAAGGGATTGGTTTTCGTAATTACTTCATAAGCTTTTTCAAAATCGCCCAGGGCGGTATGAAACATATAGCTTGGGATTCCCTGATTGGTGGGGCAAGTGTCTTCGCAAGGTGCTAAGATACAGTCAAATAATCCCAATTCCTTTTTGATTTTGATATCCGGAGTCCGAAGGTAAGATCGTTTATAGGATGTAGATTTTATGACCTCATCAGCATAAAGATTTAAGTTGGAAAACGCAGCTTCTTTCAAATCTCGTTTCCCAGCCGTGTGTTTGATGAATTCATCAATAGAAACAGCTTTTTTTTGTTGGAAAGCTTTATCCAATTCTTTAAAATATTGATTCATGCGGGTGTAACCACCGGGTTTTAGCAGGTCGGTGCAAACAGTGATGGTTTCAAAACCGCAGCATAGTGCGTCGGCTACATTAAAAGCATCAATCCCTCCCGAAAACGAAAGCTTTAACTTGCCGTCAAAGTCCTTTTGGAGTTTCTTTGCCAGATTGATGGATATGGGATGCAAAGCACGGCCACTCATATACATCATCTCATTTTCAGCCTTGAATAAATCCTTATGATTCAAAGCCTCCAGGGTGTTGGTGAGCTTTAAGCCGAATTGTAAATTCTGCTCCCGTGCGACACTTTGCAAAGATCGGATGATGTTGAGAGCATCCTCATATGTTAAATCATGCTCAAAGGCAAGATCAGGGACGATAGTTTGAAAATTTAAGTCGTCGTTAAGTATTTTTCTCAGCCTTTCAGCACCAAGCAGGGTAGGATTAAGCTTTACGAAGGTGTGAAGTTTCTTTTGTTGTAATAAGTATTTGGCAATGTCTTCAATTTCGTTGGCCGGACAGCCATGCATAGTCGACAAAGTGATGTTGTCGGAAATTTGAATCGGGATGGAGATGTTTTCTATCTCGGGATAAATGGATTTAATTTCATTGATTTTTTCATATAATTCAAGGCTGCAGTTATTCATTTTATCAAAAAACCACTGGACATTTTCCTGAAGAATGCCTTCCAGGTTATAACCTACGCTCATATTAAAAATGGTGTTCTGATTATTTTCCCAACCAAATTTATGGTTCAGGATATGAATAAGAATCCAGGCATTTAGATATTCATTAAAACTCTCTTTTATCTTTAGCTCCTGCGACCATTCGCAGTTGTATCCTTCATCCTGCATATCGATACAGGGCTTTGAAACTTCCAGTTCGTCAAGGCTTTGTATGGTTTTTAATTCAATATATCGCGAACCCATCAACCAGGCCATGATGATGTTTTGAGCCATCTGTGAATGCGGTCCTGCAGCCACCCCTAAAGGCGTATCTATAGCTTTGTTAAAGGCTGTGGTATGAAAACGTTTTTCTTGATCAGGCTGAAAAAACAACTGCTCATCAATCCCAAAAATCTGCTTTGAGCGATCATGTTCTTTTATGATGATCTGCAGCAATTGCTTAAGCGGTATGGGGCTAAATTTATCTGACATAAAAATGACTGGCTAAATACTTAAAGAGCAAATTTAAGCAAAAGCAAGTGAGCCTTCTCATTTTTCCTGATTTTAGGAGTACATTGGAAAAAGACAACAGAAAACATTGGATTTATGTGTTTATTTTCCAGTTTTTATTTTTATGTGGGTCCAAAATATTATGTTTTCTTTCGAGTAGAACGACATTGGCAATATTATTTAGTGCCCAGAAAATATGCTTTATTGGTTACAATATAGTTCCAAGAACGTCTATAAATACAACCTGCAGGGCAATCACCCCTGCCAATACTAAAATTAATAGTTGCTTTATTCATTTCTTGTTTTAAACGAATATCATTTCCGTCGAAACAACTGCCATTATTTTCTGCCATCAGAATGCTGGGGATTTTTTCAAGTCCTTTCATAATGGGCATAAGATTATATGACTTTTTTGTATAAATACTTAACCAGGGAAATTTAGGATAGCTATATGCCGTTTTTACAGAATCAAATTCATAATCAGTTAAAATTTTATCCAGGGCGATATTTCCGGTTGAAACATTGCCTTTTGCAAGATTAATTATTTCAGGAGAGCTTACATCAACTTTTAAAATTATTGAATTCAGACTACGGCAGGCTAAGACATGAATATTATAAATATTAAAAACCGTGTCCGTTTCCGGAGAATTTAAATTATAGATTAATTGAAACATACGAAGGATTTGATTTATCCCATTCTTGTCTAATATTGCATTATTATAATTCGGATGATCCTTATCTGAAAGAATTTCCCGAAGATATAACTGTTTGGAATCTTCCAGATAATTTGCTTTAATGAATTTTCCAACAGTTACATTGTCCAGGTTAAGCGGTTTTTCCTTTTGGCAACCTGCCAACAATAAAATCAGTAAAATGAATGATAATGTCCTCATATCCATGTCTTTGGAGTGGTATAGATTGAATACAAGTATCGTGCCTAACAGTAAGTTATAAGGCGTTAGGCATTTCAAAGTACCTCATTTTCTAAGCGCTTTACTCTTTTAGTATTATAATCGTCATGTAATGAAATTAAACAATTTGACTATCAGGCTGATAAGCTCATTCGGATTTGCAATCCGAATGTTAAAGGGCTCAAAAGATTTGCCTGCCCGCCGTGGCTATAGGCAGGCAATCTGATAGGTAATAAAAAAATGATTGGCTGATTAATAATTTGCCGGATTGAAAATCCTAAATCTCTTTAACTTCCTGATTATAAATCAGAAAGAGCACGGTTTCACCGGCGGCTATTCAAATTAAGTCCCTTCAGGATTTATAATTTGCAAAAAGAGAAAAAAGTGCAGGAAAAATGAAAATATATAAAGGTTTCTCAGCAGTCCCTATATAGAGCAAAGAATGAAGGTGCTATAATAGTGGATGATAAGCCTTGTATTATTGAGCTGAGTAATATTCTGAACTTTCCTCTTTGTATGAACGGTTTGGCTTAAAAGCGCTACCATCCCGAAGGGTGGCTTTGATTTTTAGCCATTGTTGGTGTTTCGTTATTTCTTTTTCAGGTTCTTTAGTTCTTCAATGTATGTTCCGTCACTAAGTTTTTTTAGTGATTTCATGAAGTCCTTATTGTCTGTGGTTTTTAGTTGCAAACTTGCTATTTTGCTTAATTGTTTGTATCTGTCTGTTTTGCTCAATATCCGTTTAACATTCCATTCAAGATTTTGAAATTATCCCAATAGAATTTGTTGTTTCAATCCATTTTCTTGGTGTCAAATTGAAGTTATTCAGCCCTGCTAATTTTCTAAAGGTGTCGAATTCGACAGGTTTAAAATTTGGATTGTGCAAAGTTTCCCAAAGTCCAATAAATTCAACGGTATTCCGGTTTCTCATCCAATTTCTAATATGGTCGCTTCCTTCTTCGTCACGTACCATATCAGTCAAACAAATGTAATCTTGTTCGTCCTTCTTTATGATTGAAATAATTTTGTCTTCTACTTGTATTTTTGTCGAGTTACTCATTTACAAATCTATTTACAACAAATTTAATTCATTTTTTCGCTATTCTAAATTCTGATTCTTCTACAATGGTTTTTAGTTTGATAATGAACGGTTCGTATAAGAATAGTAGCCGACTGCGTGGCACATTCCTGTCAAGTTACAAGAATGTTGAAGCGGGCTACAACCCTTGATATTACTACTGAAACGGCTATTATTTTTATACATTAGGTGTTGTTTTTCAAATTTTCAATTCCTTCTTCAAATTCAACCATGTCATATGCTGTCAATGCAAGTTGTTTTAAATCTTCAATTTCAACTCCAACATTATGAGCAGACTTTAAAAGACTAATTGAAATTCCTGCATCATAATATCTAAGCCGATTTCTGAGAATTCCGCGTATATAAAATAGCTCTTTAAGGTCAGGATTTTCTTTAGTTTCTTGTTGAACTTTAGCAATTCTACTTATTTTTGAGAAAGCTGTTTCCCAAGATGTTTCTGTTACAGTCTCAGAGTCATTATTAAAATTTAAATACCCTTCGGCAGAAGCTTCCATTGCGTTTATAATTTCCTCATAATTATATTCATTAAGTAGCTTTTTTATATTTTTTAAGCCATTTTCTGTTATCGAGAATCCTGGAGCTAATTCTTCCCAAAAATCTTTCAAATCGTCAACTAAGGTAGTTTTAATACTACGTAGCTCTTTCTGCCAAGAAAGCATCATATCTAGTTGTTCCTTTCTCTCTTGCAATTCTTCAAGCTGGTCTCGTTGCTTTTGTACAACAGAATTATCATCTAATCTTCTCGCTCTTTTCCCTGAATTACATTCGAAGCAAGATGTTACTAAGTTTAATATATTATTGTCGCCACCTTTTGAAACTGGTTCAATATGGTCAATCTGCAAAACAACATTTGGAGCACTTGCTCCACAATATACACATTTGAACTTGTCTCTTTTAAAGACTTCAAATCGCACCTTTTTAGTTATTGGTTTTCTTTTAGTCGATTTATTTTTTGTCATTACAATTATGTCTGGTGCAAGTATTTTATTTACATAAACCTATCTCTTCTAATTTTAACATCATAAAGCTGGCAATCTGTAGTAGATGAATTGATTTTATTTTATCCGGATTCAAATTATTATGTGCCTTTGGGTTGCGAATACCAATCATTGCTCCTGAAAATATATTCATATAGCCTTGTTGAATATTTCGTCCTGTTTCTGTTGATATATCTGCAAATTGGAATACTGGATTATTTACTGAAAATACTTTTTGCATTAATCTAGCACCGTCTAATTCTTCGCCAGAAATATTCTTGTATTCAACTTTTACAATATTATTAAGCTCTTTTAGTGATGTCTCTACAGCGTCTGCATAAAATTCATTATCGAACTTTCTTTTTGCAATCACTCTGATTTTTGGATGAATAAAATCCCAGAAGGATGAGTTATCATCAATCTTGTCAAAATAGTTGCGAGCTTGTTTTAGTAGTTTATTGTTTATTTCTAGTTGCTCAATATTAAATGATTCCGTGTAATTCTCAAGAAATTTATCATTCAAATTTAAAGGGTCATTGTCAAGTTTCAGAAAGAAAAGTTTCGATTTCGTCATTATTTCAAGAAAAGAATCATCAATATAATCCTCCCAAAAATCAAGCTGATAATTTTCTTCTAATTGAACTCCTAAATCTATTATTTCTTCAAGGTATTTAAGCATGGTAATTTTTTTTTAAATAACACCTAACGTTTTGCGGGTATGGCACGTGCCGTATTTCTCGCAGGATTTTGTTGATTAGACATATCGTTAATTTTACCGTTCATTTTCTTGATGACCGTGATTTGCAGCATGTGCTATGACCCTGCTGTTGTAGGTAGTTGTTTCTTTATTTTGCTATTTCAAGATGTGAATTCGTATTAAAATCTATTGTCATTTTAACCCTTGCTTTTAAGGCTTCAAACACTCTTAATACAGTCGAAAATCTTACGTCTTTTGTATTGTTCTCAATTTTTGAAATCTGTGCCTTTTGAACCCCAATCAAAGCCCCAAGTTGTTCTTGAGTCAATTTTTGTTCTATACGGGCTTTTTTTATCATATCTCCGAGAACATCCATTTTCAAGTCAAATTCAAATTGGTCTCTTTTTGAAGTTCCTTTTTCTCCGATATAATTATCGGTCAATTCGTCCAGCGAGTAAGTATTCATTTTATTTTTTGTCATGTTATTTATTTTTATCGGTTTCAAAATAAGTTTTTCGTAAAATCTCCGCTTTTTCAATTTCTTTTTTTGGAGTCTTTTGAGATTTTTTAATAAACCCATGAGTTGCAATAACTAATGTCATATCGGCTTCATTTTTATCCCAAAATGCAAAAAGTCGAAACTGGTTATTGTTAAATACAGTTCTAAATTCCCAAATTTCACCAGTCAGTTTCTTAAATAACCGTGGGTTATTTGTTACTTTTGATTTCCAGATATTAAAGAGAATTTTCTCTCTTGCTTTGACATCAAGTTTATCCAGAAAATCTTTAGCAGGTTCCAGAAATTGAATTTCATATTTAACCATCAATTTAGTTTTTTGCAAAGATAACAAATATTTCCTTATCGGGAAACATATTTGTTTTATTGGAGCTTCTACAATTACCTACAACATCCATATATATGCAATATTACACCTATTTTTTCATGTATAAACCTTTGAAAGTGTAGATTCTGCCTTGATTGAGGTGGTATTCATTCAAAATAATGTTTAAGAATTTGCAGCTGCTTTTCGGAAATGCTATTGCTGCTTTGCTATTCTCTACAAATTGTCTGCTGGCTTTTCCAGCCCTTTTCCGCCGCCGCCCAACCATTGGTGGTTTTCAAAAGCAATATTCACAGCGTCTTCGTAGGCATCGAAAGATTTGCATTTTTTCACTTTCCCAAAAACCTTATGCGGCTCTTCAAAAGAAAGTGCCAGATACGACCACATTTCTTTCATGACGTTGATGGCCTGAAGGCGGTCGTTCATTTGTTTGCGATAGCCATAGTAAAGATCATCAACAAACCTTCGAATAGTATTTTCGGGTTCTTCAACCAGCGATTCTCCCTTGATGATTCCGGGCAAAAAGGGATCGGCAAGCAGACCTCGGCCAATCATCCAATGATTAAGCTGCGGAAAGCGATTTTTTAGCATTTGAAAATCAGACAGGGTAAAAATATCACCATTATAAGCCAAGGGCGGGTGAGCAGTGTCAAATACTTTCTCAAAGGCAGTTAAATCAACAGGGCCTTTGTACATTTGTTTCCCGATACGGGCGTGGACAATGAGCTCCGAAAGTGGAAATTTTGCAAATACAGCTAAAAGAGCCATTATTTCCTCAGGTGATTCGTATCCCAGTCGGCATTTTATGGAGAGTTTCAAAGGAATTTCGGGCATGAGTTTGCCGAGGATTTCTTCTACCATTTCAGGATGTGGCAACATTCCTGAACCTCGTTTTTTATGAGCCACTCTTGGAAACGGGCATCCCAGGTTCCAGTTGATTTCTTTAAAGTTCTTTTCCTGACAAATTTGGGCAAAACGCAGCATTTCATCGGCATCTTTGCTCAAAATTTGCGGAATCACCTCTACGCCATGGTGATGGGTTTGAGCCAGCTCAATGCTTTTGGCAGGAGATATCTTTGTTTTGTAAATGCTTCCAAAAAAAGCGGTGAACAATTTATCTATTCCACCAAAATACCGGGTGAAAACTTCCCGATACAAGCGGGTCGTAATTCCCTGAAATGGGGCCAGATAAAGTTGTGTATCGTTCATTATATTGGTCTAGTGCCTACATAAGTTTACATCCCAATAGCCACAAAAGGATTGTTCACTTTTTCGGAGCCAATGGTGGTTTCCGGCCCATGTCCGGGATACACCAGTGTTTCATCTGCTAAAGTAAAAAGCTTTTCCCAGATGCTTTTTTGTAGCACATCATAATCGCCTGTGGGCAAGTCGGTGCGCCCTATACTTTGGTTAAACAACACGTCTCCGGAAATGACAAACGCCTCTTTTTCAGCATATAAACAGATGCTGCCATCGGCATGACCGGGTGTGTATAATATTTTTAATTTGGCATTTCCAAAGGATAATTCCTGCTGGTCGTCCAGAAAAATGTCAATGTTTTTTGTGCCTTCCAAGTGTAAGCCGAAACGTTCGGCACTTGCATGAGCCTTGTCGATAAAAACCTGCCCTGCAGGGTGAGCTGCCAGCTTAATTCCGTAGCCTTGGGCAATAGTATGATTACCCAATAAATGATCAATATGACTGTGTGTATTTACTAATAAGGTGGGATGAAGCTTGTTTTCTTCGATAAAAGTCTCTAGTTGTGTTAATTCTCTTTCCGAAGAAACTGCCGGATCAATCAAAATACAATCTCCCGTTTCATCGAAAAGTACAAAAGCGTTAACCTGAAAAGGATTGAAAACAAATTTTTTTACTGAGATCATGTGTTGAATTTTAAGTCACAAAAGTACAATATCCTTGCATATCTGCCCTGTAGTCTTCCATCCGTATCGTTTAAAATGTTTCCTATAAAATTGTGCCAAAAATTATTTTTCAATTTATTCGTTGGTTTTTCTCTATTTAAGAACTTCATTCTGCGTTGGTTATTATTTATACACAAGGCTGTGTTAATAAATATTGGATGGGATATGTGGTTTTGTGTTGTACATTGCATCGAAATAACTAAGCACCCAATGCCTTTATAATTCTCTGATTTATAAAATAATATACATCGCCATTAACTTTTGTTAACACTATGGAAAATAATTTATTTCTTCAATTTAATGATGCTACAGCTACTCCTGCGGATGAAAAACAAACGGAAAAACAAGAGGAAAAGGGGTTTTATGATAAGGTGTTGGAGGAAAGAAATAAGAACGAATTGGTAAAAAAAGAGAAATTCATGATGAATGTTCCTGCTTTGAAAGTAGCTGAACTACCCATATCGGAAATATCCACTGAAGGAGATGTCGTTTCCGCAAAGAAATCTTTATCTTATGATGATGTTGTAGCCGCCGCTACAGAATATTTTAATGGAGATACATTGGCTGCCGGAGTTTGGGCTAATAAATATGCCTTAAAAGACAGTGCCGGGAATATCTACGAAAGTACCCCTGAGGCAATGCATCATCGAATTGCAAGCGAAATCGCCCGCATTGAACAAAAATATCCGAATCCTTTATCTGAGGATGAAATTTTTGAATTAGTCCGCGACTTTAGGTATATCATTCCTGCAGGAAGCCCTATGGCCGGCATTGGTAATGATTATCAGATATCCTCACTTTCCAATTGTTTTGTAATTGGTAATGATGGAAGTTCTGATTCCTATGGTGGGATTATGAAAATTGATCAGGAGCAGGTTCAATTGATGAAACGCAGGGGAGGCGTGGGTCACGATTTGACACATATTCGCCCCCAAGGGAGTCCGGTAAAAAACACTGCCCTTACTTCAACAGGGGTGGTTCCTTTTATGGAAAGATATTCCAACTCTACCCGCGAAGTTGCCCAGGATGGCCGGCGTGGTGCCCTTATGCTTAGTATTGGAGTCAAGCATCCTGATGCTGAAAGTTTTATAGACGCGAAATTGGTGCAGGGGAAAGTTACGGGAGCCAATATATCAGTAAAACTGGATGATGAATTTATGGAGGCTGTGAAAAACAACAAATCCTATCTTCAGCAATATCCTATACAAGCGAAAGATCCTAAATACAAAAAAGAAGTAAATGCCCGGGATTTGTGGGATAAGATTGTCCATAATGCATGGGCTTCCGCCGAACCTGGTATATTGTTTTGGGATACGGTGATTCGTGAATCAATTCCGGATTGTTATGCCGACAAAGGATTTCAAACTGTTTCGACCAACCCCTGTGGTGAGATTCCATTATGTCCGTACGATTCATGCCGTTTGCTGGCTTTAAATCTTTATAGCTATGTAATGAATCCATTTACTAAGGATGCCATTTTCAACGGAGAGTTATTTAGCAAACATGCTCGTTTTGCCCAGCGAATAATGGATGATATTGTTGACTTGGAAGTGGAAAAGGTTGATGCGATACTTGCGAAAATTGCTGCTGATCCTGAGGATGAAGAAGTAAAGTATACCGAACGCCGATTGTGGGAAAAAATCAGAGAAAAATCGTTGCAGGGTCGTAGGACAGGTATTGGTATAACTGCGGAAGGTGATATGTTGGCAGCATTGGGATTGCGCTATGGTTCGGAAGATGCCATTAATTTCTCTGTCGAAGTACATAAGTTGTTAACCCTGGAAGTTTATTCCGGTTCGGTTGATCTTGCAGAGGAGAGGGGTGCTTTTCCAATTTATGAAGCTAGCCGAGAAGAAACGAATCCTTTTATCTTAAGGCTGAAGGAAAATGCGCCTAACCTTTATGAAAAGATGCGCAGGGTTGGACGTCGTAATATTTCTATGCTGACGATTGCTCCTACCGGCAGTGTCAGTATCTGTACACAAACCACTTCAGGAATTGAACCCGTATTTATGGTTTCCTATAAACGTCGCCGAAAAGTGAATCCTAACGATAAAAATGTCGTCGTTAGCTTTGTGGATGAGGTGGGTGATGCCTGGGAAGAATATAATGTGTTTCATCCCAAATTTGAAGTCTGGCTTCGGGTTCATGGTTACGATGTTGCGGCTGTTAAAGCAAAAACGGAAGATGAACTACAAGAAATCATAAAGGAATCGCCTTACTATAAAGCCACTTCAGCTGATATTGATTGGGTGAGCAAAGTAAAAATGCAGGGGCGAATTCAAAAATGGGTGGACCATTCCATTAGCGTCACGGTGAATGTTCCTGAAAATATTCCGGAAAAATTGGTGAGCGATATTTATTTAACCGCTTGGGAAAGTGGCTGTAAAGGGATGACCATCTATCGCGAAGGTTCACGCTCCGGTGTATTAATAAGTAATGATAAAAAAGAAGAAAAAATTTTTAAAGAAACGAGTGCTCCTCCTCGTCCCAAAGTATTGGAGGCAGATGTGCTTCGCTTTCAGAATAATTATGAAAAATGGGTTGGCGTAATTGGGAAACTCGATGGCCGTCCTTATGAAATATTTACCGGAAAAGCAGATGACTTTTACCTGCCCCCGGCTATCGAAAAAGGATGGGTAATAAAATCCAAACTTAAGGGAGAACATTCTCGATACGACTTTCAATTTGAGGATCGTCAAGGCTATAAAATTACCATTGATGGCCTTTCACGTTCCTTCGACAAAACCTATTGGAACTATGCCCGCTTGATTTCAGGCTTATTGCGGCATGGTATGCCTCTGACTTATGTGGTTGACCTTGTGTCAAATATGAATGTTGAAGAAGATAATATCAACACCTGGAAAAACGGAGTCGTTAGGGCTTTGAAGCATTTCCTTTCTGATGGAGAAAAAGTCGTTGGAAATGTTTGTCCTGAATGTGCAGAGGATGCGTTGGTGTATCAGGACGGCTGCCTTATCTGTAGCTCCTGTGGCTATTCCAAATGTGGATAATAAATGTTGAACAAATCACAAAAGCCGGGGACTGATTTAGTTGCCGGTTTTTTTGTTTAATCAGTTAAAAACATGCAATAAAGAGCCGTCGTATACAGCATGGTATTCTACCAGCGGATATCGCCCGCTACCTTTGAATAGTGAACCATCGAGCAGCTGATACAAATTACCTGTACAAGGATCTTTCACAAAGGGGTAATTATTACCTACTATTAACTGGGTACAACCAGCAGTTGAATTACAACAATGATTTGGGTCATTGGGTGGAATCCTATCATAAGCTTTAAATTCCGACTCGGACATACGATATATAATTACCCCTCGCGATTCGCTGCTAATCAAGGCTCCCTGGTTTCCGTTTGCCACATATACCCACCCACCCACGGCGTTTAGGTTCTGGTAAAAAGTGGAATTCGGATCAATATCAATGCGAATGATAGCATTGGGGATATTTGGGTTGATGTTTGATTTGGTACAGGAGCCAATAGATAACAGAAAAATCGAAAATAAGATGAACCAAGTCTTTTTCATGGGCAGGTCTTAGGCTGAAAATAGTTAGTTGCAATAAAATTTCAGTTTCATTTTATGATTCTTTACAATTTGCAATGATAAGAAAAAAGCCAATTTAGCACAGTCGATCAATTGACACCAATGCACTAATTCCTTGGTTTCCTTCTTTAAACGGCTTTTTGTGTAGGATTGTTATATACAGCTTCCAGAATTCTTATTTTTGCAAAAAAAAATTTCATGAGCCAGGAACAACTAACTAATCTCTCGGAGCTAGGTGAATTCGGTTTAATCGACCGCTTGACACACGATATTAAACTCGTTCAACCCTCAACAGTTTCAGGAGTAGGCGATGATGCCGCTGTCCTGAAAAAGGACAAAAAAAATTTCACCCTGGTTTCCACTGATCTACTCATCGAAGGGGTACATTTCGACATGAGTTATGTGCCTTTGCTACATTTGGGATATAAGTCAGCCGTTGTTAATTTTTCGGATATGGCGGCCATGAACGGAATTCCTAAACAAATTGTGGTTGGACTGGGGATTTCGAGCAAATATACGCTGGAAGCGCTGGAAGAATTTTATGCTGGTATTAAAAAGGCTTGTGAAGTATACCAGGTCGATTTTGTTGGAGGCGATACTACCAGTAGCGTGCAAGGCCTGTTTATTTCGGTTACAGTGATAGGTGAGGTGGAGCAAGAAAGAATAGCTTATCGCAAAGGAGCTAAACCAGGCGATTTATTATGCGTAAGTGGCGACCTGGGTGGAGCATATATGGGCTTGTTATTGCTTGAAAGGGAAAAAAAAGTGTTTCAGGGAAATCCAGATGCTCAACCCGAACTCCAGGGGAAAGAGTATATTCTTCAACGACAGCTAAAACCGGAAGCACGCGTCGACATAGTAAAAAACCTCAAAGAGAAAGGAATCCAACCCACTTCGATGATTGATATATCCGATGGATTGGCTTCGGAAGCGCTGCACCTTGCCAAGTCGTCAGCAGTTGGGATAGCGATATATGAAGAAAAAATTCCCATAGACCAATTAACTTTTGATACGGCCCGGGAATTTAATATGGTTCCATCTGTAGCCGCCCTCAATGGCGGTGAAGATTATGAACTGCTGTTCACCGTGAAGCAAGAATCGTTTGATTTAATTAAAAACATGCCGGAGATAAGCATCATTGGTTATATCTCCGGGTCAGCCGAGGGAAATCGCTTGGTTAGTGCAGATAATCAGGTTGTTGAACTCAAGGCTCAGGGGTGGGATGCACTGAAAGAATAGAAAGTTATTCCACTTTTCTTCTCTTGTCATGATATAATTTTTTCCTGTTTTTGGGTGGGATAGGTCTTTCTAAGCTTTTCTAAAAAGAATTTGTATCTTTGTTTCTTGACGAGACCACTACACCATGATTGCTTCCTATACTTTTGCTGCAGAATCTATTAGCACCCTACATACTGAGCTTAAAAAGGCATTAGAAAATATTGAATTTAAACCCAGTCTTGCCTTTGCTTTTGTTTCGGTACACTTGCCAATAACTCAAATTATGGATGCCTTTAAGGCACAGGACATTTTATTGTTTGGGGCTACCAGCGGAGGCGGGTTGTTGTTTGATAAAAAGGGAGATGTCCTGATGGAAAAAGGAGCCGTTTTTGTACTTACAGATATGAATCCAGCCGCTTTTAGCCTTCACTTTTTGAAAAGAAATGATAAGACATCGCTGGAATTTGGTGAACAGATTGGAAAAAAAGCAATGGATTCATTTCCTCATCCATCTGTTATTCTGGCTACCAGTGGTATGTCATTGGACGGGCAGGCGTTGGTTGATGGCATACTTGAGCTAACAGCTAAAGATCTGGTGATGTATGGCGGAATGGCTGCCGATGAAGGCAGGTTTCAAAAGACCTTTGTGTTTACGGAAACATTCATTTCGGAGGATGGAGCAATACTGCTGGTGCTCGACAGCCAAAAAATTGAATTAAGCGGAATGGCTACCAGTGGATGGGTTGGATTGGGCTCTGAATTTGTTGTCAGCCGATCTGAAGGAAATGTGGTATACGAAATTAATGGTCAGCCAGCCTTGGATTTTTATACGGATTACCTGAGTGTATCAGAAGACGATTTGCCCGGTATCGGATTGGAATATCCTTTTATGTTAAAAACAGAAGACAATGTGGAAATCATCCGTGCTGTCACGCAAGTGAATAGTGAGAAAAGGGCCTTAGTATTTGCCGGTTCGCTACCCCAGGGTTCCATCATAAGTTTTTCTACATCACCCGGTTTTGAAATATTGGAGGATACACGCGAGAAAATCATTGATTTCCACAGTCGACATCAGCAAGTCGATTTATTATTATTATTTTCATGTGTTGCCAGGCATATAGCCTTAGGCCCACTTATCACTACCGAAATAAAGCTGGCATCTATAAAATGGAAGGTTCCTTTGTTAGGATTTTTTACATTTGGAGAATATGGAAATAATGAAAATAATTTTTGTCGCTTTTACAATCAGACCTTTACACTGGCTCTCCTGCGGGACAAAACATAACTCTTTTTATGAAGAAGATTATACAGTCACTGGAAAATAAAATCAGTAATCTCGAACGGGTTGATAACTTGAGTAAATTGAAGATTGAGTTACAAAATGACTTCGACAAGCTGAAGGTGGAATACAACGTGCTCGAATTTAAATTCAACCGCTCTTTAAAGGATAAGAATATATTAAATTCCCTTCTTTCGCGTACCTCGCAAGATTTGAATAAAGTATTGCGAAAGATGGAACATCAAGCCGGTGAACTCAATATCTTGCTTGACACCATTCCGGCATTAGTGTATTTTAAAGATAGCCACTTGCGATACCAGGTTGCCAACAAAGCTTTCCTCGATTTCTCAGGCATCAGCCGTGAGCAGGTTATTGGGAAAACCCTTGAAGAAGTTTTTCAACATTATTTGCCCATTGGCGAATATCATGCGCTGGAAGAAGAGGTGATAATGGATGGCCGTTTCTTTTATAATATTGAGGAACAAATTGAGAGAAACCAGAAAAAAATATGGGTACATACCAATATTGCTCCCGTGCGCAACGCCCAGGGAATCATCATCGGACTTATTGGGGTCTCCTGGGATATTACCAGCCAAAAAAATTATGAACAGAAGTTAAGAGACGCCAAAGAATCGGCTGAGGAAGGCGAACGGCTTAAAAACAGTTTTCTTACCAATATGAGCCATGAAATTCGGACGCCTCTTAACGGTGTGATGGGAATGGCCGAAATGCTCGAGAAAACGCCACTGGACGATAACCAACACGAATACCTCGATATTTTAATGGAATCGGGCTCCCATCTGGTTCGTCTAATTGATGATGTCTTTGAGTTCTCGGCCCTTGAATCCGGAATTATAAAGTTGGAGAAAAACAGGATAAATCTCAAATCTTTTATCAAAGACTTGGGGAAAGAATTAATGCCAGAGGCTATTCATAAAGGATTGAAATTGGACTTGGCCGTTGATCCTGATTTACCAGCTGAATTATTGGGTGACAGTAGATACCTTAAGCACATTTTTAACAATTTGATTTCCAATGCTTTGAAATTTACCAAGAAAGGAGTGGTGAAAATCAAGCTGTTTGCGGTTTCTCCTTCCCAGAACCAGAAATTTCGCCTGAGGGTAGAGGTGTCAGATACCGGTATCGGGATTCCCAATTCGCAGCAAGGCCGGCTTTTCGGCAGCTTTTCACAGCTTGACTCGTCCACCACCAAAGAATATCAGGGGACTGGACTGGGTCTGGCTATTACCAAAAGGTTGGTGGATATGATGAAGGGTAAAATCGGATTTGAAAGCAAAGAGGGGAAAGGTTCAACATTTTGGATAGAATTACCCATGGAGGTTTTCGTCTCTTATGACGAAGAAAAATTATTTGATGAATCCGAAATCCTGGATCTACTTAAAGAATTTCGTATTTTGCTGGTTGAGGATAATTTAATTAACCAAAAAATAACCAGGTTTAATCTGGAGAAACGTGGTTGTAAAGTAGAAGTTGCCAATAATGGGAAGGAGGGGGTAGAAAAATATAAACAAAAACCCTACGATTTGATATTGATGGATTTACAAATGCCGGTAATGGATGGATTGGAAGCCACTCGACAAATACGCAGTTTCGAAATTGAACAAAACGAACGTCATGCCTTCATTGTGGCGCTTACGGCCAATGTACTGAAAAATGAACGCGAAAAAAGCCTGGAAGCCGGTATGGATGGATTTCTTGGAAAACCATTTAAACCCAACGAATTATTTCATCTTTTACACAACCTTATAATTCACCATTAGATGCCTATTACTGAAATTATTATTTTAGTCGTCAGTGGATTATTGGTGGGTTTTATTAATACCCTGGCCGGAGGAGGTAGCCTTATTTCTCTTTCTGTGCTTATCATGCTTGGCCTTCCGGCTACTGTGGCCAATGGTACCAACAGGGTAGCTATTGCACTACAAAATGTGGTAGCCGTATCCAGTTTTAAACAACAAAAAGTGTTAGAATGGAAAAAAGCACTTTATCTTTCTATTCCAACTATTTTTGGATCAATGGTGGGTGCCTGGATCGCTGTAGATATCAATGAAGAAGTTTTCAAACGTGCCATCGGAGTCATTATGCTGGTGATGCTTGTGATTATACTTCTTAAACCACAGCGGTATATCTACGGAAATACTAAAGTGCAGGAAAAACCTGTGAGCTGGTTCATTTATGTTATTTTCTTTTTCATCGGTATTTATGCAGGATTTATCCATATGGGTGTCGGATATTTTTTGTTGGGTGGAATAGTGCTTGGTGCCGGCTTCGACTTGGTGAAAGCCAATGCCATTAAAGTCTTGATCATTTTGGCCTATGCTCCTTTTACACTGGCGATCTTCTATTATAATCAGGAAATCAATTGGAAATACGGGCTAATTCTAGCTGTAGGAAATATGGCTGGTGCATGGATTGCTTCACGCATGGCAGTTAAAAAAGGGGTCACTTTTGTGAAATGGGTGATTGTGATTGTGGTACTAATTACTTCTGCACAAATGTTTGGGTTTTACGACTTCCAGGCTTTATTAGCTCCTTATATTAATCCTGTAAATTAGTAATTCATAAAAGAATAAATCCCATGAAAAATTTATTTGGTTTTTTTGCGCTATTGTTATTGAGCCTTGCCTCATGCCAGCAAACTTATAATAGTCATCAGGAGAAAACACTGGGGAAATATGTTCTTGTAATCCATGGCGGTGCAGGAACCATTCTGAAAAAAGACATGTCGCCTGCATTGGAAAAACAATACCGTGAAAAATTGGCAGAAGTACTTAAAGCAGGGGAAGATATTTTGAAAAATGGAGGAAGTTCGTTAGATGCGGTAACAAAATGTATTACAATCATGGAAGATTCTCCATTGTTTAATGCGGGTAAAGGTGCCGTTTTCAATGCACAAGGTCAAAACGAAATGGATGCTTCCATCATGAACGGTGAGAATCTTATGGCCGGAGCTGTTGCGAGCGTCCATACCATTAAAAATCCGATTTTAGCTGCCCGTGCCGTTATGGAACATACGCCACACGTTTTGTTGATTTCAAAAGGGGCTGAGGAATTTGCCGCCAAAGAGGGATTAGCTATTGTGGATCCGTCCTATTTTTTTACCGAAAAACGATGGAAATCTTATTTGAAAGTCAAAGCTAAAAAAGCCCAAGGTGAAAAACATGGTACAGTCGGAGCCGTAGCCCTTGATAAACAGGGTAATCTGGCAGCAGGCACTTCCACAGGCGGCATGACTTATAAAATGATGGGACGTATTGGCGATTCGCCTATCATCGGTGCGGGAACCTATGCAGATAATGCTAGCTGTGCCGTTTCGTGTACGGGCCATGGTGAATATTTTATAAGAAATGTGGTTGCTTATGATATTGGTGCATTAATGAAATATGGCCAGCTTAGTTTAAAGGAAGCTGCCAATTATGTGATTCTCGACAAGCTGAAACGTCAGGGTGCCGAAGGGGGTGTCATTGCTGTGGATCATAGCGGTCATTTTACCATGACCTTTAATACCAGTGGCATGTACCGTGCCTATGCCACCAGCAGTGGATATCATGGGGTTGCTATTTATGCCAATGAAGAAAATGAAAAACCAAACAAGGTCCGAGATAAATGACAAAAGATTATCAACAGATTCTCGAAGAAATTGTCCTTGAAACCAAAAGCTTGCAGGGAAAGGGAAAAGTAGCTGATTATATTCCGGAATTGGCGAAAGTAAATCCCGATCAATTTGGATTTCATTTGCAACTGCTTAAAGGGGCTACTTATTCCGTTGGTGAGGCTCATACGGCTTTTTCCATTCAAAGTATCACTAAAGTCCTGTCGCTGGCTCTGGTAATCAGTGGACAGGGAGGAGAAAGTGTGTGGAAAAGGGTGGGGGTAGAACCATCAGGAACATCTTTTAATTCTCTTTTGCAACTGGAATATGAAAAGGGAATTCCGCGTAATCCATTTATAAATGCAGGAGCACTGGTTGTGGCCGATATGTTGATATCGACTTATGATTTTCCCAAACAAGCTTTACTTAATTTTGTTCGCTTGCTGGCTCGGAAGAAAAGTATTCATTCCAATGTGGCAGTAGCGGCTTCCGAAAAAGCTCACGGGTATCGCAATGCAGCTCTTGCCAACCTCTTGAAATCTTTTGGAAATCTGTATAACTCGGTGGAAGATGTACTTGATTTGTATTATTATATGTGCTCTATAGAAATGAACTGTGAAGAATTGGCACAGACGTTTCTTGTTTTTGCTAACCATGGGAACTTACCCTATTCGAATCGGCATATTTTGAGCAGAAGCCAGACCAAACGCATGAATGCACTGATGCAGGCCTGTGGTTTTTATGATGAATCCGGTGAGTTTACTTTTTCGGTTGGCTTACCCGGCAAAAGCGGGGTTGGGGGCGGCATAGTGGCCATTTTCCCGGGACAGTTCACCATTAGTGTTTGGAGTCCGCGCTTGAATCATAAAGGAAACTCAATTATGGGAATGAAAGCCCTCGAATTGTTCACAACAAAATCTGAATTATCAGTTTACTAAACGGAATAACATCATTTCATCTTTCAACAGGAAACTATGCGCATCATTGGACATCGGGGAGCAGCTGGTTATGCTCCTGAAAACACCCTGGAATCTTTTGAGTTAGCCATCCGGCAGGGAGTCTCCATGATTGAACTTGACATACATCGCTGTGCAATCGGAGAGTTGGTAGTGATACATGACGAATTGCTTGATCGAACAACCAATGGGAAAGGCCTGGTGGCTGATATGACATGGGAAGAGCTGAAAGAATTGAATGCGGGAGGGGGAAATCGGATTCCCTTACTGGCTGAGGTCTTGGATGCCGTGCACGGTCGTGTGAAAATAAACATTGAGTTGAAAGGGCAAAACGTAGCGTCCTCCCTGGCTTTACTGCTTCAGCAATATATTTCACAGCATGATTGGCAAGCAGATGACTTTTATGTTTCTTCTTTTGACCATCCTCAATTGAAACAATTTCATGGCCTGTTCCCTCAACTAAGGATTGGAATTTTATACGAAAGTTATCCCACCAATTATCTTGTTTTATCGAAAGAAACTGATGCGGCCAGCATTAACTTATCTGTTCATTTTTGTTCGAAGGATTTGATAAGCGAGATTCATAATAACGGACTCGAAGTTTGGGTTTATACCGTCAACGAGTCCGATGTTTATGAAAAATTAAATAATTGGGGCGTAGATGCTGTGTTTACCAATTACCCAGACCGTTTTTTGTAATTTACAGTTATTAAGATAAATGAACAACCCCGTCCGGCGGCGGGGTAGTTCATTTTGCTTGTTCTCTTCTTTCTTATCGCGTTGACGTGGAGCTTCTACAAAGCTGGCATCTATGATTTTACCCTCATGAGCAATTAAACCGTATTTCTCAAGCGTGTTTAAAAAAAGTTCAAAAACCTTTTTATCTAACCCTTTTTTGATAAACCTCTCTCTAAAATTCCATACGGTTTTTTCATCGGGAACACGATCATTAAGTGATAAGCCTAAAAAACGACAAAACGTAAGCCTGTCAAGTATTTGATACTCTATCTGATAATCACTCAAATTGTAATAACGCTGTAGAATTAAAATTTTAAACATCAATACCGGGTCATAGGGTTTAGTCCCTGCTTTCACGATTTTTTTATCTTCAACTTTCTCAACTGCATTGCGAAAATACTCCCAGTCAATCACTTTATTCAGGCGTTCTAATGGGTCTCCCTGTTTACTCAGCTTTTCCAGCCTGTTCTCTTCTGAAAATAAACCCGTTGTACCTGATTGCTTATAATTATCCAACATGAATTCCTGATTTTATTATAAATATTAAGATTCATTTGTCTCTTATTTCAAATTAGTTTCACCTTTATTCTTGCAAGTCCTCCAAAATGTAAACAGTATAATTTAAGTCTTTCGTTTAAATATAAATGTTCACATTCATGCAAATGCAGTTTCTTCAATTATTGGCCTCAATACTCCAAAAATAAAAGGTTATAGCATTCTTTTTAATTTAAATGTCGCCTTTGACATTTTTCCTAATCTTAAGTACTCAATACTAATCTTTTTTCTATTATTCTTGAATAATTCCTCAACTTCAAACATATTTAGTGAGCTTAATAATATGTCATTAACTTTGATAAGTTCATCACCTTTCTTAATCCCTTTTTTGAATGCTTGAGAACCTTTAATTACATGGAAAATGATTCTTTTACCAGACCCCATTTCAACTATTGATAATCCAGCCATATTTATATCTGAAATTTTACTGAAATTTTTATTTGGCTTTATTAGAATTCTTTTGTTTCTATAATCAAATACTAAATTAAAACGTCTTAGAAAGTCAATTCCTATTCCTCCATCTCCTGATATCTCTCCAAGAATTGGAACATCTGAGACTGGAATCCAAGATGCTATTTCTTGGTTTATAACATAACTACCAAACTTTAAACTAGCAATTCGACTATGATCTCCATATACAGCTCCACGTAATCCAGTACCTGATAATCTATAAATAGTTTTATCTGGTTTGGTTAACTGCATTTTCGAGTTAGAAGCTAACATTAGTCCACCTCTACCACCAGTATCTACTATTAGTTTCACAGGAATATTTTTCTTTCCATCAATGTTAATTACTGTTTTTAATACAGGGAGGTTTTTTTCAATATCTATCGATACTTCTTCCCAACTATGATCTATACTAAAGCCTTCCGAATCATATAGTTTAAACTCACTTGAATTAAAATCTATCTCTACCACATGATTCAACAATAAGGCATTCCCTATAACTCCAGAATTGTGAAACAGGGAAGAATCTCTTTTTTGATCCATTACAGCAATCATCATTTGATCTATTGTTAGACCACCCAACTTTATGCTGTTATTGGCGGCTAAATGTATGTCCATATTTTTACCTTTACCTGCTCCTCTAGCTCCAGCCACAGTTTTTATAATTTTTAAATCTAATTCTTCAATCATCTCTTTATGCATTAATAGCATCATTTTGGCTTGTGATATTCCAGAATCAAAAATAATATCCATCTTTCCTGAATTATTAATTTTCATTGGAATAACAACTCTTCCATCATATTCAAATGGTAAAATAATTTTTGGTGTTGATAGAGTATCTTTTGAATTTTGTGCTTGAGATTTTAATAATCCGAAACAAAAAATGATTAACAGAATATAGCGAATAATTTCAAGTGCAAAATGGCCACTTTTTACATAACTACACGGAGTTGCTTTTACTAGTAACATATCTAATTTATTTATAAGTTTAACAATGATTAGAACAAATATGAGAAGAATAAAAGCTGATGTAAATAGGAAATTTGTACGTATTGTTATAAACAGTACCTATTTCCTATGTGAAAATCAGATAATTAACTGATTTAAATCTTTATTAATGAGGGTTGATAATTCTAGTCTAGAATTGACCTTAAACTTTTTGTAAATATTTGACAAATGATTCTTTACAGTACTGCGGGATATAAATAACAATTGTTCAATTTCTTTATTACTCTTTCCTAAAGTAATTAATTTAGAAATTTCTTTTTCGCGAGAAGTTAAATTGTATAGAAGTTTGAGTTCTTTCCACTTATCTTCTACACTATTATATTCAATTTTTTGAAAATAATTTCCAAATAAGAATGCCGAAATTAAATAAATCAAAATTAACAATGGATAAGATACAAACTCAAAAAACTCAATCAATATTGAATAAGATGAAACTATAATAAACATTATAAATACCAAATAAAATATAGTCTTCCCTAAATGGATTTTAAAAAATAATTCTGACTTAATTATCTCAGTACTAATTCTTTTTTTAAATACCAAAATGAAAATACTATATATTGGTTCTGAAAAAACTAACAAAAAGACAGTAGTAATTTGAAAATAAAAAGAATAATTAATTAATTTGGTATTTTCACTTATCAAAATTATTGTAAAAGAACTAATAAATAACAGAGAAATTATGAAGGACCATTTTATTGAAACTGAAGGCCTAACTTTCTTGAAAAAATATTTTAATAATTTAAAAGATAATAAAGAGTTAAATAAAATTAAAATGAAGAATGAAAAAAACACAACATGGTATTTGCTTTCAAAGGAAGAATTACTATAGTTAAGATCAATATTTAAATCGTAATATTTTACAAAAATATATAATGTATTAATAACGAATATAATACATAACTTTAGAAAATATACTTTTGAAGCAGCAGAATTTAATTTGAAACTTTTATTTACCATTATAACTAGTAAAATAGCTCCAAATACTTCAATTAATATCGACAAAATTAGCTTTAAATGGTCAATCATTTTATTAAAATCATTATCGAAGATATAAATATCATTAATTTAATATGAAGTTTTGTCTTTTTTAAGTAAAAAAAATTACGCATTTACATATAGATTCCAAAATTTATTCTTCCACAGAATTTAAAAACTCAGTAAATATTTAGAATTCGCTTTTCATGTTTCTAATAATTCTGATAATCTTTTTAAAAAACGATCTAGATCTTTTTCTTCAATGGTTAATGCGGGATCTATACGTAGCACTTCTGAATTATTACGTTTAGTAAGAATGAATCCGTCTTCGAACAACTTATTTTGAATAAAACTAGCATTTTCATATAATTCAATGGCTATCATTAACCCTCTACCTCTAACTTCTTTAATCTGTGTTGATTTATTTTTTAATTTATTTAGGTATTTAGTAATTTTTTCACCTAAACTATTGCTTCTATTTATCAAATCTTCTTCTTTCACAATATCTATCACTTTATTTGCTATACTAGTTCCAAGAGGATCATTTTGATGAGATTGAGAATACAAAAAAGGTACTTTTTCTAGTTTTTTGGAAACTTCCTCTGTAATTACTGCAATACTAACAGGATAACCATTTCCTATACCTTTACCTATTGCAACAATATCAGGTTGTAAATCATAATGCTGAAAACCAAACCATTTACCAGTTCTACCAACTCCTGTAGTTATTTCATTAACAACTACAACTCCATTATTATTTTTTATTTTGTTTGATATTTTTTTTATTATGCTTTTTGAAGGAAACCTAATAAGTCCTGAAGAACTGCCAGGCTCAAACAAAAAAACACCTATTTTTTCAAAAGGCAAATTATTAAATTCTTTGCATTCACCGATGCAAGTACTGCTATCACAAGAACAGTTTTGCCAGTCATAAATAACCCATTCTTTTTTTTCTTTTTTTTGAGCCATACCATAAGCACCGAAATAGGAATCTGAAAAAGCAAGGGTTAATGGCTGTTTTGTTATTGTCTTAGAAATTCTCATACCATATTCTACAGCTTCACTCCCTGAACAAATAAATTCACACTTTCCACCTTCCATATTCACCAATTGCAATATTTTCTTTGCCGTAATCTCAATAATAGGGTTTGCATAACAATAACCAGTATGTACGATTTGGTCAATTTGAAATTTTATAGTTTTATTAACTTCACTATTGCAATGACCTACATTAGTGCACCAAACTCCTGATTCTAAATCTAAGTATTGCCTTCCACTTGAATCGTATAAATAGCAGTTTTTAGCTTTTACAATATTATTGATTCTTAATTTATATCCAATTGACCAAATTATATTTTTCATATTTAATTAGTATTACTTAAGTTATCCTTAATTAAAAAAACCTAATGTTAACGTAAATTTTGTTTCAACACTCATTGAATAGGATGTCAATACATTGAACAATAATAAAATGACTAATAGTTTTTTCGTATCATTTTTATTTCTTTTTCCATACAAAAAAAAGGATGTTTTCTTTTGGGGAAATTCACTTCACCTCTTATCATATAATTTCTCTTTTTGTAAAACCTAATTACTCTTTCATTTTGGCTATATGTATCAAGTCTTATGGAACTGTAGTCATTTTTTTTTGCATAGTTTTCTGCAAAGTCCATTAATTTTCGGGCATAACCATTTCCTTGATGTGTAGGGTCAACAGCAAGTCTATGGATAACTAATATATTCCCCATATTAAATTCCCAATCAATTTTTGCGTATTCATCTTCTTGTTCTTCACTAATGTTTATTGCTCCAATAATTTTATTTTCTTTTTCCATTAAATAAAGAAATCCTTTTTTAATGTCAGTTGTGATTATTTCAAAATTCGGATAATTAACTGTCCATTGAAAAATCCCTTGTTCATTTAAATGAACCTTACATTTATCATAAATGTCTGAAACATTTTTGACGTCCTTTAAATTTGCAATTCTTAATGTCATTTCGTTTTCATTTATTTAACATTCTATAAAACTCTTTCAATTCTTGTTTTCGCTCATTATCAAGTCCGTGCCACCTAATTCCTTGAATTGCCCCTTCAAGTGCATAAAGCATATTAATACAAACACCACTATTCTCAATTGTTGCAATTTTGATTATTGCATTTTCACTTCCTATCTTTTTTAATTCTTGCTCGTTCTGTATTCCTATCATTTTCAACTTATCCGCAAGAGTTTTTCCAATATTTGGTAGTTCTATAAGTGAATCCATAACAATTAATTTTCATCAAAATATTCTAATACCAAAGGTAGATATTTTGATACTGCTTTCATTCCTATAACGGATAGACCCAAAAGAACAGTTGTCTTCACTTCGTCTCTTGTTGCTCCTGCATTTTTCGCCATCGGAACATGCATTTTAACAGCCTTTTCATCATCAGCAATCATTTTCATTCCAATATAAATTAACTGTTTGGTCTTATTATCTAAATCTTCGTTGGCAATCAATGACTGAATGAAACCTGAATAAGCCTTTTGAATTTCAGGTGCTTCATCTATAAATGATTGTAATGGATTATTATTCATATTACTCTTTTTTATTAATTTATTCACTTTTATTTAATTGTCTTTTATATCAAAATTACTTTCTCCTATAATTCTTGCTAATTCTCCGAAATGTAAGGCATATAACTCGTGATGATTGTTTAAAAATAAGTATTCACATTCATGTGGAGGCAGTTCTTTAAATTCCGCTTTGTCTATATGTGGTGGTTGGATTAAAGTGATATTCTTTGTTTTCTCGCTAATCAAATTTATTAATTTATCAGATTGAGGATTTGTATTTGAGTTTATGAATCTATAGGTATGACCATTTCCTTTTACAGCCCAGTCGGGGTCAATAAAAGCAGCATCAATATTAGGTATTAAATTCAAAGTGTTTCTGGCTATTATATCTCCATTAATAAATGTTACTTTATTTTCCAATCCTGCAATTTTTGAATTTTGTTTGGCTTTTTCTAAACGAGAACGATCTATTTCAACGCTATAAACATGTTTAGCATATTTAGCTAATGAAATTGTTGTAAATCCCGCACCAGAGCATGTCTCTAATACTACTTTATCTTGAAACCTCAGTGCTAAATGATTAGCAAATCGAATATCTATCCCCATAATGTAAGAGTAATCGTCTACTATATAATGATCTCCAAATTTTTGAATAATTTTTTTTCTATCCATAACTTCTTTAAAGAGTTTCCAATTTTATTTTTCGTTCTTTCCTTGCTTCATATTTATAAAGAAATATTTCATCTTGATTAATTTGGGATTGATACTTTAGAAAATATCCTTTTTATAAAAATGATAGTTAATGCAATAAGAAATACACTATAAGCGCATAACCTGTATTATTCTTCGAGAAAATATAAATTATATCAATTTCGTATTGTCCTTTGGTACCCACCCAAATTTTCCATTGCTATTTTTAACCCAGTACCACTTCGCAACTTCTCTATAAAAAATTAATTGCTCTCCCTGTTTTACGTTAAGTTCTGTTGAATCATAATTTTCTTTTGCAATTCCTTCACAATTATTAATATTTAAAAAACTCTCTGGAATCCAGCAAGAATTTCCATCAATTGATGTGACCCATACCCAATTATTATAAATAGTTTCTTTCTTTTCTACAATTAATTTCTCACCAACTTTAATTATCATTACATAAGGAAAAGTTGGGTAATGTTCTTTTGTAACTACTAATTTTTTCATTTTTTTCACATTTTATTAAGTAACACTTTAAAGGGTATATATTGCTAGAAAACTTTATAGGTTCATATATTATTTGAAAATTAACAAGTCCAAAGTCTTTAAATTCTTTATTAATTGAAAACTCATCGTAAAAAAACACTTTTAGCCCTTTTTTTATTTCATATCTATCTTTAGACAGTCTTTTCCCTTTACCAAACATTTCTGTTTCCTGTGATATTACATTAAAAAACATATAACCTCCTTTTGAAACTTTTTCATAACATTTCGCTAAGAATTTTTTACGTTCAGGTTTGTTCAATAAATGAATTAATGCGTAGCAAAAAATAACATTAAATTTCTTATTATTAAAGGGCATATCTAATACAGAACCGTGAATAATTGGAAAATTTAAATTATTCACTCTCGCTAGTTTAATGGCTTTTTGAGAAATTTCAATACCTGTAACAGAAAATTTCTTTTCCAAAAAAGGAATGGAATTTCTGCCATAACCAACCCCTGGGATTAAAATATTATCCAATTTTTTATTTTCAATAAAATTTGCAACTATTATTGATGAGTCAGATGGTTGCATCCCCCAAAGAATTTGTTCTTTTTCAAATATGGATTGCCAGTAATCAGTACTCATTTCAAAATATAATTATCAATTACTTTAAAAAATGATTATCAAAGCTTTGTTTTATTTAATATTTTTATTAACTCATCTTGATACTTTTCAGTTTCTTCAAGGTTTGGGAAATGTCCTGAATTATCAAACCAAACTATCTCTTTGCAAGGAGCTTTCAATACATCAAAATATTTTTCAACCAAAGCAAAAGGAGTACCATAATCATAGCGTCCTTCAAAAAAATAGATAGGGGCTTTTAATTCCTTTTTTTCATTAAAAAAATTAACTTCCATTAATTGATCCCATAAACAATATTGTGAAAACCCATATCCTTCCATATAATTTTTTTGATCAATTTCATTATAATATGGCGAAGACATTCTTATTTTTTCGATTTCCTTATATCCGATATTGTGAAATGCACCACCATATTTACCTAAGAGAATTCTTTGTTTTATCAAGCTTTGAAATCCTCCTTTAAAAGGAGGCGTTCCTATATCATTTAGGGTTTTAATAGCAACTGAATCTTGGATTTCTTTAGCTTTATCCAATGTGAAATTATACGCATCCTTTTCTCCTTGTAGCAAATCAATAGCCTGTCCCATTCCAATATAAGCATAAATATCATCAGGGTGATTAATTGCAGTGTATAAACCTAGCACACTACCCCAAGAATGACCTACAATAAATATCTTCTTTTTGTTAAATCTCTTTTTTAAATATTTTATTAACTCGTAAGTATCATTTAGAAACCTATTGACAGTCATTGTTTTAGGGTTGATTTCTTTATTATATGATTTCCCAGCTCCCAATTGATCCCAGTTTACTACAATGAAATGTTTTTTAAGTTTTTTTGAATCAAAATGAGAATAAGGAGTTTGAGCAAAACCGGGTCCACCGTGTAAAAATAAAAGAACTGGATTATCAACGCTTTCTCCATTATAAAAAATCCATTGTTTATCACCACCTAGAGAAATTTCTTCAAATTTTTCAATTGATTCTAAGTTAGTTTTATTTTGTGCAATTAATTGTGTGCCTATAAACAGGCTTAGTAAGATTGATAAATTAGTTATTGTTTTCATAATTTATTTGTTGAAGAATTTTTAATAATTGATACTAGTAGTTCTGACTGTTATTATTTTTTGAGGTTAATATTCTGATTTTTTAATTTTATGTTTCAAAGTTAATATTAGTTTAAAATGGTTTAAATCGGTTTGGTATCTCAATAGTTTTTCTTCCTTAATGTTATATCTTAAACAATTCAAAATGCCCATAGTCTTATTCCAATAAAACCCCAATAGAAAAGAAAAATGGCAAATCCCAAAAAGGATAAGGAAACGATTGTTGTATAAATCCTAATTGGACTCTTAAAAGATTTTTTGAAATCTTTTATAACCATATAAACTCCAGCTAGTGAAAATCCAGCAAATAAATAGGTTGAAATACAAAACAATATATTGCTAAAGGTTTTTTGTGTTAATTCTACCATCGTTTGGTCAACAATTATTGATATACCTAAAGCTATTGAGGATATGGCTAGAATTGGAAATATAATTAGCCTGATATTCTTGGATACTGTTTTTTTTAAAATAAATTTTCTGAATAAATAGGAGGGTATCCAAATAATAGCTACGACTATTATCGAAATCATAAATAAAATAGATAGTGTAAATGATATCCTGTAAAGCCATGGTTTCCATTTAGCTGTTTTAATATAGTAATTATTGCCTTTTTGAAAAATAATACCGCCATCTTCTGTTAATACAAAAATGGCACTAGCATTCGGGTCTTTACTTTCTCTGAAAAGTTTTTTAGAAATGGGTAACAATGGAGTGATTTTTCCCAAAAAAGATTCAGATATTAATGTATCATTTTCAACTTTAATATTAACCCCATCAAAAATTATTGACAACCATGCGTATAATTTTAATCGTGGATTTCTGGGCTCATAGTATCCTGTATAACTATTTAATAAATCTTTATCCAGTTCTATTGAAGGTGTAATCCTTGACTTTTTGTTTATAGTTAAAAAATCTACAATTGCGTTTCTAAGTTCCTTCTCTGCTTCAATATTAAAGGAGTTCATTATAAACACATATCCAATATCCAGTTCTCTACAATATGCATATTTAGCAAGACATCCAGGTCCTCCACCCGTATGACCCTGCCATAAAAACCCATTTCTATAATAGCTAGGTAACCCTAGTCCATAACCAATTTTTAGCCCCTCTCTTGCTACCTTTGAGGATTTTGAGGTTTCCATTCTTTTTATAGAAATATCAGTAAGTATTACATTATTGTTTAAAGTACCATAATTTAACATGAATCTCAGGAAATGTGAAAAATCTACCACATTTGAAATCATTGACCCAGCTGGTCTACTATTCATAAAAACCTCAGGAAGTTTTCTATTACCCTCATAACCAGAAGCGATAACTGTATCGCTATTCTTTGGAAAGTAGAACGTTGATTCATACATGCCAAGTGGCTCAAGGATTATTTTTTGTAAATAATTTTCATATTTTTCTCCAGTTACCTTTTCAAGTATGTAACCTGCAATTGTATAACCTACGCTTGAATATGAATATCTAGAACCAGGTTTCCACCTTACTTTCGTAGAGTTTTTCTGTTTTCTAATTGCATCAAGAAGTGGCATGTTTGAAATATCCACTATGCTTAAATCGTTAAAATGAATGTCATCAAACCCAGCTGTATGCTCTAATAAATGAACAATTTTTATTGGATTTGTTTTACTCCAATCATTTTCTATTGTAATTTCAGGTACAATTGAATCAATAGGAGTGTTCAAATCAATTTTACCTTCTTCAACTAATTTCAAAAATCCAAGTGCCAAAAAACTTTTTGTAATAGAGCCAACTCTAAATTTGGTTTTTGAATTTACCTCTGTTTTCTTTTTAATATTGGAGAAACCATAATTATAAATACCAATAATTGAATCTTTTGAAATAATTCCAATAGATAACCCAGGAAGTTTATGTTTAATAGCTATACTATCTAGAATAGGACTTAATAAACTACTATTGGTATTTTCATTTATATCATGTTGTACTACAATTTGTCCTAGCATAGGAAAACAAACAAAAACAAGTATAATATTTATGATAAACCTTTTCATCTTGTTGAATTTTTTATCCCTTAATTTATTTTATGGAATATTTTATTAACCATTTTCCAACCTTCTTTAAACTTATAAAGAGAGATATAATCAATATAAACAAACTCCTTTCCTGAATAAAATTTAACCATAGCTATAGCTGCCAAACCAGAGACATCAATCTTTTTGAACTTAACAGAAACTTCATCTTCTTGTTTACGAGGTAACAATCCAGTTCTTTTTCTAATTACGTTATTACTTTTCCATTCAGAAAGAGAATAAATCCGAAGGCCAAAAGATGGCTTATATTCTAATATCCTAAAATCTGGATGTATTCCAAAGTCTATTTTTTTATTGTTACCTTCATTCATTAGACCTTAAACATAGGCAATCGTAATAAAATTTTTAATTGCTTTTCTTTCTTGATTTGTATTTTGAGCTGTTATAAAACTCGAAATTAATAGTATAACAATTGAAATTAAATTTTTCATAATTCATTATTTTTAGATTACAGATTTCTTATTTAAAAAAAGATTTGAACGAGACATCCCAAAATATATTATTGGTATGCTTGCAAGAATAAACACTGCTCTATGCTCTCCCATTGATCTAATGTGATTTTGATCATACATTAAAATTCCTAAAGCAAATGCCGAGGGTATGGTTAATACGGCATGTATCAACCAAGAAATCGGTACAAAAAAGAGCTTAATAAATAAACTTTTATTTGAGTTATTTGTTAATATAAAAACTAGCATGAATAAAAGAAAAATAGCTGTATTCATCCACCATTCCGTTATTGATGCAAACTTATATCTCGTTGAGATCATTACATTGATTGATATTAGGATCCAATACAAAAAAAATGTAATCAAAGTTTTATTAAAAATAAGTTTGGTTAATTTCATGTTTGTTTGTTTTAGTCCAAGCTTTAAAATGCTTTACGTTTTATATATGTGCATTTACTCAAGTTCTGTTATTAAGTAGTTATTGTATTTATTACAAATTTGTAATAAAAAGATGCTTTTAACAATGGGAAAAAAGTACTAATATGCATTATTCAGAGTTTTTTAACAGCCAACAATTTACCGGCTAGACTTTTTCCTATATTAGGTAGATTAGATAAAGATTCCATATTCGTTTAATTAATTTGAGATATTTGAAGCAGTAAATTTTATTTGCTTGTATTCATCTTCGAGTTCATTTAAGTTTTCTTTTTTATTCTTTAAATACTTATTGAAGAAACTTTTTATTAAAGCTCGTTGCAATTCCATAGCTTCTTTATCTCCTTCCATTATGTATTTTAAATCTGTGAAATTATCGTGTGAAAATCCTTTAATTGTAACTTGATAGCAATCTTGTTCTGAGTTTTCAATAAAAGTTAGTGCTCTTAAATATCTATCCCTTTCTTGATTACTTGACACAAACATAAAAGGGACTTTAAGTTTGTTTCGATATAAATCTCCAAATTGAAAACCATCTAAGTTTATACCTGCTTTGATTGGTGTTTTACCGAAACACATTTGACCAGCAGTTGCACCACCTAAAGAATGTCCAAAAATTCCAATTTCTTCAAAATTAAATATCCCTTTTAGGTTTTTATTGGTACTGTTTATTTGTTTTAATTTTTCAATAGTAGCTTTTGTATCCGATTGCCAAAGACGAGTACTCTCATTGTGTAATGGTGTTAGTTTAAGCATTTCTTCATATGCTTTATGATTATCACTATATTCGTTAGAATTTAATATGATATCTTGCCATCTACCAATTTCGTTGCCATTTAATTCTGGAGACCTTTTACTATAAAACGCGTTCTGAGGTGAATTGCTTATTACGTCGCCATTCTCCTTAACCAATAGCGCAGATTCGTTTTCGTGTCCAATACTTACTACAATATATCCATGACTTACTAAATCTTCAAAAATAGTTTGATAAACTTGAGTAAACCCACCATAGCCGTGATTATAAATGAGAACAGGAAATATTTTATTTGAAATAGATGGCGCATTTAATATAGTATTGCTTTCAATTGCAGAGAAATAGCTTGTGGCAAAAATTGGGATACCTAAGAAATTTGAAGCACTTGAAATTACTTTTTCAGTCCTAAAAGGCTGTTTATCATTTGAATTTGAATTTGTAGGATACCATATTTGGAAAGAAAGTAACCTACCATTACCTGATATATTCTTATCATAGAAAAATGTAGTTTGACCTATGTTGAATTCTCCTGTTGGCTTTAAAAGATGTGGTAGTTTTTTTCTTAATTTATCTTCATCTCCAAAAGATAGTTCAACTATTTTATATTCATTTCTTTGTTTCTTAAAAATTGCTTTAAAATTGTTAGATCTTTTATCCTTTCCTTTCTTTTTAGTAATTACCTTTCCATATTCGTAGTAATGATTATTGTTTCTATGCGTTGAATCAACTTGATATTTCACATTCTCCACATCGTTCCTTGAAAAAATGAATTCATATATTGATACAATTCCACTTTTGTTCTCAATAGGCATCAATTCAGTTGTATAAAGAACTGCATTATCTTCAAAAATTGATTTGATTTCATTCATGTCTCTAGAATTTTCAGCTTTCTCTAATTTTTTAATTAAATAATCGCCTTTCTTCACTTCCTGTCCTTTACAAGATGCGAATAAACCTATTATAAATAATATTGTAATTAATTTGATTCTCATTATTCTTTTGTTTCTTGAGTTTTATTTTTTTTAAAATATTCAATTGCTTTTTCAAGTTGTGTATCAATTCCCTTCATTAAATCATCTTTATTCCAATTAACTTCTATGTCAGGAATAACTCCTACTGATTCAAGCACATCATTTTTAGAAGTTCTGGTTTGTTGGTTTGGATATACAAAAAGGCCTCCATTTGGCAACTGTACAATTTCCATTGTTAAAACTTTCCCGGCAGTTCTTTGACCAATTATTGTTGCTCGTCCTATGGCTTGCATTGCACCCGAAAATTCTTCACTGGAAGAACTACTTAACTGATCTATTAGGATAACAACATTACCTGTATATGGATTGGCAGAAGGGTTTAAAAACACATTGTTCACATCATTTCTTCTCTGATATTTCCAGAAAAGTGTGGGTTCAGAAACAAATTGCTCGGCTATTGTTCTTCTTGTATTAAAATCACCACCAGGATTCCCTCTAATATCAATAATCAAATTTGGATAATTATGGAATTCTGCTATAGTACTTAAAATAGAATCTAATATTACTGGAAGAAAAACATCAAAATGAATATATGCAATACTATCACTAATTATTCTTTTATCAATTGATGCATACATTGGCGGCAAAGAAGGAATATAATCTACTTTTTCAATACTTCTATTTTCTAATTGAAGTGTTTTATGATGCTCTTGATTTTTTTCATCGACATAGCTAATGTTGATAGAGTCACCAGGAGTGCCGTATAGTTCTCTAATTATATTTTCGGTGCTTAATAAATAAATATGGATATCGTTATATGGTGGGTTTGGATTAGCTTTTTTTGCTTCTATAAATGACTTGATTGTTTTTGCGTTCACTTCCTGAATTCTATAACCAACCTTAATTCCTGAATTATACGCAACGGAATTTTTTTTTACTGAAATTATTATTGCTTCTTCATTAATTAACCTTAAATCTATTCCAATTGTTCCATCCAGAAAGAGTTGAGGTGAACCAATCTCATCTTCATAGCTAGGGGGAAGAGCAAAAAGATGTGATACATTTAATTTGAAAAGCATTTCATTTAAATAATGAAATATAGTGTCATATGTTTCACATTTTGCAATTATTGGTTTATAATAATTGTATTGGTCTTGCCAATTAAGACCATTGTATGTCGAATCAAAATATTGAGTATTCATAGTTTCCCAGACTATGTTCAACGTTTCAATATTTCGTTTTTCTTGTATTTGTCCGTTACAGGATAACAAGAAAAAGAAAGGTAATAAGTTTATCAATACTTGTTTCTTCATTATTCTTACAATTCTATGGCTTTTAAGTTTTCATTAGTTTGACTTTTAACAGGAAGCCTAAAAGGAAGCCAAAGCTTTTGTAAAATCAAAATGGCATAATTTCTATTTGCTATAAATTTTCTAATTCAATGCAATTTTGAAAATTATTACTAATAAAACTTTCTAACCTATAGGGAAGCAAGAAAAATTTGAATTTAAATTGAAGAAATATGAGATAACTTCTTCCTTATTTTGGAAAGTAATTTATTATTGCAGAAAAAATAAACCTTTGTTCATTTAAACAGCTTCTTAAAAATAAAGTGTCCAAACCACAGCCATTTGTATAGTTTGTAGTAATCCCCTTGATAAAATTAAGGGAGTTACTCTCCTATATTTGAGATAAAGTACATTCATTACAATATAAAGGATGAAGTAATTAATTACTGAAGGAATTCCATTATGGATTTGAGTTAGAGAACAAAGAAGCGCAGTAAAAATTATTGTTGTCCAAATCCAACATTTATTTGAATTTATTTCCCATAGATTATTTAAAATAAAAGCTTGTGAAAAAGCCAAAAACATTTCCGAAAACCAAATAAAAGGACCGAAAAACAAAAAGATATAAATTGGTTTTGAAAACACCTCTCCCAAAGTATCAAGCATTGAGGAGCGGTCTATTTCGAACACAAATAATTGTCCGTAAGTAGCAGCTTCAATATTAAAAACAAAATATGAAGATACCAATAACAAAAAACCGAAAGAGACATCTAATAAAACAGATCCTTTCTTTGATAAAAAAACCTTTAAGGAGTTTTTTAAAAAATACTTATTCAATATAAAAATTAACATAAGTGAAAAAATTGACAACCATAAATACTTCCCAAATAGTTTATTAATTGTTATTTCTGGAAATCCAGTAAAATTTGAATAGATTGTATCCACATAAATAATTACAATTATTATAACAGAAATAATATTACGAATTGATTTTTTCATTTCTAAATTTTGTTGGTGTCAAACCAGTGGCTTTTTTAAATACAGAATTAAAAGTTGAAAGGGAATTATAGCCTACATCAAAAGCAATTTCTAAAATTTTTGTGTCTGAAGATTTTAAGAGTAATCGTTTTGCTTCCTCAATACGATAATATCTAATTAATTCAAAAAACGTTTGATTTTTATTTTCATTAATAACTTGTGATAAAGCATGTGTATTCGTTCTTAAAATTTTAGCTAGTTTAGTTAAACCCAAAGTGTTATCCTTATAAATTTTTTCTTTTTCAAATAAAGAATTTAAATCTTGAAGAATTCTTTGATTTTCTTTAATGTTAAGACCGGTATTATGATATTTTCTCTGAGAAAAGTTTATTATATATCCTCTATTTATAATTATTATTAGGGAAAAATAAATCAAAATACTATATATAACAGCACCCATAATATATGGAAAATCAGATACTGCATTTAAAAAGTATGCAAACCATATTGCTAACAAAAAACAACTGATAATATTGAGTTGCTTAACAAGAAGAGGCTTATTTTTAACATTAACAAACGCCTTATAAATTGCAATTGTTAGATAAATCATATACTGGAGTAAAATTGTTTGGTAAAAAATATACCAAAAAATACCTCCATTTCTAATTACTTCTATATTTACCCACAAAAGAGTGAAAATAATTAAAGGAATGAAATGAAGTAGTTGTTTTAATTTGAAATTAAACTTAGTGTTTAGTACAGCTTCCGTAAAAAACATATAAGTTGGTCCAATTGCAGGGGCTATGAACAACCCTAGCATTTGAATAATACCACTAACATCTACCCAAAAAGTAATAATAATAGATTTTACGACTCTCAATGTTAGTACTAAAATCAAAAGCGCGAAAATGAAGTTTACTTTCCTATTTCCTTTTTTAGATATTAAAGCATAAAGGATTAGGATAAAACTATTGACTATACCAATTATGCTTCCTATTAATACAATTGTGTGCAACTAATGGTTTTTATATTATTTAATAATTTTTAGATTAAAATATTATGATCTGTAAATTTAGTTTAATTAGTGATTTTATTAAATTTATTTTGCGATTTTATTTACAATTTATACTCAACTTTAGTTCTTAAAATAAGTGCTTCCTTCTTTCCAATTAGGGATTTTATCGAGATTACTTAATTTCAACCCAAGTAGGGTATAAATTTTACTGAATTTCAATAAGTATGAAAAGTTGAAATTTTCATCAATTTCATCACAAGGTTTATGGATATATTTGATAATGTCTTCATCAATTTTATCAAACCCTGGGCTAACAATTATTGATGGAATACCTTTTTTTGCAAATGTTATATTATCTCCGAGAGCATATAAATAATTAAGTTCTTTTGGATAAGGAAGTATTTTTATATTCATTTCCTCTTTTTGTCTCCAAAAATTTTGTGGAAAATTAATTTCATTTTTTCCTCCTATTCTTATTTTTGTAACATCGTTAAACCCTCCGCCATCATTATTTAAAACAAATACAATACTTTTTGTTGGAACAGGACAATTATTAAAAAAATACTCACTTCCAAGCATTCCCTCCTCTTCACCTGTAGTTGCCAAAAAGATAATTGATCTTTTACTTTTCATTTTCGCTAATTTCTTTGCTGAAAAAAGTAATGATGTAGTCCCTATACCATTATCTCTTGCTCCATTATATATTGAATCAACATTCATTTTATTTACATCATTTTTAACACCCAGATGATCATAATGAGCTAAAAGTAAAATGTATTCTTTTTTTAATATAGAATCCGAACCTTCTTTATACCCTACAACATTGTTGCATTTAATTTCAGTCTCCTCATGAATTTTATTTGCGCCATTTTTTATTTTTAATAATGTTGGTTGCATATACCCGTTCAAAGAATTAAAACCTTGTAATCCATATGAACGAAATTGCTCAGCTATATACCTTGCCGATATTTTTGCTTCATTTGTACCAACTTTTCTTCCTTTTAGTTCATCTGAAGATAAAAACCGAATATGAGCCATTAATTCTTGTTTTTCCTCATCATTTATTTGAGGACGGCAATAGCTCAATTTATAGTTCTCTTTCATGGTTTTTAGAACTACTTTAGCCACAATTTTTCCACAATATTCCAATGATTGCTTGTTTATCTGTGCTGGTATATCCAGTGGGCTATGAACTTTGTTGCCGGAAGTCCCAATAGCTGTACAAACAATTCCAGCTTGGGCAAATGACATTTCATCAGACCCCGTATTACCAACGAATTTTACTGAGCTAAAAAGTTCTTCCGCACTCTTTCTTATTATTCTCTCAAGCCAGAAAGGTTTGTTACTAATAGATAAAATAGATAGTGCTTCAGGTGCTAAGATTCTCCAATTGGATTCAATTCCTTCAAAAGATCTATTTATCATATATTCCGGAAATTGATTTTTACCTATTGTGTCTGGAATACCATGAACGCCACCCGTTGTTCCAACAAAGATGTTTTCAGCCCCAATTTGATCAATGTTAAAAAGTAATTTACAATTTGCAATATTATCTTTATGAGCATTTACATATGCCCGTGATCCCAAGGCACCCTTCTCTTCTGCCCCAAATGCAACAATCTTTATATTGGTAGTTAAGTTATCCCTTTGTTGTAAAAAGTATTTGGACAGTTCAATAAGTGCACCTACTCCTGATGCATTATCGTCAGCACCAACGCTACCAGGATAGGAATCATAATGTGCAGAAATGATTATTTCATCTTCAGTTTTATGTGTTGATACGATTGAACCCACCACATTTTGAGATTGGTGTTTTTTTATCTTTCCAATAATTTCACAATGTAAGTTTCTGTTTTTTTCTTTAGAAATTTTTTCAAAATCGTTTGATGAAACAACTAAGATTAACTTAGGTTTCTTGAAAAATAAACTAAAAAAATCCATGTTCTTTAATGGGTAAGACGCAACAACAACCTTATTTTGAATTTCATTAGTAGTGGTGTTATCGCTATCTAAAAGAATGAAATTCTCATTAAATTCAAATTTGGGTGTTGTATATGGATTGAAACACACCTGCAAAGCTTCAACTTTCTTTTTATTTATCCTGAGTATTGTCTCAGTAATATCAAAAGATTCAAATTCAAATGTTTCAACTGAGGTTTCTAAATTATTTTTTTTGAATTCACTCAACACATAATCTGCTGCCTGCTTCTCTTCAATTGTTCCAGCACTATGCACACCTATGTTAGTCATGTTAATAATATGCTCAAATACTTTATGCTTGAAATCTTTAGGAAATTGTAAATCATCTTTATTTTTTTGTGCAAAAGCTATGGAAGTAACCATTACCATTCCGATTGAAAATATCTTAAAATATAATTTTTTCATAATTGATTATTTAATTGCTTTTATTCATAACAAAAGTATTCTCAAAAAGCTTCAAATTTTACCCACTAAAGTAGGGATTATGTAAATCCCTACTTTAGTGGAGAGGTTGAAAAAAGGTAATTTGATTTATTTATGATTTCAATCATAAAAACTAATATGTTTGTATTATGAATATTGTAATAAATTCAGTCATAATTTTCACTTTTGGATTAAGTGTCTTTTCAATTTTTTATCTTATTTTCCAAGTAAAAAAAAGAAAACGTAGCATTGTTAAGTCCTTGCTTTACATTATAATTTCTCTTAACTCAATTTGGTATTCAGTACTAATATTACAATTCTGGAAATCAGGTGATATTATACTTTATGATTATGGTTTTAATCTAGGGTTAGAAGTTCTGTTTTCTTCGCTATTATTCTTAACTAGATTTTTATTTTTAGCAGCATTTTTCCAAATGTTGATAAAAATTCTTAATTACAAATTTTCAAAGTCATCTATTCGTGCTTTAAAAATTTCAGTAGTAATTGTATTTATTATTTGGATATTAGGGTGGTTGGAATATTTATTATTTCATACCAATGGAATAGCAGATAATTTTTTAATTTATTCTGATATACTTATATTTTTTAGCATTATTTTGGCTAGTTTTTATTTAATTTCTCAGACTAAATTTATCCATGATAAACCAAGTCGGGAGTCAATAAAACTATTAGGAATAATTTTTATTATACCTATTGCTTTAGGGTTCTTCAAATGGTTGATTAGCCAGAGTATTAGTTTTGAAAATAACATGATAGAAAGACTTAGCCTACATACTCTTGTGATACTGTTCAATGGGTTGGTAATTTGGTGGGTAGCATTTTATAGTAATAAAATTAGTAAAAATGAGTTATTAACTCTTGAAAGAGTTAATCCAAACATCGACGAATTAAAATCAAAATACAATATTTCAAAACGAGAAATGGAAGTAATTCAACTAGTTTGTGATGGGCTTTCAAATAAAGATATTGCTGAAAAATTATTTATCTCTATTGATACTGTAAAGGATCACAATAGTCGAATATTTCAAAAAACTGATATTAAAAATCGAACTCAATTAGCAAAGTTATTTTTAAAATGAATAAGATAATAAACTATATAAAAAAGAATTTTAAATTACCATTCTTAATTATGAAGTTGTTTTACGTTAAATTTAAAATTATTAGAAGTCCCCTGGTGATGGCCTCCATTTGAAGGCTTTATCGTTAATGGCACGCTGGGGGCAAAGTATCCCATTCAAATGATCGTATTCATGCTGAATCAATTCCGATAAGCCATTTTCCATTCTCCATTCGTTTTCCTGCCAGTTTAAATCAAGGTACCTCACAACGACAGATTGATGTCGTCTCACTTGGACCAATAGATTGGGAAAGCTCATGCAATCATCCAAGTAAAAGAATATCTTCAATGCTTTCCATGTAAGACGGGCATTAATTTGTTAGGGAAATTTAGAAATGGGAACCCATGTTCACCATCTCAATGGCACGATGCCATTCGTGAAGCCTTTTTTCAATATCGTCGCTGGTTTTTTGCGCACGAAATTCTTGTTGAAGTTGCCACTGACTGGCGATTTCGTTTACATCTGACCAATATCCAACTCCAAGGCCTGCAAAATAAGCTGCCCCCAACGAGGTGCTTTCGAGCACCATTGGTCTTTCTACAGTTGTCTGTAAGATATCGGCTTGCAATTGCATAAGCAAGTCGTTGGCAGCCGCACCTCCGTCTACCCGAAGTTTATCAATCTTGACACCCGCGTCTTTTTCCATGGCTTTCATTACATCGTAACTTTGAAAGGCAATGGACTCAAGGGCTGCACGGATGAGGTGGGCTTTGGTTGTCCCTCTGGTAATTCCGTAAATAAGACCCCGGGCATCCTGATTCCAATAAGGGGCTCCCAATCCGGTGAAAGCCGGAACAATATATACGCCATCGGTGTCTGGCACTGAGTTGGCCAATTTTTCACTGTCTTTTGCGTGACGTATCAGCCCCAATCCATCACGTAACCATTGTATTACTGCCCCACCGACGAATACGCTGCCCTCAAGGGCATAAGTTGTTTTGCCGTTTAGCTGCCAGCCGATGGTGGTAAGGAGGCGGTTTTTTGACTCAACGGCCTTTTCGCCGGTGTTGAGCATAATAAAACACCCGGTTCCATAGGTGTTTTTCACCATCCCTTCGTGTATGCACATCTGACCGAATAAAGCAGCCTGCTGGTCACCGGCAACGCCACTGATAGGGATTTTAGAGGAGAAAATAATATTGTCGGTGAGCGCAAACTGACCACTGTTGGGCCTTATCTCAGGCAGCATAGAAAAAGGTATCTCCAGGAGCTTCAGTAAATCTTCATCCCATTGTAAACTGTGGATGTTGAACAGCATGGTTCTCGATGCATTGGAGAAATCGGTCAAATGATGGTGTCCGTTGGTAAGGTTCCAAATGAGCCAAGAGTCTACTGTGCCAAAAGCCAGCTCTCCTCTTTTCGCTTTTTCGCGAGCTCCCGCAACATTGTCGAGTATCCATTTTATTTTAGTCCCAGAAAAATAGGCATCAATCTCTAATCCGGTTTTGTTTTTAATCATTTCCTGATGGCCGGCAGCTTTTAATTGGTCACAATAGGCCGAAGTCCGGCGGTCTTGCCATACGATGGCATTATAGATAGGATCACCGGTTTTTCGATCCCAAACGATGGTGGTTTCCCTTTGGTTGGTGATGCCGATCCCTGCAATGGCATTGTCGTGAATATGTAACTGAGCAATGGCCTCGGCAGCAACGCTGATCTGTGAACTATATATTTCGCGAGGATCATGCTCCACATAGCCTGCTTGTGGAAAATATTGTTTGAATTCCTTTTGCGCCATCGAACATATGTTGCCCTGATGATCGTATAAGATGGCTCGCGAGCTGGTAGTTCCCTGATCCAGTGCCAAGATGTATTTTTCTTTCATAAGCTGAGCATTGGTCATTAATCCCTTATCCTAATTTATCGATAATTATTGCTAGGGACTGATTAAAAAATGATATGGCTTTTATTCCAGAATATATCCTTTTGCCAGCATAGTATATTCTTCTATTTGTTGATGTTGCCATTTGCGACGATAGCCAAGTTCTTCACCCATGAGTTTTGCAACGATAGGAGCGGCTTCTATGCTGGCACGGGCATCCAGAAGGAGTAATCGACACCGCCTAGCCAAAAAATCTTCTACCGATCGCGCCATCTCTTCTCTTACTGCCCAGATGACCTCTGCTTTAATATAGGGAAATCCTTCCAGAATAGGTTCTCCCATTTTTTTGTCTTTCATAACAATGGCCTTAATGTTGGCAGCGTCCGAACCATAAAAATGGAGGTGATCAGAAGGGTCGAAATTCTTTACGTAACCATGAATGGGCATTAGTGATGTCACCGATGGTTTTTCTTCCAAACCACCTATCATGCTTGCTTTTTCGATGGTGTCTTCACCCATCTTTCGATAGGTGGTCCATTTACCCCCGATGATGGTGATGAGGCCGGCGGTTGAAATGAAAACTTTATGACTTCGTGATATTTCCTTGGTTTTCTCTCCGTTCTCCGACGGGGCGATTAAGGGCCTCAGACCGGCAAAAACGCTACGTACATCTGCTCGGGTGGGGGGAAAGGCCAGGTAATCACCGGCAGTATTTAATATAAAATCAATTTCCTCAGGAAGCGCACGAGGCTCCAGTGAAATATCATTCATGGGAGTATCGGTAGTTCCTACTATGACTTTGTCGTGCCATGGAACCGCAAAGAGCACCCTGCCATCCGGTGTTTTTGGAATCATAATGGCTGAATCACCCTGTAGAAATTTTTTGTCCAGTACAATGTGAACACCTTGAGAAGAGACAATGGTTTTTTTACTTCCGGCTTGATCCATTTGAATGATGTTATCTGCAAAAACACCCGTCGCATTGACAACTACTTTCCCTTTTACATCAAAGACTTCACCAGTTTCTTTATCTTGAACTTTTACTCCCGAAACAAAGCCCATGATATCCTTTAGCAGGGAGCTTACTTGTGCGTAGTTAATGGCGGTTCCCTGGTTATCTTCCAGTGTTTGTGCCAGATTGATGGCCAGGCGGGCATCATCAAATTGACCATCATAATAAATAACCCCACCGTTAAGTCCTTCTTCTTTCAGGTTGGGAATGGATTTCATTACCGTTTCGGTATTGATGTGTTCGGACGGCCCAAGGCCTAATTTCCCCGACATTAAATCGTAAACTTTTAGTCCAATGGTATAAAAAGGACCAGCCCACCAATCATAGTTCGGAATAATAAATGCCTGGTCTCTAACTAAATGTGGCGCATTCTGGCGGAGAAGTCCGCGTTCGTGCAAGGCTTCTAAAACCAAGGCCATATCGCCCTGTGCCAAGTAACGGACACCACCATGCACAAGTTTGGTGCTTCGGCTTGAGGTGCCTTTGGCAAAATCGTGCTGTTCAAGCAACAGTGTTTTGTATCCTCGTGTGGCCGATTCAACAGCTGTTCCCAAGCCCGATGCGCCACCGCCTATGACTATTACATCCCACAGAGGAACGGATTTAAGGATTTCAATATTAACGTTTCTGTTCATAATAGTAAGCTAGATGAATTAGTAAAAGTACCAAATATTTACGTTTTACTTCTTTACATGGTGAATATTTCTTCTCGTCAGGCTCAGCGATCAAATGAAACAAACAATACGCTATATAAATTTAACGACCTTTGTCTTCGATGGCCATCTCATAGACCCGATATCGTCGTGAAGACTTTGCTTCCAGCTTTTTTATCGCGTTAACCATTCTCATGTTATCTTCCAGAACATAGTTGATTTCCATCCAGAAATTCTTTGAATAGAGCGATTCATTTAATGAACGATAAATGAGACTATCCACTGCCTTGCCTTGATATTCTGGAATAACTCCTAATGCAAACATTCGATATCGCCTCAATCGCGGAATTCCCCACAATAGTTTTATAAAGCCAAATGGGAATATATGCCCGTTCATCCCTTTTAGAAGGAAATTTAAATCTGGCAGAACAATTGCAAATCCTATTTGACGTCCGGTTTTGTCTTCTGCAAAAAGCACGCCCTTAGGCTGTATGATTTGTTTCATGTCATGCGCCATAGCCTTCCCTTCAGCTTCAGTTGCAGGCGTATAACCCCAGTTTTCAATAAGACAATTATTGGAAAGTTCGATGAGCTTTAGAATTTCCTGATCGTATTCCTTCATATTCATTTGACGAATTTTGATGCCGTAGCGTTCGGCAACTTTATCGGTCAATTTCAGGATACGTTCAGGAATCCGATACCCATCTTCCATTGCTATTTGCCAACATAAAAGGTCCTTAACCTTTTTCAATCCGTAATCAGCCAAAAAATTATTGTAATAAGGAGGATTGTACGGAGCCATAATTACGGGAGAAGGTGTAAATCCTTCCGTAACCATGCCCCATTCTTGAGACACGAAACTCCATGGACCCCTCATACAGGAACATTGTAATTTTTGCAGCCAGTTTTTTGCAGCATTCAATAGCATTTTGGATGCAGATTTATCCTGAATACATTCAAAGTAGCCGAAAAAACCAATTCGCTCTTTCCAGAAATCAATGGCCAGGTTGTCAATAAATGCTGCAATCCGTCCTATTACCTTTCCTTCGTCTTTTAACAGAAAGAGTTGCCATTCGCAATGCTCCAGAAATGGATTGGTTTTTGGGTTAAATTGCGCTTTTTGTTCACTCCGCAAAGGAGGTACCCAAACAGGATCTTTTCTATATAATTGATATGGAAATTCAATAAAATTCCGCATATCACGAGGCGAATCTACTTCATGGACATTCATAACTATCGGTATCATTTATTATTCGAGAAATTGACATCATCAGCTTTTTGATCTGTTAAATCATTGTAATTAAAAACAAATTTCATTTTGATACCTCGATAGCTCTGCTTCGAGGTAGTTCATTTCTTTTCATATCGTAAATGGATAAGTCCGGATTCATATTGTTTGCTTGGTAAAGCTTTCAGATTTATCATTGGAGTTCCACCTTTAAAAAGTCGTTTTCCGTCTCCAAGAATAATCGGAATTACTGAAACGCTATACTCGTCAATCAGATTCTTATCCATTAAGAGTTTTACAATTTGTCCGCCACCATCACAGTATATATTTTTTCCGTCCTCATTTTTCAATTCAGTTATTAATTTTTCAAGGTCTCCATTATAGAATGTTACTCCATTTTCACTTTCTCGTTTCTTTCTGGTGATCACATAGCATTTATGTTGTTCGGCTGGAGGAAAAGTTCCGCCCGTTAGTTTAAGAACCGTTTCATAAGTGGTTCTTCCCACAATGTAAGTGTCTATAGTTTTATTAAATTCCATATAGCCATAATCTTCTCCTTCTTTTTCCACTATAGAAAGCCAGGAAAGGTCGTCATCATTGGTGGCTAAAAATCCATCAAGGCTCATACTTATATACAAAATCAGTTTTCTTTTATTCATTTTGTTTCAGTTTTCGGACTGCTATTCTCAAATACCATACAACGTTTCAGACTATGAAGCCTTGCCAGCAGTTTTATGTTTTTTCATTTTACTTTCTACTGTCCGCTGAGCGGAGTTCAGAAGATGCCGACGGCAAGTTCTGTCCAAATAAGCAGAAGACCGACCAGAAGAGCTACACAGATAGCAATTTTGTACCTGATTTTGTTTACCTTCCTTATTACAAGCTCACACATTAGGCCAGTGCTGAGCAATAGAGCACCCGCGACAATAAAATCAAATAGCGTCCAATTTACTTCCTCTGTGAACCGCATGGCTATTAATGGTATGAGCAATAGAATTGCTGAAATGAGCACGATTATGATAAGTCTTTTGTTCTGCATAATTGTTAATGTCCTTATAAGTCTTACATTGCTGGCGACGTTTTGAATATGGTGCGTTTGGTATTTTGAAACTTATCATTTTCAAACTGTGACGATTTTTATTTAATGCTATCATTTTCATTTTTAGTACTATCTGCCAAATGCCCTATATTTTTTGTTGGCAATAGTACTTTTTTATCATTCAATATTTTCTCCTTTTTCAATATTAATTCATTTAGAATTTTCCAATGATTTTTAACCTGTCGTCCAATTTTGTTATTGGACATGTTGTTCTCTGCGAGATAAGCATAGGACAGGTAATTCCCCCAATCAAATTTATGGGTTAATTTCCACTTTCCTGGATTGTTCTTATCCATTTTATATATCCGTCTTCTTTCAGCACCTTTATATGAAAATTTCTTATATAATCTTTTTCTGAAAATTTCGCCTTTTAGAGTATTATCCTTAGTAAATTTAGCATAAAATACACTTCTGTTTAAAGTCCTTTTCAATTTCCGATAGTAGGTTGCCAAACTGCCTGATTTAAGCATAGTGAACTCTCCATCAAATTCAAATCCTAAGTATTCAAATTTTTTAGTTTGAATTAATAATCCGCTACTCGTCTCGTTAAAACAGTTGTATTTATTGTCGGTTTTTATGAAATGAAAAATCTGAGTCTTTGATTGTTGAATTTCAAGATTACATTTCTTAATTTCATTTTCAAAAATATCTATTATTTCATCTTTTAGACGTTCATTGCCAACAATCACCATATCATCTGAATATCTACGATAGATACCATTATTCTTGCTAATATATTTATTGATTTCTTTGTCAAAATCAATTAAATAAATATTTGCTAAAACTGAACTAATGGGCGAGCCCTGTGGTATCCCTTTAATTCTCAATTCAGTTTTTGTGTTATCAGTATATTTATTTGCTTTTACAAATCCTTTGTTTCGTTTTTTACATTGAATAAAATCGTTCTTTTCACAATAAGAAATGGCACCTTGATCTTTAAGGTATTTTATTTTATCAATTTTTTTACTTTTTCTAATCCCTGATTTTGTCTCAACAATTATTTCGTTTTTAAATTTTCTAAACAAATCAAATTCTTCAACATAAGAGAACTTTGTTATGTTTCTAAAAACATTATAGTGGTCGTTAGGCAGTTTGCTAACTTGTAAAACATCACACCACTTTTCTTTTAATATCTTATGGTCAAGGTTGTCAAAAAAACTTTTAATATCAAAAGCGATGGCAATCAGTTTTTCTTCTTTATTATTTCTTATAAATTCAAATACTTCATTTGCAAAATCGATATTGCACATATTTCTTGATTTTGCATCATTTGGAATTAGTGGTATTCTTCTATATGCAGATATAGCCCTTCCTAGTCCCAATTTGGATAATTCCTTTTCATAGTTTTCTGAAAGAATGGCAGAGTAGAAACTATAAACGTTTGCATCAAAATGATTTGCATAATAAATGTGTCTTATCTTTTTACTTTCAACTCTCAATCCTTCATGTCTTAATTTACCATCTTTATCATACTCTTTTCGAAACTTTCTTGTTTGAATTGTTTTGTGGATAAATGGAAGAAAGGAATGTCTTGAAATATTATTGGGGTCAGAAACATAATTACTAACCCTAACTCTATCATTAGGTTTTAAAGGCAACCCAATATGTGGATATCCTTTAACTCTAAACCAATCTTTCTTATTTGTATTCATATAAAAAACAGTGAAGGGTAGTTGACTTAGGAGCCTGCTTTACTTAATGGAATAGCACATGCCTTTTACGATATTCTCTCATTTTTTCAAATTCAGAATACCGCCCCTTCAAGTCGGGAAAATAATATTTGTATATTTATTTACTATAATCATAAAGACTATGAGCAAACAGAATATGACAACATTTCAGATAATACTTATATGCTGGAAACAATTAAGTTTCTTTATAGAATATTTCTATTCTACTTGCATATTTGGTATCTCCGAGCCCTATCAACTACATGATAGGCGGTATTATTAAAACGTACTATTCAGCACTACCCATTCACTGCATATTTTTATTGTTTATATTAATGTTCAATTCTTCCTTTGTATTATTGCCAACGATTATGTATCCACAACACTAGCGTATATTCCCTTATTTTCCTGTCCAGCGGCTTGCCGCTAAATAGCAGACACGCTTGTATATACCTTGGCTTGTTGTTTCTTTTTATTATGGTCGGTGGATTGTTTGGGTCTTTCAATTTATCCCAAAGGTAAAAAAATATTTCCGGATTATACATCGGACATATAATTTTGATAGATGCGGGTGTTTACAGGGCACATAAGCGGAACCAGTCTTCCTGCTCACGCTGTCCGCTTACAAGAATGCGTCAGTTTGTAAAATCAATGTCAATAAATTTAAAAAGGCGACAATTATAGCTCAAAAGCCCGGTCTAATTGAACGCTGGGAATGGCCAAAAATTGATTCCACAATAAAATAAGGTGCACTGTGAATCACTGGTTTACCTGCCTTTGGACGGTTTACCTGCCGTAGGCAGGTTTAGTTCAATCCCGAGAAATTCGGGATACATATTCGGCTATGGCCGAAAACGATACTTAATTGTTAACGGTTCGTGCATTATGTCCCTCAATCCGTACGTTGGGGCAGGCAAGCTCTTTGGCTGGTTTTGGTTCTGCGTTAGCTTGTGTGACTAGCCAATGTGCTTGAATGCGAAGGGTGGGCATCTGTATGAATCCTATTTAAGGCCATATTGAATCATCTTTGAGCCAATTGAGCCAATTATGAGCCAATCAATTTATAAGACGTTCCTGCTCCAACTTCCCCAGACCTATTTCAATCATTTTTCTGACATTTTTCATTTTATCTGACTTGCTCTTACGCAATCGATGCGCAATTATGACGCAATAGACGCAATTATGACGCAATAGGAAAAGATTAATTAATTTCATAAAATGCACCAGCCCCTTTTAACCCTTCAGTTTTGATAAGTCCTAATTCAACAAGTTTCTTTAAATCTCGTGTAGCAGTTTCCCTCGACACAGTATTCAATTCTTGATAATCTTTATTTGTTATTTTTTTGTTTTCTTTCAGAAATAATATTGCTTCTATCTGTCTTTCACTTAATCCTTTTTCAATAAGATGTTTCTTTGTAAAAATGTTTTTAAAAACTGTAACACTAATACCACCAGAAGAATATTCAATTAATGGTTCAGGTAAACCAGCTTTTTTGCATTCATTCATTATTTTAATCGTTCCTCGTCCCCATGCTTCAATTAATCCACCTTTGAAAAATACGCTTGCAAGGAATGAATTATAAGGACGAGAAGAGTGCTTTTTCTTTAAATCCTCTATGGTCAAATCTTCTGGCAAAGAACCTTCATTCCATACAATTAGCTTATCGTCGTAAACACTGATTTGAATAGGAGCGCCCATATAATCTCTGTGGACGATTGCATTTAAAATAACCTCACGAATTGCTTCATATGGATATTCCCAACCTTCAACCCGCTGCAAACCTTCATAGGTAATTGGGGAAACAAAGAATTTTCTATCAAGTACTTCTAACGTTTTATCAGCAAGCTGAAAAGCATTCCCTTCAACAATCTCTTGAAAACGCAAATCATCATCTGTTTTACCAAATCGACCAATTTTCACAAATGCATTGATGAAAAAACGACATGGATTTTTTCCAAAAAGCAGAACCGCTGAACGTTTCAGTTTGCCATCTTCAAGAAGCAATAAATTATCAAGAATCTGCTCAATATTATCTTCATCTGCTATAAATGGTAGTCTTTTGCTGGTTGTTGCACCTTTTTTAAAAGCATCAATAGCAACACTATCAACGTCTTGAATACTTGCTTTTGGTTCAACTACATCATCCCATGTTTTACCGGCTTTTTTTAAAAGAAACTCATTTAACGAATTGCCTTTGAGTTCTTGCTTGGTACTTCCACTTCTGTAATGGTATTTACCTTGATATGAAATTGGTACATTATAAGGTTTTATATCTATTTCAATGTAATATTTGTCATCAATTTGATGTAGGTTAACATCACATATAATACCCAAATGAGTTTGAATTTTATTGGGAATATCATCCATTAATCTTTTTGAATTGTTAACGCCAACAACTTCGCCATTATCATTCATGCCAAGGAATATTTTTCCACCTTTAGCATTGGCAAATCCACAGATCCATTTAAGGTATTCGTCACGCCAGCTTTCTTTCCATTCAATGTTTTGATGTTCAGGCATTCTGTTTATTCAGTTTATTGTAGTATCGTTTTCTTTGTTTAAACATTTTCTCAAAGTAATCAATTTTCGAATCCCTGTAATCAAAAATTACTGGTGGTTTTTTAGAACGTTGAATTCTCCCAATGTATTGAATCAGTTTTCCCTCGAATGCAAATGGATAAACAATAAATAAGCACTCTAAGTTGCTAATATCAATCCCTTCACCAAAAAACTGACCGGTGGAAATTACTATTTTGAAATGCCCTTGTTTTATTTGCTCAATTTTACTTTTTCTCGCACTTTCCGCATCATCACCATGGATGGTTATTGTTTCATATTTATCTTTCAGATAGAGATTGAGTATGTCAACATGTGCTTTTCGTTCAGTTAAAATTAGAATAGTCTTGAATCTTTTTGCATTGTTTTCAATGTCATTGAGTATTAAGGAATTTCTTTGCGTGTCGTGAATTAGAATTCGTGAAATAGTTTCGTATTTGTCGATTTTGTAATCAAAAGGAGCAAAAAGTTCTGTTTCCTTTATATTTATTTCTGTTTTAATATTTCTTTCAGCTAAAAATTGCTGTTGGTTAACTTGGTGAAGAATGTTACCGATGTAAATAAAAATCAATTTCTGGTCATTGTTTTTTCTTATTGGAGTTGCGGTAAGACCATAAAGATAAAAGGCATTAAAGTTTACAATTGCTTCTCGAAATGATTTTGCCGGAATATGGTGGCATTCATCAATAATAATCGTTCCAAACGCATTGGATAGCTCGTTAAAATCATCAATCTTCGATAATGATTGAATCATTGCGACGGTAATTTGATTACCAATCATTTTCTTTTGATTTCCAATTTTACCAATATCTTTCTTCGGAATCTTTAGGAAGTCTTGAATACGTTCAACCCATTGGTCGAACAGCTGTTTTCTGTGAACAATGATAAGAGCAGGTTGTCGTTTTTCTGCAATTATTTCAAGTCCAATAACTGTTTTTCCGGAACCAGGCGGTGAAACAATTACACCAAAATCCTTTTCCCGAATTTTTTCAAGTGCAATTTCCTGATGGTCTTGAAGTTTTATTTCCGATTCAAAATCAATGGAATCTTTTTTTACTCTTTTATCAACAATCTTAAACGGAATGTTTTCTTTGATGCAAAACTGAACCAATGATGCAGAAAAACCTCTTGGAATAATTACCTCCTTCTCTGATTCCTCAATCAGGTTGAAAAACTTTTCAGTATTGAAAGTGCTTTTACCAAGATTCTTTTTTACTAAATAATCCGAGTTGTAGAAATTTAGTTGCTCCCTCAGAAAGACGATTAACTTTCTGCTTAATTGAGTTCTTTTAAGATATATTTGATTACTAATGACAATTTCAAGTTCATAGGGTTTATTGACTTGCGGGGTTGAAATAAACACCTCATTGGGTTTTGAATTGAATAATTCTTTATAAAGAATTTTCAGTTTTTCAATTGAAATCTTTTCAATTGATTTCAGAAAATTCCATTGGCTTTCAATGGGAGTATAAGTTTCAGGATTAATGAAACACGAATTTCCTTGCGTTAGAGAATTTCCTTGTAATGGTAATGCAATCAAATTCCCCATTCCTTTACCAGAATGAAAATCCTGATTAGGAAATAACCTGTCAAAACTTGGTTCTTTTTCAAAATGTGAAATAATGTTCGAATGGCGTAACATTTCGAACATTATTTTTCGACTCTGTTCAGCAGGTAAAGCTTCTTCAAAAAACACCCATAAGTGCTCACCATTACCTGAACGAGAACGTTCAATATATGATGGGATTTTATTAGTAGAACAAGTATTGTGAAGTTTAAGAATTGTTTCTTTCCAATTTTGTTTGTCAAAATCAACCGCAATAAAATATGATGTATTGTCTTCAAGCAACGGATAAATACCGCAAGTCTCGTTCCCAGAGAGGTGCGATTTTATTGCAAAATCATCGAAGGGTAGAAATTCTTTGTTTTTATAGTCTTTAAAAGTTCCTCCCTGAGCCTTGTGTTTATTGTAGTCTGTCCAATCAACTTTGTATGCAGGCATATATCCACTTTTTCCATCCTTTTCCCATCGAACAGCGTAAATGTCTGTCCTTCCTCGAAAAAGAGATTTGTATAAGTCGATATTTTGCATTGTATTAGTCACATTACAAATATAGAGAATCTTGTGTGTGGTTGGAAAGAAATAGATCTTTCGCAAGCTGAAGAATCAGCTTGTGTGTTGGAGCTTGCAAATGTGCTAATTGTGCGTTGGGTTTTATCTTTCATTCAATGTTAATTCGGCTTGCATGAACGCCAACGATTATGTATCCACAACACTAGCGTATATTCCCCCGTTATCTTGGTCAGCGGCTTGCCTCTAAATAGCAGACAAAAGGTAAATACCTTGGCTTATTGTTTCTTTTTATTATGATAGGTGGTTTGCTTGGGTCTTTCAATTTATCCCAAAGGTAAAAAAATATTTCCGGATTATACATCGGACGTATAATTTTGATAAGATACGGGTGTTTACAGGGCTCATAAGCGGAACCACTCTTCTGTCCTTTTTTTAGAGGCTGTTCATTCGGGGGCTTGAAAATGAAAGAGACTAAAGTTCACTTTGCCGTAATGGCGATGGTCAATAAAATAATCTTGTCCGGAAAAGTCGATGTGTTGGGGGTGCTCAATGACGAGCCAACCGTTTGGTCTTAAAAGTTGATGTTTAAAAATCAAGTGGTTAAGGCTGTCGAGACCCTCAAGGTCGTAAGGAGGATCAGCAAATATAAAGTCGAAGTGTTGGGCGGATCGGCTTATAAAAGTGAAGCTGTCGGCTGTTTTTACCAGCAGGTTTTCCATATTAAAATCGATGGCTGCTTTCTTAATCCAATCAGTACTCGCCTTGTTTTGATCCACTGCTGTTACTTTCAGACAGCCTCTCGAAATAAGCTCGAAGGCTATTGAGCCGGTTCCGGAGAATAAATCTAATGCCGAGACTGCTTCAAAATCCATAGCATTGCTAAGGACATTAAAAAGGCTTTCTTTCGCCATGTCGGTGGTAGGGCGAACGGCCAGGTTTTTTGGGGGACGAATTGCACGCCTTTTATGCGTACCGCTTATAATTCGCATTGCAGCAAATTATACAACGTATAGTAGTTGTGATGAAGTACGTCGTCAAGCATATAGGAATAATGAAAATTTTCGTTTCTGGGGATAAATTCGCTATGCCTGATGTATTGGCGGATCATCTCGTAGTTTTGAGTGCTTTTATCAATGTTTCCCATCATGATCAATTGAACTTCTTCCGGATTCAGCATCAGTTGTTCAATGGTTGATAGCAGGAAATAGATAAAATCTTCTTTGGTACGAAATTGAAAATTATTGTAATAAGAGAGTCGGTTTTCTTTGAAATACACCAAATCAAAATTATCTTCATGCAGGTCGATGAAGAGGCTGTTGGAATCAATTTTATTCTTAAAATTAATGGAAAGCCCCTCAATTAAAGCACTGGAATAATGATGGATACGTGCATTTGGCCAAAATTCTTTTACTTTTTCAGCAATGGGGTTGGGAAGATAATACACATTGGCTGTCTCGGTATTTTTTAATTGGTCGAAAACAATGCGATGATCCTCCTGGAAAGGCTGGTTAAAGCCCAGGTATAAATTTTTGTTTTTTTTGTCAAACAGGGGAGAGGGGATCAGGGTGCTGTAATTATTTTGAATTAAAAAGTAAAAGTCGAGATAAGGATAAGCATACCATCCGTGCTGATTAAGGATGAGGTCAAAAATGCCGGGAAGCTCCTCCGCCGGTTTAGGAACATCAAATCGGTAAGCTTCCAAGCCAAGGAACTTGTTTTTCTCCGGATTAAAGATGAAAAAAGCAAGGCCATGCAAGTTTAATTGCATGGCCATGATGTACGATCGTGTATGGGATTCCTTAAACGATTTATCCAGAAAACTAAAGTACGGTTTTATGCTTAAAGGCATAATTTGGAAATTTATTCCCAGTTACCATTAGTGGAAGGTTCCTCCATCGACCCCACTTTAAGTCCGGGATATTTCTTAATCTCTTTTCTGGAAGCGATCAGGTTGACAATCATCTGTTTATCCAATCCTTTCAGAAAAGCTGTAAAAGGTGCTTTTATTTCCATAACATTAACATGGACACCTCCTTTTTTAATGTTGCCGGCTTTTAACTGAAAAGCTTCACCTTCTGAGAAAGGAATAAGGTTAATGTGGTGATAATCAACGGTTGGGCGATTGTGAAACAAAGAGTCGGCCACTTTAACATAACCCACCGTGTCATTGATTGTCAGGGTATATGTTGTGTCGTGCGGATCGGGGATAATTTTTACCACCGGAATCTCGGCACTATCCATGAAATTGATTAGTGTGTCAAATGAACCGGTATACTTATTGTTAAGCTGTTTGTAGATGAATTCAGCCGAACGGATGTCTTTCAGGTATTGGACAACGATTTTTTCACGGAATTTTTTTTGCTTATTAAACCGAACCGGCTCCATAATGCTACTGTAGGTAATATAAGCTAACACGATAGCAATGGTGATTAAAACGATTTGAAGTAGTGTCTTTTTCATGGTTAAATAATTTACGGCACAAATTTATAACTTTTTATTAATCTACATCAATTTTGTTTTGAGTGCTACTGTTTTTTTTATGATCTAAATATACTTACAAATCATGGAAATCGGGGATGTCGCCCATAAAATCATAAGTCTGTTTTTCGTAATTCATTTTACAGCAATAATGCGATAAACCATTGCTAACCATCAAATACTTAGCATGTAACATCAAATTATAGCTGGCAATTTGATCAAATACAGCTTGATTTAAGGAAACCGATGGCGCTTTAAATTCAATTAAAACTGCTGGCTTGCTGTTGTTTTGAAAGACAACAGCGTCAAATCTTTTCTGCATTCCATTGACTAAAAGTCCTTTTTCGACACCAATAAGCGAGGGCGGATAATGTTTTTCCAGCCGTAAATAATGTAAAAAATGTTGACGAACCCATTCTTCAGGTGTTAGTCTGACGTATTTTTTACGAAACTCATCATAAACTTCCTCAACATCAGGCTTTGATTCCTTAATTTTTAGTCCGTAAGTAGGGAGGTTCAGTTGCATGCAAATATTTTGATTGTAAAATTAGGAAAATTGCTGACTTATACTCGATTCTTCATTTGATTCAGAACATAAATACAGAAAACCTTATTTTTGCCAATAAAAGATTTATGAAAACGAAAAACGAAATTGTTACCGATTGGTTAGTTCGCTATACGGGTATGCCTTTGGAAGATTTTGGTAAATATATTTTACTGACCAATTTCAAGCAATATCTTGAATTGTTTGCCAAATGGCAGCATGTGGATATCTATGATAGAACTTGTTCAATGCCGGCGGCTACTTCAGGTGATATTACCATGATTAATTTTGGTATGGGCAGTCCCAATGCTGCAACCATCATGGATTTGCTCACAGCGATAACACCCGAAGCCGTTCTGTTTCTTGGAAAATGTGGCGGATTGAAAAAGATAAATGCAGTGGGTGATTTAATTTTGCCCATCGCTGCCATACGCGGTGAAGGAACGTCTAACGATTATCTACCGTCTAAAGTGCCGGCTTTACCTGCATTTAGCTTGCAAAAGGCGATTTCGACAACCATACGCGATTTCTCAAGGGATTATTGGACAGGAACGGTTTATACTACCAACCGAAGGGTTTGGGAGCATGACAATAAATTTAAAAAACTGTTAAAAAAAACCCGTAGTATGGGAATCGATATGGAAACAGCCACCATCTTCACCGTTGGTTTTGCCAATAAAATACCAACGGGCGCACTTTTGCTGGTTACTGACCAACCCATGGTTCCCGAGGGGATTAAAACATCGGAGAGTGACCGAATGGTGAATGAGCAGTTTGTGGAAATACATGTAAAAATTGGTATTAAGTCGCTCGAGCAATTAATAAACAAAGGACTTACCGTTAAACATCTTCAGTTTTAATGTCACAGGAAGCAAGCCAGATTCTTAGTTCTCTGAAAAAGAAGATTTTTAGCCCTGTTTATTTTTTTTACGGGGAAGAGCCTTTTTATATTGATGAGCTCACCTCATGGATTGAAAAAAATGTGCTGGACGATGCCAACCGCGGATTTAATCAAACGGTAGTTTATGGTCGTGATGTGAGTGCTCGTGATGTAGTTGACATGGCGCGCCGTTTTCCTATGATGGGCAGTTATCAGGTGGTGATCGTAAAAGAAGCGCAGAACATCAATATGCTGGAGGAGCCACTGAAAGTATACTTACAAAAGCCATTGGAATCGACAATTTTGGTGATTAACTATAAATACAAAAAACTTGACAAAAGGAAGGCCTTATACAAAACACTTTCTAAATCGAAGGAAGTGGTTCTCTTTGAGTCGGCCAAGTTATACGAAAACCAACTTCCCGCATGGATAGCCGGCAGGGTAAGTTCTCTGGGTCTTGCCATTAACCCAAAATCCATGAATTTGCTGGCCGAATACCTGGGAAATGATTTGGGGAGGATTAATAATGAGCTAAGTAAGCTTATCATTAACCTAAAAGCCGGCGAGACCATCACCGAAGACCATATTGAACAACATATTGGAATCAGCAAAGAGTTTAATGTTTTTGAACTGAATAAAGCATTGGGCAAGCGAGATTTGTTTCACGCCTATCGAATTTTGCAATATTTTGAGGCAAATCCCAAACAGAATCCTTTACAAATGGTTACTGTTCTGTTGTATACTTTCTTTATGAAAGTGTTTCTTTACCATCAAATCAGTAGAGAAAGCAAAAATACGATTGCTTCCAAATTGGGTATTTCACCGTTCTTTTTGGATGATTATCGCGTAGCTGCTCATAATTATACACCCGGCCAACTTCAACATATTATCTCAGGTCTTCGCCAAATAGACCTGAAAAGTAAGGGGCTTGGGAGTATCGAAGCAACATCCTACGGCTCCTTGAAGGAATTGATGTTCCAATTGATGGGCTAATAATCAGTGCCTTAACTGTGTTTAATGTTGAAGATATTATCGATTATAGTGGCATATTTCTCAAGAATAAACTTTCTTTTTATTTTAAGATTTGCTGTGATTTCGCCGGTTTCGATGGCCCATTCATGATCAAGTAATTCAAATTTCATGATTTTTTCAGTATCACCAAAATGTTTGTTGTATAGGCTGATTTCTCCTTTGAACCGACTGATGATTTCCTGATGGGTTATCATATCGCTATTGTCAGTATAAGCACAGGCTTTTTGTTCGCACCAGCTTCGCAAATATTCAAAATCGGGAACAATTAGGGCAGCAGCAAACTTCTGATTTTCACCAATTACAATCATCTGGTCGATGAATGGAGACTCTTTGAATTTGTTTTCAATGAGGGCGGGAGAGATATATTTGCCCATGGATGTTTTAAATATTTCTTTTACCCTGCCGGTAATCTTCAAAATGTTATTTTCATCAAGGAAACCAACGTCACCGGTATGCATCCACCCATCAACAACTGTTTTGTTGGTCAGTTCGGGTGCTTTATAATAGCCCAGCATGACATTATCACCTTTTACCAGAATCTCACCCTTTTCTGAAATTTTCACCTTCATGTTTGCTAAGGGAATACCAACGGTTCCAATCTTTCTTTGACCCGGTTCGAAAGTGTTACAGGAGATAACAGGAGCTGTTTCCGTCATGCCATACCCTTCCAAAACCGGTATGCCTGCCGCATTGAAGACCCTTGCCAAACGTGGCTGTATAGCGGCACCACCTGAAACCACTGCACGCATATTTCCACCAAGTGCTTCACGCCATTTAGCATAGATAAGTTTGTCGTAAAATTTTCGTTGTAAGTGAAATATAGGGTCTTTTTTGTCATATTCAAATTTATCTCCCACAGACACAGCATTGAAAAATAAGCGTTTTGGAATTGGACTTAGGCCTCTTCCCTTGGCCAGAATTTTGTCATAAACCTTTTCAAGCAGTCGGGGAACCGTAGTCAATATCTGGGGTTTTATTTCCTGAATGTTGGCAGCAATAGTAGCCATGTTTTCAGCATAATAAATTGAAACTCCCAGATAAAAAAGAATATACACAGCGGTACGTTCATACACATGGCAAAGCGGCAAATAACTCACTGCTTTACAATGTTCATCCACCGGAAAAACATGTTTTAGGTTCATCACGTTGCTCAGGATATTCCTATGCGACAACATCACGCCCTTTGGATCGCCGGTGGTTCCCGAAGTGTATATAATGGTGGCGATGTCATCGGGATAAATCGTGGCCCTCCTTTCTTCCAGTTTACTGGAATCGACATGGCCTTTTCCTAAATCGATGAGCTCCTGTAAATGCGAGACATCATCGAAATGTTTAAAGGTGTAAAGGCCTTTGATCGTTGGGATTTCTGGTACAATATCTTTTATTTTTCTGAATAATTCCCAGCCTGAAACAAAGATATATTGGACTTCGGAATGATCTAAAATAAAACGATAGTCGTTTTTGCTAATGGTAGGATAAATTGGGACATGGATGGCTCCAATCTGTAAAATGGCCATATCCAGGATATTCCATTCAGGACAGTTGGGAGAAATGGTCGCAATTTTTTCGCCTTTTTTAACGCCCAGTTTCATCAAACCAAAACTAATGTTGTCGACCATTTCACGGATGGCTTGGAGGTCATATTTTACCCATTGACCATCTACTTTTCCTGCTAACACATCCTCCTTGGGTTGAAAGGATTGGTCATAATGGTCTAGAAGGTCAAAAAGTCTACGTACTTTCATGGCGCGTATTTTTAGGTGAAATTTGGTTTTTCAAGTGCTTACATTCATCAGGCAATTACATAATTATTTAAACTACCGTTCTTTGTGTAAAATGGTCGCGCTGGCTTGTGCAGTAGGCATAATCACCAGGTCGTTGATATTTACGTTAGCCGGGAGTGTGGTCACATACCAGACTACTTCAGCGATGTTTTGAGGATGTAGCGGTTCAAAACCCTGGTAAACACCATCGGCTTTCTGTTTGTCTCCTTTAAAGCGAACAAGTGAGAATTCAGTTTCTACCGCTCCGGGTGCAATTTGGGTAACTTTGATGCCCTGTTTTACGGTGTCAATACGAATGCCTTTTGTTAAAGCGTCAACGGCGAATTTGGTCGCACAATAGACGTTTCCGTTCGGGTAGACTTCTCTCCCTGCAATGGATCCAATGTTGATGACATGGCCTTTATTCCTTTCTACCATACCGGGCAGCACGGCCCTGCTGATGTATAATAAGCCTTTTACATTGGTGTCTATCATCCTTTCCCAGTCGTCAATTACAGCGGTTTGAACAGGATTAAAGCCCACGGCTAAACCCGCATTATTCACCAGGATGTCAATGTCTCTCCATTCTTGTGGCAGGCTCTCAATAGCGGCTTGAACGGCCTGCTGGTTTCGGATATCAAAGTTTAAGCTGTGAACAGGAACACCGAATTTCTTCCCCAAGGCTGTTTGGAGATCCTCCAACCTATCGGCACGACGACCTGTTAAGATCAGGCGGTAATCGTTTTCAGCAAACTTTTCAGCACATGCTAAGCCAATTCCACTGGTGGCACCTGTTATCAGTACAGTTTTTCTCATGAGAAATGATTTAAAAAGCGAAGCAAGATAGAAAAAATTTTCGAATTGACTTTTTGATGAATTATTCAGTTTCTCTTCAAGTATATGCTGTTAATGATTATACTGAAACCTTGAACGAAGGCAAAATATTAATTTGTCCAATGTCACAAAGTGGTGCCTACGGCAGACTCCCATGGAGATGCACTGTAGACTAATATTAGTTTAACAAAAAATCCCCAAGGGATGAAATGTAACCCACCGGACGGCAGGCCGGAAGCACAGGGCACAGGGTAACGGAGCCCTGTGAAATAAACGTTACGTTTTAGGAGGGCTGAAGCCCGGAAGGTAAATAAATTATTATCATGCCACCAAAGGTTATTAAAAATATATATTCTCCTTAGATTCAAGGCACAAACGCGACAAACTAATTTACTAAAAAAAATCGAAAATTCAGCTCTTCCAATTACAGTTAGGGTTTTTCGAAAGTTCAACGTTGGAAAAGGCAGGATTACCCGTAACTTCATGCCCCAGCCATTCAGGTTTTTCAAAAGACATCTCTATGGAAGGAAATTCAATCTCGGCCATTAAAAGGCCTTGATTGTCCCCATGAAATTCATCAACTTCAAATGCTAATCCATTCCCTGCAGGCACAATATAGCGTGTTTTCTTGACCAAACCCGATTCACGAAGTTCCAATAGTTGTTTTGCATCCTCAACCGGAATTTCCTGTTCCCATTCAAAGCGCATGATGCCGAAGACTTTGGACGGCCCTTTAATGTTGATATATCCTTTCCCATCCTGAATGCGAATTCGTACACTACGATCAGGCTGGGTAGAAATATATGCCTGAATAATGTCTTTCCTCTCTGTTACAAAAGGCTTAAAATCGCCGTCAACTAAAAATTTCAATTCAATTTCCTGTGCCATGACATTAAGGTTTTTATGTAATAAATTATGGTTGATTCCTTAAAATAAGTTCTATCTATAAACCAATCGTAAATATCTTGTCATACAAATCTTCGCCAAAACTGGTTTGCAATGGCTCTTCTTCTATTAATTTAAAAGTTCGTTTTGTGTCAGTTTGCCTTTCTGCCCGCAGGAAAATGCCATTTTCCATTTTCTTGTCATAAAAACCATAAGCAAATTCATATAAATGGGTAACGAAGAAAACCTTGATGCGTTTTTCCAATAATGCACTGACGATCTGCCTTGCAATTTCCGAGCCCTCTCTTTCGTTAGTCGCTGCAAATGATTCATTAAATAGCAGCATGGAATTTGGTGTTATATGATCAATGATATCACTCATTCTGCTCAGTTCTTCATCCAGTTTGCCGCTTTTCATACTAATGTCTTCTTCTCTTTTAAAGTGCGTGAACATGGAATCGCAAATATTGGCACTGAAAGAATCAGCCGGCACAAACAGACCACATTGCATCATCAATTGCGACAAACCTATGCTCCGCAAAAAAGTGGATTTTCCTCCCTGATTAGCTCCTGTAATTATCACGAGGTTTTTATGATCAGCAGCTACATCGTTACCCACAATTTTTTGTTTCATGGTTAAAGCCAGACAGACATCGTATAAACCCTTAAATGAATGCATACGTTGACCCGAATCCACTGGGCTGGGGAAAGAAGTCGGTTCTTTCAATTGGGCAAGTTGCTGATGTAAATTCAAGCAACCCATATAAAACGCCAGTTCGGTTTGCAGCATATTGAAAAAGCTAAGAATATGGTCAGTGGATTGGGCTAACGCATTGGCAACAAGGTTAATCCCCTCGTCTTTTAATTCCCGCAATGCCTTGGTACCACTTTCATCACGCGAACTAATATAAAAAGTGTAGGCAGACGACTTCTTTACAAAAATCCGCTCCAGCCAACTTCGGTTACTGTCTTGAAATTCAGGAAGTATGTGATCAACAATGAACCGCTTCAGCCAACTCATTTTTTTATCTTGTGATTTACGAAGAATGTAATTGGTGCCTTTGTTGCCTTCACCCAATTCAGCACTGAGTGAAACGCCATGACGAAATTTTAATTCCTTCAGATGATTTTGGACTATGGCGAAATATTTATCATCAAGCTCTTTTTGAAGCATCGCGAACAAGACCGTAAAACCCTCCGAATTAAATTTATCGGCATGTTCATCGGCTATTGCCCTTAGTCTTTTAAGCATGGCCACAAACGCCAGCATCACTTCAGTTGAACCGTAAAGTATTGATGAGGGATAATGTTTGCTGAAAATGCCCCAATAAGATTTTTTCTTGCTTTCAATGGCTTCTGTCGCAATCTTGTAGATATCGCTGACAATGGATGAGTTTTTAAGGCAGTCCCTGAGAATATTTTGGCGATACATAATTGTATCCACATCATTATCTAAACCGGACAAAATGGCTTTCCTTGCCACTTCAAATAAAAATTCGTCACCGGATGCCATGGCCTTACATAGCGTGTTCAATTCCATGTCCTGCGTCATCGTTTGTTCATTCCACGGCAATTTTTGCTGTAGATTGAAATCCTGATTTTTAAACATTAGAAATGCCTTCATGATTTTATGCGCTCCTGTAAATATTCGTATGTAAGTTGATGCTTTTCAGCGATGGAAATTGCGTAAGCCAGCCCATCGGCAGGTTTTCTGACGATTTTAAATGTTCGCAAAGCCGGATTTTCGGGAACAACCGTACTGACCATGCTTACGGTTTTCTCGCTGAACGAAGCCAACTCATCAATAAATGTGACCCAAACACACAGCACATCCAGTTGGATTATTTTTTCCATTAACTTTTTGCTCAAAAAAATGGCGTCTTGTAAGGTTGTGGAGGTGAGGATTTCGTTCATTATGACGATACTGTCCGGCGTAGACCGGCTTAGAATGTTGTGAATTCTGACCAGGTCGTCTTCCAGTTTACTGTGCAGATTTTGGATATTTTCTTGCTTTTCAAAATGCGTGAAGAGCTTGTCAAATAAAAAGAGCTGTGCTTCCCTGCCCGGAACGTGACAACCGATGCTTGCCAAATAATGCAACTGTCCGAAAGTACGGGCAAAGGTTGTTTTGCCGCCTTGATTCGGGCCGGATACTACCAATATGCGCTCCTTTCCATTGAGATAAAAATCATTTACCACAACGGACGAATTGTTTTTTATGAACTTGTGGGCGAGGGCTAAATCAAAGCCTTCATAATCGTAAACTTCCTTACTCGTATTAGAAACATTCGGGTAACAAAATTTCAATCCAGCTTGTTTGAGTGTTGCGACATACCTTAGATAAGCGATGTAAAACTGTATTTCACGGTCAAAAACGGTTATCGTTTCATCCTGAAAATTGTGGTTTTCCACGCAATAAGTGTCAAGATGTAAAAAAACATCGGGAAATAATTGGGCTACACCATCCAGTATTTTTTCTTCCACCTGGTTCATCACCAATGGGTGGGAAAACTTGACCCTGTAATCATTCACTACCCCCTGTTTGAATTTAGCAAATGTTTCCACAACCTCTGCACTGTAATCCGTTTCCGATTTATAGTTATGAACCTGAACGCGGAGATCCTTGAGCTGTACACAATATTTTACCGAGGACAAATCGGCTATAATATTTTTTGTTTCGGCAAGAAGTGAAGTAAAATGGCCGGATTGTATAAAGTTCGTCAAGTATTCCCGGAAAGTCAAAAGTCCCTGCGACTTCAAATTGATGAGGGACAAATCATTAGCCAGATAATTCAGGGCATCGCTATAGGTCTTCACAACATCTAAAAACAAGCTTTCCTTTTGATATTTGCAGGAAAGTTTATCTGCCTGAGCAAGCTGTTTGCGCATGGTACGCATATTTTGCGCAAATGCTTCTACATCCTCAAGCAATGTGTCGTTCTCGAGCTCTTGCATTATTTCTTGACGATACCGGATTTCATCTATGTCGCTCAACGGATTATAAAAAAATGGTTTTAAATTATATTCCTCTTTACCCGAGACGATGGCGTCTATTATCTGGTCAAGATTTAAATTAACAAAAAAGACAGGAGCATCCGGTTCCAGTGCTTCCTTTTTGTTGATGTCTTCTGCTCTTTTAAATAATATACTAAACATAAAGGCAACTCCTATAAATCAGGTTAATAGGAGTCATTAGCATTGTGCGGTTAACGGCGAACTCCATTGCCTTAAGAAGGGTACAAAGGTATCTAATTGTTTTGACAACTATTTTGAAATGAGAAAAAATTATTTACCTGTCAAAACATAATTTTAAAGCTTCCGAATATTTCTCTGCCGGGGCCGGGCTGGTAGGCGTTCCCATCAGGGTCGGGTTCGGTAAAGGCCATATATTCTGTATCAAAAATATTACGGGCATACAAACTACATTCACCCTTTAATCCTTTAATTTTCCACAGATAATAAATACCGGCATGGAATAAAGTAAATCCTTTTTCCCAGTTTTGGTAAATAGCAGGATCTAATTTCCCGGCATAAGCATTGGCATCGGTATAAATGGCCCATTTTGATTGATATTCGCTTGCAAAATTAATTTTCAGGTTTTTATTAATCGAGTAAACCATTTCGGCATACAGTTGATGCTTAGGCGAATTGGGCAGCCACTGACCCGCTGCCGGAGGTGTCGTAAGCACGTAAGCCGTATCGGTATAAACGGGGTCTATGCTGGCTGAGGTGTATTTGAAGTCGGAATAAGTGTAGGCCACTTGCAGCTTCAGGTTTTTAAGAATTTGATACCAGAAATAGCTTTCGATTCCTTTGCGAAGACTGTTGCCTGCATTTCCATAAAATACCTCCTGATTACCCCTGCCGCTCTGTTTGAACCTGAAGAAATCATTGTTGGTGTGCATGATAAAACCCGTAATTTCATAGTAAAATTTATTGCCTGCTAAACCCCTGAATCCCATTTCAATAGCATTGGAAGTGCTGGGTACGAGGTGGGTGTTGAAACCATAATAGGCCAGTGGGTTGCTTGCCAGTTCTTCTGTTGACGGCGGGATGAACCCCTGGCTCCAATCGGCAAAGCCGCTAATGGCACTGTTTAGTTTATAGCTTATGCCCAAACGAGCCGATGTACGCTTAAAATCTTTAGCAGTATTGCCTTTATCGGGAGCCATCAGCTTGTCGGTCAGATGGTTGCTTAATTTATCATAACGGAGACTTCCCGTAAGATTAAACCTGCCCATTTCGAGTTGATAAATGGCATACGCGCCAATGCTATTTTGTGAAATAAGCTGATTGGCCAGCAAGGTATCTGTTTCCAGGTTGGCCTCGCTAAGGCTTTCCACACGCTTGGGGTCGGCGGCGCTTTGAAGTTTATACATCCCGATATTTTGCCATTTGAAATCAGCACCGATACCAATGAAATGTGTTATTTTTTTATTCCCAAAGTGGAAGTTGTATTGCATATTGACTCCCGGAGAGGAATAGTTACGATATTCAGCAGCTACGTTGCTGGTTTCTTTGTATTTCCATGGACGCAGATAGGATGTTAGCCGAAAATCCTGATTTTTGTTTATGGTAAACCTGCCAATCAATCCCAAGGTGGTACGGTTTGTTTTTTGGTATTCGTTGAAGGGGCGCGCGTCAGGATTGGCCTGTTTGGGGTTTTCTTGTAATTGTTGCAGATCCAGGCCTTCCGGATTTTGTTGGAAATAATCTGAATGCGACACAATTTGAGTGATTTTAATTTTTTTTGATGGATAGAAATTTATCTTCTCGTAAAGATTGTTTCCCCAGAATGCCTGATGGTCTCGGCTTCCCATACCGGCGGTGTGTGAAAAACTAATTCGATAATCCATCTTGCTTGTTTTTCCGTTAAGCTGGGCAAGCGTTTTGGTAAACGCGTTAGTACCAACTGTTTGACTTACATAACCGCCAAAAGGCTGTTTCCCGTCGTTTTGTGTTGTCACATATAAAATACCGGCAGCACCACTGCCACCATTCAGGCTTGCAAAAGGGCCACGAAGCACCTCGATGTTTTGAACCGTAGCCCAATCAATACTATATAAGTCAGGAACAAAACCTGAAGGATCATTCAAAGGAATACCATCCACAATGACGCCGATACCGCGAAGTCCACGTTCGGTTAAAATTCCCTGTCCCCGGATGGAAACATGAACGCGTTCTCCGTCGTGTTGGTTGTCAATTCTTATACCCGGAACCAGGCGCAAGGCCTCATTAATGGCTATGCCGCGGGGCATCATGGATAAGGTGGCTTTGTCCACAAGACTCATCGATCCGGGATAATGTTTTAATGAAATAGGTAATTTATTTGCCGAAATAACAACCTCTTTAAGCAGTTTGATAATGGTTGAATCCTTGTTTACTTTTTGTGCGAAAAGAGAAATATTCGCCCACAGGAAAAAGGCGATGAAAATGAATATTTTTTTCATGTGTAATAATCTTTAAAATGAATAACATTAGTGCGTTTGAACATTGTTAAACGCTTCTAATACATTGAAAATAAGAAAATAATGTTGAAGTGGAGAGTCGGATCAGTCCCGTGGAGGCGGGTCTGTTAATTCATTTTCGAATGTATGGACAAGAAAAGTGTAGGGCTTGGTAGCCAAGAATGAGAAATTATTTAAACCGGAAAGGGAGAAGACAGGGCTGACAAAATATTTCTGCGAAAGTACTTTAACCAATCCTTGTGGCGGAAGGTTTTTATCCGGAGCATTTGAGAAAAAGTTCCCCAGTGTTCCGCGTAAGCCGGTCTCTTTTTTGTCGAAAACACAGAAAACCTTAACGATATCACTTTCAATTTTCACAGATGAGACATCGTACATTCTTCCCTGAAAACGGAACTCTTTGTCTTTTTCGTCCCATTTTAAACTTGCGTAAGCTTCTTTAGTAAAGTTTAAACAGACGGCCTTTTCATCCTTTTTCTGCAATAATTCTGTCATGCTTGTTCTGATATGCCCCAATTCAAGAAAGAAAAACACAGAAGTTCCGATGGAAATAAAGAAGAAGGCAAAAATTAATATGTAAGCCATGAATTTCACTCAACAAAGCTAATGTTTTATCTGAGAAATAACAGAGAGAATAGCTGGTTTTCTTTAGGCTGACTTTCCTCAACAATAATACGCTTCGTCTGGCGCATGTCTATGCATGCCATCGTGGAGCTACATTATTTGTACCAAAGGAACAGAGTCCAAGAAGTGTTGTTTGTCGATGGCTCAGACAAATGAACTATCCCGCCGCAAACGGACGGAGTATTAAACTCATTCATCCCGATACGCTGCGCTATCGGGATTCGTTCAACTTACAAAGTTCAATTCGCTTCGCTTTTGAACTTTGAGTTTCACGAATAAATTATTGATAATGAACCCTAACCAAAAATATTTTTCTATATTTACCGTCCAACGATGACCTAAAAACACATTATGCCTTTATCTATTCTTGTATTCTGAAATTTTTAGGGATAAATTGTAAGTTTGTTACAGATATAACGAGTTGGCAGTAATAATTAAAAACTAAACATGGGATAGGTTTAGCAACAGTTAAAACTTTGATAGAGGGCCTTGGAGGTAAAATAAGGGTGCTTTCTGAAATTGGGAAGGGTTCTAATTTTGAATTTACCATTAAAAAAACATAACTAATTACTACTGCCAATTTATCAAACAGCATACCGTTGTTCGGTGGCGATTTGACAATCAAACAATTATATTTAACTTAGCAACAATTTAATAAGAAAACTTCGGAAAACTACGGCACAGCGCCATATGATAGACCGTCAGACAAAATTAAATTACCGAGGTATTCAGAATTTTATTAACTTGAAGAAAATGAAAAATAAAAATGATTTCAGCAAAGAATTAGAGACTCAAAAAAAAATTGCTTACACAGCAGGATTATTGCAAGGTGATGTCACTATTAAAACATTGCTTGAATCGTTAGCTGAAGGGGTGGTTTTTATAAATGAAGCGGGCAGAATAATTCTTATAAATACTAGATTATCTGAACTTACTGGCTATGAAAAACATGAAGTAATGGGACAAGATTTGAATATTTTTATTCCTCAAGAACTACATAAGAAACATAATCTGCATATTGAAGAATTTTTTGCTGCACCCCGGATTCGATCTATGGGAATTGGTTTGGAACTTATCGCTAAGAAGAAGGATAATTCGACTTTTCCAGTTGAAATTAGTATAAGTTATTTAGATACTGAATCAGGGAGACTGGGGATTGGCTTTTTGACGGATATAACTTACAGAAAAAAGGTTGAATATGAGCTAAAAACAAGAAATGTTGAATTAGATGCATATGCCCATACAGTAGCACATGATTTAAATTCCTCTTTAATAGGAATTGTTAGTTATAGTGAATTACTTACTGATCCAATAGAGAAATTGTCGAAAGAAGAGCATGATTCATATTTAAATGAAATCGCTCAAAGTGGCAGAAAAATGACCAGCATTATTAGGGAGCTTTTAATTTTTGCGAGTATGAAGAAAGAAGATCTGGATATTGGAGAAGTTAACATGAAAGAAATAATAAAATCTGCTTGTCAGCGATTAAAATATCAAATTGAGGAAAAATCTGTACAACTAGAAATTAGCGAACATATATTGAATTGTAAAGGTTATCCACTCTGGATTGAAGAAGTTTGGCTTAATTTTATAAGTAATGCCATAAAATATGGCGGTACTCTTCCAAAAATTGAGATATACTGTTCAAAAACAGAAAATGGATTTATTAAGTACAGTGTAAAGGATAATGGAGAAGGAATCACAGATGAGATGAAAGCAATAATTTTTGATGATGCGGGTAAAAGAAAGGATAATCTAACAAAAGGTTTTGGACTTGGTTTGTCTATCGTGAAAAGAATAGTAGAAAAGCTTGATGGCTACATCTCTGTTGAGTCAGAAGTAGGAAAAGGAAGTGTATTTAGTTTCTATTTAAAAGAATAATCAACTTTACCTAGCAGCGATGATGAAGTAGATTTATATTTTACCACCAAAGGCAAGCTTGTTGCCCGCATCAAAGTCAGCACATCTTGGAAGGAAATTCATATTTGGAAACTATTCATGGCACAACCGTCCCACCATACTTAACCAAAAATTAACTTTTAGTTAGCATTTAATCATCCACTGGTGCATATCTTGCGCCCATCAATACGATAGACAAACACCATTGTATTAACACTAATGAATCGAATCATCCGTTTAGCGGAATTGTCGTGCATTTTTTTTCACTCATGCCTAACCTTAATTTTATTCCATGGAAAACTTGCAAAGGGGTTTATTCCACAAAAACCTGATTGAAGAACTAACTTCTTTTTTTGATGCCCAAAAGCTTCGATTTCCAAGCATATACGAAAGAGCATGCCCTGCCAACCATCTGGGCACATCCGCTATACCACTATTCCGTGAAAGGAAATCCCCAAATAGAATCTTTCGAAAAAATGGCCTTGGTTTTTGAGCGTTTTGAAGTATTCCGTTAAAGGATATGAAAAAAGAGGGCTACGGCGAGTATTTGTATTTGTTTTAGGCGAATTCGACTAAGAAATAATAGTACACTGATTTCTTATAATTGTAATGCTGTGCTATGATCTTCTATGTTGTTCGACGTTTTTTCTGCGTTTAAGAGTGTTCAATGCCGTTCAAAGTTTTTACCTGGTTCAAGTCTTTACGAAAGTGGCGGACAGCAGACCTGCCTTCCGCCGCAGGCCTTCCTAAAGACTTGCACCAGGAATTTGTAAGAGAAATCATACATAAAATTATTCAGCTTGTATCTGCCCATTTTTATTAACTATTAATGTAATATTGGTTGAACTACCTGCTATTGTAACTTTTGACGAAAGTACAAGCCCTGATAAAGTACGTGTGGAAAATGTATAACTCCCCCGGTTAATAGGCATAAAATTAGTTGTAGAATCTATCGATAGAGTATCTACATAAATCGACCCTATCTCGCAATGAATCAATGGTTCAAAATATTGATTACTTACA
>Ga0316204_10000890_pt1 | contig 93977 bp, 90 predicted proteins | sample 6monrhotite_MG_2_FD_205661 | JGI IMG/M metagenome (GOLD analysis project Ga0316204, IMG submission 205661) | Microbial mat bacterial communities from mineral coupon in-situ incubated in ocean water Damariscotta River, Maine, United States -... | ecosystem: Environmental > Aquatic > Marine >... | reverse complement strand
TGGTGCGCGTCTGTGCAACCTGACCCAATGGCGTCGAGGTCGCCTGTGCCTGTGTCAATCTGCCCAGAAGCCAGTTGGCGGTGTCGTTGGTGTAGGTGCTGGTTACGGTTTTGACAAAGCTGCCATTATCAACATTTTCAGTGACAATCAGCGCATTACCGAAGCTGTCGTAAGTCGAGGTATTGGTCACCGTGGTGACCGGATTGCTGGTGCCATCACTAACTTCATATTTATTTAAACTGCTGCTGGCGATATAAGGGAAAATCGTTTTTCCCGCATTCAACGATAGCTGAGCCGGTGTGTTGGTGATTTGCGAGATCAGCGTGCCATCAGCAAGCCGCTGCTCTGTCGTCGTCACCTGACCGATATAAGGATACGTCTGGTTGAACCAGCTCTCAGTCACAATCCCTGCACCTGTATCGGTGGACTTCATCGAAGCAAAACCAAGATTACCACGACCATTCACATCAATCTTCATGCCCGCATAGTTGTAATCAGTCACCCGCTGACCACCCACACCATTATCAGTGCTCGCAGAAGAGACCACATACATCGGCCCTTGATAATCACGAACCGGTGAAACCGCACCTGTGCCTTTGGTGTAAACTGTATTATCTGTGAGAGTCTTGTACGTAAGGGTTGTGGTGGAACCTAAAGTATTGGTGATACTGGTAAGTAAATCTGGGTAAACACCACTACTCATGAACGTATGTAAATCTAATCCTGAAACACCTGCATACACCATGCTAATATCAGTGACACCATTGCCATTAAAATCACTCTGAACAGATTGATGACCCGACCATATTCCCGGAGTCGTTTTATAGGTAGGATTCCTAAATGTGCCATCTCCATTATTTAAATATGTATACAAATCCAGTCTTGAAGATCCTTTGTATATCATAATAATATCAGTAACAGCATCACCATTAAAATCACCCTGAACAGGCTGATGACCCGACCACGCTCCCGGAGTATATTTATACGTCGGGCTACCAAATGTACCATCGCCATTACTCAGAAAAACATAAAGACCCAGCCCTGAAGAGCCCGCATACACCATAGAAATGTCGGTGATACCATTACCATTAAAATCACCCTGAACAGGCTGATGACCTGGCCATGCTCCCGGAGTATGTTTATACGTCGGGCTACCAAATGTACCATCGCCATTACTCAGAAAAACATAAAGACCCAGCCCTGAAGAGCCCGCATACACCATAGAAATGTCGGTGATACCATTACCATTAAAATCACCCTGAACAGGCTGATGACCTGGCCATGCTCCCGGAGTATGTTTATACGTCGGGCTACCAAATGTACCATCGCCATTACTCAGAAAAACATAAAGACCCAGCCCTGAAGAGCCCGCATACACTATAGAAATGTCGGTGATACCATCACCATTAAAATCACCCTGAACAGGCTGATGACCCGACCATGCTCCCGGAGTATGCTTTGAAATCGCTGCACTAAATGTGCCATCACCATTGCTCAAGCGTGTCGAAAAATTCAACCCCAGGGTGCCAGCGTACACCATAACAACATCTGTAATACCATCGCCGTTAAAATCGCCCTGAACAGGCTGATAACCAGTCCAGTTACTCGAACCGCCACTCTGATAAACAACCTCATCAAATATGCCTCCGCCCCCTTCCTGCCACGCAAACGTAACAGCAGGTTTGGCGGTTCCACCCACATCATACTCTGTCGAACTCAGCAATCGGGAACGCCCTGTTGCTGTGCCATACTCATACGCCAACCGATAATCACGCACCAATACATCTGTAGCTGCACTGGTGATATAGGTCTGAACATTCGTCATCCGCACTGGCGTACTGTATTTCGAACCTGCGATGTAACCTGTTTTATTATCTGTACGTGTTGCATAAACAAAACGAACCGATGCTTTCGGAGTGGTGAGCATCGTGCTGTTGCCTGCATAGTCGATGCGGTTGATGCGATAATGCCCTGCGGCATTATCTTCGGTGTAGCTGAAAGTGACATCATTACCAAAACGGTCACTGATCTTGTTCAGTGCCCAATTTAAAGCTGTTGTTTTGCCCTGTGCTTCAATGCGAGAGTCTGCTGTAACGCCAAACTCCATGGTTTTACCACCTTTGGTTTCTACCGTGAAACTGGCTGGGCCTGTGCCTGCAACACCATTCGAAATAATGCGTGCAAACGAATCAATCTCTGTACGGTATTCAGTCCCATTTGCGCCATAAACACCTGCAATAGCAACAAGCCGTTGCCCATCAAGACAAAACCGATCATTGGCATCAAAGTTTACAGAACCCTTCACACCATCCTGTGCCACAGTCTTAGCACAGCGGGTGACCCCGGAGAGTCCCGACAAGCCCCAGCCCATACCAAGAAGACCATTACCACCCTGACTGTTGTAATTAAGTGAGAGTTTTGGCTGCATGCCATTCACACCCGGTGAGACTTCAATCGGAATGCTGTAGTTCGCGGCCCCTGAAGGACCCACCGAAACCGCTGCACTGGCAGACAACGCCAAACCCAGCAAACATACCAACAGACCTGACAGAACACGGATACCAAAACGATACATAACCCCTCCTCAAGAGCGCATAAATTAGGGCGGCATAAAAACACATCTGGATTCGTTCCGCCATCCCGCAAAAAGGGTATGTCATGACTTTGACGATCTTTCTTTTCTGCCTCTCATTTCCACCAAAGAAAAAGGCGACACGTGGAAACGCACTGCCTTTTCATCATCCCCTTTTCTTATAACCAATAACACATGGATCAACATCATTACAAACACAGCCAAGAAAAGCGTTTGACATAAACCCTCTCCGTTTTATACTGCGCCGCCCACCGATTGGGGCTTTTTTATATTTGAGATTTGGAGTTTAACCATGCGCACCTGGACTGTCCGCCCTGGAGACGTTGAACGTAAATGGTATATCGTTGATGCTGAGGATCTGATCCTTGGTCGTTTATCAACTGAGATAGCCAAGGTTCTGCGCGGTAAACACCGCCCGCAGTACACCCCGCATGCTGATTGTGGCGATCATGTGATTGTCATCAACGCTGAAAAGATTAAAGTGACTGGCCGTAAAGAAGCACAGAAGACTTATTACCGTCATTCGCAATACCCAGGTGGTTTGAAAAGCATTACGCTTGAGAAGCAGCGTGAGCGCTTCCCAGAACGTATTATTGAGCTGGCAGTGAAAGGTATGATACCGAAGACCCCATTGGGTCGCTCCATGTTGAAAAAACTGAAGGTTTACGCTGGTAGCGATCATCCGCACACAGCACAGCAGCCTGAAGCATTAAAGCTTAACTAAGTTAGTTACGAGGAATTTAGAAAATGGCAGAAACAGTTTACCGTGGCACAGGCCGCCGAAAAAGAAGCATTGCACGTGTCCTGATCCAACCTGGAAAAGGTGAAATCAACATCAATGGCCGTACCATTGAAGATTTCTTCCCGATTGAAATCATCCGTCAGGAAGCACTTCGTCCTCTCGCAGAAACTGAACTTTCCGGCCGCATTGACCTCCGTGTCAATGTAAATGGTGGTGGTGTTTCCGGTCAGGCTGGCGCGATTCGCCACGGCATTGCCCGCGCATTGCTGGAATATGATTCAGGCCTGCGTGCACAGTTGAAAGCTGCTGGCTTCCTGACCCGTGATGCCCGTGTTGTTGAACGTAAAAAGGCTGGCCTGAAAAAAGCCCGTCGCGCGCCTCAATTCTCGAAGCGTTAAACCAACACTTCACGACTTCGCTTTATCATAAAGGGAAGGTTCCTCTTACAGGACCTTCCCTTTTTTTATTGCCTGGGCACCGAAGCTGAACATGTTTTGCTTACCCATACACAGACCCTCCTTCCCCATCTACAATGAACAACGATAGCGCGAACTATCGATTGAGGGTGGCAATGAACATGGCATTTAAGCTAGCTTTGGCACAGAGAGCATACTCTGATTTTTTTTAATGACCGAGGTTCATCATGATTGATAAAGCACTGCTGGATATTCTTGCATGCCCGAAATGCAAAGGTGATGTTCATTATAACAATGACAAAAACGGCCTGGTGTGTGATGCGTGCCAACTGGAATACCCTATTCGTGATGATATTCCTGTCATGTTGGTGGATGAGGCCAAGTCTCTGGACAACTAAATATCGTTTCGACTATTAATTTCAATGGATAGAATTTTAACTCTCGCGATTCGTTTGCTTTTCTGGTGCATGCGGATGCTGCCCGTCCGACTCGCTGGGGCCATGGGCGCAGGATTAGGTCGAGTCGGTTATTTTATCGACAAACGTCATCGCAATATAGCTCAAAACAATCTTGCCCGGGTTTATCCAGAGGAATCTCCTGCATGGCGCTCCCGGATTGCTCGGGAATCATTTGCAGAACTCGGGCGTACACTCCTTGAGTTGCCCCATGTATATTTGCGTTCAAAGGAATTTTTACTTTCTCGTATTACAGTTGAAGGAGAAAATGTATTACGTGAATCACTGGCTCAGAACAAAGGTGCGTTCCTTACGGCTTGCCACCACAGCAACTGGGAGCTTGGCGCATTAACGTTCTCCATGCTGGGCTATCCGACATCCATCATTTACCGCCCCATGAATCAGGAACCCGTTGAAAATTATTTCAAAACACTGCGTGAACGGTTCGGAGCCACTTTCCAATCCCGGCTTAGTAGAAATATCCGTTGGATCCCACAGACATTAAAAGCTCATGGCAGTATTGCTGTCATGATTGACCAGAACATCAACACGGGCATACCCATCCCTTTTCTTGGGCATTTAGCCAATACGACTACCGTTCCGGCAATCTTTGCACTTAAACAGAACACACCTGTCGTGGGTGTTGCCCTGATCCGCCATGAAAGAAGCTTTCGTTTCACACTACACATTTGGCCCATCGTCCCGCCTGAACCATCTGGCGACAAAGAAAAAGATACCTATGAGTTCATGCATGCAGTGAGTAAAAGCTTCGATGATATCATCCATCAACGTCCGGAATTATGGTTGTGGTCGCACCGCCGATGGCGGACGCTCGATGAAAACACGGAGGTTGATCATGGCGCATCATAAGCCTCTGGAAAGACCGCGATGGAGCGCTTCTCAAAAAGCTGAGATCATGAAGTTGCAAAGCCATGGCATGGATGAGTTACATGCCAGAGCAGGGAAACGTTATGACGCCATTATTCATGCTTTGCCTAAACCTCTCCCCATTGACACTTCGATCCTCGATATAGGCTGTGGTGCTGTCTGCACAGGTAAACTATTCAACTCTTCGAACACCACCTATCTCGACCCTCTGCTTGATAATTTCAAACGCAGCTTTCCCGGTGAGCTGCCAAATGGAGAGTTTATTGCTGGAATCGCTGAAGATATAGCCAAGCCAGACAACAGTTACGATTTTATTCTCTGTCTGAATACCTTAAGTTTTGTGCTTAACCCCGAGCTGGTTTTACATGAAATCAAACGCCTGCTGAAAACAGATGGCACATTTGTTATTAGCATCATGACATGGCCTGAGCTGTTTGCCCGTTTCCACTACCTGAAAACAAGAATATTTTCTTTGGGTGAACTTCAAAGCAGGCTTTATTGCTATACATACAGAGGCATAAAAAACACGCTTCAACGGCACTTTGAAATCATCGATGAAATCCAACTTCATGCGGAAACAGTTCCACTGGCGCAGGAGTGGATGTTTATTTGCCAGCATAAAGAACCTTCACGTAACAATGAATCATAAAAAGCTGCTTATCATGCCGCCCAACTGGTTGGGTGATGTGGTGATGGCTCAACCCGCCATGTCTGCATTTGCAAAACATTATATAAACCAGCATGACTACAATCAGCTTATTATATATGGCCGCCCATGGCTTGCTGATCTATTACCTTTTCTCGGCCTTGATTCAGCTATCTATCAGGCATCAATTCCTAGTGGTATCGATACGACTGTGCTGTTCCCCAACAGCTTTCGCTCAGCCTGGAAGGCATTTCGCAGCGGTGCATCGCAACGTATCGGCTTTTGTGGGCAATGGCGCGGCATTCTACTGAATCAGGGGTTTAATCCTCAATTAAACATGATGCATGAACACCACCGGGACTATTTTCTTAATCTGGCCGAGCAAGCCGATATCCCCATTCATGAGAGAGAAGTTAAACTCCACGTATCAACCACTGACATTGAGACAGGCCAAAAACTGATGCAGGACAATGGACTTGATCCTGAAAAAACCATATGCGTAGCACCCGGTGCCCAGTTTGGAGGGGCAAAACGTTACCCTTCAGAAGCCTACCGCTACGTCCTGAAATGGCTCGCTGAAGCGGGTTGGCATATTCTCATTTTGGGTACAACGGCTGAGCAGAAAATTGGTGATCAATGCCTTGATCAGGTGCAAACACCCAAATGGAACAGCAGTGGACAAACTTCACTCAAAGAGGCACTTCAGATTCTCACGGCCTCTCGGCTTCTACTTTGTAATGATTCAGGCCTGATGCATGTTGCCGCAGGCATGGGAAAACCTGTTGTTGGTATTTTTGGGGCAACTGATCCTGAAAGAACCCAACCTTCCGGCCCCCATGTTCAATTATTATACAAACCTGCTGTATGCAGTCCATGTCTTCAGCGCGAATGCTCCGTCCCCGGTCATCCCTGCATGGGCAATATCCTTCCTGAGACCGTTCGCGATGTATGTTTAGAGATGCTTGATTCATGAAAATACTCATCGTAAAACTTTCGGCATTTGGCGATATCATCCACACATTGCCTGCACTGGATGATCTGATGCAACGACCGGAAGTGGATGAAATCCATTGGCTGGTGGATAGCCGATATGCTTTTGTGACTGAAATATTTCCGCAACAAGTTCATGTCACATCCGTTTCATTAAAGGGCAAGCAGCCTTTGAAATCAGCTTTCAGAGCCATTCAGAAACTCAGAAGAGAAAAATTCGATCTTATGATTGATTTACAAGGACTTATAAAGTCAGGTGTCATAGCACGCGCCATCGGTTCACCGGTCTTTGGCTTTGACCGCAAACACTTACCCGAACATCCGAACGGGCTATTCACAAAGCCTGTTACATTCCATAAAAAAGAAACACATGTCGTCCAATGGTATCGCCGCATCGCAGCCGGAGCCTTTCTTGAATATCCCGACCATGTTCCAAACAAGCCTCTTGATTATCAGACGCCACATCTTGAGTTACCAGAAACAATACATTCACATACGACATCTCTACTGACGAAACTAGCGCTGGAACCGGATCGATATATTGTTCTAAATATGGGCGGTGGTTATCCCACCAAACGTCTTCCGGATGCAACATGGCTAGAAACGGCAAATCAAATTCTGGGCATGGGCTTAAGCCCAGTCCTTATCTGGGGAAATGAAGCAGAACAAACCCGAGCAACTCAGATTGCCAAGCATAACAGCGCCATTAAAGTATTACCGGAGCGACTTGAAACCCTGCCTTTGTGTGCTTTTTTAAAGACCTCCCGTGCACTTATCAGTGCCGATACGGGCCTGCTGCATTTAGCCGCCGCGCTTAACGTGCCAACCGTTAGCTTCTGGGGGCCTACCCAACCTGATACGCTTGGCCCACTTGGAAAACATGATCTGCATATCATTGCACCTGTCACCTGCATTGGCTGCCGCAAACGTACGTGTAATGATTTCATCTGCATGCCAAAAATTACGCCTGAAATGCTATTGACCCAAATTAAAAACACGCCAGATTGAACTCATGAATATTTATCTACGCCTACTTATCATCACCGCACTATTTTTAACGCCAGCGTTGGCATACAGTGAAGAATCAAAACCCTCCAACTGCTTCCCTTTTCATGGTGAAACCATGAGATTTGCAGTCGGTTGGGAGTTTGTCACCGCTGGCAGCGCCACCATGCATTTCAACAACAAAGGGGAAAGTGGTTACCGCATCGATACCGAGGCCCACACCAATAAATTTTTCGACATGTTTAAAAAAGTACGCGATACCATCGTATCCGAAGGCGTATGTATCAATGATCAACCACAAAGCACGCTGTTTGACCTTGTACAGAATGAACGAAAATATCATGCAAAAAAGAGAACCGATTATCTATGGAAAGAAAACAAAGTTAACTACACTCACAATGAAAAAATGGATAGTTATGACGTTCCTGCCGGACACCTCAATGTATTGGATGCGTTTTTTCTAACTCGCACCTTGCCAGTCAAAAAAAATGAAGTGCTTAAGATCCCTGTATTCGATTCTCGAAAACGTTATGAAATTGAAGTTCGTCTTCTTAAAAAAGAGACTATCAAAGCCCCATGGGGCAAACGGGTCGAATGTCTGGTGATTGAACCTAAACTTAAAACAGCAGGTATTTTCTCCAGCGCCGGCACCATGAAGGTATGGCTAACCAACGATGCCAGACGCATCCCGCTAAAAATGACTGCAAAAATAAAAATTGGACGTATCATTGCACGGCTGACCGATTATCAAGCGCCCGGCGCATAACAAGGACATCTGGAAAACATGATTATTCTCGGCATCAATGATGTCGCTCATCACAATACCTCCGCAGCTTTAATCATGGATGGCCATGTCATTTCTGCCATTGAAGAGGAACGCATATCACGTGTGAAATTGGATAATCACTATCCTTTTCAATCCATTCAGGCCGTTCTTGAGCAGTCAAATATTGCGCTGGAAGACATTGATATTATTGCCTTAGCAGGCCTTGATCGTAAACAACAGCGCCCGGCAACCAACCGCTTATTCAAACAAATTCGCCGTGCAGCTAAAACAGACCAAAAAATCAGAATCTTTTACCTGAAAAAACAGTTTGATCGTTATGCTAGACTGTTTCGATCCCGACCTTCTGTTCCAGGTTTTTTAAGCAATAAAAAAATCATCACCATCGAACATCACCATGCACATGCTGCATCGGCTTATTACACATCGCCTTTTTCTAAAAATGAACGTATTGGTGTTATGACACTGGATGGTTCCGGTGATGCTGTCTCAGCCTCTGTCTGGCTGGCCGAACATGGACGGCTGAAACACATTTGTTCTCTGCCCACCACTTCCAGCCTTGGGCATATCTATTCTGCTTTTACAGTGCACCTTGGTTTCAAACACACACGGCATGAAGGTAAAGTGCTGGGTCTTGCTGCTTTTGGTAACCCTGAGCCCATGCTATCCCGCCTCTTGGCACTAACTGAAATTGGCAATTGGGATCAATTGCTTCAGCCTGAGTTAATGCGTCTAACCCTGCGTTTCGCTTCTGGCATGGGTGTAGAAACCGCCGCAGCGCTGGCCAAAGGTCTCTCACACGAAGATATTGCAGCGGGATTACAGGCTTTCACCGAAACTGTCGCATTAGCATTTATTCAGGAACAAATACGTAAATTACAGGTCAACAAGCTTGCACTGGCCGGTGGTGTGTTTGCCAACGTGAAATTAAATCAGCGTATCCTGGGCCTTGAAGAAGTGGAAAGCATTTACATCCACCCCAACATGGGAGATGGAGGACTTGCCGCAGGTGCTGCGCTTGAAGCACACGCAACCTTAGCCGATTCCCCTGAACCCTGTTTTATGCAAACTGCCTATCAAGGTCACAACATTGATGAAGCCGATGCCCGACAAGCTTTAACACAGGCGAAGCTGATCTTTACCCAACCCGATAATTTAGCAGAAGAAGTCGCCACATTGCTTGCCGATGGCAAGGTTGTCGCACGCGCATCCGGACGCATGGAATACGGCCCAAGAGCATTAGGCAACCGCACCGTCATGGCGATATGCACTGACCCGGACATCAACAAATGGCTGAACGATAAGTTCCAACGCACAGAATTCATGCCGTTTGCACCTGTAGTACTTGAAAAGCATGCGGCTGAATATTTTCCAGACTGGAAGCCAGAGCATATTGCTGCCCGATTTATGACATTAACTTACGATGTCTCTGAAAAAGGCCAAAAAGAGATTCCCGCAGCAGTACATGTCGATAATACAGCACGCCCTCAGGTGATTCGCAAAGAAGATAACCCAGACTATTATGATATTCTTGCTGCCTACCATCAAAAAACTGATATTGCAGGGTTAATTAATACCAGCTTTAACATGCATGAAGAGCCCATTGTATGTGATGAACATGATGCCATTCGTGCTTGGCAACAGGCGGGACTGGATGCTCTAATTTTAGGCCCCTTTCTGATTTTGCAAACAGACAATATGAACATACAGAAAGGTACGGAGTCAGACATATGAGCCACAAAATCATCTCTGAACAGGATTTTGATCAACTATGGGAACAGATATCTAAAACGTTACAGACCATGGCTGGACACCTAACGGATACAGAGGCTCGTTTTTTGACCATGGCAGCAGCTATTCCTGCCAGTCGTGGTGTCATTCTGGAAATCGGCTCTTTCAAAGGACGTTCAACCATAGCCTTGGCCAAAGCCGCTGAAAAAGCGGGCAGTGCACACACAGGCCTATGGGCGGTCGATCCGTTCACATCACCCACTGAAACATGCCCGGATCTTGAAGTGCCATCTTCATACCCTGAGTTTTGTGATAACTTAAAACGAGCAGGTGTCGCCGATCAAGTTGAAGTGTTCCAGGGCTTTTCATACGATCTTGCTCCCACATGGAAAGAGAAAATTCGTTTTTTATGGATTGATGGCGATCACACTTACAAAGGTGCAAAAACAGATTTCGATCTCTTCTCTCCCTTCCTTGAAGACGGGGCAATCATTGCCTTTCATGACACCTTGCATAGCCATGATGGCCCATGTCGCGTCTTTGCCAACGACATCCTGCTCTCACCCAACTTTGGCGAGTGTGGCTTTAGCGGCTCCATTGCATGGGCGCGTTACCATAAACAGCCTGTCACCGATGAAACCTTGATTGCAAAGAAACGCTGCCTCTACAAAAAGCTCTGCAAACTGGTCGCCATTACCTGTTTAGGTCAGGAAATCAGCGGTTTACCAAAACTACAATACCGTGTTCTCCGCCTTCTCATCCCTCACGGAAACATCAAACATCAGGATTGGATCAAGGCAGTAGCCTGATATTATAAACTCGGAGTAACCATGAATTTCAAAACCAGTCTCACAGTGAATGGCCGCTATTGGGTCAACAGACTCAATTACACTATCGCCAAAATAACGCGGCGTTTTATCTATAAGGTTGTACATATTGTGCTTACCAATCTTGATTTGCCTGCTGCGATTGCCTCAGTCAAAAGCTCAGCAGAATTTGAAAAGAAAAATTTGCTGGATGTTCCTTACTTCAAAACGCGTGAAAAGCTCTATGCCTTCTGTCTGGAACAAGCCTCAGATGATGGCCTCCATCTTGAATTTGGCACTTACAAAGGTGATTCCATCAACATCATGGCCAACCTCCAGCCACACACCCACTTTACCGGTTTCGACTCTTTTACCGGCCTGCCTGAACGTTGGACTGTCGGAGCCAAAAAAGGTGCTTTTGATATCGGTGGTGTGCTGCCGAACGTGCGTGACAATGTGACGCTGGTGAAAGGCTTCTTTGAAGATTCGCTGCCCGGTTATTGTGAAGAAAATGCAACTAAAAAAGTTGCCTTTATTCATGATGATTGCGATCTCTATTCCGGCACTATCACCATTTTCGAAAATCTTCGACCGATGATGCAACATGGCACGATTATCGTATTTGATGAATATTACAATTACACTGACTGGCTGGATGGCGAATACAAGGCCTTCGCTGAATTTACCAAAAAGTATAAGGTAAAGTTTGAATACATCGGCTATATTCGGGAAAATGGACAAGTTGCTGTGCGCATTACGGACATTCCGGAAAGCAAACAACAGCCACACACCGTTAAACACCCGTAAGTTCAGGAGTCTCTTTTGCACCCAGCATTAGGTTTTATTTACCACCACCGTCCACGCTTAACCATTCTTTTGGCACTGGCAGTGATCGGCTTTGCCCATCCCACGATTGAATCCCTGATCTGGGGCAGTATTGTACTTATCATCGGTGAAATCGGTCGCGTATGGGCCTCCGGTTACATCGAAAAGAATGCCGAGCTGGCCACATCCGGTCCTTACCGTTTTTCGCGTAATCCACTCTACGTTGCCAACTTCATCATGTTTATCGGCTGCTGCATCATGAGTGCCAACTACTGGGTCAGTACAGCAGTACTGCTCGGTTATCTGGTCATCTACATCCCAATCATGAAACATGAATCCGATCACATGATTAACCTGTTCGGAGACCAGTACCATGCGTGGGCTGCCAAAGTGCCGATGTTTTTCCCCTGGCCAAGTGGCTGGGTTGCCCCAAACCCTAAAAAGTATTCCTGGAAACTGATGCGTGAACACAAAGAACTTTTTAATATGCTGGGCATCCCTGCCGGTGTTGCCGTGTTTATTGCCATCTATTGGTTCCAAAACAGTTAATTCAATTTATAAAAGATAAGGAGACCATATGGACTCGCAAAAATGGTGGAAAAAAATTATACCTCTGATGAAAAAAGAGGGCATCGCCAAACTCAACATGGGTTGTGGCACCAAAGTTATTCCGGGATGCACCACTATAGATTTCAATGCTGCCTACAAACCGGATTTTGTGCATGACCTGAATCAGTATCCTTACCCTTTTGAAGATAACAGCTTTGACTTCGTTTTTTGCAGTCAGGTCATTGAACATCTGAATGACACGGTTAAAACGCTCGAAGAAATCGCTCGCATCACCAAACATGATGGCATGGTCTATATCGGTGTTCCACACTACTCATCACGCATTGCTTTTGCAGACCCCACGCATGTGCGCCACTTTGCAGCAACCACCTTCTCTCATTACTTGCCGGAAGGCTGCTACATGAGTCTTGAAAACCTGCAAATGGAAGTTGTGGATATGCGTATGACCTTCAGCAAGCTCTATTGGCTGTTTCTTATCCCGTTGTTTGCCAATGCGATGCCACGTTTTTACGAGGATCATTTGGCAGGTATCTTTCCTGCTAAATTCATCGACGTGCTGCTACGGGTAAAGAAGAAGTAAACACAAGCTTCGCATGAACACAACCGCGCACACGCCAGTCAGCGTTGTTATTATTACCAAAAATGAAGAAGATAACATCCGCGAGTGTCTGAAAAGTGTGACGTGGGCCGATGAGGTTGTAATTGTTGATTCCGGCAGTACGGATGCAACGTGCAGCATCGCCAAAGACCTTGGTGCTAAAGTCATTCACAATGATTGGCCCGGCTACGGGCCGCAAAAACTATTTGCAACCAAACAGGCACGCCACGACTGGATTCTAAGCCTTGATGCTGATGAACGAATTAGTCAAACACTTGCCAATAACATCACAAAAGAACTCATGGCACCCAAACTTCAGGCCTATGCACTAAAACGACTGCACTACCTGTTAGGCAAACCTGTTCGCTATGGCGACTGTATGAATGACTGGGTGCTGCGTCTGTTTAACAAGCAGAAAGCAGCCTTCAATGAAGTGATGGTCCACGAGGCAGTGGGAACCCAAGGAGAGGTTGGGCGAATCAATGGCCACATTCATCACTACACAGCTCCATCGCTTGGTATTTTTATCGAAAAATTGAATCACTACACCGATCTCCAGGCTGCCAATTTGATAAGTAAGGACGCCTACATCGGCTGGGTGCATGTGACATTCGTACCTTTTTGGCGTTTCTTTCGCTCCTTTGTACTAAAATGTGGATTTCTTGATGGTATTCCGGGGCTGGTTTACGCCTGTACGGCGGCACTTACCAGCTTCCTGAAACATGCCAAAACCATGGACCAGACACGTCCTGACAAGGCATCGAAATAATCATGCTAAACCCCTGGAAAGTTAAAATCCAACAATCAACGAAAATTCTATTATGCCTCGCAGCACTTTTTTTTCCTTTCTCAGTAGCTGCTGCAAACACAGCGTTGGCTTTGGCACTGATAAGCGGTTTGTTCTCTTCCCTATTATGGCATGGAGTCATAAAACTGTGGCAAGCGTATCGCCCTCTAACATTCGCCATTATTGGCTACCTCATACTTGTACTTCTGGGTGTAAGCTGGAGTCTCGATAAACATTACGGGTTGGAGGTTGCAGGTCACTTATGGCTCTGGTTGCTTCTGCCATTAATCCTGATGGCTCTACAAGAAAAGCAATGGCGCTCAAGATTTCTCATATCGCTTTCAATCGGCCTGTCACTGCATTTACTGGCATGCGTTTTTCAAAAGCTTGGCCTGGTAAATATTATTGCAGGTGGCTCAAGTACAGCGGATGCGACCGGCTACATTGGCCATATCAGTTTCGGTATTGTCTACAGTGTCTGGGCAGGATGGCTTCTGCACTACGGCTGGTTTAAACATGGCTGGAAACGGGTAATCGTATGGCTCCTGTCACTATGGTCCTTTGCCATGATTTTTTCAGCTCAAGGGCGTAGTGGGTACATGGCTGCTACCGCTGTTCTCATTCTTGTGTTCTGGAAACACCTGATCAGCGGGCACGACTGGAAACGAATGCTTTTTACGCTATCTGCTGGTGCCTTGCTTGCCATCATCGTGATATTAGGGCCCGGTAAAGAACGAATTGCGCAGACCATCGACGGCATTCAGGCCGCAGGACAGGGAGACTTAAGACACGTTGAAGCGCGTTGGATCATCTGGCTCGGTGCCATTGAAATTTGGAAAGAACATCCCGTTTTCGGTGTTGGCACAGGCGGTTATCCTGAAGCCGCTAAAATCATCAAAAAACAACATCCTCAACTCGATGACCGTAATATTTATGGCCATATCCACAATATCTACCTGCAATCTCTGGTTCGATGGGGCCCTGTTGGAATGATTATGATATGCGCACTGTTTTGGTTTTGGCTCAGGACAGGAAGTCGGCAACCATGGTCTGATCATAGCAACGCACTTATAGAGTTATCGGCTATTGCCCTTATCATTCATGGTATGTCATCGGTCAGCCTCGAAGAACATTTTGCAACTATTTTTGCTATCTTTTCACTTGCTGTCGGACTTTCAAGCAGTAGAAAAGCGGAACCCTCATCATTGTAACGAATGTTCTATAAAACCGCTGCAACAATGGCATCCGGTGCCAACTGCTGTTGCTCACCAGTCTGCATATTTTTTAATGTCACAAGCCCTGCATTCATTTCATCCTCACCCACCACAAGCACAAAACGAACATTTTCACGGTCTGCCATTTTAAACTGACGCTTGGCACTTCCTCCCCCGCAGTGAACAATACTCAAACCTTTTGAACGTAACTGAGATGCCAACATCAGAGCATGGCCTTCAACAGCATCACCCAATGCAACAATAGCCATATCAGGGCCCGACGCATCCACCTCAGGAAGCAACATTGCCAGACGTTCAAGCCCCATGGCAAAACCGATGGCAGGCGTGGCTGGGCCACCTAACGCTTCAACCAGCGCATCATAGCGCCCCCCGGCAATGACCGTTCCCTGAGCACCAAGTTGGTCGGTGATAATTTCAAACGCTGTTCTGTTATAATAATCCAGACCCCGAACGATGCGTGGATTTATCTGATAATCGACACTGAGTGCTTCCAGTCCTGCTTTCAATCCCGTGAAGTGAACATCACAATCACCACACAGGTGGGCAATCATCTCCGGCGCATCCGTCAGTTCTGATTGGCAGGATGCCACCTTACAATCAAGCACACGCATTGGGTTTTTTTCCATGCGCTCATTGCAGGTTTCGCACAATTTATTTGCACGTTCTTTCAGATAGGAAACCAACCGATCCCGATAAGCCGGTCGGCACGCTGGACAACCCAGTGAATTAATTTCCATGCGCACCTGATCCAGACCAAGCTCAAGCAGAAAGTCTCTGGCCATCGCTAGCAGTTCAGCATCTTCCACAGGCCCCGCCACGCCAAGCATCTCAACACCAACCTGTTGAAACTGCCGAAGGCGTCCCTTCTGTGGACGCTCCCTGCGAAACATGGGACCCGTATAATACCAACGCTGCGCACCAGCACGTGTTAAACCTGCTTGCAAATAGGCACGAACTGCCCCTGCCGTGCCTTCTGGGCGCAGACAAAGATCATCCCCGCCCTGATCTGCAAAGCGATACATCTCTTTAGAAACAATATCTGTTTCTTCACCAATCGAGCGAACAAACAATTCTGTAGGCTCCAACAGAGGCAAACGCACTTCACGAAAGACATAACGGGAAAAAATTATTTTTGCTGCAGTTTCAACTTTCTGCCATTTGGCCACATCGCCCGGCAATCCATCATGGATACCACGAATACTCTGCAGTTTTTTTGCGCCCATCGTTACTCTCTCTCATCCCGATGTTCGCTCTCGTCAGATGTCGCTTCATCCGAATCATGATCATTTGAATTTCCAAACGTAGAGACATCCGTTCCAATCGTGATCGGGCCAACAGGAATGTTGACATGAGCGCCCGCACAGCCATTGAGTATCAATAACATTACTATAAAAAAAACATCATTCATTCGATTCATATTAAACTTAACGATCCTTTTGCTCACGGATGACCGCAGCCCTTTGCTCAATCTCTTCCACCAGTTGATCAATCATCGTAGCCGTTCGAACTTTTTCAGATTTCACACCATCACGATAAAATGTATGTGTCGGGTAACCACCCGTGATGCCAACACTGACCTCTTTGGCCTCACCCGGCCCATTAACCACACAACCAATCACCGCCACATCAACATTTTCCTGAATATGTGCCACGCGTTCTTCCAGCTGTGAAACCACTTCGATCACGTTAAATTTTTGCCGCGCACAGGATGGACAGGCGATTAAATTCACCCCTCGATGACGAAGCCCAAGTGATTTAAGAATTTCAAAGCCAACTTTGACTTCCTCTTCCGGCTCAGCGGCCAATGAAACACGAATCGTATCACCGATACCATCGGCCAGTAGCAATCCAAGCCCTATTGAAGATTTAACCGTACCACCAAAACGACTACCCGATTCAGTGATCCCCAGATGTAGTGGGTAATCCACTTGACTACTAAGTTTCCGATAAGCAGCAACCGTCATCGGAATATTACTGGCTTTCAGAGAGACTTTAATGTCATGAAAATCCATATCCTCAAGAATTCGAATATGCCCCAATGCGGACTCCACCATCGCATCAGCACATGGTTCGCCATATTTTTCATCCAGTTCTTTTTCAAGAGAACCTGCATTCACACCAATCCGAATTGAAATCTCACGCTCTTTGGCCGCCTTAACCACACGTTCAACCCGATCACGACCACCAATATTCCCAGGATTCAAACGCAGACCATGCACACCAGCATCCAGTGAGGCCAGTGCCATTTTATAGCTAAAATGGATGTCAGCGATAATCGGTACTGTGGTCTGCCGTAAAATTTCAGGCATCGCTGCTGCTGATTCAGCATCAGGCACAGAAACACGAACAATATCCGCACCTGCATCCTGAAGACGATGAATCTGCGCCACTGTCGCATCGATATCAGTGGTCAGTGTATTGGTCATTGATTGCACTGCGACAGGCGCATCACCACCGACCGCCACATCACCGACCATTATTTTCCGCGTCTTTCGCCGCGGCATCACGATTGAATCACGCACGATGTAATCCTTATTTTTTCTTTATCTGTTTTATTTTCAATTCATTTAAACAATTAAAATCGATTTCAGCTTTTTAGCTTACCTCAAACAGATACTATTTTTTGTTTTTTTCCGTTTCAGCTTCAGCTTCAGTTTCAGTTCTTAAAATACGCAATTGCTCCTGCAATTGCAGTGCACGTTGCAAAGCACTAACATATTCAATGTGCTTCGGCATTAATAACGCCGCTTTTTCCCAAAATCTGACAGCCTCATCCAGGTTTTCTTTTCGGAAGGCCAATCGCCCTTTGGAAAAAGCGATAGCAGCCGCTTTTTCAGTGTTGGCCTTAATCTTTTTTAACAAACGTTCAGCATCTTTACCGCCGCCCGCTCTACGATAAGCCAACGCAAATTTTTTCGCCTTAATCCAGTCAGCCTTACGAATCAGCTCCAACACCTGTTTTCGTTTAACTGTATCAGGCATTCTCACGCGTTTTGAAAGTGTCGGCTTTGTAGCTCGGCTTTTGACAGACGCTATTTGAATCCCTTTGGGCATCTCTGCCTTAATATCAGACAATAGTCGTTTACCACGTTCAGAATCAGGAATAAGCCTTAAATACGACTCCACCTCAACATATGCAATTTCTGGTAGCCCGTCACTTAGATAACGCCTTGCTTCTCGATATGCAAACGATCCACGATCTTCAATAACATCCTGAACATGTTCACGTGACCGCTCAAAAACCTGATCTTTTGCTGCAACGCCTTTAGGAGGTTCATAAGCATTAAGCCATATCAACAATTGTGAATCTTCAATTCGCTTCTGAGTAATAAGGTTATCCATGCGATCCTGGCGCATTTTCAATTCCATATTATAACTTTTCTTTTTGAATCTTTTTGGCTGTGTTGATAGCTCAGAAGCCCGCACATACAATGTCATCGCCTCTGACCATTTCCCCTTTCTTTCGGCAGCCTTAGCTTTTGCATTATAATGTTTTAACAAGCGTGAACGGGCAGGCTCCACCTTCTGTTTTAAAAGCTTCAGGGCCTGAGGATAATCTTCACGTGTTTTGTCCATCGCCAGAATACGTTTTCTGGCAGCCATAATTCTGCCTTTTTTATAATCATTTAATGATGCTTCATACGTATTAAGAAAACTTAACGGCCCAACCACACCTGGTTCTCCCGGAACAAAACCAACACACCCGGAAAGCACAGCAGCAACAAATAAACCATAACATATTCTCAAACTAACTCTCCTCAACATCGCCAATGATCTGGCGCACATCAGATGGCAAGGTCAAATCAAATGCCAATGCAACAGCGTGTGCAATATTACGTTTGACCGCATTTTCAGAGCTGATAACCTTACCACACCGGATCGGCTGACTCATACCCTTCACTTCACGTTCACCCATATCTTCAAACACAAACTCATCACTCAAATATTTAAATGTATCTTCGGATAGCATCACTTCACCGCCATCACCAAGGCCACCCATTCTGGATGCAACATTTACCGTATCTCCAATGACCGTATATTCCAAGCGCTCCGCAGCACCAATGTTACCAACAATCGCCTCGCCCCGATTCATTCCCACTCTGAACTGAATCGGTTCACCATTCTCACGCAGCACCCCGAGTCTGCTACAGGCAGCAACCATCGATAGCCCTGCCATCACCGCATGTCGAACATGATCAACATCCTCATTCGGATGGTTAAATACTGCCATCACCGCATCACCAATATATTTATCAACATGCCCGCCATAATAATCAATAATCCGGTGAAACACTTCAAAATGTTTGTTCAATACATCAACAATCTCTTCGGTTTCAGTGGTCTCAGAAAAGGCCGTAAAACCAACCATATCGGCAAAAAGAACTGTCACTTCCTGACGACGATTTTCCATTCCGGAAACCCCGCCCTCAAACACATCCGCAACCAGTTTCGGATTCAGATAACGACCAAACACATCCCTGATTTTTTCCTTGTGCGCCAACTCCTCAACCATGGAGTTAAACTGAAATGTTGCATCACTAATTTCATCATTACCAGTGACTGGCAAACGTACGTTGTAGTCACCATGAGCCACATGGCCGGCTGCATCTGCCAGCATCTCCAAAGGCCGGCTCATCCTGCCGGCAATCCAATAGACCAAAACACTGGACATCAGGATCACCAGTATCGCTGCAAGCGCCATACGACCTACCAGTTTCCCTGCCAATTCTTCCCACGCCTGCTCAGAAAAACGCACAGCCACTGAGCCTACAACCGTACCCGCATACTCCACCTTTTGCATAAACCATAAATGATCGGTTGGCAGCCGCGCAGCATTGGTCTCCTTCGCAAGCCGATTCAAAACAGGCTCATCCTGTTTTCGAACAGCACCAAAATGTTTATCGCCACCACCACCAGTATACTGGATATGCACACTGAGTACATCCGGGACTTTTTTTAGAAAACCTCTTTCACCCTGCACAATAAGTTCCACTTCAGCCGAGCTTCTTACCAGCATGGGTATTTTCAACTCATCACCAAGCCGTTCGACCAACACCTTTGCCTGAGACTCCTGATTTTTCAGCCATGCATCACGTTCCATATCAAGAATCACCAATGACAAAACCAACACCGCTAACATCACTGCAAAACCAACCAGCATAGTCCAGCGCCAGCGAATAGGAAAACGCGGCGGCAACTCGGCAGGAGCCTCCATTTTAGGTACGTTCACCTGAGACAATAAATCGTTTTTCAATGCCATGGGGCTACTATATCGAATCTCCTCATCAGAACAATCACAAGACGATCATCAGGCCTGCCATGTCAACTCATCCCATGGGTTTTGAACATTATTTCGACACGTCATATGCTATGACAAAAACAAAAAACCATGTCCAAAACTTTTCACATCAACATTCACATATCACCCATCACACAGGCTCGTCCTGCACGTTTTGCATCATAAAGATATTTATCAGCTTTCCCGAGAAGCTTGTCCATCACCCCTTGTACAGAAGAAGACACATCACCTTTTTTAAAGCCTGCAACCCCAGCCGAAAAAGTAATGGTAATGGCTTCTCCTGAGGGAGAAAATACAGATTGTTTCCGTATCACTTCAAGCCATTTTCCAATCGTATGAGAAGCATCTTCCACTGTGCAATGGGGCAGCAATACAAGAAACTCTTCACCACCCCAGCGGCCAATCACATCATCTAAACGAGCGCTTTTATTTAAAAGTCCTGCGACAAACGTTAAAACCACATCACCCATAGCATGTCCGTATGTATCATTGATATTTTTGAAATAATCCAGGTCAATGAGCCCAAGGGAAAACGGGATTTCATGCCGAATAGCCCGATGTAACTCTCGCTCCATCTCTCCCAGCATATGCCGTCTGTTATACAATCCTGTGAGTTCATCATGTGTTGCCTGAAATTCGAGTTTATCCTTTGCATCTCGAAGATCTGTCACCATCTGCCATATGAGCTTGGACTCCAAACCTCCAATCACCCCGCCCGTACCAAGAATGTCAGCAGCAACCGCTTCAACCATCTCATTTTCTGTCAAATTAAATGCAACACATGGCGCACTCGCAACCAATGCCTCTTCAACATCTGCAAATATGGGAATCCCAAGTTCAATAGCCTTGGCTCTGCCCGGCGCATCAGGATTTCGATCTACAATTGCCACAACATCAACCAGCTCTTCCTGTAGCAATAATTCCAGCATAGATAAACCGCCAAGGCCTGCCCCTAAAATCACTGCACGACTGGGATCATCCCTAAGACGTTTCATATTTCTCCTTTTTAAGTGGATATTAGCAGTTCCTTTAGCATATTTTGTACCAATACTGTTAAGCCCTGATAGGATTTGCCCATCGGAGATCATGATGCCCCTTACATCCAAAGAACGAAAAGCGCTAAAAGCAAAAGCTCACCATCTTAAACCCGTTATCCGCATCGGACAAAATGGTGTGAGTGAGGGTGTCATTCTGGAGACTGACAATGCCCTGCGTACCCACGAACTTATCAAAGTACAAATTCAAAGCGATGATCGTGATGGCCGTTTAGAAGCCGCGCAAACATTAGCTGAAAAGCTCGGTGCCGAACTTGTTCAGCATATTGGCAAAATTTACGTCCTCTATCGTATTAACAAAGATTCATGAAAGATCGAGTCCAACAGATCCAAAACATTCTGGAAGCATCCTTCCATCCAACGCATCTGAACATTGAAGATGAATCATGGAAACATGCAGGACATGCCGGTGCAAAAGAGCAAGGTGGCGGACACTTTTGTGTCGATATTGCATCTGATCACTTTGCAGGCAAATCCCGTGTTGCATGCCACCGTGAGATCAACAAAGCACTCGAAGAGCTGTTTGGCCCTACCATCCATGCCCTGACAATCCGGGTACATACGCCGAAAGTGTAAATCTTTTTTTAAGCAACTGCCGGATCATTTCCCTCTTGCCTCCCTCCACCCATAAATGGAGGCCTTTGCTCAGCGATTAAAAATCACGCTTTTCGATTACATAAAAGGTCAAGATATGGAAATCAAAATTACTCCTGGCAACTGGCCCATTTCTTGCGTATTTTCAAACCATCAATGGCTGTTTGGTATCCCAACCAAAAAATCATGGATCATTGAATGAGGTTGTATGAAAGTTCAGGGCCCTACTTCTCCGCAAAGCCAATCGTCAAAAAACCTTAAAAAGGTCAATTCCAATGGAACTTTTCAGACTTTTCTGGAAACGGAAATAGCCGGGACACAAAACAAAACACCCTCTGAAAAACAGGAACAAAAACAGGCTGATCCGCAGCAACGCTGGCAATTGGTTGAAGAAGCTGCTGCATTGCTTGATCATGCACTGGAACAACTTGCTGCCGGTGAAAAACCAGCCGATGATATTCTAAACTCCATTCAACAACTTCGTACCCAACTGTACCAGCATTCAGATCAAAAAGATGACGCGCTTAATCAGGCAGATGCCATATTAGCGGTCGAAGCAGAGCGTATTCACTTTCTGAATCACTGATTTCATATGTCAGAAGTTCGTAGAAATATAAGTAAAGCTTTAGAAGATATGGATTCACTGCGCCTGCTTGTGCTCACTGATGGGCAGGAGAGTGCAGAAATAAGAAGTCTGCTACGCCGAATCTTCTACCAGTTAGAAGACCTGCAACGCCACCCCTTCATATCAACATCTCGGCATCAAAAAATCACTTCGCTGCTGGCAAGCCTGCTTGATGCAGAACATGGTGCGCTCATCAAAGGTTCCGCTGAAGAAGCCCTGAATGAAGAAGATGCTGAAAGTCTAAACGAATATATCGCCAACAGAAAAAATACCATGCAGGCAGCTCAGCAGGACATGCCTTCCGTTTATCGACTGATCATCCAGTGCAGTGATCTACTCGGAAAAGAGCCGGCGAGTGAAAATGATATTGCAGTCAAATGCAAACACCTGGAGACACACCTTCGTGAACACTTACAGGATGATGCATCACTGCGTCAGGAGTTAAACCAGCTTACATCTGCATTTGAAAATTCACTGAATTTCCTTACAGACATTTTAGAAACCACAGGCAGCGATGCGCCAGAACTACAACAGGTCAAAAATATTTTACAACAGGACTTGCCTGAAGACCCTAAAGAAGCACACGAACTGCTTCAAAATGCACGTAAGAACCTTCTACAGGCAGGTGACAAAATCAGCAGTGCAACCGCAGCATTGAAAGATAATATGGAAACACAGGTCATTCAAATCAAGGCACTCTCCAGTCGTCTGGAAGATGCCGAAAGCCAGGCTCGAAGCGACCCGCTCACAGGCTTGGCCAACCGCCGCAAACTGGCGGAGTTCCTTTCAACCGTAAAAGACACAGCCGCCAGTTTTATCATGCTGGACATTGATCACTTCAAATCCATCAATGACACCTATGGGCATGATGCAGGCGACGAAATTTTGACGGTTTTAGCATCCATTTTAGCAGAGAGTGTGCGTGAAACAGATATGGTTGCACGTCTTGGTGGTGAAGAATTTTGCATTGTCCTTGTTGGTATCAATGCAGAACCAGCTTTTCACATTGCTGAAAAAATAAGACAATCCATCGAGGTTCATCCATTTGAAACCCGACAAGGGAAAGTTGATGTGAATATCAGCCTTGGCGTGGCAGAGCACCGCGACAAAGAAGCGCATGCCGCATGGATCAAACGTGCCGATCAGGCTCTCTACCAATCAAAAGCGGGTGGACGAAATCGAGTAACACTGGTGCAATAAGTAATTGCTTAAAAAAGACCCACCCAGCAACATCCATTCAGAATCACCCATCTGTTTGCGAACAACGTCCTGGAATCAACTAAGGATGCTAAGTGTTTGATTTTGTAAACAAAGGCAAAACCACGCTTTTGCCTTTACGTGTTGAAAAACTACATGGCCGTAGTTTTTCAGAATATCCCTAGGCAGAGTCCGCTTCTTCCTCTTGTCGATTTTTTAATCGGATAACTTCGCGATCACGTTTGAAAACATATTTTGAGATTGCATCCTCTTCTTCTTCACAACGATAAAAAAACCTGACCCCAATCAGTAGCTGTCCCTTACTTTTCGGTTTGACCCACATCACATCCCCGATGAGATCAAGCACTGTCGGTGGAAAAGCAGGTAACATAAGCGTCACTTCGATTGCATCGCCCTCTTTATAGACACCTTCACTCACAAAACTAGCCCCTGTCACACTTAAATTGACGGGACGATCCTGAAGGTTTGAACGATTGGCATCATTCAACATGTTCACACCAATTAAATAGTTCAACTTTGCATCAAGCGCTTCAACCGCCTTTGCCATGTCTGTATTTGCAGCCATCGAATTCTCAGAAAAGACATCCTGACCCAACATATCACGCAGCATAGAACCTTGCCGTGATCGAATACCCACGTGTACTTTTTTACTTTCATATTCTTCAATGGACATCGGCGCATCCCGCATAGGAATCATATCATCCACACGGAAATCCTGTCGGCGATTATCACTGTTTTTATCCGCCATCATAGGCTCCTAAATCAACCGGTATCTCTGCTGCAATATCTGAGAATGTCATCATTGGCATCAAACCTTCGTGTGCATACTCACCTACTTTTGCCTGAGTCTGAACGACACCACGTTCAATCACAGAAACAGCCGCTTTAATAACTTCCGGATCAAATTGTATGCCAGAATTCTGTTTTAATTGCTCCAGACAAAAACTTAAAGGTCTTGCCATACGATAGACCCGATGTGTTGTCATCGCATCAATGGCATCAGCTACGCATACAACACGGGCCTCAAAGGGGATATCCTTTTCACCCAACCTGTCTGGATAACCCTTACCATCCCAGCGTTCATGATGATGGCGAACAATCAACCGCTCCCGAATCAATGTATCCATGTTTTTCAAAATCGCATCCCCAATCGATGGGTGCGCTTTCATAATGGCGTATTCCTGATCGGTATAACGCCCAGGTTTGAGTAATACCTGATCAGCAATCCCTACTTTTCCAATATCATGCAGCAAGCCACCGGTCTGAATAAGTTGACCTATCTCCTCACCCACACCCATCTCACGCGTAATCAAAACCGAAAGTTGGCTAACGCGTGAAGAGTGGTCCTTGGTATATCGATCACGCGCTTCCAGAGAACGAACCAGTGCAATCAATGTTTCGCGCATGCTTTCGGCCAAAGCCGCATGAACAGCCCTGTTATCGAGTAATGTGTCCAGTTTTTTAACCAAAAGACCGAGTAAGTGTTTTTCTTCAGTTCTCAAAACACGCTGATTTGTCCGATCAATCAGACAAAGCACGCCCATGTGTACACCCTGTAATGAAACCGGAATTGCCACGTACTGTTCGGCCTCTATACCAGGCCAACATGCTGCCGCCGCCATACCATTTACAGAAGAGATCTCCAAACACTCCTCGCCAGCATGAATCAAATTATGAAATGGTGTTTCTCTCAGTTCACAGGATGAAACCATACCTTCCTGTGAAAGGTTTTTATCCGCAACAATTACCAGTTTTTCCTGGTTCCGCTCAAACAGTGCCAGATAACCTCGATGCGCGTAAATCATCTCCATAGCCAATTCCAAAGCACTACCGCACACGCGGGAAACATCTGAGTGTTTTGGCATTTCATCAAACATTCGATACAAAAGGCCAAGCTTACGATCCATCTCAAACATTTCGGGCAGCAGGCGACCGGCTGTATGCGTTTTCCGCTTCACGGCTAATTTAAGTTCGTCGGCAGCAGTTTCAGGAATCAATACTTTTCGTAAACACTCCAGCAACATCTCTGGATCAAACGGCTTGGCCAACACATGTTTCACATTAAGTTTTCCAGCCTCCTCCAGTCGGCTTGTCGAGAGAAAACCACTCACCAAGATCACAGGTATTGTGTTGTTGGCGCTACGCAGTTCAGCGATTAATTCCAGAGAATGCCCATCACCCAGGCTTAAATCCGTTACCAGACAATCCCAATGCCTGGATACAAACATTTCACGCGCTTCTTTCAGGCTATCAGCCTTACTTACACTCACCGGCACTTCAATGCCTTCCAACACCTCAGAAATAACTTCCCGGACAGCGGGCTGATCTTCCAGCACCAGAATATTTTGCATGCCGTTACTCCTTCACAATGCCGTAAGCCCGTATTGCTGCCTGACCCGGTTGCAATATCAGTTCACTTGATTGTAAAGGTAAATAATCATCGACAGTCAACTCCAGTTCCGCATCACCCCTCACACGATCCCAACGGCGAAGAAGGCTTTGATATTTTGCAGCATTATCGAGCCTCACACGAATTTCCGGTAACTGGAATGGCTTGCTTACAAAGTCATATGCGCCCTGCTCCACAGCATGGATCGCATCTTCAATGCCTGAATAGCCGGTCATCAACAGAACAAGGGTCTTAACAGGGTTACTACGCGCTTCCGCCAGCAGTGTTAAACCATCTGCACCCGGCATCACAATATCGGATAAAACCAGATCAAAATGCTCTTTTTTAAGACGCTCAACGGCCTCATCACCACGATGACATAGCTCAACTTCATAACCCGCTTCAGAAAGGTACTCTTCAAGCAACGCTGCCAGTGCTTCATCATCTTCAGCAATCAACAAACGAGGACAACTCATCGTCTATCCTCTGGATGATTAGGATGAGGTATCCGAAGCAATTGTGCTTCAAGTTTTGATTGATCCTGTTGATCTTCTATAGAAATATACCCTGCATGACGTTGCTCTCTGAACGACTCTGAAATATTGTCAGACGCATCCACACGAACAGAAACAGCTTGCACTTCCTGAGGCTTATGTGGTGCCTGCCCGTTTTCCTGCAACAGGCGCTTAATCAAAGCATCCGCAGACTGAACAGTATGCGCCATAGCAATTCTCCTATAAATATTCCATTGATCCCGAATAGCAGAGAAACAAAAGAAAATCCCTTACGCTATACTTATCGCAATTTATCCTAAAAACTTTAGAAAATTTCTGCTGGATCCAGGTTCAATGAAATAATGATTCAAAACGATTCAATTCAAAAATAAAAATTTACCGCCCGTCTATGATCAAATTATTTAACGCAGAAATTGATTGTTTTGGATACCAAACATTCTACCATAACTGAATCAACACCCTTCACGGTGGAAACAAGCCGTTTGCATCAAAGGAAATCAACCCTAAGAACTATTTTCGTTTTGGCTGTGGCATCCAGCGAAAGCGTAATTCATGTTCAGATTCAGGGCGTATCAATTGGAACCCTCTCCGGCTGGACTCAGACAATGCGATCGGTGCTTTCAGGTTTGCAGTCACCCACTCCTGATCCGCAAAAGGATTCAGCACCAGCATCCACATCACTTCAGATGCATCTTTCAATGCCAGACTCTTGCACTGCTCCACATTCAACTTTGGCGGTTGCCCCAGTCTCTCCACATCCCATGGCGTCAACACAAAAGCCGCATCCGGCTGTTCAATTGATTGCATACAAACCATATCGCCAATACCTTCATAAATAAAACCAAAGCGGGTCGCATCAGGAAAACCTGCAATGCCTTGCGGAAAAACAAATTCCTGACCGGGCTTCGACTGATGATTATTCAACTGTTCACTACTCATCGTGACTTGTGCCTGAATCATGAGAATCTCCTTTTAACCAGCCCAAAGCATCCGCACTACTGGCTGCCCGGTTTTCAGCCTGAATTTGCTCAAAAATTTCCAAACGGTGAACAGGGATATCTGCGGGTGCTTCAATGCCAAAACGAACAACTTTTCCATTTTGCACCTCCTGAACCACTATTTTTATATTATCATTAATACGAATCGCCTCGCCCACTTTACGTCTGAGCACCATCATCGGAGGAAGTTCACCAAACTCATCGATTCCAATCTTGAAACCAGGCTATAAGAAGCTTGTAACATCACATTGGCTTGTGCAATTTTAGACATCGCCTCTGCCATATCGGCCGACTCATGATTGTTAAGGCTTCGTTCCAGTGTATAGCGCATATCTTCATTGGAAATCTTTGATGCCTCCAAAGCACTCATTCGTGCGCCCACCTCGCTGGTAAGATCAATGGCTTTCACTCCTGCCGAAGTTAATGTGTCCAGAGCCGTTCCAATACCCGTGAGATCATTTGCTTGAAGCGCAGTCACAAAGGCCTGCAATCCTTGTAAGGCCTGTAAAAAAGCCGGGTCATCACCACGTATATTACTCTTGGCTGTCAATGTATTGCTAATCGCAACAATACGATCTTCATTACTCCCGATATAAGCATAATCACCTGCAACATTCGCCTTGGAAACCGCCAATGTTCCACCATCGACATTGGCTTGAGCAGGCCCGGTAAATGTGGCATCTAAGACAGCGCCATTGGTCAGGTTGAGTGCATTGGCCCCGCCTGCTAAAACCACAGGTGCTGCCAATTGATTCGCACCAAGGCCATCATCCACACGGTCAATCTGGGTGCCTGCTGCATTGAGAACAATGGTATAGGTATCATTCACAGCATTGGCATTGGAGACTTGTGAAACAACGATGCTCGTATTCACCCCGGGTGTAAAAGTTCCAGTGCCCGCACTAAAAGCCGTACTGAAAGCATCACCATCAACCGCAGTACCTGCAAACAAAGCCTGCCCCTGCCAGCTTCCATTCACATCCGAGGCAAGCTGATCCAGTAAATGAGAGGCTTCAACTGCAATCGTTTGCCTATCCTGTGCTCCTAATTGAGCTGAATTGGCTTGAACCGCCAGTGTCTGGGCTCGCACCAGAATATTACTCATATCAAGCAAAAGTGTTTCACTCGCAGCCAGACGCGAATCAGCAACCCCAATCGCGACCAAACTCCCCTCCACACCATTCTGAGCATGGCGAAAATCCAACGATGTCTTGTATTCAAAACCCGCCTGTGAAGGGCGAAGAAAACGTTTATCAGAAGAAACCTGTTCATTACGCGTTGCAACAATATCTTGCTGCTTGCTAATCCCCTGAAGCAGGTTGCTATACTGCTGTGTCGTAGAGACTCTCATCGGATGATCCCCATAAGAGAATCGAGCATTTGATTGGTGGTCTGAATCACTTTGGCGGCAGATTCATAAGCGCGCTGAAACTTGATCATCGAAATCAATTCTTCATCCACATTAACACCTGACATCGATTCACGTTGTCGTGTTAACGATTCTGATTCAGTTTGACGATAACGAAGTTGCTGATCTGCAATGGCAAAATCATCTCCAAAACGTGTAGAGAGCACAGCAGTCCGAACATGAAGTGTTTCTGCATTTGAACCATCAAAAGCAACCTGAGTATCCTGTAATTTCATCACTGCGAGCGCAGCCTTATTGTCCCCTGCATAGACCACAGAAGTTGCAGCATCGATGGTGCCTGCATACAGTAATGCAGCATTATTTTTCATCGCGTCTGATATGGTCATGCCACCTGCGCCCTTGCCATGAAACAGTGTGTTGACCTCATAAACAGGTAAAAAGTTACTGGTATCATCAGAAAAACCAACTGTATTGGTTCCCGCATTGATCACCAGTCTACCGACGCTATCCACTGAGGCAGCCACTCCGGCAATAGCATTGATCGAGGCTGCTACATCATTCATAGTGGTGGTTCCTGCGGTAATATTGATCGTTGTGCCACCCGCAACGAGCGGGGTTCCTGCTGCATCATAAAGATGCAATTTAAAACTGCCTGTTTGAATTTGACTGCTTAGTGGCAACAGTTGCGCTGCATCATTGAGCGCCAGAGCAGGATTGACTGAACCCTGCCCTGATGTGATAGATGATGCCCTCACAGCACCGCCTGAACTTGCAAGCACCTGATTCACACCAAACATCAAGTTGGTTGCAATCTCGTCAAGCGTCTGAACATACGATCCCAGATGGTTATCCCGCAATGAAACCAGTCCACCAATCGAACCACCCTGATCAAGACCTCGTACCGGTGTATTGCTCGATGCAACCACGATCTCACGAAACCCGTTTACAGTCAGGCTCGATGAACGCCCCAGATGCCTTGATACACCATCCTGAGTCAATAAATCGCCACCCTTTGTCTGAATCAAAATACCACCATCAACAGTATTCACCTGCTGAATTGGAATCAACCGGGAAAGTGAACGAATCGCCTGATCACGCTGGTCAAGAAGGTCGTTAGCAGCACCGGAAAGCCCGGTCTGGCCCGACTGAAATTTACGAATTCTATCTGTCAGTGTGGCAATCTCGTCCAAAAGAATATTTGATTCTTTAATACGCTGATCAATCTCTTCATCCGCACCAGTTTGCGCTGAAGCCAACTGTTCATGCATCGTAGAGAGCTGAGTTGCTAACACATCACTTTTGTTACGAACATTAAACTTCTGTGCCTGATCCTGAGGATTGCTGGAGAATTGCTGCCAGGAGAGAAAAAATTCATCCAAGGCTGCCGAAACACCCGTCGATTCCAAACTTCCAAACACATTTTCAATGGATGCAAGCCCAGTGGAAAGATTATTATAAAACTCAAACTTGGAAAGATTCTCTTGCTGCGCATGGTTAATCAGCGGATCGACAATGCGATTAACATTTGCCAGCTCCACGCCCCTGCCAAACACCAGATTATCCTGTTTTCCAGGTATTGCCGTTGTAAGATTCGACCTTTGTCTCGAGTAACCTTCAGTATTGGCATTCGATATATTATGAGAAATCACATCCATCGATCGCTGTTGGGCTTTCAAGCTACTGGCAGCAATATTAAGCGATTCGGAAATCATTTTGTTTCCCGTGGCCCATAAGTCTGTTTTTTCTCTGTTGCCCCGACATGCACCAGCACATTCGTGGTCACATCGTAGGCAGCATGCAGGCGAATGCGATTCTCCGCATTACCTCGCTCGACTCGTAACAGGCGCTCATAAAGTTCTCTTCTTAGTGATTGAAAGCTGGCTTTATCCATACCGCCTGTATAACAATCAATAAAGGCCTCCAGCGTCATCTTCTCTGGCGTAGTCTCTGAGGTAATAAGCGTCTTGCATATTTCCTCCAACTCAGCCAACTCATTATAGGCCTGTACCCTTCGGTCCATCAAAACCATCAGTGCATCACCATCAAAGAAACGAGCCGCCTCCTGCTCTTTTACAACAATATCTTCCAGCGCATCCGCACACTCGCCCATGCGCTCAAGCAATTCTTGAAGGGTATGTAACATATGACCTCCTTGCATACTCATTTCCAGGCATGCTCTGCCAATGCATTTCTAACAATCTGCGTTGCCACTTTTTTACCACTCATTTTAAATTTTCCACTCTCCAGTGCATCCCGTATCTCTTCGATTCTCTCCATTCTGACTTCGGGCATTTCGCCTAACATCACCTGCGCTCTTTCACGCAGAGAAGAAGCATCAGAGACCTCGACCCGTTCACTGCCACCTGCACCACGACTGCCACCGGATGCCGATGCTTTTGCAGAACCCTTGCTGCCGCCGGACTTTTGAATAGAGGAAGGCCTGTTGGTTCCGTTAATACGAACCATCGTTGCCTCCTTTGATATCATTATAAATTGCCATGCCTACATTATCGGCAGCTTGCGCAATTCCTTGAGTCGCCTGCGTCCTTCCAGCATCAATCGACTCAAGTTGACGGTACATTTGCATGGCAAGACCAAGGTTTCCCTGTTTGCTTCCAGAATCAGCAATCGCCTGATCCATCATCGAGTCATGAACCCCTTCGGCAAAGCCCTGCGGTAAAAAATCAGACTTGGGAATCGAAGTACGCATCGCACCCATCATCTGCTGCATAAAGATCGACTCAAATTTGCAGCACACATCCCATAGTTTTTCATCTTTGATCTGACTGCGATCCAATGTGCCCGGTGTGGCATACCCCTGTACAAAAGGCTGATCTCTCTTTGCCGAAGTGCGCGCATGTGAATTAGGAGAGCTATAAGGCTCCTTCATCACCTGTGCAATCACGGTTTCGACAAGATCTCTCATTACAGGACTCTCAATTCAGCATGCAGGGCTCCCGCGGCCTTGATTGCCTGAAGTACAGCGATCAAATCACTGGGCGTTGCGCCAACAGAATTCAATGCAGAAACAAGACTTGCCAATGTCACCTGACGAGGTAAAACCACCAGCTTGGCCTCATCTTCACTCACAGTAACGTCTGTACGATCAACCGTTGTTGTCGTGCCTTCAGAAAAAGCAAATGGTTGCGACACTTGAGGATTTTCGCTGACACTCACACTGATGCTTCCATGTGCCACAGCCACCTTATCAATTTTAACCTCTTCACCCATCACAATCGTGCCGGTCCGTTCATCAATCACAACAACTGCCTGACGATCCGTGACCAGTGTCACCTGCTCCAGTTCAGCCACCAGTTCCACAGCATTTCCTGCGGGGTTAAACACTTCAATCGTGCCTGAATCAATCGCTTTTGCGATACCATCACCAAACTGTCTGTTAATGGCATCCTGCATGCGACGAATGGTTGTAAAATCGGGTTCGCGAAGGGTCAGAATAACCTTATCCTGATTGCTCTGCATGCCACGCGGTGCCGCACGTTCAACGTGCGCACCATTAGGAATTTTACCTACAGTCGGATGATTTTTAACCGTCCCAGCTCCCTGTCCACCAGCGGCAAAGCCACCCACAGAAAGGCCACCTTGTGCCACTGCATAAACCTGACCATCACCTGCCAATAGCGGTGTAATCAAAAGTGTGCCACCACGCAGGCTTTTAGAATCGCCCATACTGGAAACAGTAATATCAAGCTTCTGGCCCGGGCGTGAAAATGCAGGCAATTCTGCTGTCACCATCACCGCAGCAATATTTTTTGGTTTCATGGTGCTGATATCCGGTCGCACGTTGACACCAAAACGTTCCAGCATCGCAGTGATACTGTTAATTGTGAATGGTGATGAGTTGGATGAATCACCCGTGCCATTCAGACCCACCACAAGACCATAACCCACCAGTGCATTGCTACGTACACCTTCAATATCAGCCAGATCCTTGATTCTCTCTGCCTGTGCAGGCAGCACAAAAAGAAGTGATAACAATAGGGGTAAAACATGTTTTATAACGCTCATCTCAACACTCCTTTAAAAATTTATTCACCAAATCATTCACTAAAAAACACATCCTCTAAAATGGCCATACACGATCAAGCGTCTGTGCCAACCAGCCCTCATGCGCAACCGTCGCCAGCTCTCCACCACCACCATAACTGATATTAGCCTGTGCCACCTTTGCAGAGCTCACCGTATTATCCGGTGAAACATCAAAGGGACGGATCACCCCGGAGAATGTCAGCTCCTGTGGCTGATGATTGATACTTACTTGCCGACGACCAATAATTCTCATGTTCCCATTCGGATAAACCTTGATAACCACAGCCGTAACACTTGCAGTCAATGTGTCTGAATTGGTGGTAGAACCAGAGCCATCAAAATTTTTCGAATCACTGATATCCACCGCAGAAGATGGCGTAATATTGGACTGAGGTAGCGCGGTAGTCTCAAGACCAAGCGCTGCTGTCAGTGCGGTTTTCCGTGAAGAAGACTTACTCTTTTTGGTACCCAGTGAACGTGTTGCACTTGCACTTTCCGAGACCAAAACAGTGATTAAATCACCTACCGCATTCGCCTTCGGATCAGTAAACATGGTGGCCCCCGCATTATTCCAGAGCGATCCACCGCCTGTATTATTTTCACGGGGTGCCTGCATCGCCTGCTCAATCAGATCCCGATTCACATCTTCGGTCACTGACCTTGCCGTTGGCATACAGCCACTAAACAATAAACCCAGTAACAGCAACATGATCAACATCTGAACTCTCATCCGGCACCTCCAGTAAGTACATGAACGGTATGTGCATCCACAATTGTGGCTTGTAACATCTGTTTACTACGCAAATTTTGTACCAAAAGGCGATCTCCCCGGCTACCGGACTTCAAGGCCTTGCCTGCCGCACGTACGGAAACAGGCCCCACCTGTGCAACAATGTTAATGATATCACCACGTTTGATCATCGGAGGACGTTTCACCGATGTCGAATAAACCACGTCTCCCTGATGCATTGGACGGGTGACCTGCATACCCGTCAGATCGGAAATTTTTTCCCTCCAAAGACCCATATGTCCTGCCACGTCCATGCGTTTCACTTCCAGCATATCTTTCATCAACCGGGATCTGATCGGTGCATCCTGTTTCAGAACCACCGCATTTACCCACCAGTGCACTCGAATCGGTACATACCAGCGATGCAACTGCTGCCCCTTGCCCTGTTCCGCAATCAATGAGATCCGTTCCGTATGACGTTGAATCTTTGGCAGACGCCATCTCACAGCGCCCATGGTGTTTGGCCAACGGGTCACTTCGATGAGCTCAGCAGTAGCACCCTGATGGTGGATACCCTTTGCGAATAAGGCATGCAGCGAGTCCTTCATCGCAGTTGCAGATGCCGATACTGGCATCAACAGGGTAAGCACCATCAGGGTGAGCAAGAATCGAAAGATCATCCTAATCTCCCTATCTCCTGATACTGTTGGCTGTTTGCAGCATTTCATCTGCTGCCTGAATAGCCTTGGAATTCATTTCGTAAGCACGTTGGCCGGCAATGAGATTGACCATCTCCTCAACCATGTTGACGTTCGACATCTCCAACATACCCTGCCCCAAACCACCAAAACCGTTGGAATTTGGATTGCCCGTAATCGGTTCACCTGAAGCATTGCTGCTCTGATACAAAGAACTTCCGAGCATTGTAAGACCGCCCGGATTGATAAAATCAACCAATTGGATTTGACCCACAACCGTGGAGGTTGCTCCTGGCTGTTCAACCGATACCGTGCCGTCATCACTTATATTCACTGAGAGTGCATCGGCGGGAATTGTGATCGCAGGTTGTAAAATATTGCCATCCGCAGTCACCACCTGGCCCTGCGCATCAACACTGAATGCACCGGATCGTGTGTAAGCCAGATCACCGGTTGGCATTAAAATCTGAAAAAATCCACTGCCTTTGATCGCCAGGTCCATTGGATTGCTGGTCGTTTGAAAGCTGCCTTCAGAAAAATTATGTGAAACACTGGCTGTTTGAACACCCAGTCCAATCTGAATACCTGATGGCAATTGTGTTCCTGCTGCGCTTGCTTCAGCACCCGGAGCCTTAACCTGTTGATACATCAGATCCTGAAAGTTGGCGCGACCTCGTTTAAAACCTGCCGTATTCACATTTGCCAGATTATTGGAAATCACATCCACATTCATACTCTGTGCAGCCATTCCGGTGGCCGCTGTCCATAGCGAACGCATCATAATGTTTCTCCTATTGTTTCATACCGCTTCAGACTCTTGCCTTTCGCCTTAAACTGTTTCATTCGAAAAATTCGTACTGCATTCAAGATCATGTCAATCATCCCTGAACCATCCCAACCCGATCACTGACCTGGCCTGCCAATTGATTATATTGTTCAACAACCTTCATCATCGATTGATAACTGCGCATGGCAGCCACCATCTCAGTCATCGCCAGTACAGAATTCACATTCGAACCTTCCAGTGCGCCCTGATGGACACTGACACCTGCATCTGCTGGCAACGTATTTTCTTTGGCTGTTTCAATCACAGTCAAATCGCCTTTTCTGATCTGAGTCAGATCTTTAATTGTTATAACGCCCAACTCCGCCACTGCCTCAGGCGCGGCATTCCCATTACCATCATTATCAATGTAAATCGCGCCTTCCTGCGTCACAGAAATCGCGCCACTGGTCAGTACAATAGGAAGACCGGAAGTATCCAAAACTGGCAAACCTCCCTGAGTCAAAAGGTTTCCATCGACATCAAGGCGGAAATTGCCAGCACGTGTATATGCTTCACTTCCATCCTCTTGCATCACTCGAAAATAGCCGGGACCACGGATCGAAAAATCAAGTTCGTTATCAGTCTGTTTCATAATGCCTTCATTCACATCAATGTACTGCTCTCCCATGCTCAGATAAGCAGCAGGAACATTTCCAACGTCACCGCCAGCTGCGGCCTGACTCGAAAAGATTGTGGTGAATGATACCCGGTCAGCTCTGTAACCGGCTGTGTTAACGTTTGCGAGATTATGGGTAATCGTATCCAGCTTCTGCTGGGCCATGGTTCCCGCAACTCCCGAAACAAAAAAACCTCTCTGCATGCTAATAACCTCTTGATGTGGACTCGCTGCACATAAATGAGCACTTTTGATGCCAAAGAGATAAAATTATCTAAATTATTGTTTTAATTGTTATTTTTAATATTTTAAGATATGGAGGTTTCTTCCGGCGGGATGTTTTTTCCTCTTTTAAACGGACAAATTTTCCATGTACGGACAAATGAAAACTTCAGTTTGAATGTGAGAAGCATAAATTATAACGACAGTAAAAGTGTATTACAGCTTCTTCGCATCCATCTTATCCGCCAGTTTTTGATCAGTCTGATAAAGAAATGCAAGCAGCTCTGCGACCAGTTGATAGGCATCTTCCGGTATCTCCTGGCCCACAGGCACCTGTGCAAGCAGCTGCGCCAGATTTTCATCTTCATGAATGTGAAGATCATTTTCTTTGGCCAGTTCCAGAATTTTTTTTGCAACTTCACCAAAGCCTGCCGCCAACACCTTGGGTGCCTGTTTGCCACCCGGAACATAACCCAACGCTACAGCTGCTTCACGGTCACGCATCAGGCCATCCAATCCATGGAAATAAAAGTCATGCATACCTTATCGGCATGTAAGTATGCCAACTTGAAAGCAGGCTTCAGATTATTACCCATGAGAAAGCCTGCCTTTCCTGTTTATCTCCCGCTCATCATCTGCTCATGTCACGTACCGGTTGCCAAAACAGCTTTTGGTTCATATGCCACACCTTCATGACACACGGCGATATCCTGATGGTTGTGTGTCGCCATCCACGCCTGCGAATCGGCTGCATAACACGGATTTTTGATCAATGGTTGATTCTGCTGCACGGCATAGTCCTCCATATCAGGTGCTGATGTTAAAAACATTTTCAACAGAAACCCTGCCACTTTCAGCTTATTGCCCAGTGACTGAACAGTCTCGGGATTATGCTCAACATAGCGGCGAGTTATAACCTCAAAACTCTCCGGTTCGCAGCCACCGATCTCACGCACAACGTCGTTTGGCGCGTTAACCGCAGCCGTTCCACGTTTAAGCTCTTCAAAATAGTAACGAACAGAATCGATCTCAAACAGTGAGAAACCCTGAACTTTTGCCGATTTGATAAACATCTTGATCGGTACTTCACTGTAGCTCACTTTTCGTGCCAGCACCTTGCTAAACACCTCTGCTATCTGCGGTTGAGAGAGCAGGTCCGGGCCTGTCGGACGATAACATTTGCCGATATGCGGCGATGGATTGATTAAGGTTCCCACCACCACACGTGCCATATCTTCATTTGATACTGGCGCATTCACACCACCGTCCGGCATGGCCATCATGCCAAACTGTGCTATCGGCGGCAGCGCCAACATATAAAATGATGCAAAAATAGCCGGATTGATCGTGATCACGTCCACATGGGGCATCCATGGCATGATCTCATCAGTCAGGGCGTGCTCACGGGTATAGGCTGAGGGATGTAACACATCAGAGAACCACTGCGTCATTTTGGTCACCACTTCAAGTTTTGCCTCATTGGCCGCCACAGCAAAGATCATGTTCGTATGAAGATGATTTGCCGCAAACGGTGCGCAATAATAGGCTCTTTGCATACCCTTGAGTGCCTCCCGCACATCGCGGATATCATGCATATTGCCAACAAAAACATCAGCGCCTGCACTTTTCATGAGGCGGCTTCGCTCACTCTGGCGGTGAACAAATGCGCGCACCGGGTAACCTTTTTCCCGCAACTGCATCACCACGGGAAAGCCTGTATTGCCAGCCGCCGCAGTCACTAATATAGAAGGTTTCCTCATCGCTTACGCCTCCAGTGTTGTGTGGCAGGCCAAAAACTGCACATCAGCCGCCTGCTCTCTTAATGGAACAAGCGATTGATACTCACTTGAGTGATACCACTGCGTCAGCACGGCCTTGTCTGGAAACCTTAACACCACACACGTTCTTGGGTCTGCCTGCCCTGCAAGGATTTCCGGGTTCTCATCTTTAAAGAGCACCTCGCCTCCCACGGCGTTAATTGTTTGACTCGCTTTCTGTGTGTATTCGCCCCATTTGTTGCGATCTTTCACCGTAATATGTGCGACCAGATAACCATTCATATGATAAACTCCTATCGATAGATATTGTGGTTGAAAACAGTTGTATTTAGCAACCAATAAGGAGACCTTATGCTCTATTGTTGTATAATACAACTATAAGTTCGTAATCCAATCACTACCGATGCGGGAATACCCAATGGTTTGAAACAGCATACCTGCCACATAGTCATACGTCAGACCATCTGGATGTAGATCTATCTAGCGAATATTATTTATCGAATATTATTTGAAAGTTGTTGAAGCGTTTGACAGGTCACCTCAATCTGCTCCCGACTCAAACCCGCCGTTGCCTTGCCCATATTGATTCTGGCCAGCTCAACCAGCACCCCTTGCATCTGTTTACCTTCAGCGGTCAAGCTCACCACCTGTTGCCGACGATTCTCCTGCTGTTGAGTCCGGTTGATCCATCCTTTTGCCGCCATACGGTCAAGCAGCCTGGTCACATTGGTTTTGTCTTTCAGCGAGCGCTCACGCAAGCTGCTCTGCTCAGCACCAGCGTCAGGAATAAGATTTAACATCACAAACTCTTCCACTGTTGCACTGTAACCGCCCTGCTGAAATGCCGTTTTGAGGGCAGTTTTAAACAGATAACTCGCATGATGCAGCGAAAACCCAATGGTTTGTTCGATATTAAATTCCTTCTCTGTCAAAATGATACCCATCTTTTGTATGGCGTTACCGCCATGATTATACGGCCGCTTAGCAGCATTGTGAGGCAACTGCACTCTCAAGGTCAATATTCCACGTTACCTAACATACGAACATGCTTTCTATTCCACGTTACCTAACATACGAACATGCTTTCTAATTTGGACAACCCACGTGATGAAAAAAAAACGCATCGTCATCACATTCCGACATCTCCTAACCTACAGCTACCAGCGCAGGTAAATATTCTTCGATACTGAATGTCTGCTGGCATTTATACCCTCGGTGTACGTAATGTTTAACTATACAGTGAACCCATCTATACTCGTTAAGGTGGGAGGTGAGATATGGGAATCATCAAATCAACTTGGCTGTTTATTAAAGGTATATTCCATAGATTCTATTTCTGGATTCCAGCGTTCTTGTTTAACCCATACGACATCGGTGAGAGGCTGATTAAGCCAATGTACCCTGACTTCTACATTCCTTGGTCTCCTGATTGGGCACCATTTGTGTTAATTGCACTCATTTTCTGGGCTGCGGTGTGTACTTATCATGAGGTACAGAAAAACAACATTCTTCTAACAGAAGAAGAAAGAAACATTGTTCCAGACATGCCTGCTGAAGACGCATTTATTCATATTATGCTTTACTCAACTTTTTCCATTGGAACGAAACCAGGCGAAAATGGCGACATCTATATGGATGTAGATAGGGAGATGATAGACAAGGCAAGGACTGGTCAACTAAAGGTATGGGCAAGAGATGTTCAGAAATATCCTCAAGGATTTGCAGAGGCTTTAAGGCCAATTGAGAAAATCGCATGGAGCTATTCGCATTTCTATTTGCCAAGCATGGTTAAGGATGATTATGGGTCTGGCATGATTGTTAGCCGCTCGAATGGAGAAGCCGGACAAATGGAAGCTGTAACCGTCAATAAAGACCAAGTAATGAAGCTTTGGCCTAAAGCTGGATTTTTCAAGCGATTGTGTGACCCACTAAATAAAACACGACTAAATTTTTATACTAAAGAGAGGGTAAATAATTATGGCAATCGGTAAACACGTAAGTTTAGAAGTAGCTAGATCGCTTCTGCACGTACGTTAAGGGGATAATAGCCGGCCTGCTTTCGATTTTTTCACTTGGTAATACAGGTTGTCTTTTTGTTTTTGTTTGGGTTTCTAATGCAATTAAACTGCACTAACAAACGGAATACCAAGGACACAATACTTAATCATTTCCAATAACTTTGAATCACGGTTACTTGTCACTTTTAGTCTGTATCCACATCGTCCGTTTAACTTGAAGTGATGTTGTATCAGAATATAGTATAAAGTAGATAAAACTTTGAAAGACCTTATCAATAATCGCCTATACTCATATTCATGGCGTATAGTGTTACTACCGTAAGGAGTTGCTATGATCCACGCTGCCGGTTTAACCAAATGCTTTAACGGCCACACGGCAGTCAATGCCATATCACTGGATATAGCTAAAGGACAGATATTCGGGCTGCTTGGGCCCAATGCTGCGGGAAAAACAACCACCATCAGAATGTTATGCGGAATCATTGAGGCCGATGCAGGTGAAATTCTCATTGATGAAATGCGTGTTGCACAGGCCAAAATGGGTTTTGGTTATGTTGCACAATCTTTTGGTCAGTATGAAGAGCTGAGTGTTTGGGAAAATTTACAATTTTATGCACAAATGTATGGCGTGAATGATGAACAGCGTCTACACCTTTTATTACAACGTTATGCATTGGAACCATTTAAAGATCAAATGGCTGGTGCGCTCTCTGGCGGATACCAGCGCCGTTTGGCACTTGCCTGCGCTCTGGCACATGATCCAAAAATTCTTTTTCTTGATGAGCCGACCGCCGGTATTGATCCGGTAACCCGCAAACTTCTATGGGATGATTTTTATCAGCTAAGTGCTCAGAGAAAAACACTTTTTGTCACCACTCACTACATGGAAGAGGCGCAACGTTGCCATCAGTTAGCCTTTATGGCCGCGGGTAATATGATTGCAACAGGAACACCCGATACCATCAAAGAAGCGCTGGGTGAAGTGAAGGTCTATACCACACAAACGCCCTACCTGCCTGCACTTCACCATGTACTACGCGAGTCAGAAGGCATCGTGTTGATCAATCAATTTGGCACAGAGCTACGTGTGATCGTTAAACCTGAAGTGACACTCACAAGCCTTGAAAACATTATCAACGATGTGATCGATCAACCCACTCCACTACAAATAAGTGAACCCAATCTGGAGGATGTGTTTATTGCCCTCACTCAGGATAAGGCGGTGACCGCATGATGCGCGCAATGATCAAAAAAGAGCTTTTACAACTGCGGCGTGATCCACGTCTGATTGGTCTGATTGTTGTCATGCCGCTGGTTCTACTCATACTTTTTGGAGTCGCGCTGAAGCTTGAGCCTCAAAACGTAAAGATGGCCTATGTTGATAAAGATCACTCCTATTTTACCGACCTCATCAAAACAAGCCTCTGGACCGATGGCTACTTTGAACTTTACGAAGTGACATCCAAGGCAAAAATCATTGAAGAGATTCGTGCTGGCCGAGCAAAAGCGGGACTCTATATCGATGGGAGTTTTTCAGAACTGCTGACCGAAAACAAACAGCCACACGTCACTTTTTATGTGGATGGCACCATGCCTTCACTCACCACAGCCATGAAATATCAATCTGCCAGCACCACCGATGAAAGTGTTACAAATGACATGTACTTCTCTGATCCAGATGCACCCAATATTGTGATTGCCGATACGCCTTTCATCATGGATACCCAAGTGCTGTTTAACCCGGACGAAAAAGAGACATGGTTTTTCCTGCCCGGTGTGATCGGCGTCCTGATCATGCAGATCGCACTGATTTTAACCGGTATTACAGTTGTGCGGGAGCGTGAAAAACAGACCTTGGAGCAATTACTGGTCACTCCCATCAGCAAAACAAATTTTATCATCGGCAAACTGCTTCCGTATGTACTGATCGCCCTGCTTGATTTCTACTTTATACTGGCTGTTGGCTGGGGCTTATTTGAATTGCCACAGCCATCGTCACATCTGCTGCTGTTTGTTCTTGCACTGGTGTATGTAGCTGTGATGATTTCATTGGGCCTGTTAATCTCTCTTTTTGCAAAAACACAGCAGCAGGCAATGTTTATCGCCATTTTTATTATTGTGCCCTCTATTCTTCTTTCCGGTTTTATTTTTCCTTTGGAAGCAATCCCCGAAGCTGTGCGATATATCAGCTATATGATCCCGTTCACCTACTTTGTTGAAATCATCCGTGGCCTGCTAATCAAACAAACCCTGCTGATCGACCTACTTTATGCGTATGGCGCTCTGCTCGGTTTTGTTGTTGTTTTTGTTACTGGCAGTATTATGAAATTCAGGAAAACGCTCTGAACCACGAGGGATAAGCTTAACAAACACTCCCGATTGCTTTGTTGGAGCACAACATCCAGCTTTAAAAACCAATGGATACAGACCATAAAGGCGGCGATAAATATTGAACACCCAACATTTGAAATCGCATATGCTGGTCATACTTGCAGCCATTCTTGTGGCAGGTTCATTTTTAGCCTCAGAGAAACTGGCCGGTGTTATTAGCCCTGTTTCTCTTACCCTGCTTCGTTTTATCGCAGCTTCGTTGATATTGTTTCCCATCATATTGTTTATTCCCCGGTGGAGAAAAGCAGTATTACCAACGCTGCCACGCGCCATGATTATCAGTCTGTTCTTTTCTATATTTTTCATCTGCTTTTTTGAATCCTTAAACACAACAACAGTACTCAATACAGGCACTTTATATACATTAACACCCTTGCTTACCGCACTTCTATCGATGTTTATCTTCAACGAAGGCATCACAATCAAGCAGATCATTGTTTATTTGATTGGTGCAGCAGGAACCTGTTGGGTGATTTTTGATGCTCAGATTGACTTACTCTTATCATTTTCCTTAAACAAAGGTGATTTGATATTCATCACAGGTACATTTTTTATGTGTTGTTACTCAATCTCTATGAAATTGTTTTATCGAAGCGATGAAATGATTGTGTTGGTTTTTTGTACACTCGTAGGCGGCTCACTCTGGATGGCACTTGCGCTGCTTTTTTCAGGTCAAGCCCTCCAATGGAATCTATTGCAAGATGAATTGGTTTATCACATGATTTATCTTGTGATAGGTGCAACGCTTGCAACCGTTTACCTCTATCAAAAAACGACTGTGGCTCTTGGGCCAAGTCGCGTAAATGCATATATTTATTTAAACCCGGCACTTGTTGTTGCATTGCTGTTTTTCATCGATGGAACATCTATTTCGATGGCAATTGTTCCCGGCATTTTAATATCATCGGCAGCAACGATGATCCTTCAGAAAGGCCATAAGAAAAAGACAGGCCTATGAAAAAAACTTACGCAAGACTAAAAAACTGTTCATTTCCAGGCTATTTGAAACAATCAAAAAAACCAGTTCAATTTGAGTTCAAGAAAATCATCGCTTCGGATCAAAGCAACGGAATCAGTAGTCGGCACATTCACAAAAAAACGGCTATTAAATTCCAGTTTCATATGGTCTGTAAGGCGACGCTCCGCTTCAAAATTGATAAATGCCGCCTTTGTATGGTGATCAAATGATCCGCCAAACAGTACCGCTGTAGCCTGTGTATCGTTCATGGCGATACGAAAACCGCCAAAAATATCATTATCAGCAATACTTGGCGGTGCAAAACGTGAATCCCGGCCATCGTAGAGATATTCGAGCAAAAAACCGATATCAACATTACTCTCAGCAATTCCATAAAAAGTATGCTCAAACCCACCCACTCCGGCATAAAAACGCTTGCCATGGCCTGTTCGAGTCATGCCTTCAGCCTTCCATAAGGTGTTTTCAGTGGTGAGCTGTAGCTCCAAACCTGTCTGTCCGATCTGATCATAGTGCGGTACAAACACAGTCTGACCGCCTCGGTTCTGTGGCAACAGTCGCGGTTCACGGCTTGTACCCTGGAAATGAGAAATGGAAATATCCATATCACCAAAGATCTGTGTCCAACGTGCTGCCCAATCAATATGGCGCTCTTTTTTACTTGAATCGTAAGTTGGATGAGCTGTATCGATTGGGAATGGGCCATGCAAACGAGCATTATCAGAGGTGAATGTACGTGTACGAAATCCTGGCAAGGCAAACAGACTCACCGTTCCCCATGGCTGTTCAATATTAACATTCACCATGGGCTGTCCAAGTTTCTCTTCACCCGTAATATCTTCAACAGCATCCGTCTGATTAATGATATCGACCAGATGCACCGATTCCGTCACACCCCAAAACACCTTCCCTACACCAACTGAGAGATCCCAACTTGAGCCAAGATGAAGCCAGTTAAATTCGCGCAGATCGGCATGGGTTCGCCTCTTATCATCGGCATCAAGACGAACAAAAGGAGTCAGTGTTAAACGCTCGCTACCATCATTCCACTCATAAACGAACTCCGGCTCCAGTGTGCCTGAAGGTGATACCGTAATTTTTTTCTGATTAGCAAATTCAGGTGAATAAGGAAAATAACGAGTCTCCAGCGTAGCCTGTCCGCCGATATCCCATTGCCCTGCCTCAACAACGGATACTGGGCACCATACGGCACCCAGCATCCAGAGAGACAACACAACATATGTTGTGCGTAATATCATCTAGCGTTTTTTAATCGGTTCGACGTAAAGTCCATATCGGTTGTGCCAATCGCAAACTGATAACCTGAGAAAACCAGACTTGTACTTTTTCCTGTCTGATGATTGACCATATCCATCAGGTCCGCACGCCAGTATTTACCCAGATACTGATTATAATTGTTATAGATCAGTGTTTTAAGCAGCTCATTTTTGCGATCATAGAAGTCAACTTTCGAGATTCGAAATTCAGCTTTATCATACCATACCATCTGACGATGATAGCCAGACTTTGGATTGGTCGGAAAACGTTCAACAACAAAACAATCGCGCCCATTAAATGTTTCGTCACGAACATAGTTATACGTATATTTTTCTATCTCTTGAGACGAAATATCTTCAAAAGCAAATTCACTGCCCATGAAAGGTCCTGATTTATTGCTTGAAGAGATGCGTTTAACACGTTTAAGTGCAGGCAAAAATAGCCATTGATCATCAGCACCCACTTTGTGCGTATGTGAGAGAAACGCCGTGCCCTTCACATCACGTGGGTTATCAAACACGATCATTGTTTTATCACCATCATTGGCTTGCTCTTTGGTTGTATTACGCATCCTGCGATTGGTTTCCTGCTTGTGTTTATTGCGCAGGGTCATCTTCAATTCAACCCGGTAATCACCAAAACCAAAATCGCGTTGCTCAGCTTCTGTAGCGATTTCAAGACCACGCGCCTTTCCATCTGTAACACCACCATCCGCAGCATTGGCCCACACAGGTGCTGCCATCAATGCAGAAAGCCCTATGACAGCAACAAACCAGCTACGCTGTTTCCAAAATCCAATCGATTCCATCTCTCTCTCCTGTCGGATATTTTGAGTTCTTATCCTGTTCAGTTTCATGTTGTTGCCTCTTCAAGCTGGCCATCACTTTCGGGCTTTTTCTTCATATGATCCATACGCATAAGCAATACAGGCAGCAGTAAAAAGTCTGCCAAAAGCGCCATCGCAATGGCAATCGATGTAAGCAGGGCCATCTCAGAATTCAGCGCAAACGTCGATTGTGCCAACACCATGAAGCCTGCCACCAACACAGCTGAAGTCACCACAATCGCAATACCAACACTGGAAAATGCATAACGCACCGCAGCATCAGCATCCATACCTTCCTCACGACGAGCACGCAGATATTTACTCAAAAAGTGGATCGAGTCATCCACCACAATACCAAGCGACATACCGGTGACCATCGCAGCAGCCATATTCACCTCACCCACGACGAGACCCCACACACCAAAAGCGAGGCCTGCAGGCAGGAGGTTTGGCAGCAGACTGATCACGCCAATTTTAAAGCTGCGCAGAGCCAACATGATAAGCAGAGAGATCAACAGCAGCGCGATCAACGTACCGCCAAGCATGCTCTTGATATTACGTTCACTGATATAGGCAAACATAATGGCTGGGCCAATACCTGTAGCCTGTATATCCGGCGTGTTTTCCGCCAGCCACTTCTCACCACGAATGGTGACATCACGCAGTTCCCGTGTTGTCAGATTCTGCAACGTTGCAATAACCTGTGTGGATGATTTGTCCACATTGAGCTGATTGTTCATGTCCAACCCATAGGGCAGTGAAAGCTCATACAATAACAGGTATTGCGCCGCCAGATCACGCTCTTCAGGCAGTTTATACCACGCAGGATCATCACCATGCAGACTCATGTTCAGCCGTTGGAACGTATCTGTGATTGAATTCACATGCTCCACCTCTGGCTGCGCACGAAGCCAGTCCACAAAAGCTTTGGCATGCGCCAAAAACACGGGATTACTCACGCCATTGCTTTCACCTGCTGGCAGCGAATATTGCAGTTGATACAAACCTGTCAGATGCTCCGATGTGAAATCCACATCAGCCCGGTAAGTGGTACTGGTATCAAAATATTTCACAAAGTCTTCATTCAGTTCGTTACGTGGAATCATGGCAAGCACCACGACTGCTATCGCAACTGCACCCACCATCACCATGCGCTGACGACGGATTACCAGATCAGAGAATGCATCCATCCATTTGCTGAAACGTGTATTGCCCGCTTTTGCTCGAACCGGCAACACTGCCAGCATCGCAGGCAAGAAGGTGACAGAGAAAACAAAGGCAGCCATCACACCCATCGCAGTAATATTACCCAGATCATGGAACGGTGGAGAATCACTGGCATTCATCGATAAAAAGCCAATCGCGGTGGTGATACTGGTCAGGAATATCGGCATGAAATTCACCCGAAGTCCCTCAACAACCGCCTGGCGTTTTTCCAGCCCTTTTCGCATGCCTGCAAGCATACTGACAATAAGATGTATCGAGTCGGCCACTGCCAGTGTCATAATAATCGTTGTTGCCGCAGCTGATGGTGGTGTAAGTTTGATGCCCAACCAGCCAGCCAATCCCATGCCTGCCATCACAGAAAAAGCCAGAACAAACACGGTAGCAATGGTTGCACTCACAGAGCGCACCAGCACCAACATCATGATAATGATAATCAAATACATGGCAGGAACGAGCGTGCCCATATCATTCATGCTCGATTCCATGAATGCATTATTCATCATCACCATACCATTCAGGTAGACTTTAACCGGATATGCTGCTTCAACTTCCCCAGCAAGTTTACGTGCCGCAGCCGCGGCTGTCGGTATCTCATCCATCGCCTTCTCCGGCATCTGGAAGGTTACATTCACCGCTGTCACGGTATTGTCACCGGAAATCATGATGGTCTTTAATGAAGGTTCATGTTGCGCGATATCACGCACACGTTCCAGCTGCCCTTTAGATAGATGGCTTGCGCCTTCCACCAGATCAGCAACCAGAAGATCATCGCCCTCGGCCGTGGTATGTTGAAAATTCGAAACCGAATCCACACGTAAAGCAAAAGGCAGTAACCACGCTTTTTGCGTCAGTGTCTCAACCGCATCCATGACATCAGGGCTCACCGTATCGCCATTAAGCGATTCAATCACAAATTGAATATTATCAATTTTTGTATAAGTTTCCTGTAATTCTTCAAAGGCAAGAAGTTGTGGGTTATCATCACTAAAAAATACCCGGTAGTCTGTATTAAAAGCTAAAAATCGTCCGCCGCTTCCAGCACCAACAGCCAGTAAGATAGCCAGTAAAATGACTGGCCAACGCCAACGAACAATCCATTCAGCGTAGGCCTGTGCCCATTCGCTCTTCTTTTTCATATTCTTCTCCTTCCGTACAAACCGAGACATCGGTTTTTTTATTTAAAATCAAAAAACAAAGAAATAACTATAGTCGTTCCAAATAATCGATAATGCCGTAAAAACACTCCGAAAAAATATCAATATCCTGAGCGTTTTTTGCCAAGCCGTGGGCGCCTTCAATCGATGCAATCAAAAATAGCGCCGTACGCTCTGCATTCAGATCCTGACGCACCAAGCCACTTTTCTTTCCGCGCTGTAACGCCTGCGCGATACCTTGTCGCCAAGCAGACATCACATCATTAACACGCACACGAAACCCTTCATCAACAGGAGACATCTCCTGCGCCAGGTTGTTCAGAGGGCAACCCTTGGATATACAATCACACTTAACCCAGGTCAGCGCCTCGTGAAAAAAACTAATCATATCCTCAATCGGCTTATCGCTCTCAATGACGGGTTGCCACATATCCATGAATTTGGGTGCAAACACCTCATCAAGCACCGCATAACCCAACGCCAGTTTACTGCCAAAATGATGATATAAAGCACCTTTAGAGACATCTGCTTTTTTGATAATTTCACTGGTATTCGCCGCTTGAAAGCCATGCAGGTGAATCTCTTCAGCTGCAACATTCAAAATATTCTGGCGCGTATCCTCTGCATTACACTCAGCGTTCATATCACTCCATTGTTGTTGATATCGGGAGCCGGACGTTAACCGACCGGGAAGTCGGTCGCAACCCTTCATTAGCAGAACATCCTTCATCCATGAAAATATTAATACATCCAAGCCCTACAAATGTCATATTTTTCAAAGGCTTGGAAAAGATTTTATTATGAGGTGTATTCTTTTCTAAATTTAAGGCTGATCACAGCCTCTCCCGAAACAGTCTACATTCAGAATGATGCTTATCGAATATGAAGACAGGTTAATAAATACCATCAACCAATATATGAAAGCTAAAGAACAAAAGTATCAGGGGTTTCGGCCAAAATAAGTAACCATGATGTGATTTTATGCCTGTCATCGCCCAAATGACTGTTTTGTTCACTATGATCTCATAGCTGAAAATTCAATGATTAGCGTGGCTAGCCGCACGGATATTCAGATGAATCCGTTCGAGGGCACAAATTTGTATTCATTTGCGCTAATACTTTCTGAGCTATATGAAGCTCTTTTTCAGAAACACCACTCAACGCCTGGTCACTGATCCCCACCAGAGCAGGTAAAATATCAACAAATGCTAACTTCCCTTCCTCGGTAATATGCGCTCGAATCACGCGCCGATCATGCTCATCCTGAATGCGCCCGACCAATCCGCTTTTCACCAGAACATTCATCACCCGCGTGACTGAGGCTTTATCCTTCCCTAAAATATTTGCCAATATCGACTGAGGCATGCCATCACATTGATAAATAATCATCAGTGTGCCGGCTTCTTCAGCTGTTAATTTATATCCCAAACGTTCACACGCATTGCTGACATGACAGCGTGCATGAGTCATCACCTGTCCTATCAAAGGCATGATTTTTCCTATGCCAATATTTAATTCTGTGTGAAAATCCTGATCCATTACGCAAACCTAAGGGATATTGTTAACACCATCAATAATTGACAATGTTAACTATTATTTTAGGGTTTCCGCTCAAATTCATTCAGGATGAAAAAATGTGAGGTTCGCAATGCTTTGGACACGAATACTGCCTGTATTTTTGATACTATTAGCACCCAACACCGTACTTGCACAAACCACATCATTGGCTGATGTCATTCGGGAAACACTAAGTAACAGCCCTGATATCCCTATCAACGCTCTCTCAATCGATAATGCAAAGATCGAACAGCAGCGCATTGAAGGCATGCTTGATTCAAATGTTTCCATGCGTCTTGGTTATAGTGATGAAAAGGTTCCAACGACCAGTCCCTTTGCCGCAAACAAAACGCAATACAGCCAGCTTTCCGGTGCTCTTACCAAGCCTTTTGAGAATGGCAGTGCCCTAACAGGAAGCTTAAACTATAACCGTACCAAATTTACTTACCCATCATCCACACCTCCCACATTTCAATCTTCTATTAATCCCAGCTACCAAAACCAGATTGATCTGACCTATCGCTACCCGTTATTACGTGGCCATGGAAACCCTGCTTACCATGACCAAATGACTGCATCGAAGCAGGATGAACAGGCTGCACATTGGCGTGTCGAGATGTTAAAAGAACAATTGGCCGAACAGGCAACGGTGCTCTATTTCCAATTAACAGCTAATAATCTGAGTTACAAACTCGCAAAAGACGCCGTTTACCGTGCAAAAAAACTATTAAAGTACCAGAAAATGCGAGAACAGTTTGGGCTTATTGAGCGAGCTGACCGACTTCAGGCTGAAGCACTTCTGGCTACTCGCCATATGGAGTTGAACATCACTGAGGCAACCGCCATACAAGGGAAAACAAATCTCAACCGACTCATGCTTCGCGCGCCCAATACATTCCTGAACCCGGAACTGAACGGTGGTATTTTTTCTTCAAATAACATCGCTGAACTCTCATTGGATCATTTACTTGCAGAGGCTGAAAAATCCCGCCCGGCATTTCGTGTCATCCAAGCCAATCTGGATGCCAGCGATGCCCGTCTTGCTGCTGCTCGCAATCAGCATGAAACTCAGGTTGATCTCGTCGGGCAGGTCGGTAGCCGTTCACTTGATAGCAGTGCGGGCACAGCATTAGCTCAGGGTTTCACCTTAAATGACCGGTTTGTATCACTAAGTGTTGAGCTTAGCGATACACTCACAGGCAACAGAACCAAAGCATCCATCAGACAAGCTGAGCTGAGTCGTCAACAAGCAATGCTGGAACAAATCCAAACTCGGGAGAGCGTAAAAAGTGCATTAGCAAGCGCATTGACCACATTAAACAGCACACAAAAAATAGTTGTTTCAGCCAAGCAACGCGCCAAAGCGGAAAACAGCAAGTTTAACGCTGAAATGAAGCGTTATCGGGAAGGTCGCTCAGATACTGCAACGATCATCCAATTTGAAGGCGAATTACGTAAAGCTGAGTTGCAAACAGCGGTGCAAGAGGCATCACTCAAGCTTGCTGTCCATCAACTGGAATTGGCGCGTGGAAATCTCTTACCTGCGCTTGAAGCCAATAAACATCCGAGTCATTCACATAAAGAGGTGAAGTAATGGAAAAGCTGATTGCTTTTTTTGTAAAACGCGGCCTGCTGGTCAACCTGTTATCAGGCTTACTGCTTCTCGGCGGTATTTATGCAGGCATGAATATCCAACGAGAAGCATTTCCAAGTGTGAACTTTGACATGGTGGTTATTTCAGCAGCCTATCCTGGCGCATCACCTGAAGAGTTGGAGCAGCTTGTCGCAACACCGATTGAACGCGAACTAAAAGGTGTGGATGGCATCAAACGCATCCACTCCACATCATATTCCGGAACCATGGAACTATTAATTGAAATTGATCCCAATTATAAGGATCGTTCCCGTTTTGTCTCTGATGTACAACAATCGGTTAACCGTGCGGTTTTGCCGGATGACTTACCAAACGATCCCTTTGTAATCGAAATCAAATCTGAGCAAACACCCGTGATTTCATTTTCCATGTTTGGCCCTATTGAATCATTAGAACTCAAACATATCGCAGATCATGTCGAAGACGACCTGTTGGAAATTCAGGGTGTTTCAAAAATTAATGTTCAGGGTGATCGAAAAGAAGAAATTCGTATCACTCTTAACCCTGAAAAAATGTTAAAACATCATGTTTCAACAGAAGATGTCATCCAGCTGATTCAAAAATGGAATGTTAATGCGCCGGGTGGACAATTAAAAACTGATCATGGTCTAAAAACAATCCGTGTAAACGGCGAATTTACGTCTGCGGATGATGCTGCACAGCTGGTTTTGCGGGCCAATGAATTTGGTCAGGCATTGTATTTATCTGACGTAGCAGATGTGACACAAACGCTGGAAAAACCACGTCGCCATATCGGTGCCATGGGAGATTCGGCAATGAATTTCACGGTTGTGAAACAAGCCGATGCCGATATTATTAAAGTAGTAGACAAGGTTCGGGCTTATTTACCAACGATTGCAGAGCGATATCATGAGGATATTCAGGTTCGTGCCTATCAGGATTTTTCTATCAATACACGCATTCGCCTGAACGTACTCACAAGCAATGGCGCAATTGGTCTTGCATTCGTATTACTTACGTTGTTTCTGTTTCTGCGCCCTTCGGTTGCGTTCACAACAGCCTGGGGCCTGCCGATTATCTTCTTCTCAGGCTTACTGGTTTTGTTCCTGATGGGAACAACACTGAACCTGCTCACCATGTTTGGTTTTATTATTGTGCTGGGTTTGATGGTTGATGATGCCATTATCATTGGTGAAAATGCGACCTGGCATATGGAACGGGGTTTATCACCTGTTGAAGCCGCCATCAAAGGCACCCACGAGCTTTTGGGGCCCGTTACAGCCACAGTTTTGACCACGATTGTTGCATTTTTACCCATGATGTTTATGGATGGTATTATTGGTAAATTTGTTTATTCCATTCCAGTTGTTGTTATTATTTTACTGGCTTTCTCATGGGTTGAAGCGATTTTTATCTTACCAAATCACATTACAGACCTGGCCAATGCAAAAAAACATCCTAAAGAGAATGCTATGTTAATATGGATTACGGATGTGTACGAAAAGCTGTTACGGAAAGCACTTCGGCTTCGTTATCTCACCATCATACTAACATTCCTTGGTCTGTTTGGCGCTGTCGCGTTGGCAGGTGTTGTGAAGTTTCAACTCTTCCCCGCCGGAGCTGAAGATCAGTTTTATCTACGCATTGCAACCCCTGTGGGTTCAACATTGGAAGAAACACAGCAAACATTGCTTAAAATGGATGCAGAAGTCAGAAAACGTATTCAACCTGAACTTTTAGAAACAACCGTAACCGTTGCAGGCCTGAACAGTGCGGATGACCGCGAAGACCTTAAACAAATTGGTGATCGATTTGGTTTTTTACGTGTTATTTTAACCTCCTTTGCTGAGCGTGATGTTTCTGCATATGATGTACTGGCCGATGTTGAAGATGGTTTTGAACAATTATATCCGGACGTTACAATTAACTTTGTCATGCTCAAAGGTGGCCCGCCAACAGGCAGGGCACTGCAAGTGGAAATTACGGGCCAGGATGAACACCGTGAAAAAAGTGCGCGCAATTTAATTACATTATTAAAAGACATAAAGGGTGTGCATTCAGTCGAAAGTGGGTTACAAAAAAGTGTGCCTGAAGTCCGCATCGTTCTTGATCGATCACTTGCAGCCTATGCAAACGTTGATCTGGCTGCGGTTGCAACACACATTCGGGCCGCTTTTGATGGCATTCGTGTTTCGACCTTGAAACGGGATAAAGAAGAGGTTGATGTAACTGTGCGCTATCCTGAGCTGGCACAACATGACGTAGGCACATTAAAACAACTGTTAATCCCCAATCGCACGGGTGGCCTGGTGCCACTGGAAAAAATCGCACAATTTAAAGAGGTTCCAGGCGTCACGAGCATTCGTCATAAAGATGGAATCAGGGTTCTCAATGTATCAGCAGAAGTCGAGCCTGACACGATAACTTCGAAAGAACTTAATGCTCTGGTCAAAAAGAAAGCAAGTGAATGGTTGAGTTCTCCAGAAGCAGCACTCGTCAAATATCGATTGGGTGGAGAACAGGAGAGAACAGAAGAATCCGTACAAGGCCTCCTCTTCAGCTTTGCTTTTGCTTTGCTCGGTATTTTCATCATTCTTGCTATTCAGTTTAACCGCATGTCTTACCCTTTACTGGTAATGTTTTCGATCCCATTTGGCGTGATTGGTATTGTGGTAGGCCTGTTCCTGCATGGGCAACCATTATCATTCATGTCTCTGATGGGTTTTGTGGCATTAACTGGCGTGGTGGTAAACTCAGCACTGGTACTGGCCGTGCTTATTCAGCGTGAACTGGCCGAAGGTGTTCCCTGGTTTGAAGCCATCATTTATGGTGGCCGACGGAGATTGCGAGCCGTGTTATTAACTGCGATCACCACTGTTGTGGGGCTGTTACCTACAGCATATGGCTGGGGTGGGTTGGACCCATTTGTGGCTCCGATGGCACTGGCTCTTTCATGGGGTTTAATCTTTTCGACCCTGATTACGTTGTTTGCCGTGCCTGCCGCGTTGGCAATCTCACTGGATGTCAAACGCCTGATTTTACGATGGACCGGATCTGTTGATGCCAATGAAGAAAAAAATACCTGAGCATTTTGATAAAGAAATTTTAATAAGCAGTTCATAATAAAATAATCTGCATAACTTATCGTTACGAAGGTCTGGTGCCTCCCTCCCCTCCCTCCCCTGGCATCAGACCTCGTTTCTAAAGGCTCCGGTAACCCGGAGCCTTTTTTTATTGTTCCCGTCAACTCAAACAAGGTCTACAATACTGTTAGACAGCTTATTTATTTGGATCACAGGAGCGTAACATGATCGCCTCAAACGTCATGACAAAAAGTCCGATATCCCTTTTGCAGAAAGGCACGATTAAAGATGCAATCAAACTCTTTCATTCCACTAGGTTTCATGACTTTCCTATAGTTGATGAACAGGGCAGGCCCGTAGGTTCTATTAGCGCCCGTGCCATTTTACACGCGGCTGTCCCCGCCTATGCAAGTGAGAAACTTCTTGCTGCGATGGAGGGTGGCCCGGATATCCCCTCGGTCTATCATAATCTTGAAAACCTTGCTGAAAAGACGATAGCTGAGATCATGGATCAAGAGATTCACTCGGTTCATGGCAATACGCCAACCAGCGCAGTGGCAGCGATGTTAACCCACCTGCACCGCGACACATCCAATATTTTTGTTGTTGATGATCAGGACAAGCTGATCGGAACCATTTCAGCCCGAGACATCGTCTGTCGAACAGCAGATTAAGACACAGTGTGATGATTAGAGAAAGGTGACAGGCAATGGAAGGCAGTTCATTTTTTTTATCACTTGTATTGATTTTGCTCTCGGCACGTCTGCTCGGAGAGGGCGCGGCATGGCTTAAAATACCACCCGTCATGGGTGAAATGCTAGCCGGTGTCATTTTAGGGCCAAGCCTGCTGGGATGGGTTCAGCCCACCGAAATGATCAAGCTACTGGCCGAGTTTGGACTGATTCTCCTGCTCTTCGAAGTCGGCCTGGATGCCGACATCTCCCAACTGGCGAGCAAAGGGAAACAAGCATCCATTGTCGCCCTTGGAGGTTTTATCACACCCTTTATTGCCGGTTTCTTTGTGAGTTACTATCTCTTTAATCTCTCTCTTATAGCCTCCCTGTTTGTCGGTGGAACTCTCACTGCAACCAGCATTGGCGTGACGCTTAGAGTGCTACGCGACCTACGCCGACAACACTCCAACGAAGCTCAAATTGTTCTTGCTGCTGCCGTCCTTGACGACATTCTTGGTGTGATTCTATTAGCCGTACTGTTTGAATTTTCAGCCAGTGGTGAGGTCAATCTGATCAATGCCAGCAAGATATTCATCTTTCTTGTTATCTTTTTTGCGCTGGCTCCAATTGTAGCCAAACTGATGGCTGCTACTGTGGGACATTTTGAGAAGTTCAGCCATATCGCAGGACTCATACCCACCATGATTGTTTCACTTATCCTGTTTTTTGCCTGGTTATCTCACGCAGTGGGGGCGCCGGAATTGTTGGGTGGATTTGCAGCCGGACTTGCCTTATCCCGCAGGTTTTTTCTACCATTTGGTGCTCACCTCACACAGACAGATGGCCGCTTTGTTGTGCGGATCGAAGAGAAAATGAAACCCATCATTCAGCTTTTTACACCCATTTTTTTTGTAATGGTCGGTTTATCGCTAAACCTACAGGAGATTGATTGGAGTTCAGGCATGGTCTGGAAAATGACTTTCATATTCATCATTCTGGCTATTGCCAGCAAAATGTTCGGCGCTCTTCTGATTCGTGAATCCATTCACTCCCGTTGGGCAATCGGGCTGGCTATGATTCCCCGTGCCGAAGTAGGTCTTGTATTTGCCGAATTAGGGCGACTCTCCGGTGTTTTTGATAACGAACTCTATGCTGCAATGATCCTGACCATTGCAGCCACTACAATACTACCACCATTCATGATGAAATATTTTTATACCCGCTACGGGAGACACCTTCATCCAGACAATTAGCCCTGATTACCCAATACTAAAACGAAAAATCACCCGATCCATTTGATAGGGAATCTCCGTCGGAGCCATTTGTACATCTCCATGACTACAAGTACGCTCAAGGCCATCACCAGCAATTTCGACCAATGCTCAAGCGATATCGGTTGGATATGTAAAACATCACTGATCCACGGTGCATACATCGCAGTGATATGGATCAGCTGTGCAAGCAAGGTACCTAGCAATAGGATAGGGTTGCGCAACGGGTTATGCTGGAATACCGAGCGGGATTCTGAGCGACAGTTGAACACATGCACATTTTCAAATAACACCATCAGTAACAATGTTCCATTCCTTGCCTCATCAAGTGCATACCCATGCAGCAGTAACCATTGAAAAAGACAAAATGCTGTTACGCCAATGATGCATGCTGAAATCAACACCTGCTCAATCATCAGACGATTAAAAATTGGTTCTTTTGGTGAACGGGGAGGGTGTTTCAATTCATGCCCCTCTTCAGGTTCGAAGGCCAGTGCTACATCCTGAATGCCATTTGTAACCAGGTTCAGCCATAAAAGATGAACAGCCAACAGAGGCAAGGGCTGCCCAAAAAGTAACGCCAGAGTAAAAAGAACAAGCTCCGCTGCACCTGTTGAAATAAGTAACAGGATTACTTTCCGTACATTGGCATAAGCGACACGCCCTTCTTCCACACCGGCCACAATGGAATCAAAGCGATCATCGGTAATAATCAGGTCCGCTGTCTCCCGAGCCACATCCGTTCCAGCCTGCCCCATTGCCACGCCCACATGTGAAGCTCTTAATGCGGGTGCATCATTGGCTCCATCTCCACTCACGGCGACAAAATGGCCATTTCGTTGCAGGGATTTCACAATTTCCAGCTTCTGTTGCGGCTCAACACGCGCAAACACCTTTGCTTGAGAAGTCAGGCGATCAAATTCATATTCATCTGCTGCTTGCCGAAGCCTATTACCTGTCACAATCTGTTCTGTATGATCTGCCAGCTCCAGATCACGTGCTATTGCCAATGCTGTATCCGGATGATCACCTGTAACCATCGCCACCTGAATACCGGCTCTTCGGCAACTTGCAACGGCTGCTTTAGCCTCGCTTCGCAATGGGTCAATAATACCTACCATACCGAGAAAGGTGAGCCCCTTTAGCTGTTTTTCAGAAAAAGACTTTCCCGCCTCTCCAATAGCATTGTCAGAAACTATGCCGGAGGCGAGTGCAATCACCCGGTAACCCTGACTGGCTAGATGCCCTGCCTGTTTTTCAATCATCCGGGCATCCAATGCGATATCCTGCCCCTGCATCGCCATAGAAGCACACATCGGCAATAGCTGTTCCACGGCACCCTTAACAAAAGCATGTGGACGATCATCCATAGCATTCAAACTGGCGCAGTAAAGCCGCTCCGATTCAAAAGGAATCACCGCCAACTCTGGAAAAGCATTGTCCATTTCAGCCTTAACCACGCTAGCCTTATGCGCCATCACCAGCATCGCAACATCAACTGCATCGCCATGGCATACCCAGCCACTGTCACGGCGACCAAGAAATCCTTCATTGGCCAGTACTGCCGCCTGACATAAACGTGTCAGTAGCTGTGTTTCATCGAAGCTCAATTTATCCAGTTCTGAAACAATGACACCTGTCGGATCTGTTCCTTCACCGGTCACCTTAAACATCTTTGCATCCGGCGATATGATCCGGTTTACCATCAGTTGGTTAATGGTGAGCGTTCCAGTCTTGTCTGTTGCAATGAAGGTACAGGAGCCAAGAGACTCAACTGCAATCAATCGTCTGATAATCACGCCTCTTTTTGCCATACGTCGCATACCAACTGCCAATGCAACGGTAAGCGCAACCGGTAGCCCCTCAGGAATAGCTGAAACAGCAAGCGCCACAGACAACAAAAATATATCGGCCAGTGGCACACCACGAAAAAAGGCAACCATTGCCATCACCATCGCCGCTATACCCACAAATATAGCGATTCGATGTGTAAAGCTCTCCATTCTGACCAACAGCGGTGCCTTGGTTGGTGGTTTATTTAATACCTCAGATGCAATACTGCCCAGCTCTGTGGAAAATGCAGTTCCAATCACCACACCCTGACCTCTCCCCCGCTCGACCAATGTCCCGGCAAAAGCCATATTGCTTCGATCCCCAAGAACATCTTCTTCTTTGCACAGAGCCATCGCATCTTTTAATGTTGCTTCCGATTCTCCAGTCAACAGTGATTCATCTACTTTGAGATCATAAGCATGCAGCAAACGCATATCAGCCGGAATTTTATCGCCGGATTCCAGATATACGATATCACCGGGCACCAGCTCTACGGCATCCATCTCGTAAGTTTCTCCATCACGTAATACCCGGCACCGGGTGCTGATCAACTCACGAAGTGCGGCAGCTGAACGTTGGGCAGAAAATTCCTGAATTGAACCAATGATCGCATTAATCACAAGAACTGCCGAAATGAACCCCGCATCCGACCATTCCTTAATAACAATGGAGAGCATTGCCGCTGCAACAAGGACATAAATTAACGGGCTGGAGAACTGGCGGAGTATGACCTCAATGACACCGGGAGGTTCCGCTTGAGGAAGAGCATTAAGGCCATAACGCTCTCTACGCGCCAGGGCCTCAACTTTGCTCAGGCCTGCCAGAGTAGATTCTGTATCGACAAGTACTGTATCGCCTGATCTGGTGTGTGGATGTTTAAGCAGAACATCTATCGCAATGTCTTTATTGCGATGAACCTTTTCAGAACCCTTGTTTATGTCCATAAAACCAGTATATCAGTTTTTCAATTGAGTAGGTATTTAATAAGTATAAACATCGTCATGCATATAAAAGAGACCTGAACGATTTAATCGTCTCTTAAAAAAAACAGTGCGATCAGTGAAGTGATTTCTCTTCTTCAATATCCTTGATAAAAGCTTCTTTATCTTTAGCGATCAGAGCCAAAAGCATCGCTGAATAAACAAATGTCGATAACATAATCACACCTACCACAATGGCTTTAAACATCTCCAAATGCTCAAAAGTAGAAGGAATCATCATCAGCATCACCACTGAAAGGCCACCTTTAATGCCAGCGAAGGTCATGATGCCCCACCAGCGGAAGTTTACACTGTTCATTTTATCTGTTTTGTTGGTAATGATAGCAAATTTTGCCATCATCAAAGCACGAATAATCGTTGTGACCAAAAACATCACAAGGATTTCTATCTTATATTCTAATAACAGTTCCAGATTAACAAGTTCAGCCATCGCAACAAACAGGATCGTATTGGCTACAATCGCCAACAACTGGATATCCTCTTTTGATCGCATATGACGATCACGTTCTTCAACCGTAGCTTTGATTGTGTTAATGGCTGAAGCAATCAACCTGCTGGAAGTTTTGTGCGACATGGATTCCCGTTGCAATTCTTCCGTTTCCTTTTCCAAACGCATATCATCATGAGAAATCGCTTTGGAAAGGAAATGGTGCACCGTTACAGTTGCAAAAACACAGGCAAGAATACCTGAAAGATGCATATGTGAGTGCCCCCCAAACACATTAAGCAAAACATAAAAATGTTCCGATATTTCAAATGCACCATAACCCACCAAAATCAGAATCAGTAACTCAGCAATCCGATTTTCTGTGCTTTTCATCATCAGTAAGCCAAAATAACCAACCAACATTCCTACCAGCGCGGAACCCAGCACCACAACAAAGCTTGTTTCCACCACATAGCCAGCAGTAATCTCACCACCATTTAGCGCATAAAGACCAATAAATACAAACACAATCAACGCCGTTGCATCATTAAACAGGCTTTCTCCTTCACAGAGAATTTTCAGGCGATGTGGCAGCTGGAATTTAGAAAAGATACTCACCACTGATACCGGATCTGTGGCCAGCACCATGGCAAAAAGAAGAATAATAGCTGCGATAGAAAGGTCGTACTGGGCAAACAATGTATCCCCAATTAACAGTGCCGTTACCACGGATAAAGCTACGGCAACAACCGCCAGATAAAAGAGGCTCAATCCATTTTCTTTCAAATCTTTAACCGTCAATTCAAGAGAATCACTGATCAGCAAAATAGGCAGCAGGAGTATCACAAGTGCTGCAAATTTATCAGCATCATCGGTTAACAAGTGATCATAAAAAATCAGATGAAAAATAATCGAGAGAGAAATCAAACCGACTGGAGAGGGCAATTTAAATTTATCTTCCAATTGAAGTGCCAGAAACAAAATAACTACTATCGATAAGACCGTGATAACCATGCAATAACGTCCTCTTTATCCCTTCTTTTTTAATACTTCCCGGATCAACAACAAGCTTCTTTAAAGCGTGGGCAATCGTTTTACGATTGCGTTGGCTTTAGCCTGTCACCACATAAACAATAAACGCTGCATAAAACAACATGCCTATCGATAAAAACCACCCGGTCAGACGGCCTGTGGCATTCAAATACCACAGCCAGGTATTACCAAGAAGTGCTAATACAATTGCCGCAACTGCCGGGCCAGCGTGAAGGTTCCAGGGCATGAGCATCATGGCAGCAGCAGGAATCACTGTACCCTGAAATACCATTGCCCCCGTGATATTTCCAAATGCCAGCGTATCTTTGCCTTTCCTCACCCATAAAATCGAATTCACTTTCTCTGGTAATTCGGTTGCAACGGGGACAATCAATAAAGAAACCACCAGAGCGGATACACCCAAAACACTGCTGGCAAGCTCAACCCCATGCACAAACATTTTTGCCCCGACAATGAGCAGCACCAAACCTGCAACCAACTGAATGATCGTTACCGCTGTTGAATCTCCAAAAAAGCGGGAAATATATAGTTGTCCATCAGCTTGTGTTCCATGCCCTTCATCAACCAGCTGACGGCTGGCTTTGATCGTATTAAGAAGATAAAGGAAATAAAGCACAAATAGCGAAAATGCAATGCCTACCTTAGCCTGTTGCCAAGCCTCCGGTAAAAGTGACGCCGCAATGACCAACAGATAACCCATAAAAAACACAGATAAATCTCTCTTCAAACCTGTAGGTTCAGGGCTTAATTTTGTATTCCAACCCCGCGTTCTACCAGCAAACCATCCCATCAAGCCGATGCTTAACGTTGCCAGCATGAATGGCGCACCCAAAATAGCCCCCAGACCTACCTCATGGTTAATCGCCTCACTCGCTCCACCTGCAATAATCGCCACAATCGGGATAATGGTCTCCGGCATAGCAGTGCCAACGGCTGCAAAAATAGAACCCGTTACACCTTCAGAAACACCCATACGTTCACCAAGATGTTCCAGTGCATTGGTGAAAACTTCTGCTGCAAGAAATACAACAATTAAAGCAATAAGCAAACTTACAACACTTTCCATCAACCATTCACCCTTTTAATCAAAGTACCCATTTTCAGCAGCAGCTTTTAGACACGCCTACCTGTAATATAGTTCTGCAAAGCAACCTGCTCTTCATTCATGCGACGAATGACAGAACCTGCATGTACCAACAAATGTGCAAACAATGCATAAACCAGATCCTGATTTTTAATCATTAATTCCGAATATGCACTGCGGGAAAGTCTGTAAATCACACTCTCCTCTTTTGCAGTGACCGTTGCGCTGGCAACATCACCTGTCAAAAATGACATTTCGCCAAATAACGAAGCCGCACGAGCTATCGCCACTCGAATATTTTGCCCTTCGGACATACAGGTAATATCAGCACTGCCAGAGTATAGCAGATAAAGTTCACCATCTGACTCACCCTGAGCGACGATCACATCGCCTGTCGAATAACTGGAAACCTCAAACAAACTGTCCAAAAGGGCCTTGTCTTCATCATTTAATTTGCAGAGCAAAACATGCTCTTCAAGCCATTCAGTATCGATATTCATCTGTCCTCCTTGAAAATCGCCCCATTTAATTTGCGGTAATGAAATCCTATATGCACTGCTGATGCAAGGGATTCAAAAAAATGACCTCGCAAGCTTAAGGCCAACACAAATGTTACATTAATTCTGGAAGCCAGTGAACAATCCTGTTGCAATGCGCATGTGAAAAAATCTAATCTCCATCAAACAGCCAAATGGAAACAACATCTGGCCCTTGCCTTGCCAGAAACCTGTGCAGAAGGATGTGTCTGGATCCATGCATGCTCTGTTGGAGAAGTTAATTCCATTGCACCACTGGTTTACTGGCTATTAGAAGAAAAACAACCGATACATCTGACCGTTGTCACAAAAACCGGCATGCAGCATGCACAGCGCCTTTTTGATAAGCGAATTTACATCTCATATCTGCCATGGGATCTGCCCGGCCGCATTGCCAAATTAATCGACCATATCCATCCTCAACTGTTATTATTGACTGAAACTGAATTTTGGCCAGGCATGCTCAGCGCATGTAAACAAAGAAAAATCCCGATCATTGGTATCAATACACGCATTTCAGATCGCTCATTCCCTCGCTACGAAGCAACCGCAAGGCTTTGGAAACATTGGCTTAAACCTGTGCAAATTTTCCTTGCTCAAAGCAACATTGATGCTGAACGCCTGGCAGCCCTGGGCATTGAAAAAGAACGTATCCAGCCTGTTGGCAATCTAAAATATGCAATCAAGCCGCCCAAGGTGGATACAAGCCAAATCCGTGCAACAATTGACCCATCAAAACAAAAACCAATTATCTTGGTTGCCAGCACCCATCACAATGAAGAGCAACAGATTTTAAACATGTGGGCAACATGGAAACAGACCCGACCCGATCTGATATTACTCATTGTGCCACGGCACCCGAAGCGTTTTAACGATGTTGCCGGTGACATTGAATCGACTGGCAAACCCTATTGTCGCTGGTCTGAACTTTCGTATACCGATAAAAACGAGCTGCATGAAGAAAGTCCTCACAAAAGCAACGTTCCTGAAGAGATCATTCTGATTGATGCAATGGGTGTCTTACAGCAACTTTATACCATTGCGGATATTGCGATTATCGGTGGCACACTGGCACCCATTGGTGGTCACAACCCGCTTGAAGCTGCAATTTGTGGACGAGGCATCATTACTGGCCCACACATAGAAAACTTTCGTGAAGTCATGCATGACATGAAAATTGAACATGCTGCTATTGTTGCAAATGATGCTGCCGATATGGAGCAGGCCGTGCTTCGTCTTCTGCAACACCCAGACGAACTACGTGAACTTCACGCTCATGCCACACATTTTATCAGCAAGAAAAACGATGTTCTTAAAAAAGTTTGTCAGGTCATTGAACCATGGCTACCAACGGCAAACCACCCTTGATCTCACGTTTGCATCTCAAAATTGAAAAAATGTGGTGGTCCCATGACAAGCCACCTGCATATCTCAGAGCAATCAGCCATCTCTATAAAATGATTAACCATTATAATCTTAAAAGCCGAAAAAAAAGAGCTTCTTCGCCCATGCTTGCGATGATCTCCGTTGGCAACCTCACCGCTGGGGGTAGTGGCAAAACTCCCTTTGTTATCTGGCTGACAGAGAAGCTTAAAAAAGAGGGTTATAAACCTGTGATCATCAGTCGTGGTGATGGTGGCAAAACTCGTATCCCTCAACTTTTAAACCATGAAAGTGACCCGCTCACTGTGGGTGATGAAGCGGTATTGCTTTACCAAAAATGTGATTGCCCGATCATTGCCGGCCACGATCGTGTTCGTGCCAGCCGTATGGCAGCAGAATACGGTGATGTGATGATCCTTGATGATGGTTTTCAGTACCGACAGTTAGAACGTTTGTGCGATATTGTATTGATTCCAGAAGAGGGAATCGGCAATGCTCACCTCATTCCAGCAGGTCCTTTAAGAGAGCCTGTTAAAGCACTCGAACGCGCCGACCTGATTGTGCGAACAGCATCATCCGATCACATGGAAAAAAAATCCGATGCAAATCTACATGACAAAATCAAAGCATTTACAACTAACAAAGAGTGGTACTGGTGGAGTATTGAAGATCAACTGACACAAATTGCAGGAAAAAAATCCACCTCTCCAAAACTAGTGACAGCTCTCACAGCCATTGCGCGTCCGCAGCGATTCATTCAAAGTATTGAAAGACTTGGTATTCATATCAAAAACAAACAGCTGTTTCCAGACCATCATCCATTTTCAAAAACAGATATTGCACTCACTACAGATCTCAACAATCCCGTCATTACCACATCTAAAGATGCAGTGAAATTACAAAATATCTGGCCCGGCAAACAGGAACTTTGGGTATTGGAACAACGTTCCGAAGCAGAAAGTGGCCTTTTTGAAATGATTTTAAAACAAATAACATAAATTCCCTGCATTTTATGGATAGCCCTTTAATCTGTACACATAGCCATTCAATTCAGAGATCTTCTTTACCCTCCAAAGATTATCAGTAACATGCCAACACTATGAATACTTCTGTCGCCATCCTTGGAGCAACGGGTTACACCGGCTCAGAGTTGATCCGTCTGCTTGAAACACACCCGCATTTTAATGTGGTGCACTTGGGTGCGCATAGCCAGGCAGGCAAAAAGGCAGGTGAAGTATTACCTGGCATCAGTGGAAAATTAGCCTCGATGATTTTAGCCAAATCCGATGCGCCACTTCCCGAAGATGTAGCGTTGGTATTCACTGCGTTACCCCACGGTGCTGCCGCCCAGAGTGTGAAAAACGCATTGGATGCAGGTAAAAAAGTGGTGGATCTATCTGCGGACTTCAGACACAAAAGCCATGATGTCTACAAGGCAGCATATCAAGTGGAACACCCCTGCCCTGAGCTGTTTGAAGAAGCTGTATACGGGTTAACAGAATTCACCAGAGATCACATCCAAGGCAGTAGGCTTGTGGCCAACCCTGGCTGCTATCCAACCTCCACACTGCTTCCACTGGTTCCACTGCTCAAAAGCGGTCTCGTTGACAGTGAAAAAATTATTATCGATTCAAAATCAGGTGCTTCAGGTGCAGGCAGATCAGCAAAAACAGAGCTCATTTATTGTGAAGTCAATGAAGGTTTATCGGCTTATGGGCTACCAAAACATCGGCACGCATGGGAGATGGAAGAGTGGGCCAACTCTCTAAGTACCCAACATACATCTGTCCGGTTTGTTCCTCATATCATACCCATGAGCAGAGGCATGTTGACCACACTTCACCTGACAGGAAACAGTCCGGAAACATGGCATGCTATTCTTGCCGAAACATTTGCAAACGAAACATTTGTGAATCTTCTTCCAGAAGGGAAACTCCCTTCCACACAAGCCGTGAAAGGAAGCAACCGGTGCGACATTGGTCTTGCAGTTGTTGGCAGGCATGAAGCTGTGGTTGTCAGTTGTATTGACAACCTTCTTAAAGGCGCTTCCGGCCAGGCTCTTCAAAATGCCAATGTTATGTTCGGTTTTGAAGAAACGCTTGGCCTCTCTGCGACTGCATTTTGGCCATAAAAAACACCATGAGAAATGCCATAAGAAATCGCTATGAATCATAGCTGCAAGCAAATATTCCTAAAAAAACCGGTAGTCAATTTTAATGTTTAGGTTCACATTCCATCGACGTTTGAAAAACGCTCTTATGCAGCCACGCCAGATCATGTTGCTGGATAACCAGAGTGGAAAATCAGCCCGAAATTTAAATGTACGCCCTATTTCTATCATTATAGTCTGCCTTGGAATGATTACAGTTGGCGTATTGATAGGTAGCCAGTTACGATCAACGAACAACGTGCAGTCTATCATTCCACAGCATGTTCAACTGCAACGCCAATATGACCAACTACGCGATCGCATCGCTGAATCTAACGCACTCAATGAGCTAAAAGATCGCCAACTGGAGAGTTTGAAACAGGAATCGCTAGCGCGACAGGGTCACAATACCGAACTCTCCAATCGTTTGCGCATGCTTGAAAGCATTTTGGATGCCAGAAAAGCTAACGGTGTACAATTACTCAATGCAGAAGCACAGTGGGTAGGAAAGAAAGCACTTCGTTATGACTTAACACTGGTGAAGGGTGGCAGTTACCCAAGACGCATTTCCGGCTCCATATCACTGGTGGTACAATCACCAAAAGCAGAAACCATCCTCATCAAATTGGGCAAACAAGAACCCAAGTTACCATTCCGCATTGAAACCCATACATTTTTACGTGGTCTTGCGGAATGGGAATATGACTGGCACCCGGATAAAATTTTAGCTATTCTCTTTGATCGTAAAGGAAAAGAGATATCGCAAACAGAAATTTTAATCGATGGAGTACCCAAATGATGCGCAAACGAGATGAAACCCCACGAAGCACTTCAGAGCACCAGCATATTGATACACTCATCGGCGCCCACTCATCTTTCACCGGAGAATTGGCTTTTGAAGGCGCAGTCCGTATTGATGGTCACTTCGAAGGCAACCTTCGCTCAACAAAAGATGGCACACTGATTATCAGTCAGGGTGCGAAAGTATCCGGTGAAGTCAGCGTACCTACTCTGGTATTGCATGGCTTGGTCAAAGGCAATGTGCATGCATCCAAAAGTCTAAAAGTTGGTGAAACAGGCTGTATTAACGGCGATGTTGAGTACCGTGTCATCACTCTTGCCGAAGGTGCAGCAATCAATGGTCGGTGCTCCCGCATTTCAGACAAATCAGCGATGCCTCAGAAAACAGGTGTTCCTGTAGGCTCCCCACCAGCAAAAGAGGGCACACCAGCCCCGGCATGATTTCAGGCTACCAACATTGGCAGCCCAACATAGCTGATTCAGTTTTTGTGGCGGACTCCGCCGAAGTAATCGGACGTGTCACCATTGGTAAAGATTCAAGCATATGGTATCAAAGTGTTCTTCGGGGCGATGTTCATGACATCAGCATTGGAGAACGCAGCAATATTCAGGATCACTGCACCCTGCATACCAGCCACGGTGTGACCCCCTGCATTGTTGGTAATGATGTAACCGTAGGCCACCGCGTCATTCTTCATGGCTGCGAAATTCAGGATGAAACCCTTGTAGGTATGGGCTCAATCATCATGGATCAAGCTGTATTGGAAACAGGTTGTCTACTGGCTGCCGGCTCTCTGGTTCCTGAACAAAAAATTCTTCGTAGTGGTTATCTCTATGCCGGTTCACCAGCGCGTGAACGCCGGGAACTTACCGATAAAGAAAAGGCATTTTTGATGCGTTCTGCCCTGCACTATGTTGACCTCTCCAAAACACATCAATAGCAGTGACGCAAACTCAACCCCATGCATCGATTGATATTGGATCAAATACGGTGCGCCTGCTTATTGCTCGTCCTACGTCAAAAATGGGGACATCACAGCCATGGGAAGTGATTGCTTACAATCATCAAATCACACGGCTTGGTCAGGGGATACATGAACACGGCAAACTTTCTGATGCGGGAATCAACCGTACCCTACAGGCACTTCAAACATTTAAATCTATCATTGATTCCCATCAAATAACCTCCAAACAGATCTATGCCACAGCAACGGCTGCAGTCCGCGAATCAGAAAACGGGTATGTTTTTCAACAACAGGTATTAAAAAACACTGGCATCCATATCACCATCATCAATGGTAAGCATGAAGCATCAATGGCGCTTCTCGGTGCAACGGCTGTCCTGCATAAAAAACCACAAAACGACATGCTTTTTTTTGATATTGGTGGTGGAAGCACTGAGTTTATCCGGGCAAAACAGGGACATATTGTTGATAGCATCAGTTGTAAATTGGGCGTTGTACGTCTGGTAGAGGCACATTTACATAGTGATCCACCTTCGCTGGAAGATTATCAGGCGATAAAAAACACTGTGTCTACGCATCTTCAAACGGTTGAACAACACTGGAAAAAAACATCGGACACCATCCCTGCATATATGGTTGGAACGGCTGGAACTGTCACCACGCTTGCAGCCGTGCAAATGGATCTGGTTCCCTATGATCCTCAACAGGTTAATAACCATCCAATCAGTCGCACGGATTTCAATCAGTTAAAAGATCATCTACTTAGTTTGAACCACAAACAACGCGAGCGTATTCCAGCAATTGAAGCTGGCCGCTCTGATCTGATCATTGCCGGTTTAGCAATCATCGAAACCATCATGGAAAAATGGGATTATAATTTTTTTATTACAGTTGATGCAGGTTTATTGGAAGGTAACTGGCTTGCCAGTTATGCATCTGAATGAAATGATCTGGAGTCGAACAAACCTGCATCAAAATGTGCATCTGCCTTTCTCTGGGTTTCATCCATCGCCATCTGAAATTTTTCCAAGTTTGTCTGATTATCATCTGAATCGGCATAAACTTCATCGCTAATCACAAAAACACCCCGAGTAAAGGGCTTAGGAATATAAAAATGATCCCACGAATTTGCGCGCCAATGACGCTTTGCAGCATAACAAACCGCTCGCAAGGGTAAACCTGACTTTTTTGCCAGCTGTACCGTACCCGGCTGCACCATTTCACGCGGCCCTTTTGGGCCATCGGGTGTAATTGCCAAAGAGCGTCCTTGTTTGGCAATACGAATCATTTCCAGGAGCGCCCGTGCACCACCGCGTGTGCTCGAACCTCTTGCCGAGTCCACCCCCATCAATCGAGCTGCATGTGCAATAAACTCGCCATCTCGATGCTCCGAAATCATCACTGCGCCATTCCAGTTCCAACTCCGGTTCAGATAAGGGATCATTAAAAGTCTGGCATGCCAAAGTGCTAAAAGGTGCGGTCTTTTTTTCCAATCATCAAAATCACCGACAAACTCCCAGCGTATTGTCACACATAAAAATTTATAAATGACAAAGATAATTCCAGGGATAAACCAGGCCAACAATCGTTGTTTCACACATCCCTCATGTCATCATTTCCTGCGATTCAAACTGCATATGATACAGCTCGGAATAAAGCCCTCCCTCAACCAAAAGCTCTTCATGGCGACCTGCCTGCATCACGCCACCCTTATCCAAAACAATGATTCTGTCTGCATGCCTAATCGTTGAAAGCCTGTGCGCAATCACAATCACAGTGCGCCCCGCCATCAATCGATCAATAGCCTGTTGAACAAGTCGTTCAGATTCTGTATCCAAACTACTGGTTGCTTCATCCAGTATCAGGATCGGAGCATCCTTTAACAAAGCACGTGCCAGGGACAAACGCTGACGCTGACCACCGGATAAAATCACCCCACGTTCCCCAACCAGTGTATCATAACCATTGGGGAGTTTTACAATAAAGTCATGGGCATTTGCCGCTCTGGCAATCGCTTCAACCTTTTGCCTGTTAATATCATCATGCCCATAAGCGATGTTATTAAGCACAGTATCATTAAACAGAACAACTTCCTGTGTGACCAAAGCTATCTGCTCACGCAACGATGCCTGTGATAACTCACGCACATCCAATTGATCAATCCGTACACTTCCGTCTGTGACGTCAATAAAACGAGGTAACAAATTAACCAGCGATGTCTTGCCTGCACCACTTCTACCAACAAGTGCCACAACCTCTCCCACCGCCACATTGAATGTGACATCGTGCAGTACGGCTTTGTCCGTTCCCGGATATTGAAGTTTAATACGATCAAACTGAATGACATTTGAAAAGGGTGGTAGCTCGCGTGCAGATGCATGATCTTCAACAACAAATGGCTCATCCAAAATCTCAAATATACGTTCGGATGCAGCCAGACCCTGCTGAATCTCGTTGTTGGCTCGGGAAAGGCGCTTTACAGGCTCATAAAGCATGATTAATGCGGCCAGAAATGAGACCAGAGTCCCTGCTGTCGTTTCACCTGACGCAACCCGCAGACCACCATAAAACAACACACCGGCAATGCCAAAACCAGCCAATAGCTCCATAATCGGAAATGAAAGTGCATGAACCCTGAATACACGCAGCTGATGTTTGAGAAATTCACCGGTTAATGAGGAAAAACGTTTGCGCTCGTATGCCTCCATACCAAATGCTTTTACGATACGAATCCCACCCACGGTCTCTTCCACCAAAGAGGAGAGATGCCCCATAGAGACCTGCCCATCAAAACTGGCACTGCGCATTTTTTTACCAAAGCGAATAATGGGGTAAACCATAACCGGGAACACAAGCACAGCAATCATCGCCAGTAGCCAGTCCTGATAAAGAACAACACCCAACAGGAACACGATACTGGCAGAATCACGCATCAATGCTGTCACTGAGGTACTTACAGCCGCCTGCACGAGCGAAACATCATAGCTGATCCTTGCAAGCAACTCCCCGGTTTTACGGTGTGAGAAAAAACTCAGAGACTGACCTGTCAGGCGATTGTAAATCAGGTTACGAAGATCATAAATCACCCGTTGACCAATAAAGCCCATCAGGTAGGCCTGACCGTAATAGGCAATGCCTTTAATCAGGTAAAGTACAATCACAAATATAGGGACCAGATAGATAAATTCCCTATCTCCATTTAATGTATGATCCAGTGCAGGTTGCAGTACCCAGGCCAAAGCAGCCGTACAGGCTGCCAGAATAATCATACAGAACATCGCAATGCTCAACTTGCCCCGATAGGGTTTTAAAAAATGTAACAGACGTATGTAGAGTGGTGGCATGTATCAGCTATTTAGCAGATGACGATTCTGCCTCTCCTTCTTAGAATTTAGATTAAAAGTATTCAGATCAAAATTCATCTCTTGGGCATTTAAACCAACCTTAATAAGCTGATTGCCATCCATGGATGCCTGTTTCAAACGACCTTGGCGACGTAAAAATGTAAGACTCGAATTCAAAAGAGCCTTCACCATCTTTTGTTGATGTTTGCTTGAACGCAGCAGACGTTCCCGTTTTGGATTGGATATATAATCAAGCTCAACCAGCACACTTGGCATTTCCAGTGCACTGAGCACAACAAACCTGGCTCGTTTTGGTTCTTTGTATTTAACCGGCCCAACACGCCCAAAATCTTTTAAAATCGTCTCTGCTAAAAGCTGTGCACTATTCAGGCTATCACGTTTGGCCATATCGCCAAGAATCATATTGACCATAGGATCATCCATATCACTGGCAACAAAACCACCCACCTGATCTGCTGAGTTTTCGCGCGAGGCAAGTGCTGCGGCCACCTTATCAGGTGTCGCCCCACGTTCTGAAAGGGTATAAACACTCATGCCTTTCACACCCCGGTTTCTGACAGCATCAGCATGAATACTAATCATCAGATCAGCTTTGGAACGTCTGGCCAAACTCACCCGTTTTTTCAAAGGCACAAAATAATCACCTTTTCGAATCAGTACTGCACGCATCCCCGGTCGTGCTTCAATCGCTTTTGCCAGAGCCTTGGCAACCGCAAGTGTTAATTTCTTTTCCTGTAAACCATGCCGCCCAATTGCACCGGGGTCCTCTCCACCATGGCCGGCATCTACGGCAATCACAATATCCTTTTTTGCACGAAGCTGATCTGCAGTCATCACTTTCTTTTCCGCAGGCCTTTGACTAAAACGCATCAAATCCACAACAAGTCGATGCGGTTTCCCATGCATCGGATTCAATAAAAAGGAACGCGGTTTCACTTTCTCTTTAACATCCAGAACAATACGCAGTATTTCAGATTTAGGCTGGCCATAGCGCAGTCTTTGAATGACAGGATCAGGTAGCTTCAGATGACTGGGATCTGCCTGTAGATTCACGTTATGCATATCAATCACAACCCGCTCCGGATTATGCAGGCGAAACAGTTCGTAGGTAATGGTTTTACTCAGATCAAAGACCAGACGTGTATGATCCGGTGCCGTCCACAGACGGATTTCATTAATTTTTGAAGATTTTGCAAACGCTATCGGTTGGGCCACAAAAAGAAGGGCCAGCATGACAAAACATGGCCAGAAAAATTTCACACTCAATTTCATGATGATGTTATCATCATGTCACCGGGAAACTTTGCAAGTTTTCATCATCCGACAATGCCTTTCCCTCCTTTTTTTCTAACAACAATGCTGCAAACAAAAGACCAATAACAATCATGAATGGCTCCATGATACGCACAATAATAAAGGTATTGGCCCCGATAGCATGCACCAGAAGCCCCCCAAACCCACATATAGCACCCAGTGCAGCGCCTTTAAAAATTGAATCTTCGATCTCCCCATAACATCGCCTGAGCAATACCCATATCCGCCGCATCAACCACAGAAAAAGAACCAAACCCACAATACCTGTCTCGAGAAGAACACGTGGATACTGAGCATCCAGAAACACACCACCCGTCACACCTACGCCAAGCATTGGATTTTTTGGAAAGTCTTTGGTTAAAACATTCTCCCATGCCTTTAACCTTTCAGAAGTAGAGGTATCAATTTTCACACCACCCACATTCAATTGCCCTGCCTCTTCTGCCTGATTAAAAGTGAACATCACTCGATTAATAACATTCTGAGGCAACAAAACAGGTGCCAGTGCAATGCCAATCAATGAAACAACAATGAGCAGCGTTTTCTTTTCTGAAAGAAATATAAACAGGCCCATTGAAGCAATAAATGAAAGGTATGAACTTCTCGATTCAGTGAAAACAAAGGGAATGAATATGATTCCCATCAAGGTTAACAACATCAAACGGCGCTTTCCTTTGGGTGTATAAAGAAAAACACCCAGCACCAAAGAAAACATTAACATCAGATAACCACCAAAAGTATTGGGCTCGCCTTCAGCCCCTTCAAATGGAGCTGAAACCCGTCCCCCTGAAGGAATCTGGCTAATTCCCACGAGACTGGCGACAAAACAGGTAAAAAGTAATACAATAAAAAATCGTCTTATCGTCTCTTTGTCATATAGATGATTCATCACCATATAAAACAATAAAAAATATTCGAGATACTTCAATACAAAGAAAAAACCATACATCCCAATATGACCGACATAAAAACCAATCAAAGTTGAGAAGAGTGTTGCGAGCCAATACCATGCAATAGGCTGATTGATGGGTGTTTCCCGAACTGAACCAAGCTCCTTGAAAACAGCCATGCGAAAAAGCCATGTGAGGCAAACAAGTGTGAGAAAAATATCATCCATTCTAAACGTCACACCGCGAGATTCTGTTGTATTAATTCGCCCTGAAGCCAAATCAGAAACAGTGCCTCCGCCGATCGTCAATTCCGGTGACAACAGTGTTGCAAAAATAAGCAAGTACAGCGTCAATTCAACACTGGTAAATGCAATGACAACAATGACCAATGCGCCAATAAGCAACAGCGGCCCTTGAAACTCTCCCGGAGCAATCAAATAAACCACGTATAGCAGCAACATTGTTAAGACAAATGTAAAAAAAACGGCAGGGGGAAAAGGAATTCGAATCGTCTGAATACTCAGGTTTTTTCTCTCAACACAGGTTTTTTCTCAATATCCATGGGGCGATATTCTTTATTATAGGGTTCCTGATATTGTTCACTGCATGCACGCATCGCCACAATAATCAATGCAGCAACTATCGATATAATCAGGATGGTTATGACACGATGCACACGACGCTTTCGCTTCCTGAGTCTGTCCAGATCTTTTTGCACGTTATCTGCCCAATCTCTTTTGTATGATTGAAAGCAACTTACGATAATGTTTTTTCGCCCTGAAAAAAAACATCTCAAACGCATTTTTACGTAGCATCTCATCATTGCCATAGCTATAAGCATAATAGTGATTCATTTTGTAAGTCGCATAGTCAGGAGACAATTCACCACGCACGCCATTTAACACAACACCAATCACATTACCGCCAACACTTTCGATGTTGGATTTCACGCGTTTCAAAGCGCCACGTACAACCGAACCGATGTGGTAGACAAGCAACACACCATCAACCTTTGAAGCAAGAACCGTAGCATCGGTGGTATGCAGCATCGGTGGCATATCAATGAATACCATATCATATTCCTTTCGTGCTTCTTCCAGTATTTTATCCATTGCAGGTGCTGCCAAAAGATCCGGAGGATTTGCATTCACGCGCCCACAGGTCAGCACGTCCAATTGGTCCAGCCCCGGTGTAAACAGTGCCTGATCAATGCCCATATCACCCAGCATTACATCTGAAAAACGTTTCACTGCATCCTGCCAGTCAAGCTGCCCTAGCAAGCATTCGCCCAATCCAGACTCCCGTTTCAAACCAAACGTGTGATGCTGCATCGGTTTTCGCAGGTCTGCATCTATGAGTAAAACACGTGCACCCTGCTGAGCCACCACGGTGGCAAGGTTTGCAGTAATAGTACTTTTGCCTTCTTTCACTGTCGAACTTGAGACCAAAATAACCTTGTGCTCTCCAGCCTGTGAAAACAATAAATTCGTACGCAGGCTTCGATACGCCTCAGCAATCGTTGAAAGCGGAGAAAAATGGCTAATCAAACGGATTTGTCGTTCCAGGGCATGCCCACTCGTCACTAATCCTTCCTCACTTGAAAACAGCTCCATAGCTTCGTCATGAGAAAGATGTGGCACAAAGCCAATCACAGGCACTTCAAGGAAGCTTTCCACCTCTTCAATGGTTCCAACAGAGGTATCCATCGATTCAAGAACCAATGCAATAATAAGTCCTAAAACCATGCCTAAAATGAAACCTGCCATCGCAGTTTGCGCTGTTCGTACCGGATTAATTCTTGAATATGAAAGCATTGCAGGCCGTACCAATGTCACTTCCTGAACCTTTTCTGCTTCCCGAATCAATACCTCCTGATATTTTTTCCCCAGCAGGTCAAAAAGTTCTTCGTTAATTCGCACGGTTCGTTTGAGACGTTCCAGCTCCAGTGCCTGTTCAGGAAGCCCCTGATATTTCCGCTCAGCCGCATCCATACTTTGCTGGAGGTCCTGCATGCGTCGTTGTGTCAGGCCAATTTGATTATCCAGTTCATTCACCATACTCTCAAGAATATCCGATGCCTGTAAGCGTAGCTCCTGAACCTGTGGATGTTCATCTGTAAAACTGGTCGAGAGCTCTGTGCGCTTCAAAGCCATCTCGACCAGACGTTTATTCAATTCATCGAAATAGGTACTCACCTTACCCGAAACGGTGACCGCCTGATAATCCCAGCCGCCTTTCCGAATCCGTTTCTGCAATTGTTTCAAAGCAAAGGAGAAATCATTCAAATGTGAAACTGACTGCCTGTATTCCTGCTCCATATCAGAGATCACACGGGACATCACATCAGAATCCGCATTTGTCAGTGAAAGATTATTTAACTGACGATAGTCACGCACAGCTTCTTCAGCCTTCTTCAGTCTATCACCAACAACAACAAGTTGCTGTTGAATAAACTTCTTAGCCTCAAAGACCCGTTTGTTTTTTTCCTCGATATTAAATACCCTGAATTCATCTGCAACGGCCTGTGCCAGATCTCTGGCAAATTCAGCGCTCGATGAAACAACGGACATCGACAATATGCCGCTATCACCATCCTGCGAAGCGGTGACCCCATCTTTCAAATCAAGTACTTCATCAATATAATCGGGATTTGCTCTTATCTCTTCTGACGTCAATTCCTGAGGAATCATGCCCATACGTTTGGCAACACGCTCCATCAGCGCATAAGATTCAATCACAGCAAGCTGCGTATTCACATCATTGGTGGATTGATACGCACCACCACGCAGCAATACATCCGTCATATTATTTGTTGGTTCAATTTTCACGGAGGCGCTTGCACTAAAAAGTGGTGGTGGTTGATTCACCCAGGTAAACAACCAACTGAAAACACCCATCGAAATAGCGCAAAACAAAATAACCCAGCGCCGACGAAGAATAACTTGCCAATACTCTTCGAGATTCAACTCATAACCGGAATTTACTGCTGCCTGTGCCATCGCTATAACGACTTCGAAAGTACTTGAACAGTCATGACCTGAGAGGCCGCATTCACTGGCTGCAACAGGAAATTGATCGTTGGCAGAATATCCTGAATCAACTTATTCCAATTGGCGATCGGACGGCTTGGAATAATCAGAACATCCTTGTCCTGTAAAGCAAGATTCTGGGCCAGATCACCCTGCTCCATGAAACGTTCAAAATTGACTGCAAGAATCTGAGGTTCATCACGGTCCGCACGAATCACACGGATATCTGCCAAGTATGCATCTTTACCCAAACCACCACTTTTCGATACAGCATCAAGAAAACGAATATCTCCTATAAATTCAACAATGCCGGGTTTACCCACTTCGCCCAACACATAAACCTGGCGTTTAGACTGCGCCAGTGATGGAACAAAAAGCGTATCACCGTGGTCTATAATCGCATTTTCGCCCCAGTCACCCTGTTTGATCGCACGATCCAGATTCAAAACCACCGTTGTGCCATTGCGAATAATCTGAACCTTTGTCAGGTCTGCATCCTTACTTGGGCCACCGGCACGGGACAAAAAATCCACCAGACTTTCTCTCCCGGAAACAAAATAGGTTCCCGGGCCTGTCGGCTGCCTAGTAAGGTTTTGCACCTCACCAAAAATACTGACTGTTTTGCTACGTGCTTTAAGAACCTGCACATCCACACGTGGCTGACGCTCATATCGTGAAAGAACCTCTGTGACATGATGGTCAACTTCCCGAGGTGTTAGCCCAAAAATCTGCAATGCCTCCTGATAAGGCAATGAAACAGTACCATCCACCTGCACAGTCACTTTGTGTTCAGTCTTCTTTCCGCCTTGCCAGAAGGTCATCGACAGCTCATCTCCCGGCCCGATTTTATAACCAGGAATGCCATCAATCATTTTAAAAATCTTATTTTCATCAATATGAAAAAGATCTCGTTCCACTGTGCCACTGATAACTTCCGGCAATCGCACAGACTCTATTTCGTATGCCTGAACAAACACCCTGCGATTCTGTTGTAATACAAGCGGATCGACACCGACAGGAAGCGGGTCCGTATCTCCGATTGCATTCACTAAAACCGCATCTTTTCCAGCGCCATTGGCAAGCAGCCACATGGTTACGGATTCAGCACGCGCAAGAGATAGTGCCGCATTGTTAGGAAACAGCTCTGAATGAATCGGCCGAATGTCAGCTCTTCCTTCAATTTCAAAATGAATTTTACCAGGTTCTCTGTTCAGGCTGACCAGCCATGACTGCAACTGTTCGCGTGATGCATCATTGATTGATGCAGATGCAGAATCATAAAATACAGAGTGTTTCTCCCCTATTTCCTTCCCCACAAATTCACGTTTAGGCTCAGGTGTTGATTTCAGACCCGACCAGACTTCCACACCACCATCGGCCCGGACCGCAGCAATATCAAGATGCCCCGTATTATGAACATCCCCCAAGTCTAATGAATAATAGACGCCATAATTCGGGACGACACCTTCTTTAGCGGTAAAAGCACCGTTACTCCAATTCCAGATACCTATGCCATGCCCGTCGCTTGAAGTCGCTACAAGTTCTCGTTTACCATCACCATCCAAATCTCCAACTTTCAAATCAGACCAGGTACCTTTACGTATCACATTCTGATTTTTCCACTGCTTTCCACCAAGCCAAAGTTTGATGCCCTGTTGATAAAGACCCGCGATAATATCCAATCGGCCATCGCCATTCACATCTGCAACGGTCACTGACTCCGCATCAGAAGCTGTTGAAAGAACCTCCGGTTCCCAGCGCCCTGTTCCATCACCATACCAAATCTGAACACCGCCTGTCTGACGCCAATAGCCATCCTGATCACCCACCTCAGCGCCTAAACCTCCACGTCTAGATGAGACAATATCAGGGTTTCCATCACCATTCACATCAGCCACTGCCAAGTCTGTAAACTGGCCTGAAACCATGGGCCCTACCCCAGCCAGCCAGCTCCCCTGAGCATTATTTAGAAAAACATAGATGCCACCATCTCTTACATTATCTGAACGCGCAGCCACAACATCTGGCCAACCATCAAGATTCACATCAACAAACTTCACAGCATGGTAAATGCCGCCTTCCACAGGCGAAGAATGTAATTGCCATTTACCGGAAGTTGCATCTGTTCCCCACACCTGCAGGCCTTTTTGATCACCTTCACCCCCAATAAGAATCTCCGGGGCGTGTGTCATATCAACATCAGCAACAGCAAATGAACGTGGTTGCATGCTTGTAATCGGCCCCGCCTGCATTTGCCAGTGCCCCTGTCCGTCACCCCTCTCAACATAAAACCCATCGACAGAAGCACGCCCGCCTACAAGCAAATCAAGATTCCCATCCTGATTCAAATCAGCAAAGCGAACAGCACGTGAATCGGATGTATGTTGAGGGCCAATGTTATGCATGCTATAAACAGGTAAAGGGGTATGCCTGTTTTCTAAAGACATGGTCGGTTGAGGTACCGTGCTGCGGCAGGCGGACAGCACAAATAGAAGCATGATGCCAACAACAAAAATTGACTGTTTGTTAAACTTGTTAGAATACACATCCATACAACAAGGCAATAGACTCTACTATTCCTTCCTTGTCAAGCATTTACAGAGATTAAGGCATGCAAAACCTTAAGGTGTTTATCTTTCTTACTAAAAAACAAAAGGAATTGACATATCAAAGTATTGCTCTCTATACTATCTTTGATTAAAAAAAACTGTGATCTGGGTCACGTATTATTTCATACATAAAAAATAGTCATGCTCTATGGATTGGAAGGTTATATTAAATGTATCTTGAGCACTGGGGTTTAAACGATTTTCCTTTCGAAAATGTCAATAACCTTCAGTATTATTATGAATCAGACACACACAAAGTCCTTTGTGAAGACTTGCATGATGCCATCATTCGCAGGAAAGGTGCGATTGTATTAACTGGAGAAATTGGTTGTGGAAAATCCACAATTTCACAACGAATTCTTCTAAACCTTCCAGAGAAACATTTCGATATTGCACTCATTACCTACTCAAGACTTACACCTACCGAGATGCTTTGCGAAGTGAGTCAACAACTCGGGCTAGAAATTAAAAACCAGGATAAAAACACCATCCTCAAAGCCCTTCAGGAACACCTGACTAAAAATGCAGAGTCAGGCCGCGGCACGTTAATCTGTATTGACGAAGCACAAAGCATTCCCTCAATGGCAACATTTGAAGAACTTCGTTTACTCCTGAACTTTCAGCTTGGAAATCATTTTCTTGTTTCTCTGCTTTTTATTGGTCAGCCTGAACTTCAGAGAAAAATTGCAAAGTTACCGCAACTTCAACAACGCATCGCCCTGAATCTCAACCTGGATCATTTTGACCTGCAAAACACCCTGCATTACATCCTGCATCGACTACGCAAAGCAGGTAGCACGCGCCCCATCCTTACACGCCAGGCGATCACAGTCATACATCGCCACACCGGCGGAGTTCCCAGACGCATCAATCATCTGCTTGATCGTTGCCTACTGGTTGGGAAACGGGAATCGGCCCAGCTTGTTGACAGCAAGCTGGTCGCTGCGACCATGCAAAGGTACCCTTGCTGATATGGCTAAGTACATTGACCTGTTGCGTGAACATCAAAACAAGAAATCCAAGGCTGACAACATGCCTGCTGGCACTTCTGAAACTCAAAATTCACAGAATCCGGATACACCTCAGCAACACGATGAACTTGAGGCCATGTTAACCGATGAATCAGAAAGCACTTCTGAAACAGATATTTCGATGAACAGTGATTTTCCCAATAGTGAACTGCTTGCAGAAGAAGATAATGAAGAAAAAATTAATGATAGATATGCCTCATCTCTTAATACCTCACCCCCTACAAAAAACGGACTTCAGAACACAACTGACACGAATATCTCCAACTGGCTTTCTCAATGTTCTCAGGAAATCAACGAGCTATTCAAGTTAGCCAAATCAGGTAATCCTGCTGACGTTCAACCGTTGATTGAACAATTGAATATCTTCCTCAACAGATTGACAGATAATGAAAAGCTCATTGATACCCTTGAACTGGAAATATCCAACCAAACAAAACGAATAAGCACATTTGACCCTGATCTCGGCAGCCTCATTCAAAAATCAGTGATGATGATGTTGTATGCCATTAAAATAGGGCGGCGACTGAAACTAAATACAAATGATGAGCTTCGCTCCCATGTGCTTGCTGCCATGATTCACCATATTGGCATGTCACAGATTTCTTCTGAAATACGCAATAAAAAAGAAAAACTCTCAAAAGATGAAATCAACGAAATCAGAACGGCTTCACAAAAGTCATACGATTACCTGAGTCAATGCAATATCACCGATGCAGCGATTCTTCAGGCCGCCAGTCAGGCACAGGAACGCTATGATGGCAGCGGCCCACAAAGTCTTTCCGGATCAAATATTGCTTACAGCGCACGTGTTATCGGATTACTCTCGATGTTTGAGGCTCTAATCCACTATCGGCCTTATCGCAACCGCCTGCTTCCTCTGGATGCTATCCGGGAACTTGTTAACCATCATAAAAATGCGTTTGACCCAAGCATGCTAAAAGCTCTGATCGAATCCATATCTCTCTACCCGGTTGGCACCTACGTACAACTAAATTCCGGCGATGTAGGGCATGTCATTCAAGTGCACCCTCGCCTTCCGCTCAGACCTGTTGTCCGCATTATGCTTGATAGCCACGGGGAACCTATCCCTCCAAGGGAAATTGACCTTAAGGCTCAACCCAATCTCATGGTTCAACGCTGCATGTATGAAGAAGCCCTGCTTGAGCTAAAAGAATCGGCTGATCAGGAAACACACTGAATGTTTCCCGATCTCCCCTCAACAAATCAAGGGCAGGAAAAATCCAATCAGGAAGAGTCTGAAAAAGTTTACGCTGATCTGGTAGAAATCTATCCTGAAAACGAATCCTATCTCCGATGTTACGCCGAGCTCCTGCTTAAATCCGGCAAAAAATCAACGGCAACCATTGTCCTGACAAAACTTTATGCTTTGCTAGAAAAAAACACCCCTGACAAGGCATCTGCGTTGGCACAGGAATTCCCTCAAATTGGCCGTATCACAAAAAATGAGTCCGAACAGTCAAGCGATAGTGAATTTGGCGAAATGCTGCGCAAAGCTTTGGGAATATTATGGATTAAATTGCATCAAAAACGTCTAAAAGAAGGAAATCGACTTTATAGTCGAGATGAACAAGGTGATACGCTGGCTCTTGTTCTTAAGGGTGAAATAGCCGTATGTATTCCCGGAAAAAACCAACCCTCCATTTTACTTAACCTTATTGGAGAAAATGATGTGGTCGGCGAAGCATGTTTTCTCAACCCGGGAACAAGAAATGCTGATGTTATCGCCAATAAAGAGAGTATCGTTGTTGAAATCCCGCGTAACAAATTGATTGGTTATCTGATTGAAAATCCAGGTCTTGGAAAAGTCTTGGAGAAAAAAACTGATTTTCGCCAAATGACCAATTTACTTTCATCCAATGATTTATTCCAAGATGTCCCTCTGGATATGCGTAAATACATTGCCAAAACGACAAGAACAGAACGTTATCAACCCCATACCTTCATTCGTCAGGCAGGACAGGAGATGGATGCTGTTGACATGCTTATCTGGGGCAAAGCCAACTATATGATACGAAATAAAAACAACGAACATCAAACATTAGGCGAATTTAAAGCAAGCGAACTCATCGGAGATGTATCGGCCTTGCGAAAAGCCACTTGCCCTGCAGATATTGTTGCTATTTCTGAAGTTCTCATCGCCCATATTCCACTCTCCAGCTTCACAAACATTGTTGAGGCCTACCCACCGCTTAAAGAAAAACTGCTTCAACATGCGCAAACACAACGAACAAAAATTATGCACATGATTTCTCAGCTCAAAATACCCAAAGAGGAAAGTCAAACTTCTGACTGAAGTCGCCGCACCAAGTCCTTAGTAGATACCACACGATCAATAAAAAGAATTCCATTCAAATGATCCACTTCATGTTGGATGACGCGCGCTTCAAACCCTACACTATCCATCACTTTCTCCGCCCCATTCATATCCTGATATCGCACCTGAATTTTTTTTGCACGAGATACAACACCCACCCAGTCCGGCACAGAAAGACATCCTTCTCTTCCAAGAACAGTCCCGGATTCATCAATAATTTCAGGGTTTATCATGCACACCAAACCATGGTTTTTACATGGCCTCATGGCACGCGTGCAATCGATTAATACAACCCGTTTAAGCTCTGCAAGCTGTGGTGCTGCAATACCAACACCACCTGGCCCAGCCAACATGGCCGCCTCAAGCTCTTCACAAAGCAATCTCAAAGTGTGATCAAAAGCAGTAATAATGTCTGACTTTTCACGCAAACGATGATCTGGCTGAGTTATAACTGGGCGCATAAAAAAACTCGAAACCTCTTACATCACCGCCGCATCAAGTTCGTGGATTTCAATATCAATACCAAATTCTTTTGCTACAGCCTGCAAAGGCGTGCGCAATGACTCTCCGTTTCCGCCGGAAATAATCTCAAGCGCCATCATATAGACATCACCGTGCTCTGTTTCCCGGGCCCGCGTCGATACATCCACAATGGATACGCCATTGCTCGCCAACACACCCGTCACTGCATGCACGATGCCAGCCTTGTCCGCCCCACTGACCGTAATCACGCAGTCAGGTTCCTGCGGCACAATCGAAGCCTCTTCGTCACTGATCGACTGTGATTGCACCGTCAAGCCAGTGCGTTGCTCCAGCTCCGCCAGAGCCGCTTTCAACTCACCCAATGCGGTAGTTTCTGCCAGTTTAACAATCAGCATCATTGTAAAACGACCACGCAAAGCAGTCATCGAAGAATCTTCAATATTGGCATTCAAATGGAGTAAAGATTCCGAGACATCACAAACGATTCTCGCCCGGTCATGGCCTGAAATGGAGAGTAGAATATAAGACATAGCTTTACCCCTTTAAATATATCAACTCGAAAACCTGAGGCTCCCGCATATTTAAGGCTACAATGTAAAACTGAAAAACGATAGGCATCATTGTAAACAGACAACCCAAAAACACGTTTCAATATCGGTTTTTTTTCAAAGGTGAGTATTCATTCAAATATTTTCAAAGAACTCACATCAAACAGTGAATGATGCTCCGCATCCACATTCACCTTTTTGGTTTGGGTTCTGAAATACAAACGCTGCAGATAGCACATCACGTTGAAAATCAATTTTCAACCCTGCCAATGCTTTCTTATATGAATCAGAATCTACAAACAGATCAAATCCTTCAAACCCTGCAACTAGATCATTCTCTAAAGCTGTATCGGCATAATCAAACACATATTCCAGACCTGAACACCCAGCTTCGCTCAAACTGATTCGCAGCGCATGTTTGCCCTCTTCCTGCAACACACTGCGTACCCTTTCACATGCGGCTTCCGTCAATTCAATATCTAAATTCATTAACCTGCTCCTGCCATCATCTTTAAGCGTTTGCGAATATTTACCAGCGCATCAACAAGGGCATCTGCATCTTCCATCGTATGTTGTGGCGCAAAACTTACCCGGATACTGCTTCGCGCCTGTTGATCCGAGACTCCCATGGCCAGCAATACGTGCGAGGCATCCCGTTTACCTGAAGAACAGGCTGAGCCCGATGCAACAGCAAAACCAGCCAGATCAAGTTGCATCAGCAATGTCTCACCATCCAACCCTGGCATAGAAAACATTGAGGTATTGTCCACACGTTCTGCCTCAGCCCCAAAGATGACGGTATCAGGTAAAGCCAACTGTAATGATGTTTCAAACCCATCGCGCACCTTCTTACACGCATTGAAATCAAGCACACCCAACGCTGCGACAAAACCAGCCACGCCCGGAACATTTTCAGTACCTGATCTGCGTTTGCGTTCCTGTCCACCACCTTGCAGATAGCTATCAAGCTTTCGTCCTCGTTTAACAACAAGCGCACCAACACCTTTCGGCCCACCAATCTTATGTGCCGAAAAAGAGACAAAATCTACGTCAAGTTCACCCACATCCAACGCAAGCTTACCCATGGCTTGCACAGCATCGACAAGCATCGCTACACCCTGCTCACGACAATATCTGGCAACACTGGATACAGGTTGTACCACCCCGGTCTCACTATTAACCATCATCAAACATACAAGACGGGTGTTATTATCAATATATGAACAAAACGTTTCAATATCCACAACACCATTGCTCTTTGGGCGAACATATACCACTTCCCAACCACTTTTGTTGGCCCAGATTTCTAAAGGCTGCAATACAGATGGGTGTTCAATGGAAGAAACAACAATTCTTCCGGGTTTCTGGGTCGATAACCACCCATGTATGGCTAAATTATTAGCCTCTGTACCCCCTGATGTAAAAACAACCGAGCCTGCTTCAACGTGAAAATAATTTGCCAATGCATCTCTGGCATCATCCAGAACTTTACGCGCAGCGCGTCCGGCCCAATGCAAACTGGACGGGTTTCCCAAACTTCTTTGTAATGTCTCTACCAAAGCCTGAATGGACACATCAAGTGCAGGACATCCTGCATTATAATCAAGATAACGCTGCACTGGCCCTTTCCATGACGATAGGTTCAGGATCTGTAATGTAATTTTCAACAGGTGCAAGTTGCAGCGTATCGAGAGAAATATTCCTCTCACAAACATCCGCTAACGTGATTGAATCAAGAAAACGGTAGATGTACCGCCCCAATGAATTCCACAACTGGTGGGTGTCACAGCGACTTCCCTGATGGCAACCACGGTCAGCATCTTCACATTTTGTTGTTCGAATGGATTCGTTCACCGCTGTTATCACATCGGAAACCGCAATCTCATCTGCCAATCTTGCCAGTTTATAACCGCCACCCGGCCCTCGAACCGAAGTCACCAGACCTTCTTCACGCAAACGTCTGAATAATTGTTCAAGATATGAAAGTGAAATAAACTGCCTTTCAGAAATGGATGCAAGCGTTACGGGCCCCACATCAGAATTTTTTGCCAAATCCACCATCGCTGAAACGGCATATCGGCCTTTACTGGTTAAACGCATAAAAACACCTCGCTACACATAGTACCCATATAATAAAACGGGATATTATATACCATACTATTACAGTCAAGTATTATAAAAGCGTTAAATTCCACCGCCCCCAAGAAAACGATCAAGCTTTTCATGTTCTTTTTTCATATCTTCACAAATTTTTCGTTCCACTTCGGATGCATCTTCAGATGCTTTTTTAGATCCCTTTGGATGTGAATTTTCGACACGCTCATTCACATCATCTACCAGTTTTAAAACATGTTTTAATGCTTCTGCCACAGGGTTTGGCATCAAGTGATGGTCCAAATTGATTTTTCCATCTTCAATCAATGATTCTGTGGTCCCCACCACAGTGCCCGGGATGCCAATCACGGTTGAATGGGCCGGAACATCTTTCAGCACCACAGAATTTGCACCAATCCGGCTTTGCTCTCCGATCGTAATAGCGCCAAGAACTTTTGCGCCCGTGCCTACAATCACGCCGCTTTCCAAAGTAGGATGGCGCTTCTCTTTTTGCCATGTCGTACCACCCAGCGTCACACCATGATAAAGTGTTACATCATCACCAATTTCAGTGGTCTCACCAATCACAATACCCATACCGTGATCAATGAAAAAACGCCTGCCAATTGTAGCACCCGGATGAATTTCAACACCAGTCAGCCATCGGGCAAAGTGCGCGACGAGCCTGCCAATCAAATGCAAGCCATTTCGCCAAAACATATTGGCAACCCGATACATCCAGATTGCATGCAGGCCCGGATAGCAAGTGATCACTTCCCATGCGGTTCTTGCAGCCGGGTCACGATCAAATGCAGTATGTATGTCTTCACGAATTGCCTTAAACATGGGCCAAGCCTACATCAACTTCTCGACAGACTGTAGCACATGATCTGGCGCACAAATGCTCCATGTTGCCTTGGCTGCAAGTTTCTTTGCGGCCCATATACGAATTTCATCTGTAGGGACTGCTAAAATCTTCTCCACCCACTCGGCATGTGTCAGTAAACTTTTCTCATCCAGACGCCCACCAAGATAAAGCATATGCCCCTCAACTGAGTCCATTCCCATACGGAACTGCACCTCAAGCTGACGTTTTGCCCTCACCACCGCATCCTCACTGATACCGCTAACAAACTGATCCAGCGTATCTTTAATCACACCCAGACACTCAGCCAATAAAGCAGGGTCAGTTCCACAACTGACACTCCAGATGCCCGTGTCACTCAAGGTCGAAAGGTGTGAACCAATGCTATAAGCCAGGCCTCGCTTCTCCCTCACTTCACGGAACAGGTGCGAACTCATGCTTCCACCCAGCATCTGATTTGCCAACCATGCGACAGGCCGTTCGTCTGATGTCACTTTAATGCCTGGATACGTTGCAACCAGTTGAGCCTGCTCAAGGTTTCGTGGCAACCATTGAATACCCGGCTGTATCACAGCTTTCTGCCGCTGTTTTCGCTTGCCGGCCTGCGCCCATGAAACACTGCTGAGGAGATCAACCAATGCTTGATGATCCACGTGGCCCGCAACGGCAATCAATAGATGTGGAGGCCTGTAATGCTCCTCCAGATAGGCTTTTAAATCATGATGTGTCAAAGATTTCAAAACATCTTTTGTGCCTAAAGTCGGCTGACCAATGCTCTGATCGGAAAAAAGTGCCTGCATATGCTGGTCATACACCCATTCGTCAGGTGTATCCTCCACCATGCCCATCTCGGAGAATATGACCTCGCGTTCCCTAATCCACTCTTCTTCAGGCAATGAAGCTTGCAAAAACATCTCAGTCAGCAACTGAGTCGCCTCCTGCCAATCTTCGTGTAATACATGAATGTGAAAGCAGGTTCGCTCACGAGAGGTAAATGCATTGGCATGGCCACCCAACTGATCCAAACGTTCGCTTAAAGCATGAACATCTAAAGTTTGAGTCCCTTTAAATAACATATGTTCAAGTGCATGCGCAATCCCGGCCTGCCCCTCATTTTCATCCCTGCTACCCACATCAACAAAAAAACCAATCGCCACGCTTTGTGCATCTGCCATGGTATGACTGACCACCATCGGACCGTTCGAAATTTGAGTCTCTTCAATAAAGGAAGATGTCACCATCACCACCTATGGTATAAAAGTTGTCGAACCCTAAAACAAAAAGAGGCGGGTTACCCCACCTCTTTCGTTTGTTTAATTTATCCGCAAAAGGCTAGCTAGCCTATTGCGATCAACAGAATCACGCCTCTTCAGCGGCCTCTTCTTCAAGCAAAGCTTTCATCGACAAACGAATCTTGCCACTGCGATCAACTTCCAGAACCTTCACACGAACGACCTGGCCTTCTGATAGTGCATCACTCACTTTTTCAACACGCTGCTGAGAAATCTGTGAGATATGAACCAGACCATCGGTCTGACCCATCACACGAACAAATGCGCCGAAGTCCATGATCTTCACAACCTTGCCTTCGTACACTTTGCCAACTTCAACTTCAGCCACGATATCTTCGATCATTTTCTTCGCAGCTTCACCCGCTTCACCAGTGATTGCAAAAATCTTGATACTGCCATCGTCTTCAATATCAACCTTGGCACCTGTCTCTTCAACAATCCCACGGATCACTTTACCGCCAGCACCAATCACTTCGCGAATTTTATCCGCTTTGATCTTCATCATGAACATGCGAGGTGCATGGTCTGCAACACTATTGCGAGCCTCTGTCATGCACTTGGCCATTTCACCAAGAATGTGCAAGCGGCCAGCATTGGCCTGTGCTAATGCTTCTTTCATGATGTCACGGGTCAAACCACCAATCTTGATATCAAGCTGCAGTGTAGTCACACCCGCAGCAGTACCAGCCACCTTGAAATCCATATCACCCAAATGATCTTCATCACCCAAAATATCGGAAAGTACTGCATAACCGTCAGATTCAAGAATCAAACCCATGGCAATACCAGCGACTGGAGCCTTTACAGGCACACCTGCATCCATCAATGCCAGCGAAGAGCCACAAACCGAGGCCATAGAAGATGAACCGTTGGATTCAGTAATTTCAGATACTGCACGAATCGCATAACCAAACTCATCCATGGTAGGCAACACGCCTTCAACACCACGTTTAGCCAAACGACCATGGCCAATTTCACGACGACCCGGAGGTCCGAAGCGGCGCGCTTCACCTACAGAGTATGGTGGGAAGTTGTAGTGCAACATGAAGCGTTGCTTGGCAACACCTTCAAGGCTTTCCGTCATCTGCATATCAGACTCGGTACCCAATGTGATCGTTACCAGCGCCTGTGTCTCGCCACGGGTAAACAGGGCTGAGCCATGGGTACGCGGCAACACGCCAACCTGACAATCGATACTACGAACGTCAGATGTCGAGCGACCATCAATACGTGGGTTGCCATCGATAATCGAACGACGAACCACATTTTTTTCGAGATTTTTCACAGCCGAAGTAACATCATTGGAGGAGAAATCACCCGGTGCATCTTCTGTACCTGCGAATTTTTCCTGCGCCGCAGTACGTAGTACTTCAATCTTGGTCGCACGTGCTGACTTATCAACTGTCGCATAAGCCTCACGAACATCTGCTTCAAAAGCACTGTTTACAGCACCTTGAACCGCATCATTACCCGCAAGTTCAATCGCCATTTTCTCTTTACCAGCAGTCTTTGCCAGCGCTTCAATTGCATCAATCACGGGCTGATAGCCTTCCTGACCAAAACTGATGGCATCGATCATCTGCTCTTCAGAGAGTTCTTTCGCCTCTGATTCAATCATTAATACCGCATCACGGGTACCGGCAACAATCAGATCAAGATCAGACGTTTCCATCTGTGCATAGGTTGGGTTCAGAACAAACTCACCATCAATCAGGCCCACACGTGAAGCTGCAATCGCTTCGGTGAATGGTGCATCAGAAATCAACAACGCAGCAGAAACACCATTGATCGCAATAATGTCCGGGTTATTGTCTTCATCAGCTGAAACAACCGTCGCAATCACCTGAGTTTCATGGAAATAGCCTTTTGGAAACAATGGACGGATCGGACGATCGATCAGACGTGAAGTCAACGTCTCTTTCTCAGAAGGGCGACCTTCACGCTTAAAGAAACCACCCAAAAAGCGGCCCGCTGCGTAAGTCTTTTCCTGATAGTGAACAGTTAGCGGAAGAAAATCCACACCCTGCATTGGAGTCTTGGCAGCAGTTGCAGCTACGTGAACAATCACATCGCCAAACTGAACCAACACAGAACCGCCTGCCTGACGGGCAATACGTCCTGTTTCAAAACTAATTTCACGGCCATCAACAACCGCTTTACTTGTTTTTACATCAAACATAATTTAAATCCTTTTTATCAGGATCCATGTCTCTATCTGTGGGGGAGTCTGTAGAAAAGGAAAACCAAAAAAGAAAGGCGACCCGCAATGGGCCGCCTCTCGGAAATGTTAGCGACGTAGGCCTAGTGTATCGATCAGGCTACGGTAACGATCAAAATCTCTACCCTTCAGGTATTTTAAAAGGTTGCGGCGCTGGCCAACCATCTTCAGCAAACCACGACGGGAATGATGATCCTTATGATTGTCTTTAAAATGACCTGAGAGGCCATTAATGCGCTCAGTCAACAGTGCCACCTGCACTTCCGGTGAACCCGTGTCACCTTCATGCGTAGCGAATTTTGCAATTACTTCGTTCTTATTTTCCACAGACAGAGACATAAATCCTGCTTACCTCTTTAATTTAACTTACCTTTTTATAGGGCGGCGAACCATAGCGATACTTCCAGCAGCATGCAAACCTTTCTTGATGCCTATCCATTTAAGATCATAAAACCAACCTGTCATCATCGCCAAAAACACATCCAGCAGCTCTGCTCGAAGGTATATTACCATTGTTGTCATTCATAAAGGCAACTGAACTTCTCCCTATCCCAAACGATATTAGAAGGGGCTAAATACAAGGTCTTGCAATCATACATTCTTTTCTAGTGTCCCGCCCACAACATCATCGACGAAAGACCGTTATCGGTCACGGTGCGGGTGATCACGTCTGGTTGCCCATCCAATTATTTTTTATCCTATCAAACATCTCAACCCTCACATTGCATACACAAAATCATACGCCGTTTAGCTTTGTCGAACAACATGTGAAGGAGAGAGAATGGTGTTGTTTTTATCTGTCTTAAGTGTCTGGTGGTTTTATCAATGGTTTTGCGCTCTTCGGTTTCACAAAACATTTAATCATGGTCATCTTAAACGGGCTAAACCAGATGGACACCGCTACTGCCAGCCAAAACCTGCGTGGGTGAAACGGGAGGTCATCAAACTCAAGGCGCTAATGCCTCAGGCCGGGTGCAGAAGCATTGCACATGCCTTCAATCGAATGCACCATCACAAAAGCATCACCATCGGCAAAAGTTATGCCTATGAGGTAGTGAAGAAGAACCAATACGAGATTCGGGTGCTGCGCCGAAAGATTAAACACAAGCGGCCAAGGCCCATACCGCACAACCGAATCTGGGGTGTTGACCTGACGGGTAAAACAGATCATTCAGGCAAGTTGCACAACATCCTTGCTATCGTTGAACATCAGAGTCGAACATGTTTATCGCTCGAATCACTGAAAGACAAGGCATCCATCACACTGTTGGAGTCTCTTATCACTGCCATCAGACGATATGGCAAACCCAAATATATTCGTACGGACAATGAAGCGATATTTACATCGGGGATATTCAGGTTTGGATTGTGGTTTCTTGGTATCAAACATCAAAGAACCGAAGTAGCTTGTCCATGGCAAAACGGGAAGGTGGAGCGGTTCTTCGGCACACTCAAACAGAAGCTGAACCAGTGGGAAGTCAATTCATCAGATGAACTGGCTCATTCTCTGCACTTGTTTCGGTTTTGGTTTAATCATGTTCGTCCACATGACTACTTAGATGGGCATACACCTGTTGAGATATGGCGCGATTCAAAAGGAAATCCGAACAGGGCGAAGTGGTTTGAGGCTTGGGATGGATTACTTGTCGGTTACTGGTTGCCCCCATGACTGGAAATCAGGCAGTGATTTCCAAAACTGTTCGGACAGCAAACCACTGTCCGCAGGTTTGGCATGCCCTGTGCAGGAAAAACTGGATGATTGCAGCGATTACCATGCCAAAATGATTAAAAAGAGAGAGAAATGATGTAAAGAAATTGAAAAATCATCGCTCCAATGCCGATTCAGTACAAAAACATGCCTGAATCAGCCGCCGGACACTCGGACGGGACACTGGCGGTAGCGTATCTATCAGAGTCACAGTCACCAATTGAGTGGCTGCTGAGCTATTTCCATTCGCATCCGTTGCAGTCCAAATCACGGTGGTCACACCAACCGGGAAAGTGACTGGTGCATTGTTTGTGATCATCACCGCAAACAAATCAGTAGCTGTTGCAGCTCCATGGGCTACAACAGGAGCGGTACCATTGAGCGAATCCGCAATAACATCGATTGGTGCGGTGATCACAGGAACAGTCGTGTCGGTAGTGGTTACCGTTTGAGTTGCACTCCCTACGTTGCCTGCCAAATCCGTAGCTGAATAAACTAGGTTACCGTTCGGGTAAAATATAGTATCCCTCCTCAATTAGTTGAAAGATAATTGAAAAAATACCTAAAAAAACCAGTAAAATCAGGTTCCCATTCTAAATTTATAATTATTAATACCAAAAATAGCCATGAAATCCATTATTTAAATGATTTTATTGCAGAAAAAATGACATAATCATAAATCAATCGATTCTGACCCCATCGATTCTATTGCCAATAGCTGTATTTAACTTTTGGTAAAGAGAGTTCATTCTCTACTCCATCACTAAACCTAAGTTTTCCAACTATTTTTTGATTAATAATTTTACCAACGAATGACCCAGCATAAATACCTTTTTTAATTTCAAAGGAAATATTGTTTTCTTTAATAGCCACATCGACAAGCATTAGTTCACTTGGGCCGCCTTCGGAAATTTGAAAAGTGGCTTGATAACCATTCCTCGTACGTACTAAAAAGAATTCTTCTCCTAAAAGATCACCTCCTTCCACATTAAAGGATAGGGATGAATATACACCAGTAATCTTTTCTTCCGTTGCACAGGATATTGATGTAACCAAAATAAAAGTCACTAATAACGATAAGGTCACACCCATTTTTCTATTATTTAATTCCATTTGCATAAACCTCCTGCGCTGCCTTTATATAGACACCTCTTTTTGACCTGCCACCTGGGACTTCTTTATAGAAATGTACTAGATCAGGCTTAGAAAACTTCCCGCCCCAGCCAAAACCCACCTTGTTTGCAATTTTAACCAATAAGTCTCGTTTGTCTTTCTGCACTCGTCTCCAACTAAGATCAATAGCAAAACCAGCCTCATGCAAACTAGTTCCTGATGTCGCAGGCGTTATAGCATTCGGATTATTTGCCAAATCAGCTTGATACTTTGAAGGTCTAAATGCTTCTGTAAAAATCACAGTAATTCCACATTTTTTAGCTTCATCTCTAAATGATCTTACAAGCGGCTCAATAGAATCATCCAAGTAATTATAAGTAAGATTTAACCAAGATACTTTAATTAACTTCAATCCAAATGGATCAACATTCGTAATCGGATTTCCCCCAACATATCCAAACGGATTCAACCCACCATTGAGTCCAATAGGGTCGTGCTGAGTATATCCAATCTTTGGATCATAAGTTCTAAAGTAGTTGTAGTTATGCCCTGTCTCTGCATCGTAATACTGCCCAGGAAATCTGAAGTTATTCTCAACTGTCAGCCCATCACCATCAGGGTCATTGTTTACTGTCGCAATACCAAACGGTGTTTGTGACATTTCCCAAACTTTTGTGCCATTACTGTCTGTTAGTGCCTGAGGTGTGCCTAAGTGGTCATTGTGATGCCAGTAGACTGCCTCCATGCCTACGGTGGCGCCACCACCTGCGGGAGGAGGAGTGCTTCCACCGCCTGAACCGCCGCCAACAGTGGATGAGAAGCTGACATAGATTTGTTGGGTGGCTGTAGCGGTGTTGCCTGCATTGTCTGATGCGGTGTAGATGATACTCGTGGCACCTACAGGGAAGGTGGCAGGCGCATTATTGGTGACGGCTACAATGCCATCGATGTTATCTGTAGCTGATGCGATGCCTATATTCACTGTGGCCTGTGAGGTGGTGGTTGAAACAGACACATTAGCTGGAGCCGTGATCACTGGAGGTAGTGTATCAATCAACGTTATGGTCACCAATTGGGTGGCTGTCGCGCTGTTTCCATTCGCGTCCGTTGCTGTCCATGTGACTGTAGTAACACCCACTGAGAATATGACTGGCGCATTGTTTGTGATCGTGACTGCAAATAGATCAGTAGCCGTTGCAGTTCCCAAAGTAACCACAGGATCTGCACCATTGATTGAATCCGCAGCAACAACAGCCGGAGCAGTCATAACCGGGGCGATGGTATCGGTAATGGTTACCGTCTGAGTTGCACTCCCTACGTTGCCTGCAATATCGGTGGCGGTATAGGTGACAGTCGTAATACCGACTGGGAACCCACCCACCGGTGCATCATTCGTCGGGATCAATACACCATCCACAACATCAGTTGCAGATGCAGCACCGAGAACTACTGCGGTTGATGCACCTGTCGCCTCGATGGTGACAGCTAGAGGTGCAGTCACGACGGGTGCGGTGACATCCACAAGGTTGATGGTCACCAACTGAGTTGCGGTTGATGTGTTTCCATTCGCATCCGTCGCTGTCCATGTGACGGTTGTAATGCCGACCGGGAAGGTAACTGGGGCATCACTGGTGATGGTGACGGTAAACAAATCGGTGGCTGTTGCGGTTCCGGTTCCGGTTAGAAGCGTGACAGGTAAATTGTCACCAGAGCTGGCAGTGATGGCCGCAG
>Ga0316204_10000889_pt1 | contig 94016 bp, 83 predicted proteins | sample 6monrhotite_MG_2_FD_205661 | JGI IMG/M metagenome (GOLD analysis project Ga0316204, IMG submission 205661) | Microbial mat bacterial communities from mineral coupon in-situ incubated in ocean water Damariscotta River, Maine, United States -... | ecosystem: Environmental > Aquatic > Marine >... | reverse complement strand
TAATCACAACCATTGCATTTTGGTTGTAGTCGTAAGGAACAAATCTTGGCATTTTCATGACTCCTTTCACGTTGAGTCATTGTAACAAATACTTTTTAGTTTTTAGGCTTTTTCGACAGCCTCAACGTCTTAGCTAACCGGCGCGATGTTTTTTCGCGTCCGGGTTTAGTGCCTTGTTAGCCATAATGTCGTGTAAACCACCTGAGACATATTTGTGTAGCACACTAGATACTAAAGTTTGATAAGGGATGCCTTCTTCTAGTGCACGTCTTTGAAGTGATTCAAGATCACGACTGGATATACGAATGTTTATACGTTTATCTTTTTTGAATGTTTCTTCAGCGGCTGCTTGCAACATTTTCTTACGCTTTGGTGTAAGAATAGATTTGAATTCACCTGCTTCAAAATCTTTAAGAATCTGCTTTTCTTCTTTGCTAAGTTTAGGGTCGCTCATGATGATTCTCCTAGATATAACTTTGTAGCTTTTCTACTAGGTATAACTGTTTTTAAAAATATCTCTTTTCTGTTTTCTACATATGGAACCAGGTACGCATAGTCATCGATGTTTACGACAAATACACGTTGATTTGGGTATTTGTCACCGTTTGGATGTTCAATATCATCTAATAGTGCACCTTGTTGCAAACAGAACACTATATCTTCAAATGAAATACCACGCTCAGATATAAGCTGTTGATTTTTTGTGGAATTCCAATTTATTGGCTTCATGCAATAAAGTGTAGCACAACTGTGTGCCTATTGGCATCATGAATTATTTCTTTAAACTGGCTAACGATTTGCTCAGCGGCGGTTTAAAGTGGCATGTTTTTGCGACGGCAAAACAAGTGCCACTTTAAACTGTCCGCTGGAGCTACTTGATACTCATTGAGCCTTCTCCCTCAGTTTAGCGAGATTCGCTAAACTGAAGGCGACGAAACCCGAAAAGGAGAAAGCCCAATGAAGTTTTATAATAACACCCACCCCTACTATTGCGGTATCGATTTACATGCACGTAGTCTCTATGTCTGCATTATAGATCACGCTGGTGAAACCTGCGTGCATAAAGAAATATCAGCAGATCCTGACAAACTCGCCAAACTCCTTGAACCCTATCTCGGCCAGGTCGTTGTCGGGGTGGAATGTATGCACTGCTGGTATTGGGTAGCTGATTTCTGTGAGGAACTTGGCGTGGATTTCATCCTGGGACACGCGCTTTACATGAAGGCCATTCATGGTGGCAAAGCCAAAAATGATCGTATAGATTCTTTTAAAATTGCAAAATTGATTAAAGGTGGGAATTTCCCTGTCGCTTACGTGTACCCAAAAGAGATGCGCGCTACACGCGATTTATTACGCCGACGCATGAAGATCGTGCGTCATGGTGCCGACTTAAAAGCCCATGTCGCTAATACCACCAGTCAATATAATCTGCCGCCGAACAAAGTGAATCTAAAAAACGTAAGTGCCCGTGAGCACATTCGCTCGACCTTTCCCGATCCGGTGGTGCAACGCAACATGGATTTAAACATGGCCATTTTAGAATGCTATGCGAAAGAGCTGAGCAAGCTCGAATGGTTTCTCGAACAACAGACCAGACAGCATAATCCAGTACACCTGCATTTGCTTCGTTCGGTTTCGGGTATCGGTCGCATCCTGGCACTGACGATTATTTATGAAATTGGTGACATTGCTCGTTTTGAATCGGTGCAATCGTTTGCGTCTTATTCTCGTCTCGTCAAATGCAAAGCCGAGTCGGCGGGAAAAAATTACGGTACGCAAGGCAATAAGATTGGCAATGCACATTTGAAATGGGCTTTTTCTGAAGCTGCTGTTTTATATTTACGCGGCAATGAAAAAGCCCAGCATTATTTACAGCAACTACAAAAACGAATGAGTAAAGCCAAGGCGCTTTCCGCGCTGGCGCATAAACTCGGACGCTGTGTTTATTTTATGCTAAAAAATGAGACCGTTTTTGATGAGAGAAAGTTTTTAACGGGGTGAGTCACGCCATGAGGTGAGCTGATCGTCTAACTGGACAACACGGTGGAATGTTTTAAAAACGAAACGTTTGTTAATTGATAATCTCTACAGTTCGTTTATACATCACAACACCTGAGCCACTCGCCTTGATTAGACACCTCATGGTTGTGCATTAAGTGCAATGAACAAAGTCGTTTACACCTTGGCTGAGCCTGATGCTAACTGGGCATTAAATGTTTAATGATCCCGCATTTTTTTTGAATAGTGCCAGCACGAGGTTATACCGATGAATGTCTAGTGGCCCGGCATCTTCAATGGAGTGAAAGACTACCGGCAGCGGTGAGACCGTATCGGATAAATTGCTTCGTGTGTGTTTGCTGTAAGCGACTTTACTTAACAGCCAACAATGACAGACGAAGTAGTCGATTTTGTTTATTGGTTTTATTTCGGTTAATAAATTAATCGAAACTGTTTGTTAATGCCTGTTGACAGGATTAAGGCTCATATGTGTTATATGCTTTAGCGCATAAGTATTTTGGCTGTGATAATGGCTGGTTCATTTTCATAACCTTTAGATGCAAGCTCATATACCTTTTGTTTTATATCTTCTGGTGACCAGAATAACCAACCATTGTTTTTAAAAAGATTTTCAATATCATCCGATTTTGATTGATATACGTTACCAGCAGCTAAACCAAGGCTAATAGTTGTGCTTTCGTTTGCCATATTTAATTCAATAAGGTCTTTTCTCAATCTTGAAAAGACAATATTTCGATAGTTCTCGCAGGTAAATAGTTTATACCTGCCTTCAGGTACTTCGTAACTTTCACAAAGTTCGTTATATCTTACCCCTGGCGAATCTAAATATGATTTTGCCTCTAATGCTGTGATGTTGTTTGCGCTTACGTTATAAGCCAATAAATCAATTTCGGGTCGTGGTATTGAATGCTTTCCGATATCCCTCTTTTCTTGTTTGGTGAGATTAACTTTGAACGATTGCCTAACCCAATGGCCCTCATGCTCTAGTAAGGTTTTAATTATGGCTTCAAAGTGATCCACTACATTCCCTTTTGCATATAACGACCAAGCTGTGGGGCAAACCGGAGCACCGCGGAGGTTTGTCCCAACAAGCGCATTGTTATAACGCGCTTACTCATTGTCACTTTCTAGTGAATAAATATCAAAATCCACAGATAACCCTAAACTTGCTATCTTTTGTATTAACTCGCTATCCAGGATTACCGCTACATTCGGAAAATAGCACGTTGGAACATAAGTAATTCCAATATCACATTCTTTAGGGAGATTTTTAAGTTTCCCTTTAATCCCTTCTATTTTCTCCAAAAGTTCTTTGAAGTGATAATTTGAGTAATAATCATTTTCTGATTTATTCGTTTTAAATATCCATGAGCTTTCTTTTCTTTCTCGGATATTATTTGTGCCCCATTTTTCCCCTTTAACCCAAGTATCCGTTGGCTCTACCCCAAGAATGTTCGTAATTTCTTCAGGAGAACATTGGTACCCTGTTACATAAAAATATGCGTATGTTTGATGATCACTCATTTTCTATTAAAGCGTTATAACGACTTGCATGTGGGGCGCACCGCGTTTTTCGCGGAACGTCCCAGTGAGCGACAGCGAACGAACACAATGTGCTTGTTAGGCGCCAACTACTCAAGCTTCTCATAGTACCCGCACTTCTGACAGTAACAATATCTGTCTTGGTCTCCAATAATCCAGTCTTTGAATTCGGTTGACCCTTTAATTGGCAGGCTAGGATTTATTACACCGGATTCGCAAAGAGTTTTTACCGAGAAATGCTGCAGCAGATTTTGAGTAGCTATAAAACACGAATTATCGCCGCATGAAGCGCATATAAGTTTCACGTTATCTTTCTCTTTCGCATGCCTATACGACATGATAACTATGAGAAACACAATAAGAACACCAGGAATTAGCAACAAACCCCATACTGCAAAGGACGCTTCCCAGCTCATAATTTTACTAATTGGCTTGTCATTAATTCTTTATGCGCCTAACGCCTTTGTCAGTTGCGTTTTGGTTGGAGAGTAGTTTTGAGGTAAAGTGGCGAAGCCACCCCAAAACGGAACGTAGACCAAAACGTCAACTGGACAAACTTGTATGGTTAAATTTCCCCAATGTTCCCTCTCAATGTATGGTGAAGCCCGTAACCTGTTACTAGCAAGTTACCGGTTCAGCAGTCCGATGAACGACAGGTCTTACAGACCGTTAACAAGCGAGGACGCTGAACCGACCCGATCTTTTAACTCGAACAGTCGAATGAGCTTCAAGCTCGAATTTAGCAAGGATGAGTCCCTATGACAAACCTTAAGAAGAGTAAAACTATCGTTAATGTCGGGGTTGATGTGGGCAAGCAATTTCTCGATGTTTGGATCTATGAGAAATCCCTTCACTTCCAGGAAGAAAATAGCACCTCGGGCATTATGCGCATTTTAAAACGCCTTGCCCATTATCAGGTCGAACGCTTAGTCATGGAAGCAACGGGGCGTTATGAGTTTAATTTAGCGCAGGCCGCTTACAGCAAGAAGGTACCCGTGTGCATCGTCAAACCACTGTTGATTCGTCGCTATGCCGGCGCGATTAATCAGCTCGCTAAAACTGACAAAATAGACGCTGCTGTTATTGCCGAGTTCGCGGCTATCGTACAACCCACGGTCACACCAAGAAAAAGTAAAAATCTAATCGCCATCAAAGACTTGATTGTGCGACGACGCCAACTCATGGGGCTGAGAACACAAGATGTCAATTTTGCATGCTCATTGACAGGTGTTAATAAGCATGTAAAACTGACGCACTTTCATGGCTGTTTCCATCAATATCACCTATTGTTTTCTCCAAGCTAAAGCTTGGTATTAAACTACAAATAGGTGGGTCAATTTTAAATGCCAATCAACCCTTAAAGTGGGTCAGTTTTACATGCTTATTAACACCCATGCATTCCTCATGTAACTTGCAGTTATTAATTGCTGTAATATATTGGCGGATTCTTCACTGTTACTTCTAATTTTACGCCAATACTCAATTACCGCAGGCGGAGCCCAGTCGGGAAAAGATTGTTCTTTGATCATAACAATATGCACCCCTTCAAGTGCTGCCTTCAAAAAGAAACCAAGCCAGAGCGGTGAAGGTAATCGCCTTTTCAGGAGCTACCCTAGGCTTGGTAAATCTTTAAACAAAACTCATAAAATATGACTCTTAGTAATAGACTTATTATTACCAGATACGTTACTAGACGCTATAAGACTAAGTTGTTCCCAGTGTTCCCACCTTGTTCCCAGCAACTGGGAATACACAGCAACACCCTAACCACTTAATCTACTTACAATTTTTATATTTGTTCCCAGTGTTCCCGGCAAAAACAACAAGGTCGGTAGAAAAACTCACCCAGTTACACCTACCTTCCTAACCTTTTAGCGTGCAATGGCACCACGTCAGCACCGTCTCGAAGCTGATCAAGAAAATCAGCCCATGTCTGCATCATGTCGCGTCTTTCAACGAGATGCTGAGCATGGTTATAAGCTGCCCTCACACTATTACGTTCTGCATGGGCAAGCTGGCGTTCGATCCAATCAGGTTGAAACCCCATCTCATGAAGCAGTGTTGATGCCATGCCACGGAAACCATGCCCACACATTTCATCCGTGCTGTAACCCATGCGCCGCAGAGCCGCAGTAACGGTGTTTTCGCTTATAGGTCGATCAGAAGTCCGCACACCGGGGAAAAGATACTTCCCCCGCCCAGATAGAGGATGAAGCTCTTGAAGTATCCTCACTGCCTGGCTAGCTAACGGGACTATGTGCTGGTCTCGCATCTTCATTTTATGGGCGGGAATACGCCACTCGGCTTTGTCTAAATCAATCTCTGTCCATTCGGCATAACGCAGCTCACCAGGACGCACAAACACCAAAGGGGCAAGACGCAATGCAGACTTAACCATGAAATATCCGCTATAACTTTCGATGGCCCTCAACAACCCTCCAACAGCCTTCGGATCGGTAATGGTCGCCCGGTGTTTGACCTTGCCTCGCGACAATGCCCCACGAAGATCAGCTGACGGGTCACGTTCTGCCCGTCCAGTAGCAACGGCATAACGGAATACCTGTCCACAGTTCATCTTTGCCCGGTATGCTGTCTCAACCGCACCCCGATTCTCAATACGTCGCAATACGCTTAGAAGCTCTGGAGGTGTGATATCTCGAATAGAACGTTTCCCAAGCCAGGGAAAGATATCCTTCTCAAGCCGTTCGGTGATCTTCTTGGAATGACTGTCAGCCCAATTTTGAGAAAACTTGGCCATCCATTCACGAGCCACAGCCTCGAAACTCTCGGCTCCTGCATCCGATGCCTTCTGTGCTTTACGGACTTCACTAGGATCAACACCATTACCCACAAGCTTGCGAGCCTCATCCCGACGGCCACGGGCATCCTTTAGAGAAACATCGGGGTAAGTACCCAGGGATAACTGTTTTTCCTTACCCCCAAAGCGATACTTAAATCGCCACCACTTACCCCCTTTGGGGGTAACCAATAGAAACAACCCACTACCATCAGTCATCTTGTACTGCTTAGGTGCGGGTTTGGCGTTGCGTATTGCTGTATCTGTCAGGCGCATGGGGGTAACTCTCCGTACATTTCCACGAATAGCGGCCAAAATGGGGGTAACCACCCACCGTCTTTGACCGTCTACCCCTAAATCTACCCCCACTTGGGGGTAGCTGTCTATGGATAAAGATAGACCTTGTCGGACTGAGAATCAACAAAAAACCCGTAATTACACGGGCTTATGTACTTCATGGGATGTTGTCGGATGGGTGAATGGTGGCTATGGGTGGACTTGAACCACCGACCCCAGCATTATGAATGCTGTGCTCTAACCAACTGAGCTACATAGCCGAAACTGCGAAAACCTTGAATCGGTATAAAAACCGGAATGCGTATTCTAATGAAGACACGCACATTTTGCTAGCTTAACACGCGCTAAACTAGACATTGAACCTGAAATGAACCACGTCGCCGTCTTTGACGATATAGTCTTTTCCTTCTAGCCGCCACTTGCCGGCCTCTTTAGCGCCCGACTCACCCGAGCAGGCGATATAATCATCGTACGCAATCACTTCGGCGCGGATAAAGCCTTTTTCAAAATCACCGTGGATGACACCTGCTGCTTGCGGTGCGGTTGCGCCCACCCGAACTGTCCAGGCTCGCACTTCTTTTACACCGGCTGTGAAGTAGGTTTGTAAACCCAACAAGCCAAAACCCGCGCGTATCACTCTGTCTAAACCCGGCTCATCTAAACCCAAGTCATCCAAAAATTCTTTTTTCTCTTCGTCGGGCAGTTCAGATATTTCTGACTCTATCGCGGCACAAACAGCTACTACTACTGCGCCTTCACGCTCAGCTTGCTCACACAATTGATCCAGATAAGGATTATCAACAAAACCGTCTTCGGCGACGTTCGCCACATACATCGTCGGTTTGACCGTTAACAAATGTAATTCGTATAACGCTTCCAGCTCGTCTTCCGTCAGACCCATCGCTCGGACTTGAATGCCTTGATTCAACTTTTCTTCGACTTGCTCCAAAATAGCCTTCAACTTTATGGCTTCTTTGTTGCCGCTTTTAGTTTCTTTGGCGACGCGCTGCAAACGTTTGCTGACGCTGTCTAAATCGGAAAGCACTAATTCGGTATTAATGGTTTCGGCATCATCGAGCGGATTAATTTTTCCAGAAACATGCACGACGTCATCATCTTGAAAACAGCGCACGACGTGGGCGATGGCTTGCGTCTCACGAATGTTAGCCAAAAATTTATTGCCCAAACCTTCGCCTTTTGATGCCCCGGCAACCAAGCCAGCAATATCAACAAATTCCATTGTGGTCGGCAAAATACGCTCTGGGTTAACAATCGCTGCTAGCGCTTCCAGACGTGCATCCGGCATTGGAACAATACCAACATTCGGCTCGATGGTGCAAAATGGATAATTAGCCGCTTCAATACCGGCACGCGTTAGCGCATTGAATAATGTTGATTTACCGACGTTCGGCAAACCTACAATGCCACATTTAAATCCCACTGAGTTTCTCCGAGCTTATACTTATACAATCGTGTACAGATGTAATTGGGTGCTGACGTAATTCTGGCTGACATCGGATGTCGATATTGATATCAGGCTAACGCGTCTTTGTTTTGCTTGTTATGAAGACGGTTCTGAGCCTGAGCTAAATCTCCGTCCAAGACCAAAGACATTACATCCAGTGAAGAATCTATGGCTGCTTCGATCTGGCTGAGGTCATCTTTAGAGGGTTTTTTCAAAACGTAATCGACAACTTGCTTGCTATCACCGGGATGGCCGATGCCAATACGCAAACGCATAAAACCTTTGTTACCACCCAGCGCCGAAGCAATATCACGCAAGCCATTATGACCGCCATGACCACCACCGACTTTCAATCGCGCATCACCCGCTGACAGGTCAAGCTCGTCATGAACCACCAGAATATTTTCGGCTGCAATCTTGTAATAACGGCTTAGTGAAGAAACCGCCTGACCACTGCGGTTCATGTAGGTTGATGGTTTAAGCAAATAAATACGTCGCCCATCGTGTTCAATACTGGCCACTTCACCATGAAAACGTGCTTCATGTTTGAAAGTCGCAGTATCGGCAAGTTTTTCTACCAGCCAAAACCCGGCGTTATGCCGTGTTGAAACATAAGAAGAACCCGGATTACCTAAACCAACAATTAGATCAATTTTCATTTTTAATGATCCAGTGTATGCGTGCCGGTGATTAAACTCACCGGCACGATCACTAAAGGTCGCTTACTCTTCGCTGCTAGTCTCGCCTTCGCCAGCCGCTGCATCTTCACCTTCACCTTCATTCGCAACTTCGTCGACTTCAACAGCAACGCGACTCAAGTGAATAGAGACAACTGGCTGATCATGGTCTTCACCATGGCTCAATTCAACCAACTCAATGCCGCTAGCAAGCTTCAAGTCAGACAAATGCAGAGTTTCATTGAGATTCATGTTAGACAAGTCAGCTTCAATAAATTCAGGCAAATCTTTTGGCAAACAACTGACTTCAACATCTTTGATCAGATGCGAGACAACACCACCACTTGTTTTAACACCTGGCGCAACGTCCGCACCAATAAAATGAAGCGGTACATGCATACGCAGTTTTTCGTTTTCATTCACGCGCAACAAATCAAGATGTAAAATTGCACGACGATAAGGATGACGTTGCAGATCTTTGAGAACAGCCTTCTCAGCTTTGCCATCAACCTTAACATCAAGAATGTGCGAATAAAACGCCTCATTCTCAAGGCTATGCATCACCTTGTCATGATCCAACAACAGGGAAACAGGATCTGATCCTCCCCCATAAATTACAGCAGGCACCTTATTGTCACGACGCAGGCGGCGGCTCGCACCTTTCCCCTTGTCCTGACGCAATGATGCGTTTAATTCAAAATTAGCACTCATGTTCTTTCTCCGGTTCAGTATAAATAACACCTCCCCCGCGACCAGGTTCGGCATCCTATTATTCTCCGCATCGGATTGGCCTAATCCAGACTCAAACCAAACTCAATGCTCAAGAATAAAGTGCGCAGCCCTTTTGGCATACACACTTATTCCAATTGCTTTGCTTACAAAAAACAAAACAACAGGAAAATTGACATCCCAACTAACAACGCGGGACATAAAAATTCATTACAACTCAATCCATATATATAGAACTAACAGACTCTTCCATATGAATTCTACGCATCGTTTCAGCCAGCACTTCAGCAATGCTCACCTGACGAATATGCGGACAGCTTCTAGCTTCTGGCTGCAGCGGAATCGTATCCGTTACGACCAGCTCATCCAGCTCAGAATTACTCAAGCGCTCTATCGCTTGACCGGACAGCACCGGATGCGTGCAGTATGCAAGCACATGCGCTGCACCCTTTTCTTTTAAAACACGCGCCGCTTCACACAGCGTACCCGCTGTATCCACCATATCGTCAACCATGATACAGGTGCGACCTTTAACATCACCGATGATGTTCATCACTTTGGCTTCATTCGGCCCCGGGCGACGTTTATCAACAATCGCTAAATCAGCATCATCAAGACGCTTCGCCAATGCGCGCGCCCTAACCACACCACCGACATCCGGCGACACTACGATCATGTTCGGATGTTTACGACGCCATATGTCTGTCATCAAAACCGGTGAGGCGTAAACATTATCCACCGGAATTTCAAAAAATCCCTGAATCTGATCGGCATGTAAATCAACGGTCAAAATGCGATCTGTACCGACACTGGTGAGCATGTCTGCAATCACTCTGGCGCTGATTGGAACGCGCACCGAACGCGGCCGCCGATCCTGCCGTGAATAACCAAAATATGGAATCACTGCGGTGATGCGCGTTGCCGACGAACGACGAATCGCATCAATCATCACCATCAACTCCATTATATTGTCGTTGGTGGGTGCGCAAGTTGGCTGAATGATAAAGACATCTTTACCACGCACGCTTTCCTGAATTTCAACCGCCACTTCGCCATCACTAAAACTGGAAATATTCGCCTTGCCCAGTGGCATGCTGAGGCGAGAAACAACATCTTTAGCCAACTGCGGATGTGCGTTCCCCGCGAAGACCATCATGCGGCCATCATCGGATCCTTCATAGTTATCCAGTCGTCTGTAGTTCATCACTACCCAATATCAATCAATTGTATGGTTGGGGTGCCAGGGTTCGAACCTGGGCGTGCGGGAATCAAAATCCCGTGCCTTACCACTTGGCTACACCCCAATATTCTTTCGATCCGTGCTTATCCCGAATACTTCATCCAAATATCTCATTAGCCAGCCTGCAACATTTCCAACAGTGGCGAATGATTCATTCCTTTTGCAACAAAACCGCGCCAACCCTGCGGCAACTGCTGATACACCTCGCGGGCTGTGTCAGCATTAGCAAAGGCGGAAAATACGCAGGCTCCGGTACCACTCATCTGGCATTTACCCTGCGCTATATGCGCAAATTTTGCCAGCCAATCCATGGCCTCAGCCACCTCACAAAAGGCGTTTCTCACGACTGGCTCACACACATTGGAGGCCTGCCCCGAAAGAAAGCCCTCTATTGTGATGGGATGGCAGTCACGTGTCAATCCGGGATCAGTAAAAATTCTTGCCGTAGCCACCTGACAAGGCGGGATAATCACCAAATACCAGGGCTCAGAAAGGTCAACAGGCACCAGCTGCTCTCCCACACCTTCTGCCCACGCGGCATGACCTTGCACAAAAACCGGCACATCCGCGCCTAACGTCAAACCCAACTCAGCCAGCTGCGCCATTGATAAGCCCGCCTGCCAAAGCTGGTTCAACACCAGCAAAACAGTCGCCGCATCTGAGCTACCGCCGCCTAAACCACCGCCAACGGGCAAATTCTTGTCTAAATGAATATCTACGCCCAGCGAAACATTCGCCTCCTGCTGTAGCAGTCGTGCAGCACGCACCACGAGATCATCCTGCTCTGCCACATCAGCCAAGCCGGAGACACGACACACTCGGCCATCATCTCGCACGTCAAAAGCAATTTGATCGCTGTAATCAAGAAACTGAAACACCGTTTGCAACAAGTGATAACCATCCGCACGCTGCCCCGTGATATGCAGAAACAGGTTCAATTTTGCCGGTGCAGGCCACCACTGCTGAGTATTACTCATACTCCTCACTCCCACTCTTGCTTGCAAACTCCCATCTATCCATCACTAGACGAATATTCAAATCATCACGTTCCAAACGCATCTTAGCCGGCACAGGTAAACCATCAATTTCACGATAGCGTTCGAACTTAACCGTCCAGCCTGATTGCCGCAATATGGCAAGACGTCCCTGTGTATCCAGCTCGCTAGAAAACCCACTGCGACTATCAGACAGACCCTTTATCCAGTAACGTAAACCATCAACGGGTACTGTCCAACCAACCTGCTCAGCCATCAATGCCGCGACACTGCTTGCCTGCATGGGCGGATGATCCTTTCGATACAGCGTTACGTTGTTGCTATTCCCCTCAAGACGCGCCAACTGTTGACCTAAAAATGTCATCAGATGAATCACGTAAGCATCCGGCTGTTGTTGCCAGCGCATAAAAACAGACGATGATTCTCGGCCATCACTCACCGCCAAGCGGCCACGAAATGACCACGCATCCAGCTGTGCCAAACGCAGCTTATTCTGATTCCAAACATTGTTTTTTTCGCGCTCATCAAGCGGTGCAATACCCGCACAGCCCGCCAGCAACCAGACCGCGAACAGCATAAAACCACTGCGAAGCAAAAGGCGCATCAATACGCCCATCGCGGAAGACCAACAAAAGAAGGATTACTCATCATTGAAACAATCATAGCCTGAACAGGCCAAAGAGGATATCAGAGCGACAAAATTAAGCCCCGAAATAAAACTCAAATACTAAGCCGACACCCGCAACTAAACTCAAGGCTCAAAGCGCTGAATCACTTCGACCAACACTTTATCACCGGGAAAATGTTCCAACGCCTGCTGCCAAATATCGCGCGCAGCCTGATGATCACCCATCATCCACAATACTTCTCCAAGATGCGCCGCCACAACATGATCATCTTTTATTGCCATTGAACGCTGCAAATAGTCAATTGCTTCATCAAACCTGCCCAAGCGATACAACACCCAACCCATGCTATCGAGTATGGCGAAACTGTCTGGCCGCTGCTCATACGCACGCTTTATATAACCGTAGGCTTCCTGATATCTATCTGAATGCTCGATAAGCCCATAACCTAAGGCATTCAACGCATCCACATTATTTGGGTTTAATTCAAGCATATGGTTTAGGCTACGCTCCATCTCATCAATCAGCCCCATCTCCTCAGCCAACATTGCACGGCCAAATAACAGCTCTTGCTCATTCGGCGTATCCAACAATGCAGCATCGTATACTTTCATCGCTTCTTCGAGCTGCCCATCTCTAAACAATATCGGCGCTTCAATCATTGCCACCCTATACTGTTGCGCGGGCTGTCTTTCTCGCAAATATTTTAATTCTTTCCGTGCCAAATCAACATCACCCTGCCTGGCAAGTAAAAGCGCCAACTTCAGTTTAGCCTCGACATAATGCTCACCATGCTGAACGCCACGGTAATAAAACAGTGCCTCTGCTATCTCACTATCAAGTTCAGCAATTTGCGCGAGATAAAAATAAACCATGTCTGCGCGCGCACCTAAAGCCAACGCTCTATCCAGATTAGCTTTCGCTTCAGTGTTATACCCCAGCTGCAGCGCTAACAAACCAGAGACATAAAGCGTCTCCATATCATCAGGTGAGCCTTGCAAAACACGTCGATACTGCTCCAATGCAAGCTCTATTTGATGATTTTCAACCAATGATCGTGCATAACTCAAACGCAGCTCTTTCGACTCAGGAAATTTACTCTGAACATCCTCAAGATAAGTTAAAACTTCTGCCGATTTTTCTTGTAAACGTATTACACGCACATAATGGCTAACGGCTTCTTGCCAGTCCGGCCGAATCTCTAACGCTTTTTCTATGGCCTTACGCGCTGATTTTAAAGCACCTGCATGTAATGCAATATTACTTAATACATAGAGCGCATCGGGATCAGAATCATGACGCGAAACAAATAACTCCATCACAGCTAATGCCGAATGCAAGTCTTGCTCCTGCAACAACAAAGCTGCCACAAAACGAAATACACCGGCACTGTCATTAGGCTTAACGCTAAGCAGATAATCCAAATGAGGCTGTACCCTCTCGATTTCACTGTTCCTGACAGAGGCCGAAATAAGTGCCTCTCTGGCAGCAATCGCCTCAGGCATCAACTTCACCCATAAGCGTGATGCCATCAGCGCATGAAAATCGTTTCGCTCAAACAATGCTAAACGAGCCGCCTGTTCAACAATTCGCGGATCTTGAGTCGATTGCGCAAGCTGCCAATAAAGTTCAGCGGCAAGCGTATAATCACGGTTTATCATTGCCATGTCAGCGTTCAAAAGACTAAAAAGAAGCTGCTCATCCAATTCTATTTCGGGTAAATCTTGCTCGCCGAGAGCAGGAGGGGGTGTTAAGTTCTGCTGGCTCGAACCACCTAAACTATGAGCAGATGCTGCCATGGTTGTTTCAGGTGAAATGGGCGTTACCGCGCAGCCAAACATTAAACTACTCAACAACAAAATAAAGCTTAATCGAACCACGGGGGTGACAAAAAAATCGTTCATCGGTTTTATTTCAAGCACTGCAATCCTGCCTTTAATACTTTTCTGCATTATTCTTAATCTTCAACATCTCTTCAACAGCGAAAATCGACTATTTACGATAAAATCCCTGAAATTTGCTATAGTTGCTCGTTTGACAGCTATAATGTTCCAAAATTCACAAATAGTCAGGTAAATCATGCCCCTGCTGACCATTGGGCTAAACCATAAAACTGCTCCGATAGATATACGGGAACGTGTTGCGTTCTCGCCTGAGCACTTGCCTGAGGTTCTGCATAACCTGACATCACAACCTCAGGTCTGCGAAGCGGCCATTCTGTCAACCTGCAACCGCACTGAAATGATGTGTTTTGTTGAACAAGATGACAGTAGCATTATTATCGACTGGTTACGAAACTATCATGAATTATCCGTAGAAGAACTCACGCCCTACCTCTACGTGCACCCAGACCAGGAAGCCGTGCGCCACATGTTACGCGTAGCAAGCGGTCTGGATTCAATGATTCTTGGCGAACCGCAAATTCTCGGCCAGATAAAAAATGCCTACGCCACGGCCAAGCAGTCCGGCACCGTTGGCAAGCTACTTGGCAAACTTTTCCACCATACTTTTTCTGTCGCCAAGCAAATTCGTACCGACACGGCCATTGGCAGCAGTTCGGTTTCCATCGCCTTTGCCACCGTCAGCTTGGCTAAACAAATATTCGGCTCTTTAGCAGATCAAACTGCGCTATTAATCGGTGCAGGCGAAACCATTGAATTAGCCGCACGACACCTGAAAAAGAACGGCATCAAACACTTAATTATTGCCAACCGCACACTCGCCCGCGCAGAAGCATTGGTAACAGAATTCCAAGGTGCAGCCATTACTCTAGGCGAGATTCCTGACTATTTGCCCGAAGCTGACATTGTTATCTCATCCACCGCCAGCCAACTGCCTATTTTGGGCAAAGGCGCGGCAGAACGCGCTATTAAAATCCGCAAACACCAGCCTATATTAATGGTTGATATCGCTGTGCCGCGTGACATTGAACCGCAAGTTGGCGAACTCGATGACGTCTATTTATATACCGTCGACGACCTTCAGGAAATCATTGACGAAGGCATGCGTTCACGCCAACAGGCCGCGCTGCAAGCCGAAGAAATCATTGATACTCAGGTGCATAATTTTATGAACTGGCTGCAGTCGCTGGATTCCGTCAATGTTGTTTGCCAATACCGTGAACGCATGGAAGCCATACGAGATTCAGAAATTGAACGCGCAAAAAAAATGCTGGATCAGGGCATTGCCCCAGAAGAAGTTGTAAAAATGATGGCGCGCACCCTGACCAACAAAATCACTCATTACCCCAGCGCACAGATGCGCCGCGCCGGCTTTGAAGGCCGCTTTGAAATGATCGACGTCGCACGTGAGCTACTCGGCCACGAAGACAACGACGATTGAGTCCCAAACGCTTTAAAAAAATACCCCAATTCGAACAGCCACACTCAGTAGACACAGAGCAAACATATTGAAACTTTCGATCATCAATAAACTGGAAACGGTTCGCGAACGCCATCAGGAACTTGAAGCGCTGCTCTCAGACAGCGAGGTTATCAGCAACCAAAATCGCTTCCGCGAACTATCAAAAGAATATTCGCAACTGGAACCCATCGTCAGCTGCTTCCAAAATTACAATAATACGCTGGATGATATTCAGGCCGCAGAAGAAATGCTCGCCGATGATGACGCAGAAGTGCAAGAGCTGGCCAAGGAGGAATTGCAACTTGCCAACAAGGAAAAAGAGTCGCTAGAACAACAGCTACAAATTCTGCTGCTGCCCAGCGACCCCAACGACAGCGCCAATCTATTCTTAGAGATCCGCGCAGGCACTGGCGGCGACGAAGCGGCACTGTTTGCCGGAAATTTATTTCGCATGTATTCGCAATACGCCGACCAACAACGTTGGCAAACGGAAATCGTCAATTCCCGCGAAGGCGAACACGGCGGTTACAAAGAAATCATCGTACGCATCGCCGGCAATAATGCTTACTCACGATTGAAATTCGAATCGGGTGCGCACCGCGTGCAACGCGTGCCGACAACAGAATCACAAGGACGCATTCATACTTCTGCTTGTACGGTTGCGGTACTGCCGGAAGCTGACGAGGTAGAAAAAATCGACATCAACCCCGCCGATCTAAAAGTTGATACCTTCCGTGCATCAGGCGCAGGTGGACAACATGTCAACAAAACTGATTCTGCAATTCGCCTCACTCATTTGCCAACGGGCATCGTCATCGAATGTCAGGACGAACGCTCGCAGCATAAAAACCGCGCCCGCGCGATGTCGCTCTTGCAAGCAAAAATAACAGCGCAAGTAGCGGATAAACAACAAGCCGAACAGGCCGCAGCGCGTAAGTCACTGGTCGGCAGCGGTGATCGCTCGGAACGCATTCGCACATATAATTACCCGCAGGGTCGAGTTACCGACCACCGCATTAACCTAACGCTCTACAAGCTCGAGGAATTTCTCAGCGGCGATCTTGATCTGGTCATTGATCCGCTGACCCATGAACACCAAGCTGAACAGTTGGCGTCACTCAGCGAATAAACTTTCTAGCCGACAACAATGCTCATGACAATCCAACGGCCTTCAGTCATACTAGGCGCCACTGACAACACCATCAGCGAAGCATTGAAGGCCGCCACACAAATACTTAGCACATGCCAGCCGACAGCGCGTATCGATGCTGAAGCCATGCTCTGCTACGTGCTAAATAAATCACGCACTTTTCTTCATACCTGGCCCGAACAACAACTGTCACCACGCAAACAACGCCTGTTCAAGCGTCTTGTTTCGCGTCGCGCAGAAGGTGAGCCTGTGGCTTACCTAATAGGTCAACGTGAATTCTGGTCACTGCAATTAACAGTGACACCCGACACACTGATACCACGCCCGGAAACAGAACTGTTAGTTGAAAAAAGTCTGGAGCTGATCCCGGAAAATAGTCAACTCAATATCGCTGACCTCGGTACAGGCTCCGGTGCTATCGCACTGGCAATTGCCAGCGAACGACCAGACTGCAAAGTGACAGCCATCGACAACTCGCTCGCCGCACTCAACGTCGCAACAGAAAATGCAGCCCAGCTTAAAATTGATAACATCAATTTTCTGCACAATGACTGGTTACAGAACAACGAACAATCTCCTTTTGATATCATCATCAGCAATCCACCCTATGTCCGCAACGATGACCCACATTTGAACCAAGGTGACTTACCTTTCGAACCACTCACCGCGCTGGCATCCGGCGTTGACGGCATGACAGATATTAAAAAAATCGCACAACAGGCATGGTTGCATCTGAAGGGCAAAGGTTGGCTGCTACTGGAACACGGCTTTGATCAGCAAGCCACCGTTAGTGAAATATTGCGCCAGCAGGGATATCAAAACATAGAAGGGTTTCGCGATCTATCCGGCAATGACCGTGTGACACGAGCAAGAAAAGTTTTATAACACGTTTTATAAAGGCAGACTGAGCAAGATCATGCAAACCGTTACCATCCCCATCACTCTCGTCAATCAGCTATTGCATCATGCGCAGCGCGGCGATAAAAACGAAATCTGTGGACTGATCTCGGCAATAGATGACGAACCGTTTCGCAGTTATCCCGTCAGCAACACTGCCGACACCCCGCAAAACCGCTACAACATGGACCCGGAAGAACAGATCGACGCGATGCGTTTGATGCGCGAACGCGACGAAACCCTGTTTGCCATTTACCACTCACACCCCAACAGTCCCGCCGAACCTTCAGCAATCGATATCACTGAAGCCGGTTATCCCGATGCGCTGTATTTAATTATTTCGCTAAAGACCAAAGGCGTACTGGAAATGCGCGGCTTTCGCATCATTGAAAATACAGTGGAAGAAGTAACGCTTGTGCTTTGATTTAGAACTTACGCTCTCTGAGTTCACTCGCACAACAAGCTACTTGTCATCCTAGATACTGAGAAAACCATCAAAGCTTTTTCTTCAACAACTCATTGACCTGCGCGGGACTGGCTTTGCCTTTGGTCTCTTTCATGACCTGCCCAACAAAAAAACCAAACAGTTTATCTTTGCCGCCACGATACTGTTCTACCTGCCCAGGATTGTTCGCAATAATTTCATCGACAATTTTTTCAATCGCACCCGTATCGGTAATTTGTTTCAGACCCTGACTTTCGATCACCGCATCGGCATCGCCTTCGCCGCCCCACATCGCTTCGAAAACCTGCTTGGCGATCTTACCGGAGATGGTGTTGTCACTAATTCGTGCAATCATACCTGCTAACATTAATGCTGAAACCGGACTGTCGATAATATCCAGATTATCTTTATTTAAAGCGGCTAACAGATCACCTTTTATCCAGTTGGCTACCTGCTTAGCATCACCATTAGCGTGCCCAACGGCCTCTTCAAAATAATTGGCAAGTTCGCGACTCGATGTCAAAATGCCTGCATCATAAGGCAGCAAACCATGCTCGCTGACAAAGCGGGCTTTTTTCTCATCCGGCAATTCCGGCAGCGTCTTTTTTAGCTCAACCAAAAATGCTTCATCAATTTCAACCGGCAACAAATCAGGATCAGGAAAGTAGCGGTAATCAAACGCTTCTTCCTTGCTGCGCATCGGGCGCGTTTCGTTTTTATTCGAATCGTAAAGGCGCGTTTCCTGCGTTATCTTGCCGCCGTTCTCGATCACTTCGATCTGTCGTTCTACTTCAAAGTTAATCGCTTTTTCAACAAAACGAAATGAATTGAGATTTTTTATTTCGGTACGTGTACCCAATTCAGACTGCCCCATCGGCCGCACCGAAACATTAGCATCACAGCGAAAAGACCCTTCCTGCATATTGCCATCACAAATTTCCAGATAACGCACCAGCGAATGAATTTTTTTCATATAAGCCACGGCTTCAACCGCCGAACGGATATCCGGCTCAGAAACAATTTCCAGCAACGGCGTTCCGGCACGGTTTAAATCTACTCCGGTCGAGCCATGAAAATCTTCATGCAATGATTTTCCAGCGTCTTCTTCAAGATGAGCGCGAGTAATACCGACTCGCTTAACGGTATCTTCATCCAATTGAATATCCAGCATACCGGTCTCAACAATCGGCAATTCAAACTGGCTGATCTGATAGCCCTTGGGTAAATCCGGATAAAAATAGTTTTTGCGCGCAAACACCGAGCGCAACGCAACGTTCGCGCCGACCGCCAAACCAAACTTAGCCGCCATGCGTACCGCTTCGGCATTCAACACCGGCAACACACCCGGCAAACCAAGATCGACCGCACAGGCCTGCGTATTTGGCTGCGCGCCATAAGCAGTTGATGCCGCCGAAAATATTTTGCTCTTTGTCGCTAACTGGGCGTGTATTTCAAGCCCAATGACTGTTTCCCATTGCATATTAATTTCTCAAACTGTTATTCAAAAGCAGCGGGGGTGCGCTGATGCCAGTCGCTCACCTGCTGAAAACGGTGTGCAACATTCAACAAACGTGCCTCACTAAAATAATCACCAATAATCTGCAAACCCACCGGCATGTCATTAACAAAACCCGCCGGAATCGACACCGCCGGCAGACCTGCTAAATTCACTGCGATGGTGTAGATATCCGACAAATACATCGCCAATGGATCATCTTTTTTATCATTCAGACCAAATGCCACTTCCGGAGTCGTCGGTCCCATGATGACATCAACATCCGCAAAGGCCTGACGAAAATCATCGCTGATCAAATGACGGGTTTTCTGTGCTTGCAAATAATATGCATCGTAGTAACCGGCCGACAACACATAAGTGCCAACCATAATGCGACGCTTCACTTCCTCGCCAAAACCTTCACCGCGCGAGCGTTTATACAAATCCATCAGATCTTTTGGATCGTCGCAACGATGACCAAAACGCACACCATCAAAACGCGACAGGTTTGTTGAGCATTCTGCAGGGGCAACAACATAATAGGTAGGAACAGAAAGATGGCTATTGGGCAAGCTGATTTCTTTGAAGTCGGCACCGAGTTTACGATACTCTTCAATCGCGGCATCAACCGCTCGCGCCACGCCATCATCCAGCCCTTCACCAAAAAATTCTTTGGGCAAGCCAACCTTTAAACCATCGATGGACTCATTCAGTGACGCAGAATAATCCGGCACCGGCTTATCGATGCTGGTTGAATCCCGCTCATCAAAGCCCGCCATCACAGCCAACAACATCGCCGCATCTTCCGCGCTGCGCGTGATCGGCCCACCTTGGTCGAGACTCGAAGCAAAGGCAATCATGCCGTAACGTGAGACACGCCCATAAGTCGGCTTCATTCCGGTCAACCCACATAATGCCGCCGGCTGGCGAATCGAGCCGCCGGTATCGGTGCCGGTAGCCATTGGCGCCAAACGCGCGGCAACCGCAGCCGCAGCACCACCGGAAGAACCACCCGGTACTTTGTCGGTATTCCAGGGATTTTTAACCGCACCGTAATAACTCGTTTCATTCGACGAGCCCATGGCAAATTCATCCATATTGGTCTTACCCAACATTACCGCGCCTGCATCATTTATTTTTTGTACGGTGGTGGCGTCGTAAGGCGAAATAAAATTATCCAGCATTTTAGACCCGCAGCTGGTTTTTACCCCTTTGGTACAGAAAATATCTTTCTGAGCGATGGGAATGCCAGTTAATACTGACGCATCGCCATTTTTTAATTTCTGGTCGGCATTTCGAGCTGCTGCCATGGCTTGCTCTTCGGTAACGGTAATATAGCTGTTGAGCTGACCATCGTATTTTTTGATGCGATCCAGATAAGCGCGGGTTAATTCCTCAGATGAAAAATCACCTGCGCGCAGTGCCTGTGCCAATTCGGCAATAGTTTTGTTATGCATATTCAATTTTCAATCTAAAAGACTTTAGTCAATGACCTTGGGGACTAGATATAAACCTGCCTCAGTTTGCGGGGCAACCGCCTGAAATTTATCACGTTGATCCACCTCAGTGACAACATCCTGACGCAGGCGTTGCACCGCATCAAAGGGGTGAGCCATTGGCACAACGTCAGCTGTATCAGCATTTCCCAGCTGAGTGACCAGCTGAATAATATCAGAAAGACTCTCCACGTAACCTGGAACAGAGCTTGCATCTATCTCCAGACGGGCAAGATGAGCAACCCTTTCAATATCATTATGATCAAGCGCCATGAGATCTCCTTAACAACGTGCCATGAAAAAAGACAAATTTACCATACTTGTCTCCTTGCCCAAAACTCCGACCACTGCTAGAGTATCCACGGCTTAATATTAGGAATACGATTCAAATGTTTAAACAACTTCGAGGTTTATTTTCAAACGACCTCTCGATAGATCTTGGTACAGCAAATACGCTGATTTATGTTCGCGAACAAGGTATCGTTCTCGATGAACCCTCTGTTGTCGCGATTCGTCAGGAACCCGGCACCGGTGGACAACGTACTGTCACATCGGTAGGTGCTGATGCAAAATTAATGATTGGCCGCACGCCAGGAAATATCCAGGCTATCCGCCCATTAAAAGACGGCGTCATTGCGGATTTCACCGTCACCGAAAAAATGCTGCAACACTTTATCCGTAAAGTACATGAAAACCGTTTTCTACGCCCCAGCCCACGTGTTCTGATCTGCGTACCCTGTGGTTCCACTCAGGTAGAGCGCCGCGCAATCAAAGAATCCGCAGCAGGCGCAGGTGCACGCGAAGTATTCCTTATTGAAGAACCTATGGCAGCCGCCATTGGTGCCGGCATGCCTGTTAGCGAAGCCAGTGGCTCAATGGTGCTGGATATCGGCGGTGGCACCACCGAAGTCGCTGTCATCTCGCTCAACGGTATTGTCTACTCAGCATCAGTGCGCATCGGCGGCGACCGTTTTGACGAAGCCATCATTAATTATGTACGCCGTAACTACGGCAGCTTGATCGGCGAATCAACCGCAGAAATGATCAAAAAAGAAATTGGTTCGGCTTATCCAGGCAATGAAGTGCGCGAAATTGAAATTCGCGGGCGCAATCTTGCCGAGGGCATTCCACGCACCTTTACCGTCAACAGCAATGAAATACTTGAAGCGCTACAGGATCCGTTATCCGGCATTGTCGGTGCGGTTAAAATCGCTCTTGAACAGACGCCACCTGAACTCGGCGCAGACATTGCCGAGCACGGCATGGTGTTAACCGGTGGTGGCAGTCTGTTACGCGACCTTGATCGTTTATTATCCGAAGAAACGGGCTTGCCTGTCATTATTGCTGAAGACCCGCTCACCTGTGTTGCCCGTGGCGGTGGCAAGGCGCTGGAAATGATTGATGAACACCATGGAGATGTCTTTGTAGCCGAGTAATCCCAAACGGATTAACTATTAAACTCGGTTCAAATTAGCACAAACCAGCTCAATCACTGTAACGCGAGGAAGGCACCATCAAACCTCTATTTATTCAGGGGCCATCAATCACAGTACGACTTGTGCTGCTGATTATAACTTCAGTTGCGCTGATGACCCTTGACCACCGTCAACATCACGCTGATACCCTGCGCTCGGCACTGTCTGTATTGCTTTACCCGCTACAGGCCGTCATTAACTTGCCGGCCAAAAGTGGCTCCTGGCTATCGGAAAGCCTCTCAACACGCGAGCGCCTGATGGAAGAAAATGAGCAACTTACTTCACAGCAACTGCTCATCAATACCCGACTACAAAAATTCAAAGCACTGGAATCTGAAAACCAACGTTTACGCGAATTACTCGGCTCCTCAATCAAAGTAGGTGAACGCACCATGGTGGCGGAACTGATGACCATCGACATGGCGCCTTTTTCCCAGCAGGTTGTCATCAACAAAGGCAGTCTGGATGGCGTTTACGAAAACCAGCCATTGCTTGATGCCAATGGCATTATGGGACAAACCCTACATGTCACACCATTCACTAGCACCGCTATTTTAATCACCGATCCCAGTCATGCCACACCGGTCGAGATCAACCGCAATGGATTGCGCACCATCGCGTTTGGCACTGGCGATACTACACGACTTGAGCTATTGCATATTCCCAATAATGCCGACATCGAAGTCGGTGACCTGCTTGTCACCTCCGGTCTAGGCGGGCGATTCCCCCCACGCTACCCCGTCGCCAACGTCACCCGCGTAATTCGCAAACCAGGCGAACCTTTTGCCGAAGTCAGCGCTGAGCCCACAGGGAAATTGCTCAGCACACGGGAAGTTTTATTGGTCTGGAGCACGACGACACAAGCAAACCCATCACAGACGAAAGAAGAATCTGCACCTGACCCGGCCCCTAGCAAGGCGGTAGAAAAATGACTATTTTACGCCGCGGTGAGTGGGTCGTTCTCGCCAGCCTCGCCGTCGCGCTGACTCTAACCGTTATACCACTACCCGGCTGGGCTGCCTTGTTACGTCCAGAATGGACCGCACTGGTTTTAATTTATTGGTGCATGGCGATACCCAATCGCGTCGGCGTGGGTGTCGCATGGATGACCGGGCTAGCGCTTGACGTGCTGCGCGGCGGGTTATTGGGGCAACAGGCGTTAGCCATGTGCGTGATCGCTTACATCGTTTTAAAACTCTACCGACGCATCCGGGTTGCGCCGCTTTGGCAGCAAGCCTTCAGTATTTTGATCATGGTCATCCTTTATCAGTTATTAATATTATGGATTAAAGGCATCACCGGTCTTTCACCCAATCTCTGGACTTACTGGCTGCCGTCATTAACCAGCATGCTGATTTGGCCAGCAATTTTTATAGGCCTGCGTGAACTTCGACGCAGCTATAACGTTACTTGATCCTACATCACAGCTCGCTTTGCTCGACTGCATTATAATAAAACATTCATGCGCCTAACCATCAAAGACCATATAAAGGAAAGCAGAGTGTTCAATGAACGCGCTGCCATAGCGCTGGCTCTGCTGATTATTCTGATATTGGCCATCATGGCACGACTGGTTTATTTACAAATAATCAGTCATGAACATTTTTCTACACTGGCTGACGATAACCGCATCACCATTTCCGCAGTCGCCCCAACCCGCGGCCTTATCTATGACCGTAACGGGGTTTTATTAGCAGAAAACCTGCCTTCGTACAGTCTTGACATCACTCCTGAAAGAAGTAAAGACATCGATGCCACCATCGCTGGGTTATCACAAATCATTACTATCAGCGACAGTGACATTGCTCGCTTCAAAAAAATACTCAAACGCAAACGATCGTTTATCAGCATTCCATTACGCTTTCGTCTCAATGATGAAGAAGTTGCACGCATCGCTGCTAATCGCCACCACTTCCCAAGCGCTGATGTCGCCGCCAGGTTGATCCGCAGCTATCCGAATGGCGCTTTAGCCGTGCATACATTGGGTTATGTTGGCCGTATAAATGAAGATGAATTACAAATACTCGACAGCACCAATTACAGCGCCACACGATTTACAGGCAAAACAGGCATTGAAAGGTATTATGAAGACACGCTACATGGCACCGTCGGTTACAACCATGTCGAAACTAATGCGCTGGGACGCACACTGCGCACAATAAAACGCATTCCACCCATTCCTGGTGAAAACATTTATCTAACTATCGATGCGCGCTTGCAACATATTGCCGAACAGGCATTAGGTAATCGCCGTGGCGCCATAGTCGCTATTGACCCAGAAAATGGTGACATCTTGGCATTTGTCAGCATGCCCGGTTACGACCCCAATCCTTTTGTTACCGGCATCGATGTAAAATCCTACAACAAATTGCGCAATTCTCCAGACAAACCACTTTTTAACCGCGCCCTACAAGGCCAGTATCCACCTGGCTCAACCATGAAACCGTTCATCGGACTAGCCGGCCTCGAACTTGAACGCAACATCACGCTAAACTCTTCATTCTGCCCCGGCTGGTTCATGCTAAAAGGCGATGATCACAAATACCGTGACTGGAAAAAAGAAGGCCATGGGAAAACATCGTTAGACAAAGCCATTGTCGAGTCCTGCGATGTTTATTTTTATAACCTGGCGCGCATTCTTGGCATCGATCGCATGCATGACTTCCTCAGCCAATTTGGTTTTGGTAAACGCACCGGCATCGACCTAATTGGTGAGCCTTCCGGTTTGCTACCTTCAAGCGAGTGGAAGCGCAATAGATACCAACTACCATGGTACCCTGGAGAAACACTTATCTCTGGCATCGGGCAAGGTTACACGCTAACAACCCCGCTACAACTTGCCAACACCACCGCCATCATTGCGGCAAAGGGTAAACGCATGCAGCCACGACTGGTGTTTGCCCAACAAGCAACGCCTGATTCTGAAATTGCACTACTACCACCTCAAGAAGTGAATTCTGTCACACTGGAAAAATCCTCAAATTGGAATAAAATCATCCACTCAATGACCCGAGTCGTTCACAGCTCACACGGCACCGCCCGCGCCATCTCCCGAAAATTGCCTTTTAAAATTGCCGGAAAGACTGGCACAGCGCAGGTTTTTGGCATCAAGCAAGATGAAGAGTACGACAAGGAAACCGTCGCCGCACGCTTACGTGATCATTCATTATTCATCGCCTTCGCGCCCGCAGAAAAACCAAAAATCGCACTCGCCATTATTGTTGAAAATGGCGGTAGCGGTAGTGCTGTTGCAGCACCCATCTCACGTGAGATAATTGAACAATATTTGGTTGATGAGTCATCATGAATACGAACAGTAGTCTGCCACGCTGGGGAGAACGACGTAAATCACACGTATTGGTGCGTGGCCTGCACTTAGACATTCCACTCGCCGTCGGCCTGATATTACTCTCTGCGGTCGGCCTGGCAATTTTATACAGCGCCAGCGGTCAGGACATGGACATGGTCTATCGGCAATTAGTTCGGCTTGGCATCGCATTCACTTTTATGTTTGTGCTAGCACAAATTCCCTCTCACCATTTGTCATTTTGGGTGCCATGGTTGTTCGGTCTTGGCATCATCCTCTTAATCGCCGTATTACTTTTTGGCGATGAAGGAAAAGGTGCACAACGCTGGCTGGACTTTGGTATTTTTCGTTTCCAACCATCAGAAATCATGAAGCTTGCGGTTCCTGCTATGCTCGCCTGGTATTTGGCAGAGCGTGCATTACCACCACCGCCCAAGCAACTTGCCATTGCAGGATTGTTAATACTTGTTCCTTTTGCGCTCATCGTCAAGCAACCGGACCTAGGCACATCAATCCTCATCGCAAGTTCAGGTGTTTTTGTTTTATTGCTCGCCGGGCTTAACTGGAAATACATCGCAACATTTTTGATACTCGTCAGCGTCAGCGCACCCCTCATCTGGTACAGCCTGCATGATTACCAACAAGCTCGCGTACTAACTTTTCTTAACCCTGAAAATGATCCGCTCGGTGCCGGCTATCACATCATTCAGTCCAAAATAGCCATCGGCTCCGGCGGTCTTTACGGTAAAGGCTGGATGAATGGCAGCCAGGCGCATTTAGCATTTTTACCAGAGCGATCCACCGACTTTATATTCGCCGTCTTCAGTGAAGAGTTTGGTTTTCTCGGCATCATCTTATTACTCTTGCTTTATCTGTTCATTATCATTCGCGGCCTCTACATTGCCACCCAAGCACAAGACACTTTTTCACGGCTACTTGCGGGCAGCTTGATTCTGACATTTTCTGTTTATACCCTCGTCAATATTTGCATGGTCATCGGACTATTGCCCGTTGTCGGTTTACCACTACCTTTAATCAGCTATGGCGGAACATCCATGGTTACGCTAATGGCATCTTTTGGTATCCTGATGTCTATTCACACTCACCGAAGATTGTTATCAACCTAGGGAATTTTATGTACGTCAAAAATAATAGTTTTAAATTTCTGATTCTCATCGTTGCGTTTCTGTTCACAACTGGCGTGACTCAAGCTGCTGACAGCAAAGTAAGTTCCCGACCTGCTGTAAAACAATTCATCGATGACATGGTTAAAAAACATAACTTCGATAAAGCTGCGCTCAATACGTTATTTGATCAAGCACACATAAAAGCAAAAATCATCAGCGCCATCTCGCGTCCCGCTGAAGCCAAGCCCTGGTATAAATACCGGCCTATATTCGTCACACAAAAACGCATCAAAAAAGGTGTCGAGTTCTGGAACAAACATCGCGCTGATTTAGAACGAGCCGAAAAAGTTTACGGTGTACCACCAGAAATCATCACCGCCATCATTGGCGTAGAAACATTCTATGGCAAACATACCGGCGGATACCGTGTTATCGATTCACTCAGCACACTCGCCTTCGGCTACCCTAAACGCAGCAAATTTTTCACCAGCGAATTAGAACATTTCCTGCTCATGGCGCGAGAAGAAAAAATGGACCCGCTAACACTGATGGGCTCTTACGCTGGAGCAATGGGGCAACCCCAGTTCATCTCCAGCAGCTTTCGCAGTTACGCCGTGGATTTTGATAACGACGGCAAACGCGACCTGTGGAACAACACCACCGACGCCATCGGTAGCGTTGGTAACTACTTCAAACGCCACGGCTGGAAAAAAGGCGAATCTGTCGCACACAAAGCAACCATCACCGGCAGCCAATACAAAGCACTCGCCGCCAAAGGCCTCAAACCACGCACATCCGTCAAAGAATTTCGTAACAAAGGCGTAAGCACAGCTCATGATTTACAAAAAAATCAAAAGGCCAGCCTCATCACCCTCGATCAAAAAAATGGCCAGGATTACTGGCTCGGACTTAACAACTTTTATGTAATAACCCGATACAACCACAGTCCGTTATATGCGATGGCTGTTTATCAGCTGGGGCAGAAGATTCGGGAGGTGCGGTAAAATACTACGAACGCAAATGATTAACTATATACGCGAAAAGGTCGGTGACAGATACGAATACATTGCATTTATAGACGACAAAAGGGGTAGGTTACCGCTACAAATCAGTTTAAAAAAACAAACTTAGCTTTGAATAAACCGCGCGACCCGGGCCAATAGGCAGCGTGTTTGTCCAGCCGCGGGAAAATTCTGTGTAGCTCATATTGTCATCGAGTAGATTTGTCCCGAATATTTCCAGATCCATGGGGATCTTCGTATGGAAAGTATATTTCAGGTTAGCTGACAACAGATTGATAACATCTGCCTTTGGATTTAACTCAAGATTCCCAAGGGGGTTATTTTCTTTTGGTTTGCCAAACACTGAATCAAATAAACCAACCGTCCACGCCCCTCGCTGGTAACTAACGCCTGACTTAAACATAAAGTCCGGGATAGAAAGCGAATCATTTTTTTCTTTTTGATAAATATAGGAACCGGTGATATATACATGTGCTGCAACCTGAACCTTTGCTTCCAACTCAAATCCGGATAATTTTATATCGCCCGCATTCTGAAATGTTTGTGTACTTGAGCCTGCTGACACCGCTACACGTTCGATTAAATCCTCATAGGTAGAATGAAAATAGGTTAGGCTGTACTCTGCTATTGAAGTATCAATGAACAACTGAATATCAGTGGTTTTTACAATTTCATGCTCAAGGCCGCTTGTACCAATAAGAACACCAGGTAGATTGATATATTCTTCCGAAGGCACTGGGCTTCGAAACGCCTCACCATAGAGAACTTTTAAAGACATGTTGTCACGAAAAGTATAAATGCCTCCCACTCGTGGGACTAAATGGGATTCTCCACCGTCCGCACTGATATACTGTGCGCCCGCAGTTAATTTTAGCGGCACTATCAAACGATAATCGGCTTGCATATACAGCGCATAATAATTATCTACATACGACTGAGGGATTGATGACAATTCAATGCCGGGCATTGATTCACTAATATCATAGTTTTCTCTTCGCTCAGCAGATACTCCAAATACAATGTCATCCTTATCCGCTATATTACCTGCGAATGATAATTCCAATATCGTGGCATGAGTATTATCCATGTTATCTCCACCAACCTGATCAAAAATGTGCTTGTTATACGTGTTTCGCGTCAGGTTTAATTTGGCATCCCAACGCTCATTCAAAGGCTGTCGATATCCGATATCAAAAAACAGCCGCTGCCCTTGCACGTATCCTTCCCGACTCCAATAAGGAATAAGCCCTAAATTTTCATATTTGCTATCACTGTAAAACAGCTGCGCAGAAAATTTGTCATCATAGCCATAGAAAGCGCTAATGCTTTTATTGAGCTCAGCGTATTTTTTACTGTCTGTAACCGGACCAAGTGATGGATGATTCGTACTGGCATTAAAATCCCAACCCTCTTCATCAAAATAATTAACCCCTATCGATAATGAAGACTTATCCTTTTTCATTAACGTTGTGATTGTTCCCAGCCTGGCACCGAACGAGCCTATTCCGGCCGTGGCTTTGCTTGAATATTCTTCCTGCGAGGTTTTTGTTATGACATTAATAACACCGCCCGTTGCATTGGAACCATAAAGAACAGACCCTGGACTGCGCATAATTTCAATACGCTCGATAAGGTCGACGGGGAAGGTATTATAAAAAGCAAAATTACTGTTGGTTTGCAACGCATCCCGAAACGGACGCCCATTAATTAAAATCAGCGTATGTTTATCCGTATGGGTAATTAGGTTTCCTCGAATAACACTTTTTGCTTGCACCCAAAGATGGGATGACATTATTTGTAAACTAGGCGCACGGTTTAAAATATCTACCAGACTGGTGCCGCCAAAATCTTCGATTTCCTTTCTGGTAATAACGGAAATAACACCTGGCGCATCTTTCACACTCTCGTTCTTTTTTGATGCCACTTTAACGACGATGTTCAACAGCTCTTCTAGTGGCAAATCTAAAAGATCATCGTTAGCTAAAACTGTGGAATTCAAACACATAAGGGACAATGTCGCTGCTGCAACAAAGGTGCTTTGCTTGTTCAATCTACGGTGACAATCAACCATATGTTGTACATGTAAGCTTTGTGTGTAGTTTAAAGGATATTCAAATCTATCATTTCAAATACTACTATTAATATTTAAACATAAGACTTACTCGCGTGTACACACTCTAATACGACATCAGTATTCGGAAAATGACAGCCGCAACTCAGCCTATGCGCTCATCAACCACATAAACAATTCTTTGAAATTTCAAATACCACCCCGCCAAATGCTATTATCAAGCACTATAAGTAACAATACAGGTATAACCACGAATGCAGCGCTTTAAGATTCTCTTGCGACTAAGTTTTTATTTACTATTGGTTTTTTCGCTAACCGCCTGTGGCAGCCTTTCGGGGCGCAGTGGTTTTTTTACTTCTAAAGATAGCGCGCCACGGCATAATGTCGACATTGCGTCGATCCCCAATGCGGTTCCGCGTGTCGAGCCTAAAAGTCGCTACGGTAACCCTGCTTCTTATGTTGTTTTTAAGAAACGTTATTACGTTATGTCGGATAGCAAAGACTATACGGCACGCGGTGTGGCTTCGTGGTACGGAACAAAATTTCATGGCAAGAAAACATCGAGCGGCGAGCCTTATGATATGTTTGCGATGACTGCCGCACATAGAACCTTGCCGTTGCCAACCTATATTCAGGTCACCAATTTAAGCAATCAACGTCAGGTTATCGTGAAGGTCAATGACCGAGGCCCGTTTAGTAATGATCGCATTCTCGATCTGTCTTATGCCGCTGCAAGCAAACTGGGCGTTTTAGCCTCGGGTACGGCTTTGATCGACATCAAGGCTATTGACCCCCGACAAAAACACACAGTGCCTCAGCCAGCAAAAAAAGTAGCCCCCGCTCAGATCGTTGCTACAAAAACGATACCGTCTATCGTTCATAAAGCCACTGAATTGACAACGCCATCAACGCCCGCCACGGATGAAAAACACATCTTTCTACGCATCGCTTCATTTAATGACCGCTCAAATGCCGAGCGTTTACGCAGAAAACTGGTGCGGCTTTCTGATACGGGTGTTCATATAAAACCCGTCCAACACAAACAAAATACGCTTTACCGTATCAGCATTGGCCCATTTGACAGCAGCAAAAAGGCTGGCAAGCTCGCTGAGACCATCACGATATTAGGTTTTGGCAAGCCGCAATTAGTTCTAGACTGATAATGATCCAAATCATTGGTATTGCTGTAGTAAACATCTAGAACGCGAACAAATGATCTCTATGTCTTTTAAGGGTATACTTGCCAGCGATATACTATCGTGCTCGCAGCCGATGCAGCTTCGTTCGGCGCGAACCACTCGGGCATTCCCCGCAGCTATCATGCAGAACAGAATAACGTGCTTAAAACAGGCTCGTGCGCCCATTACATAAATAAAAACTATCACCCGTTTCGGAGACAGCAGTACGTGAAGCAAACCAACCTTTCTCATTCTATACACCATCATTTAATTCGTCGCAGAACAGCCCGGCCACAACGAAGCGTAATTTTTTGTCTGATGCTGGCCTTACTGTTAATTAATACGGCGCTCTATGCAGCCAGCCCGCCGATCCCTGCTGCTCCGGTCATTGCTGCTCGGGCATATTTGATACAGGATGTGAACAGCAAAAAAATCATCGCCGAAAAAAATGCCTCACAACGTATGGAACCGGCCAGCCTCACCAAGCTGATGACGGCGTATATCGTTTTCAGTGAATTAAAATCTGGCAATATCAGCATTGATGAAAAAGTGCTCATCAGCGAACGCGCCTGGCGCATGCAGGGTTCACGAATGTTTATCGAAGTTAATAAACGCGTGCCCGTTGAAGCGCTGCTCAAAGGCATGATTATTCAATCTGGCAACGATGCCAGTGTCGCACTGGCCGAACATGTCGCGGGCAGTGAATCGACCTTTGCGGATCTGATGAACAACTACGCGCAGAACTTGGGCATGAACGATACCCATTACACTAACGCCACGGGCATGCCCAACAAAGATCATTACACAACGGCCAGCGATTTAGCGAAACTGTCAGTCCGGTTAATCAAGGATTTCCCTGAATACTATGAGTGGTATTCAATTAAAAAATACACCTATAACAATATTACCCAGTACAACCGTAACAAGTTACTGTGGCGTGATAAAAACGTTGATGGCTTGAAAACCGGCCACACAGAGTCTGCCGGCTATTGTCTGATTGCTTCTGCAAAACGTGACAATATGCGGCTAGTCTCTGTCGTACTTGGCACCAATAGTGAAAATGCACGCGCACAGGAAAGTCTAAAACTGATCAACTATGGCTTTCGTTTCTTTGAAACCCGCCCTCTGTATACCGCTAACGAAACACTAAGCACCACACATGTTTGGGAAGGCCAATCCGACAAACTGCCGCTTGGGCTGACAGAAGAAATCTACATCACGATTCCACGCGGCCGCTACGACAAACTCAACGCCGAAATGAACATTGAAGAAAACATTACGGCACCGGTTGCCAAAGGCAAACAACTTGGCACAGTAAAAATCAGTCTCGATGGCGAAGATATCATGACACGGCCTTTGGTTGCTTTACGTGACATTGACGAAGGTGACTTTGTGCAACGTATGTCCGACAAATTTATGCGGCTCTTTGAATAACCGTTATGTCGATTGTTTTTCTAAATGGCGATTTTTTGGCTGAAGAAAAAGCCGCGATATCACCGCTGGACCGAGGCTTCATTTTTGGTGACGGTGTATATGAAGTGATCCCTGTATACAACGGGCATTTATTCCGGCTCGACGAGCATTTACAACGGCTCAGCAATAGCCTCAACAGCGTTCGCATCACAACGCCGTATAACAACAGTGAGTGGCATCAGCTTTTCAACACGCTGATAGAAAAAAATGGCGGCGGCAATCTATCGCTGTACCTGCAAATTACCCGTGGCATTGCACAGCGCGATCACGCTTTTCCTAGCGACACGCCAGCAACTGTTTTTGCCATGTGCAATCCTCTGCATCCTGTCTCGGAAGCGGTACATCGTGATGGCGTAAAAGCAGTCACTCTTGAGGACACACGTTGGAAAAACTGCCACATTAAATCCATCTCTCTGCTGCCAAATATTTTACTACGCCAACAGGCACTCGATAACGATGCCGCTGAAGCGATACTGGTGCGCGAAAATGATGTCAGCGAAGGTGCGGCTAGCAATTTGTTTATCGTCAACGACGGCACACTGATTACACCGCCAAAAGGATCAAAACTACTGCCCGGCATTACGCGTGATTTAATTCTTGAATTGGCACGCAACCATGATATCCCGATCACTGAAACGAAAATCAGTTTGCAAGCACTTAACAATGCAGATGAAATTTGGCTCAGCAGTTCGACCAAAGAAATCATCCCCGTTACACGATTAAATGAGACACCAGTAGGTGATAGCAAACCGGGACCACTGTGGAAAAAAATGATCACGCTTTATCAACACTACAAGCGTGATTATAGAAATCAGGTGCAGGAGAGTTAAGTATGAGTGACGATTCATCAGAAACCTTACTGGAATTTCCCTGTGAATTCCCCATCAAAGCCATCGGCCACCAATCCGACGATCTTGTCGACATCGTTTACATAATCGTACAAACACACGCACCTGACATCAAAAAAACAGCCGTAACTACTCGCGCCAGCAAAAATGAAAAATACCTGGCCATCACCATCACAGTCCCCGCGACAAGCAAAGCACAGCTGGATGCCATTTACATCGACTTGAGTGCCAGCGAACATATTGTTATGACATTGTGAGCAAAGACAACAATAGTCTGCGCGCGATTCGTATGCACGGGCTCAGCGACTATTTGACCACCCACACGGCAATGTCGCAGTTCACCGATACACGAACCATAACTACGCCGGATGAAATCTGGCTGCTCGAACATCCCGCTATTTTTACTCAAGGACGAGCGGGTAAAGAAGAACATCTGCACGATACCGGCGATATCCCCGTAGTTCGGACTGATCGTGGTGGACAAGTGACTTATCATGGACCAGGACAACTGGTTGTATATCTGCTTGTCGATTTAAAACGCCGCAAACTTGGCGTACGCCATCTGGTCAACATCATGGAACAAGCGATTATCAATCTGCTTGATAATTATGGCATCAGCGCTGCGGCCCGTTCGGATGCCCCTGGCGTATACGTAGACGACAGAAAAATTGCTGCACTGGGGCTGCGCGTGCGCAGAGGGTGCAGCTATCATGGGTTGAGCCTCAACATCGACATGGATCTAAAACCCTTTCTTTACATCAACCCCTGCGGTTACCCCGACCTCGAAGTCACTCAAATCAGCGATCTCAGTGCAACAGAGGTGGCATTCGAGATAATCACCCGCCAATTATTGGCGCATCTGACAGAAATGCTTGGATACGCTACAATAGCGTTCTCCGATAGCCCTGATACTACATACTCCTAACAAAGTAGCTCTAATAACACTCTAAAATCCATGACAACATCCAAGCATCAATTGAGAGGCGCGTCCAAAGTCGCCCGCATCCCGGTTAAGGTTGAGCCGACCACGAATCCGCTACGCAAGCCGAAGTGGATACGCGCACGCGCCGCAAATGGCGCACGCGTTAACGAACTCAAAGCGGTACTGCGCGAACATCAATTGCACACCGTTTGCGAAGAAGCTGCTTGCCCCAATCTCGGCGAATGTTTCACCCATGGCACAGCCACGTTCATGATCATGGGTGATATCTGCACGCGACGCTGTCCTTTTTGCGATGTTGCCCACGGCAAGCCTAAACCACTAGATGAAAACGAGCCTGAACATCTGGCGCAAACCATCAGCGCGATGGGCCTTAGTTACGTGGTAATCACCTCCGTTGATCGCGATGATTTAAAAGACGGCGGCGCAGCACATTTCACCGCCTGCATTGAAGCGGTTCGCCAACATTGTCCCGACACAAAAATTGAAGTGCTGGTTCCTGATTTTCGCGGCAGAATGGATCGCGCACTGGAAATCATGAACCAAAACCCGCCTGACGTTTTCAATCACAATCTTGAGACAGTACCGAGACTGTATCGCGCCGCACGCCCCGGTGCAGATTATCAATGGTCACTGGATCTGCTGAAAGCATTTGGTGCAAACAATCCAGACGTGCCAACCAAATCAGGGTTGATGCTGGGTTTAGGTGAAGAGATTGAAGAAATCATTCAGGTCATGCAGGATCTTTACGGTCACGGTTGTCGTATGCTGACACTGGGACAATATTTACAACCCAGCCGTCATCACCTGCCTGTGATTCGCTACGTCACGCCTGAAGAATTTGACGAACTGGCTGACGCCGCACGCGCAATTGGTTTTACAAACGTTGCCAGCGGACCGATGGTGCGCTCCTCTTATCACGCCGACAAACAAGCTGCCGGTGAATCCGTTTCCTGATAGCAACCGCATAGAAGATACACAAGCCATAGGGTTATTGCATAAATAAGCGTATAAATAAAAACATCAAGGTGGTAAATTCGGCAAGGTCTCATGTTGGAAATGATGTTTTTAGACCGACGTTTATTAAACCCATTGCTCAGAGGAGCCCCGCCATGAAAAACCTGTCATTTATTTTATTCGGATTGTTACTTAGTTTTTTTTCGTTCAGCGCTATTGCCAGCGAAGGGCCTATGCATTTGCCTGAGGGCGCTAACTCATCCGCCGCCATGCACAACAAAGCTGGCATAAAAGAGTGGAATAAAGGTGATTACAAATCAGCGCTAATGCATTTCAGCGAAGCTTCTAAAATAGCAGCCTCCGGTGAAACCCATTTCAATGAAGCGATCTGCCTGGATAAATTAGGCAAACATGGTAAAGCCTCAATGCACTTCGGAGCGGCCAAGAAAAATGCCCGTGGTAATAAGAAAATATTAAACTCTAAGATATTAAACGCGCATCTATGACGGCTTGTTTAAATAGATTGTTTGGCCGCGCAGGCCATTCAAGCCTATAATTTTCGGCGTAGGTCTTGTAGCGAAAAGCCCAGCAGTGGTTTTTCAACAAGAATTTGTTCCAGATTTTTAGTCAACGCCAATACCTTAAAAAGCTCACCCATTTCATGAGGTAGGGTGAGCTTTTTAATTTGTTGCGCTATTTCAATCTGTCGCTGCAAGTCATCTTCTTCATTCAAACCTGCCATAGCGCCAGTTATCCCTGTCGCAAGCAGAAACTGCGCCTGATTGGTGTAACCTGAAACCGACATTCCACTATCATGCGCCGCTTCAGCCAGCGCAGTGAAATCAACATGCGCAGTAATATCCTGCAAACCCGCCAAGATCAACGCATCGTCATGCGCACGATGGCGATAATGACACATCAGCGTGCCTTCGTCGCGCTGCGGATGGTAAAACTCATGCACGGGAAAACCATAATCAATAATCAACAACAAACCCTGCTGCATCATCTGCGCAATACTGCGCAGCCAGTCTTCAGCGGCTAAATTGATTTCAGACACATAACCCTGTTGCTGCGATTCTTCTGGCAACAATCCGCGGATTGCTTCCAGGCGTGCTGACAAACGCGGATCACTCAGTTCAGATTGGCACCATTCAAAGGCATCACCCGAATCACTTATTTTAATGTGCAATTCAGACACACTCTGCTGTTCTATATTGAAACGATGCACAGGCATGGCATCAAGTAACTCATTCGCCAACACCACACCGGAAAAGCCCTTAGCGGGCAATTGATCCAACCACTGTACGCGATTTAATAAATGCGGAATGCACTGCTCAAATAATTTTTGCTGACGCTCGCGTAGATCAGCACTGATTTCTAAAATTGAATACTTTTCAGGTAAACACTCAAGACGTTCGAGTTCTAACAAAATATCACAGCCCATGACACCTGATCCGGCACCCACCTCTAAAATTTCAGCGTGGTCGATATCAACGATGACCTGCTGACATTGACGCGCTATACATTGTGAGAATAGCGAGGAAATTTCTGGTGCGGTAACAAAATCACCGGCGTCGCCAAATTTACTTGAACCGGCACTGTAATAACCCAAACCGGGCGCGTGCAACGCTAACGCCATGTACTGTGCAAAACTGATACTTCCATTTTGAGCGGCGATCTCAGCCTTTATTAACTCAATCAGTAGCGCACTATGCTGCTTTGCCTCATCGGAAGGTTCTGGCAGCGCCTCATCGTTGTTATTTTCCATTCATTTTCGCTCGAAACTTATGTGATCGTCGCTAAGGTTATCCCTTGCCAATCGATTCAGATATACTGCAAAAAAACATAATATTACCGTGCCACAGTCTACCTGAAAACGAGCATCGCGCAGAATACATTGCGCAACGTAATCGAAACCCCGCACGATATAGGGGCGGCTTAGAAAATGACAGACGGTCTCATAACAGGAGTCATCCGTGCCAAATTCGTCTACACCCGAAGTACCTAGCTCAGAATCAAACCTTGAAGGAAAAGTTGCCCTCATTACTGGCGGTGTGCGTCGCGTTGGCGCAGAGATAGCACGTCAGTTACACAAACAGGGCGTTAATCTAGTCTTGCATTATCGTCGCTCTCAACAGGATGCTCAACTATTACAAAAAGAGCTCAATGAGATTCGCGAGAACTCCGTAGTATTAATTCAGAGCGACCTGCTGCATACGACTAAATTAAAACCACTCGTCAAACAAGCCTGCAGTGCATGGGGGCGTCTCGATGTGTTGATCAACAATGCCTCCAGTTTTTACGCTACGCCGATTGGCGATGTCAGCGAAGATCACTGGGATGAATTACTCGGCAGCAATTTAAAAGCACCGTTTTTTCTGTCTCAAGCTGCGGCCAATACCCTGGCTGAAAACAAAGGCTGCATCATCAACATTACTGATATTCATGCCGATCGCCCTTTAAAAACATACAGCGTTTACAGTGTGGCAAAAGCCGGATTGGTGATGCTCACCAAAGCACTGGCGCGCGATTTAGGCCCAAACGTACGGGTCAATGCTGTGGCACCGGGCGCGATTTTATGGCCCGAACATGACATGGATGAAGTCACCAAACAACGTATTATTTCGCGCATTGCGCTGAAACGTCAGGGACAAGCGTCGGATATTGCCAAAGCGATTTTGTTTTTAATTCGCGATGCGGATTATATCAGCGGTGAAACCATCACTGTCGATGGCGGACGTTCATTGAACGACTAAACGGTATATTCAAGCTACCATTCAAACTCAATACGCTGCATCGGCTGCGAAGCTTTATCATACGCCTGCCACAGACTAAACATTGTTTTATTAAGCTCGGGGTGCATTAATTCACCGTCTATTTCGGCCAGCGGCCCCAGCACAAAAGCACTGCTGGTTATTTCATCGCGCGGAATTCTGACGCCACGTTCGTTTACAATTAAATCGCCATAGAGTAATAAATCGATATCCAGAGTACGCGAGCTAAAACGTTGCCCGCTGCGATCACGGTGATGGCGGTCTTCAATTTCTCTGAGTGCTAGCGCCAGATCAAACAGATCGTCATCGGTATCAAAACCCGCAACAAGATTGTAAAAGTCGTTGCCATCAAAACCGACAGCTTCACTGTCGTAAACTGAAGACAGTATTAATTTTCCGTATTTTTTTTCTAATAACTGCATCCCGGAACGAATGTTTTGTTCGCGCTCGATATTGCTGCCAATACTGATATAAACGCGCGCCATCAAACGTCTCGCTGGCCACGCTCGATAATCACGCCGACATCCTTTGCGCCGCGTACCGCACCCGTTTTATTGATGCGTAAGCGCACCCAAGCAACACCAAATTCATTTAAAATAATATCCGTGATATTTTCTGCCAGCGTTTCAACCAACTGAAATTCGCTGCGCCCGACAAAGTCGATCAAGCGCTTTGCTACCGCTTTATAATTCAACGTGTCTTCAATAGAATCACTGGCAGCGGCCTTTTTAATGTCCGTGGACATATCAAGGTCAATGCTAATCGTCTGTTTGACCCGACGTTCCCAGTCAAAAATCCCGATTATCGTTTCTATTTTCAAATCATGTAAATAGATTATATCGTTTTGCATTGCGGCTTTTCTTGTTCCTGTTGATTGGATTGGTGCTATAGTTGCGGCCTATAATACATCCTTTTGTGGGATACATCCTTTTTGACTAGACATCCGAACAAAATTTCTTTTTTGCATCCACTTTTTCATTTACCGGTCTCCCCGTTATTTTTTCGCTATGATCATTGACAGCCTCTTGTGTCTTTTCGCCTATCTGACTGGCTCTTTGTCTTCGGCCATTATTCTCTGCCGACTTGCGGGCCTGCCCGATCCGCGTGAGCAAGGTTCCGGCAATCCCGGCGCTACCAATGTATTGCGCTTTGGTGGCAAAAAACTCGCTGCCACCGTACTGCTCGGCGATGTTTTAAAAGGCGTCATTCCTGTCGTATTTGGCGTAACGCTGGATGCGTCCGTCACGGTCATCGCACTGATCGGACTGGCCGCTTTTCTCGGTCATTTGTACCCAGTATTTTTTGGTTTTCGTGGCGGGAAAGGCGTAGCCACTGCACTGGGAGTGATGTTCGGTTTCGACTGGCGCATTGCACTGCTTGTTATTTCAGTTTGGATACTCGTCAGCCTGGTCTTTCGGTTGTCATCTCTAGCCGCATTATCTGCGGCGGCTGCCGCACCGTTTATCAGCTGGTTGCTACATGCTGATGACAAAATAACACTCAGTATCGCCGTTATGAGCGTATTACTAATTGCTCGTCATCACAGCAATATCCGCAAGTTACTGGCCGGGACTGAGCCAAGAATTGGTAAAAAATAAAGCTTACTAGCTTAACAAAAAAATTCAAACAGCACTTAAACTCGCCAACGGCCAACGTGCTTTCGCACTAAAACCTTCACTCTCGCGTTGACCCGCCAGCAAACGAAGACAACCCGCATAGGCGATCATCGCACCGTTATCAGTACAGAATTCATGCCGTGGAAAATAAACCTGCGCCGATAATTTTTCTGCCATCGCTGACAATTGACTGCGCAAATGACTGTTGGCACTGACGCCACCGGCGACGACAAGTCTTGTCATTTTTGTTTGTTCGAGTGCGCGGCGGCATTTAATCACCAGCGTATCAACGGCGGCATCCTGAAAAGCGCGCGCAATGTCTGAGGTCAGCTGCTCATCGTGTTGGTTAGCATGCAGCGTATTCATCGCAAATGTTTTTAAACCACTGAAACTAAAATCAAGGCCGGGACGGTCGGTCATGGGACGCGGAAATCTAAATCGATCAGGGTTGCCTTGTTTGGCCTGCTGTTCGAGCACTGCTCCACCAGGGTAACCCAAGCCGAGCATCTTGGCCGTTTTATCGAAAGCCTCGCCCACGGCATCATCGAGTGTCTCACCCAATAAACGGTAAACACCGACCTTCTCTACTTCGATCAACATGGTATGCCCACCGGAAACCAACAGCGCTAAAAAAGGCACGTCCGGCACAGGGGATTCCAACATAGGCGCTAACAAATGACCTTCAAGATGATGCACCGCAACTGCGGGCACTTTCCACGTCCAGGCCATGGTTCTGCCCACGGCGGCTCCAACCAGTAACGCGCCGACAAGCCCCGGTCCTGAGGTGTAAGCAACACCATCAAGTTGCTCTCGAGAGGTTTTCGCCTGCTGCATAACATCATTGATTAACGGGATAATTTTACGCAAGTGGTCACGCGACGCCAGCTCTGGGACAACACCACCATAATCTTTATGCAGGCTCACCTGACTGTACAGTGTATGAGCCAATAAACCCTGCTGTGAATCATAAATCGCCACAGCCGTTTCATCACAGGAACTTTCCAAACCTAAAACACGCATTTCTAGCCTCAATTTACTCTATAAATTTCAATTAGTTAGGGTTTATCTTAATTCGGGTAGTAAAAAATAAGAAAATGTAATAACATGTATAACAATTGTATAACGGTATTTCAGCTTAAGCTCTACTCTCAGCTGCCGACAAAACTAGCACGCTATATAGAGCAGGCATTGTACCGAGAAAAACGTCGCAAAAGCAGCCCTTAGCAATGAATTCTGGTAGCCAGCACAGGTGTCACCAACAAATAGAAGGTAACAATGACTAAACTTGCAATTGAAGTCAGTAAACTGACCAAAATCTTCTCTGAAAACAACAAGGCCATTGATGACCTTGAGCTTAAGATTTCTGAAGGTGAAATCTTGTCCTTGCTGGGACCTAACGGTGCAGGGAAATCTACGACAATCCGCGTGCTTTCAACATTGAGCGGGTTTGACGAAGGTAAAGTGTTAGTCGATGGCATCGATGTCGACACCGACCCTGAAACGGTTCGCCAGACCATCGGCGTAGTCGCACAACAGACCGGCGTTGATTATTTCATGACGGGCAGAGAAAACCTGATGATTCAGGGCCGCCTGTATAAAATGAAAAAAGGCGACATTCTCGCGCGCATTACAGAGCTCAGCAAATATTTTGAACTGGACAAGAGCATTGACCGCTTGGTCAGCACCTATTCGGGCGGCATGCGGCGCAAGCTTGATATTGCCACCGCACTTATCCATCGCCCAAAGATACTCTATTTAGATGAGCCGACTTTGGGACTCGACATTCACAGTCGCAAACTACTGTGGAAATACATCGAAGAATTAAACACTAAATTTGGGCTGACGATTCTGCTCACCACTCATTATCTGGAAGAGGCCGACAGCCTTTCAGACAATGTAGCGATCATCAATGAAGGCAAAATCCAAATCATTGGTACACCCGATGAGCTTAAAAATAGCATCCACGGTGATTCTGTTGTTGTTTCATTCGAGACAGCAGGCAAGAAAGAAAAAGCCTATGCCGAACAGCTCAAACAGAATGGCATCGCTAAAGAAATCTTGTGGGAAGGCAACAATTTACACTTGTACGTCGATGACGGCGCCAGCAGCATTCCACAAATCATGGAACAAGCTACTCAGAACGACATTCAAGTCGTTACACTATCACTCGCTCGCCCTACACTTGATGACGTGTTCCTTAAATACACCGGCACAAGCATGGTGGATAACGGTGAAGAGGAAGCTGAAGAATGGTGGCACCAGTGGGCCGGTAAAGGCGGCGGTGGCAACTGGAAAGAATGGAACGAAGACGACAGCGAAGAAGGTTCCGCTGACGGCGAAAACTGGGGTGGCAATGAATGGGTCAATTCTGATGGCTCTGCAAAAGATGACGCACCCAAAGATGATACTACTGAATGGGGTGGCAACGAGTGGGTCAATTCTGACGGATCTACAAAAGCCGCTTTTACAGAAGCCGAGAAGCCTGCTACTCCTACTGACGAAAAATCCGATGAAGGCAAAGAAGACTGGGAAGGCAACGACTGGGTCAATGAAGACGGCGAACAAAAAGGCGACTGGGGTGACTCCCCTGACTGGAAAGGCAACGAGTGGGTCAACAAAGACGGTAAGCCAAAAGAAGATTGGGACGAAAGCTCAAAGAGCAACAAGTCATAATCACTATCAATAATTAATCGATCTGTTTAGGGAGTAGTTAACAGTGTTTTCAGATACCTGGCATCTTTTTAACAAGTACATGACCATCACAATGCGCATGCCAATGTGGACGCTCTTCACATTGATACAACCATTAATATGGCTGCTTATCTTTGGCGCTTTGTTTGGAAAATTTGTACAAACCGGCGAACAAAACTATGTAGATTTCATGGTTCCTGGCATTCTAATTATGACAGTGTTGTTTGGCTCGTCATGGTCTGGCGTGAGTTTATTACGTGAAATATCGGCTGGATCCGTAGACAGAATGCTGGTTGCGCCTGTCTCAAGGGTCGCGATTGTACTCAGTCGTGTCATGCATTCTGCGGTTCAAGTGCTCGCTCAAACGCTCATTATACTGATCGTTGTTTGGGTCATGGGCTCAACTATTTCCATGAACCCGATTAATGTTGTGCTCGCATTAACAGTGATTTTTTTACTCGGCATTGGTTTTGCTGCACTTTCAAATGGTTTCGCAATTATCTTGCAGCGTGAAGAGCCGCTGGTGATGATTGGCAACCTGATGACTTTGCCACTTATGTTCTTCTCTTCAGCGCTAGTACCAACAGAGTTCATGCCTAAGTGGATTCAGCTCATCGCAACAGTTAACCCTATTAGCTACGCCGTTGAATCAGTTCGCGCCATTCTTACGACACCTATAGATACGATGCTGTTTCTCAAAGGCTTTGCCATCATGCTGGTGTTTGCATTCGCAACACTTGCATGGGCAGTGAATGCATTTAAATCATTGCGCGACTAACAGCATCATAACCTCATGCTAAGACCTGTGGTAAATACACCGCGACTGTAATCTCCCAACGAGGGGCTTAGCTGCCCCTCAATAACATCCTGCGCATCAATCGTAAATTTAATTGGCAAATTAGAGCTGTTATTGCTCCAACTAAAGCTTGCGAATAACAAAAAATATTTTTCCATTTGATAAGAGCTGCCAATACTTATCGATTGCTGTAAATTAGTTCGCGTACTGGTGAAATTAGTTGCCGCATCAGGATTTAAAAAGTTCTGGAAGTTCAGTGAATAGGCGACATTCATGGCCACTCGTGGCAACAAACCCCGCTCAAAACTAACATTAATGCTATGACTGCGATAAGCGTAATCACTGCCCACCACCTCCATATTTTGGTTCAAAATATAATTGTAACCAAGCCCCATCGCCATTCTTTCACCGACGGGCTGATTCATACGCACGCCTGCTGAATAATTAAACGCACTAAAAAAAGGGCTCTGTAACGAGTCTATTTCTGAATAAGCCATATTCACAGAAAAATTGGATAGCACTCGATTTGAAAAAGTCCAATCAGTAAGAACCGGCAAACGCACACGCGATGATATTTCCGCAAAGGCTCTATAGCTATCACTGGCACGTTCAGAATTAAGCAAACCACGGCTGTTTGAATTTGTTAACCCTGCGTTGAAATTAAGCCCTTTATCAAAAATAGTCGCCGAAACCGTGGTACTGGTATTCAAAAAATCGAATTGACCCGTATGGTAACTAGAGTAAACAGGCGCCGTTGAAAAATACCAGCGAATACCATTTTCAGCTTTATAACGATAACCTACATTTAAACTAAGATCCGTTCGCAGCTCGCTGTCTGGTTCAGAACTGCTAAGATTGCTATTGTTATCATAGCTCATTTGATAAGCCACGCTTTTCGAAAAACCTCGAATACGTTTTTCTGCAAACTCAATTTTCTGCCTTGCCTGCTCAGCAATATCCGAAGGAGGTTCCAAGCGTAAAATATCCTGATACTCCTCAATCGCCTTTTCTTCTTCATTCATATTTTCATATGTCTGAGCAAGATTTAAACGTGCACCCATATGACCGGGGATATTTTGAACAATCCTTTGAAAAGCATCGAGCGCTTCAGGCAATCTATTTTGTCTTAAATATATTAGACCTGAAAAAAATCGAGCTTGATATTTGCTCGGAGACTTTTCTATAACATAACTAAAAAAATCTAGCGCCAAGTCATCATTGGATTGCAGGTAATTCATTTTTCCGACAATCAAACTCAACTCAACAATCAACGCTGAAACAACAACATCATTCGTCTCAAGCGATATCGCTCGCGCAAAATATTCAACAGACTCTTCGTACAACCCTAGCCTATCTAAGATTGAGCCTAAACTTAACAGTGCGCGAGAATTTTCAGGGTCAAGCCGCAACACTTCAGCAAAAGCATCTTGCGCTTTTTCGAGGCGCTCATCCAAATAATACATAACAGCCAAACGTTGCCAAACATCTAAATTATCTGGCTCGTTTAAAATAACCGCGACTAAATCATCCATTTTTTTCTGCAACCGAGTACGCGCGAACTCACTTTTTGGATTTTCCACCATGAGTACATCTAACAAGCCATTCGCCTTCTGATAAAACTCTGTACCCTCAGCATGCGTAATTATGTAATTTAACTGCTCAAGTGCTTTTTCCAAATTCTTGGCATTCGAATATAAATTAACCAAACGTAATCTTTCAGCAAAAGCACTCGGCATTAATTTTATAATTTTTAATCTAATATTTATTTCACTGGTACTATCATTTATCTGCTCATAGATACCCGCCAGCATTCCTAACAATTTCAGATTATCTGGCTCGATGCTAAGCGCTGCATCATAAACGTTAAGTGCATCACTCACATTACCTTCTTCTTGCAGAAGCCGCCCTTCAATAAAAGCAATCTTCACCCGCGCTTTTTGTAAAAGAACTTCCGGCGAACTTGTCTCCAGTAATGAATATAAAGTTTCGTAGGCTTTACTGAGATCGCCTTTTCTTTCATAAACAGACGCAAGACTTAGGTAAATATTCCCATATTCTGGATTTAATTTCTTCGCGGCAATAAGATGCAGTTCGGCTGCATCCATTCGATCTGTAATCATCATCGCCACACCAAGACTATATCGAATCAAAAAATCATCCGGGTATTGTTTAGCGAGCGTTGAAAACTCTTTAGCTGCAGCTTGTAGGTTTCCCTGCCGCGCCTTAAGCGTGGCCTTTAGATAATCTCTTTTTTTACGCGCCTCTATGAAGTCAGGGGAACCGTTTTCAGCGACACTCAAAACATAAGCATATTTATCTAAGGCCTTTACAATCTGACTAGAGAATTCGTACATACTCGCTAAAGCCATGTGGTAGGTCACATTATCTGGCGCTATCATGGCAGCCTTTTTTATTAGCGCAATACCTTCTTTTGTCTGCCCTTTGCGTACTGATATTACCCCTAACTGGTAAATAGCATGTGCATTCTCAGGATTCTCAATCAATATTGCATTAAATATTTTTACAGCCTCATCCAGCTTATTCGCCACCAATAGCCTATCGCCTTCTTCTAAAGAAGGGCTAAGGTTCAATACGGAGTTTTCTTTCACGTTATTAACTGCATCATCCGCACAAAGAGGTAATGCATACAGAAAAAGCATACTAAACATGAATACTTTAAGGCTATAACACAAATGAGAGCACCTCGCCGCAGACCATTTAAAACCAGATATTTTAGAACTCTTAGAACCAGCCATTCTCATTTTCATAGAAAAATTATTCACATGACCAGCCATTAAAAATAAAAAGTCGCTCTCATCAGAGCTCGCCACCCATCAAAGCTTAACAGCAACTTTTTATAACTCTCACTTTCATTACTCCAATATAATAGCTGTTGATCGTTATCAAGAATGGTAGGCAAACTTAAATTAACATTATCCCCACCCTGAAAATCGCTCTTTAGCCTCGCATTGCCTAAACGAAATTTTTTCAAGGAAAAACTAAATCCCGCATCAAACCCAAATGAAAACCAATCAAACACAAAATATTCGACGCCTAAACCGTATTGCAACATCAAAATACCCGTCGCTTGCGATTCAGTTACAACCACACGTTTAAATGAATCACCCGGCCCGCCATCAAAACCAAAAACCAAATCCTCTTTGAGATCTATATCAAATAACTCATGCATCGTTATTCGAGAATATACATTGTAATTTTTAGGCTTAGATAAAAAAATATGTTTCCAACCTAAAAAATATTGCGTAAATGAAATGTTTGCGGATCTTTCAAAGGCGACTTGATTCAGTATGCCTTGAAATGGCATTTCAGTTCTTACTGCCGAGGTCGTCAACCCTTCCCAAGAGCTTAAGCCTATTAATATAGAATCCTTTTCATTTATAGCTAGCTCTAGCTCTAAACCGGCCTCTGTTCCAAAACGGATATCTGACAATGGGTTTCTAAGTTCAAAATCAAAGCTCACACTTGATTCTTCATCGATAATTATATCGCCTTGCCCCGGAATATTGGCCATAAATTCAGCGCCATTCAGACCACTAAGAACAGGTTGATATATGCCAAGCAATGGCGATACCGACCAACGAACTTTTTCCTCCGCATAGGAAAACGAAGTATAAAAAAGAGTTATTGGGATCAGCAGGAAAACGTAACAGAATTTATTTATTCGCATCAGCAGAAGACACTTATAAACCTAGGCAAGCAACACAGTAATTTGCGCATTTTATTTTTTAGCACGACATGAACTATCGCGTTACGCATTTATCATTCCATTTGAATGGTTCATTTATAGTTTACCGTGAATTCTTGAATGCTCATTAACAACACAATTTACTATTACTCAAAAAGTATATTTAAACTCAACAAATACTCGATCATTATTATGGAAATTACCAAAAAATTGTGCGCTTTGTTCAACCGCATTTAAGTTAGCCACTGCACCACCGCTTGCAGAAACACCTAACTTTGACTGAGCCCCATAAAATAAATCCATACCAAATGCCACTTTGAAACGGTCTGTAACATCAAAGCTATACTTTGGCTTTATATATAATTCTTCCATGTTAACTAACCAGATAAAAAGCACCTGCATGACAGCTGAATTCTCCGGCAAAGGTTTTCTCGCAAATAAAGTAATTGATGTATCGTATTCATCCTGAATCAGCTGGCTATCGTAATCAAGAATTATCCACTGAGAAATAGCGGGAGAGAAATCAATACTCCACTTATTGAAATCTACGCCAAGCGCCCAGCGAAAATGCTTCAGCTGCAGCTCACCCTCGCTGTCTAAAAAACCATCATTATTTCTATCCGTTTCTCGCGTCAAACCAAAATACTTATCAGGGACATAAACCATCTCGCCTTTTACAATCGTATCACCAACGGGGCGCACGAACGTCGCACCATACATATTTATACGTGTGTAGGTTGGATAAAAAAACGGCTCGACTGATGAATCTATTTTAACCGTTCTGAATATGACGGGGAAATCATCCCAAGTGTAAAAATAACTTAACGAGAACTGCGTATCATAAAGCTCGCTTGAATATCTAAGGCCTAGTTCAGAATTTTTAAACTCAAACGAATCGGGAAAGGTTGTGTTTGCAACTTCCTGCAGCAACTCCCATTCGGAGCCTGGCGGCGCAGGCCTATGAAATTTAATATCTGGAATCCAGAGTACTTGCCAATTACCCGAATCAGAATAATAGTCTGCTTTAACTGTCCACAGGGGAATACGATAATCAAGCAAATCAGGTAAAATTAATTCACGGAAATCTTGGGGATTGATTTCATCTGTTACACGAACACCATCAAACACACCCCAAACAACAAATTGCTTACCGATACGGAAATCTAGATTTTCACCGTACATATCAAGGTACAACTCTCTGAATTCAGCAACTGGAGAATCTTTTTTCTGCTCAAGATTATCAAGGAAGACAAGCGGTTTGTCTGAATCACGAACAAATCTTGCCGCAATTGTTTCGTAATCAAAAAGATCATAGGCTAGATCATGGTAAGCCCATGCAGAAAACACCAGTTTCCTGTTATCATCAATTAGATAATCACCATTTAAATACAGAATATTTCTTATTTTAGTGATCGACCGTGGCTCATCATAACGGTACGCCACTTCATTTTTCAGATAACCATTAATTGTGAGATTTTCTCTTAACCCCTCCTCAAGGCTCTCTTCCTCTTCCTGCCCCTCATCGCTTAAGTCTGAGAACCATTCTGACCCAGAATCTGAGTCAGGCCAATCACCTAAAATACTCTCAGCTTTAACAGCATTGCTCACCAGTAACGAGTGAGCAAACACGCCAATTACGACATATTTAAAAAAACTTTCTAGCCACTTTAAATGCTCTTTTTGCAACGTGAGCATAAGATTACACGGTCCTCACCTGGGCCAACCAGACCCAGAGTAGCAACCGAACTTGCAGCAATCAAACTACCGCATGATGAACAACTCATATCACGATTAAGCTCTATCTGATCCCAGCCAATCACTGAGGAAAAATCATCTACCCTTTCAACGGGAGCACTTGCTCGCTGACCACTTTGAAATGTATCTGGTCGTTGCAAACTTTTTTCATCAGAAAATGCCTGCTCAAGAATATTTCGAATTAAAATTGAAACGGGAATACCCAAATCACCTGCACGGGCAATAACTTTTTCTCTAAGCTCTTTTGGCACCCTGGCGCCAAGATACTCCTCTTTCCTCTTTACTGCTGCAGACCTAGCTTTATCGCGCATCTTTTGCGCCTGAACATTTCCCATCTCACGCATCTGTCTACCAAAATCTTCCATAGCTATCCCCTTTATACAACCAAAGTGTCTAACAAAGTATAACACATGTTATACGCTGAAGGGGGTCGATACACACAAGTTGTTATGCAAACATCTGAAGAGCTAACAATCATTTATTCAAAATTATTTTTGCTCAATGGTTTTTTTTGCAGCTTTTTCATCTTTACCGCTTTGCATGAGATTTGTAGCACCCTTAATCAGTGAGCGCTCTGTAAACAGACTGTCTTCAATATTTGAATTTATAGTTAAATTTGTCAGCACAAATCCAGATGAAGTCCCAGTTTGCAAGTTTTTAACTAGCACCCTACTCCAGACCCAGGCGCCATCAACTTTTTGCCACTTTATAATTTGATCTTTTAACGGCGCACCGTTTGCATCATAGTAATTGACTCTAACGTTTACGCAATCATCCCAGCTCTGGCCCTTTTTAAACCAATATACCCGCTTACTATAGAGCGGTTTTTCTTCTTTAGGCACACTTTCTACGAGATAAAACTGCAAATCATTTTTTTCTCTTATACCAAGGTACTTGTGGTTATCTTCATTTAACTCACGAGGATTAACATCCGCATAAGCTAAATCTGTATTCAAAAAACTATCACCGGGATTACGAATCGTGACTCTGCGAATTTTTTTTAGTAGCGGCAAATAAATCCATTGATCTACGCCCTGTTTAAACTCCGGAACATAGGTAGTGCGCATAAATGCGGCACCTTTTGCTACCGGCGGATAAGTTTGAAACAGCACCATTTTGTCTGCCACACCATCACGCCCCTTAAAATCTTTCCAGAAGCGCAAATACTCACCACGTCTAATACTGCCTTTATTATCTCTTCGCTCAACAATAAACCTCGACTTCTGATCGTTGCCTCGGTTCTTATAACCACACTGCTTAAAAACCTCCTCACCAGAAAGCTTTATCTCTTCAGCAGCAAACGTTAGTGGTGTGCATAAGCTAGCAAACAAAAACGTGAGACCAGAAAACAGTAATTTTTTCATAGCTTTTCCCAACAGAAGTCAATGCAAAAAATGGAAGTTTTACTCTAGTTAGAGAGCATTTTCAATAAATCAAAATTGCCAACTTTTTCATATCACTTAATGACTAGAGTCTATATAAAAAAAAAGAGAAGACAAGTCTTCTCTTTTTTACGAACAAGCTCTTCTATTAAAAAAGCACAATATTTCTTCCAAACTAAAAGTTACTCTAAAGCACCCGCATCCGTTGAGCCGTCAATAGCTGGCGCAGGCAAGGTTGGTGCTGCCGAACCAGTTACCACAGAATCCCAGTTAAACGGCGCAACAACATCCACTTGGCTTGCATCAATGCCTGGTGTGGTTGTTGAAAAAGTATCAACCAATCTAGTAGCAGAACCGTCTGCTGGATCTACCTGAACACTTTCAAAACCAAACACAGACAAACCGCCGGTTTCATCACTGACCTGCTGACCTAACCAGACAAACAACACGTCATCACCCGCAACCCAGGCTGATGTTCCACCATTAAGCGGGTTATTGGCCGCATCGAAACTTGTCGCCGCTAGATCAAAGCCTGCGTTAGCCTCTGTCGCCGTGATAAAAGAACCCGTACGTTGCTCAACAATAAATTTTTGTATATCAGAGGTATTTACAGCAGCACCATCACCCATCTCGACAATTTGACCAATTGACATTGACTTGCCTGTTACTGCGCCTGCCGCATCCTGCTTGATAGCCAGTTTAAATGAATTTTCAAACTCATCACCAAAAACACCTGAAACACCTGCGTCTGAGAATGACTGTGTTATAACAACATTCCCTTGAGCCGCAGCAGACAAACTGTTTGCCCAACCTGCGTACAACTCAGATGTGCCCGTAAAACCAAAAGCAGCATCCGTCAAACTCTGCTTGCCTGCAATACCTGATGTTGTTCCACCTGAAAGTACAAAACTCTCATCACTGTAGTTAACACTTGAACTACCTGATGTATTTGTTGCGCTATTTGCTCCAGCATCTGTGATGATGGTACGAATATATGAATCACTACCTGTATCAACTTGCTGTTGTAAAAAACCATCTCCACTTACAAGTGTTGAACAGCTAGCACCTGATTGACAGGTCGCAGAAATAGTACCGCCGGAAACTGTCCAGCCATCAAAAACCGGATGTGATACAGCATGAGCAGCCGTCATAGGCAGTACTGCTGCCGCGGCTCCAGCCAAAAACAATCGATTTATCGTTTTACGTACATTCATTGGAAAAACCCCCTGGCCAAAAATCTTAAATGTGAAGTGGTTGAACAACCATTTGTATCTGTACTTGGTCGACAATTTAACCATAAAGACGACTAGATGTCAACCCACCAACACGAACAGAGCCACTCACAAATACCCATTACTCATTGATTTTAAATAGCTTTTAAAACACATCAACACTGCGCGACCAACATTGCAATATCACGCAATCCTGCTTTTAAATCTCCAACTCGACCCTCTTCTCGGTACACCAATACCTGCATATCCCGACAAAGTGTCAATAATTCGTTATCGGCAAGGCGGTATTCTTCATTAGATGGGCCGGCACCACTGACACAAGTACGCGTAAATGTCTGGTAAAACAACAACCCACCGGGTCGCAAGGCGGCTCGAAGAGGAGCAAATAAATCCCTCTCTAGAAAGTGACTAACCACAATCACATCAAAACTTTGCACGCTGGGTGGGCGCCGCATAATGTCGCGAACCTCGCCTGACACTGATACAGCCGACTGACCAGCCACTTTTTGCAACTGATCAATGGCAACAGACGAAATATCCCAGGCATGAGATTCAAGCCCATGATCCGCCAACAACAATGCATTTCCACCACGCCCACAGGCCACCTCAAGTGAACACCCACTCGACGGCAGCAAATGGCGATTTTCAAGCAATACTCTCGCCGGTTTTGGCAACACGCTATTTGCTTCACCTTCTTTATATATAGAATTCCATTTATCTTGCGTACTATCCGACATAAATTACCCGCCCGCTAAAAAATCAGCGACGCCAAAACTCAGGCACCAGCAATACCAACAAAGTGAAAATCTCAAGTCGCCCAAGCAACATTGCAAAGCAAAGCACCCATTTTGCGACTGAATTAATATCCGCATAATTTGAGCCAACATCACCCAAACCTGGCCCCAGATTATTCAAACAAGCCGCTACCGCTGAAAATGCCGTCACTAAATCCAAACCCGTGGCGGTCAATATCAGTGACATAAAACTAAAACAAACAATATATAGCGAGAAAAATCCCCAAACTGAACCCACAACACGCCCCGTCAACGCCTTACTACCAATTTTCACTGAAAACTGTGCATTAGGATGAATTAAGCGTCGAATTTCACGCATACCTTGTTTTACCAGTAAAAGCACTCTAATCACCTTCATGCCACCACCGGTTGAACCTGCGCAGCCACCAATAAAACTGGTTAACAACAACATAATAGGCAAAAAGGTCGGCCAATTATGATATTCCGCGGTTGTGAAACCCGCCGTAGTTCCAATCGATATCGCTTGAAACATACCATGAAAAATTGCATCCCCCACATTGGTAAAAACGCCGCTGAAATAAAGATACGCCGAAGCAATCACTGACGCCGTTAATAACACGTAAGAATAAACTCTGAACTCAGGATCAAATAGATATGGCTTAGCACTCAAATTGCGCCAGGAAAGAAAATGCAACGCAAAATTAATACCCGCAAGAAACATAAACGCCATGGCTACCGACTCGATCATCACGTTGTTGAAATAGCCCATACTCTGATCATGCATCGAGAAACCACCTATTGCGACGGTGGAAAAGCTATGCCCAATAGCATCAAAAACATCCATCCCTGCCAACCAATACAGACCGGCACAGACCAAAGTCAAACCTAAGTAGATATACCATAACGCTTTGGCAGTTTCAGTGATGCGAGGCGTCAACTTATTATCTTTCATCGGACCTGGGGTTTCAGCGCGATACAGTTGCATACCACCAATGCCAAGCATCGGCAGGATAGCCACGGCTAAAACGATAATTCCCATTCCACCCAGCCACTGCAGTTGCTGCCGATAATAAAGCACCGAACGCGGCAAATCATCCAGACCCACAATGACGGTGGCACCCGTAGTCGTCAAACCTGACACCGACTCAAAAACAGCGTCAACCAAAGGCAAATGTGTGCCCAACATGAAGGGCAGAGCACCAAACAAACTCAACACCACCCAAAACATGACCACCACAAGAAAGCCATCACGGAGACGCAGCTCACCGCGATAGTTTTTTACCGGTAAAAACAAACCTGCGCCCGTTACCAGAGTCGCTGAAAAAGCCAACATAAAAAACCATGTTGTCGCTTCGCTATAAATCCAGGCCACCAATACGGGAGGGATCATACTGATACTGAACAGCATCAGCAAAACCCCAATAATTCGCTGAACCGCCCAAAAATGCATTAGAGAAAAGTAACCCCTACCTGAAACAAACGCTCAACCTCATCAATATGTTTTTTATTCGTCAAAAACAAAATGACATGATCTTCCGCTTCTATAACCGTATCATGATGCGCGATAATGACTTCGTCACCGCGCACAACAGCACCGATCGACGTATCTACAGGTAATTTAATATCTTCAACCGCACGCCCAACAACACGCGATGATTTGACGTCGCCATGCGCTACCGCTTCAATTGCTTCCGCAGCTCCACGCCGCAACGAATGCACCACAACAACGTCACCGCGCCGAACATGCGCAAGCAAACTGCCAATCGTTGCCTGATGAGGTGATATCGCAATATCTATCTCACTGCTTTCAACCAAATCAACATATGCCGCACGATTAATCAATGCGATAACACGCTTCGCCCCAAGTCGCTTTGCCAGCATCGAAGATAAAATATTCGCTTCATCGTCGTTCGTCGCTGCACAAAAAACATCAGTATGGTCTATATTTTCTTCGACCAATAATTCTTCGTTCGCCGCATCTCCCAGTAACACTAGAGTACGATCAAGCTGCTCTGACAGTTCCTGAGTCTTCTTTGGGTCACGCTCAATCAATTTAACCTGATATTTGTTTTCCAGCGCTTTAGCCAATCCCTTGCCAATATTTCCACCGCCAACAAGAAGAATACGCTTAACAGTCTTATCCATTCGCCGCATCTCACTCATCACAGCGCGAATATTTTCTTTTGAAGCAATAAAAAATACTTCATCATCAACCTCGATCACTGTGTCACCTTGCGGAATAATCGCCTGTCCACGACGATAAATGGCTGCAACACGGGTTTCAATCCCAGGCATATGCTCTGACAATTCTGACAATTCATGACCGACCATTGGGCCACCATAATAGGCTTTAACTGCGACCAAGCGCACGCGGCCATTTGCAAAATCCAACACTTGCAAAGCGCCAGGAAATTCCACCAATCGTCCCACCAGATCAATAACAACCTGCTCTGGGCTGATCAACATATCAACGGGAAAAGCTTCCTGAGTAAACAATTGTGGATGATTGATATAACCGTGCGCACGCACTCGTGCAATTTTAGTTGGGGTATGAAAAAGTGAGTACGCAACCTGACAGGCCACCATATTCGTTTCATCACTACTGGTCACCGCAATCACCATGTCAGCATCATCCGCACCCGCACGACGCAACATATCCGGGTGCGAAGCATCACCTTGGATCGTACGAATGTCTAATCGATCCTGTAATGCCTCCAAACATTCGGCACGATTATCAACCACCGTAATATCATTCGCCTCTCTCGACAGGTTTTCTGCCACAGACGAACCCACCTGACCCGCACCAAGAATAATGATTTTCATCGCACCCTACTATCAGCTTTCAATACTGACTTTATCGACATTTTTAACAGCCGTGTTTATGAGTCACCGCCATCCTGTCTTGTTTTTATTCCTAACGCACGTAACTTGCGGTACAAATGCGTCCGCTCTATTCCAGCCTTTTGCGCCATCCTGCCCATATTGTTATCGCCCGCACTCAACAAAGATTCAAAATATTCTTTCTCGAATGCCTGTCGAGCCTGGCGCAAAGGTAGCGAAAAAGCGGGACGTTTTTGCTGTTTGCGAACTCGCCCCCCCAGCGCCTGCTCAACCTCATCAAGCGACACCTCATCACTCGCCCCTAAAATCAATAGGCGTTGCACTAAATTTACTAATTCTCGGACATTACCAGTCCACTTATAATTGCGCAAACGGTTTTGCGCCGCAGTCGAAAAATGTCGATACGGGAGATGTTCGCGCTCTGAATACAGCGCCACATAATAATTCAGCAGCTCGGGAATATCTTCGTTATGCTCGCGCAAAGAAGGAATTCGCAGCGGCACAACATTCAACATATAAAACAGATCATCACGAAAATTCCCATCCAGCACTTCTTGCTCCAGATCACGTCGCGTTGCAGCCACAACACGCACATCAAACTGCACCGGGTCACTGCCACCAACGCGTAAAAACGAGCGATTATCGAGCGTGCTAAACAATCTTGCCTGCACCGACAAATCCATGTCTCCAACTTCGTCCAAAAATAAAGTTCCACCGTTCGCCTGCTCCAACAAACCATAATAAACCCGCTCACCGTCCTCGCTGCCAAACAATTCAACTGCCGAATTTTCACCCGCAATAGAGGCCACACGTACATTAACAAAAGGCCCATCAGCCCTGGCACTACAACTATGTAAATAACGCGCAAACAACCCCAGACCACTGCCCGGCTCGCCGTTCAACAATACCCAAGCATTGTGCTGAGCAACACGCTTAACCTGATCACGCAACAACTGCATCACTTCGCTGCGCCCAATCGGTTCAGATAAAGGCTGAGACTGCCTTTTAAAGTCAACATTTTCCTGCTGCAACTTGTGCGCTTCAAGGGCGCGGCGCACAGTTAGCAATAACTTTGCCAACGACAACGGTTTTTCAATAAAATCATAGGCGCCCAAACGCGTCGCCTCAACGGCTGTTTCAACCGTGCCATGACCAGAAATCATAATCACCGGAAAATCCTGCTTGCCATTCAACGACCATTCCCGTAACAACGTAATGCCGTCAACATCCTCCATCCAGATGTCGAGCAAAACCAAATCGGGACGACGTAAACGCCGTGCTCGGCGTGCCTGCTCGGCATTCTCCGCAACACTAACGTCATAACCTTCATCTTGCAGAATCTCGCACACCAGCTCACGAATATCGCGCTCATCATCAACAACAAGTATATGCGTTGCCACCACGACTAAATCTGCCCCCGATTTGAGCTTGTCTCATCCTGATCCTGATCTATATCAATCTGCAAGCTTTGAGTTTCTACAGCAGGCACAGCATCGAATACTGCCTTTTGCCGCGCATCATCCAATGGGAAACGAATAATAACGCAACCACCTAACTCGGTATTTTTTGCCTGCACACTACCACCATGTTCTTCAACAATTTTCTTCACGACAGCCAAACCCAAACCACTTCCTTTTGGCTTGCTTGTAACGTAAGGTTCAAACAATTGCTCCATCATATTTTCGGGTATTCCCGGACCGCTATCCTGAACCTGTAACTCCATGCGTGCAGCACTACCACTTATGACATGATGACAGCTCACTTTCACTAAACCCACCTCATCACTATCCATCGCATTGACCGCATCAACCGCATTCACAAGCAAGTTATGCAATAGCTGCCGCATCCTTACAGCATCCATCATCATGAGCGGCAAGTCATCATCTATCAACGCTTCAATTTTTATTTTTTTATCACCACGGTACAAATCGAGTATTTCATTAATAAAATCACCCATTGGCAACGGCAGCAAATTAAGCGTCGGTGCGTGCGCATATTCTGAAAAGGACTGAACCATCTCCTTCATTACCTTAACTTGCTGAATAATGGTATGAGTCGACCTATCCAACAAATCCGCATCCTGTGGTGACATAGTTTTCAGATATTTATGACGCAAGCGTTCCGCAGACAATTGTATCGGCGTTAAAGGGTTTTTAATTTCATGGGCTAAGCGACGGGCAACTTCGCCCCATGCCGCATCACGTTGCGCCTGTACCAGCGCAGTAACATCATCAAACACGATAACATAACCCGCCGATTTCCCATCCACCGTCGCCATAGCTGTTCCAGCACACGTAATTATTTGACGACCCATTTCGGCAAAGACTACCACCTCTTCTCGCCACTCACGCTCATCACCGCTTAAGTGCTCGTCGATGGCTGATACAAAGCCCTCCAGCCATTGATGATCAACAACAATCGTATCAATGCCTTTACCAATAAATAATTTCAGATCAAGCCCCAAAACCTGATTGGCCGACGCATTCGCCGTTCTTATGCGACGCCGCTTATCCAACGTTAAAACACCCGATGACAAACGACCCAGCACGACTCTCAAATAAGCACGTTCACGCTCAACCATCTGCTGACTACGATTCACCTCGTCTCGCGATAAAGCAATACGATGCGTCATATCATTAAATGACTCAACAAGAAAACCCAGCTCATCTTTAGAATGTAAAGGCAGCCTTTTTTTATAATCGCCCGATGCCACCGCACGAGTACCAATAGAGAGCGCCCTGATCGGAGCCACTAAACGTCGCGCTGAAAAAAATGCAGCCCACACTGCCGTCAAACAACTCAGTAAAAGTACCAACGACAGTGTTAAGGTAAAACTAAATTTCAATGGGTCGCGCATCAACGTCAAGCGTTTATATTCTGCGTAAGCTGATTCAACGCTACTCACCATTCCGCCGACTCGATCTGATAATGTATACAATGATTGCAACATCACCGCCCCCGTCAAATCACCTGATTTATGCACGGGTACAATCACGCGCAGAAACAAACCCTCACCAAGTTTATTATCCAACCCAATATAATTACCCTGATATTCAAGCTGCGTTAACAATGCACGATCAGGTAGCGCCGGGATAATCACGGCAGGATCGATATTGCTGAACCCCAGCACATGTGCGTCGCGATTAAACAACACCAACTCATAAGCGTCATTTTGCTCGCGCAAGTCATTCAACAACAATGCCGACGACTCATCTGGCATAAGATATAAATTTTCAGCCATCATTTCAGTACGGCGTAAAATCTCTTTTTTTCGCTCATCCAGCGACAACCGTGTCAACTCAAGCGCACCATCAAGCGCTGATTCAACACGCACATCAAACCAACTATCAATGCCTCTTTGAATAAAACCCAGTGAAAAATAATAGAGCACGGAAACTGGCAACAAAGACAGCACGACAAAAATCACCACCAGTCGCGCAGTCAATCGCGAACCCGTAGCCTGGCTTCGGTACTGACGCACCAAACGGATTAAGTTCGCAGCAATCAAAACTAACAGCGTAATTAAACCCAGCACGTTGACAACTAAAAGGACAAAGAAAATACGCCCAAATTGTTCGGAATTTTGTGTGGCGGCACTCATCAAATAAAGCGAAACAAGCAACAAAAGTGACAACACAGCTACCGGGAAAAAACCCGTCCCGAGACGCTTTAAGGTTGCAGTGACCATGTCACCCACTCACTGGAAATATGCCACTCTGACGAAAAATAGGACAGCAAACGCAACGGCACAGGCAACTCCTCAATATCCATTTGCACCCGCAAGCGCCCAACATTATTCGCTTCACTGTCTAGCAGCTCATCATCCAACAGAGGCAGATCTACAATGGTTCCCAACACAGACAAAGCGATGTCCAGCGACGGCAAACTGTAGGATGCGCCACTGTTTAAATTTTTAACATGATAATTTTGCGTGACCGCATGATATTCAAGCAAGTAACGCTGCTCCAGTTCAGCAACCGTCACATCCCAGACATAATTTCTTTGCCGTGAAATTTCAATCTCCAGGACAAAGGTTAAAGGCACGCCTTTATGCAACGCATCCAGCATCGGCGCAGTCAAACCGTACTGAATCCGCGCATCCAAATAATGAACATCGTTACGCAACTGCGACTCTATGCTGGCTACTGTCGCGCCACCAGCACTAACCGTTGCCACTTGAAACAGTAATATACAAGACAATACAAACTGAGCCAGTCGAGACACTCTGCCCAGCCCTGGAAATATTCGTTGCATCAATCAGCTTTCCCGCTGCTTAAGCAAACACGCATAATAAAAACCGTCCATCCCGTTGTCGCCTGTCAGAATTTGTCTGCCACAAATCGCCTCATCTTCCGTTTGATCTTGCCCCCAATTAGCCACAATTTCTACTTCGCGGGCATCAGAATGAGCATCAATAAAAGCTTTAATCTGCTCACTATTTTCCTCTGGAAAAACTGAGCAGGTCGCATAAACCAAACGACCGTTTGCCTTTAATAATGGCCACAACGCTTTTAATATCCGAGCTTGTTGCTGCACCAACTGCGCGATATCAGAATCACGTCGCAGACATTTAATATCGGGGTGGCGACGAATCACACCTGTTGCTGAACAGGGCGCATCCACTAAAATACGATCAAACAGCTGCCCATCCCACCATTGCGATGGCTCAGACACATCTGCGGCAACAATCTCCGCCTGCAAGCCTAAACGAGCCATGTTTTTTGCAACACGCTGCAAGCGTTTTTCATCCCGATCTACCGCCACAAGAGTAGCAATACCCGGCTCTGATTCCAATATATGACAGGCTTTACCACCGGGGGCTGTGCATGCATCCAAGACACGCTGCCCAGGCGCTAAATCTAACAACACAGCCGCCAGCTGCGCAGCCGCATCCTGCACAGAAACATCGCCCTGCTCGAAACCCGGCAGTCGTGCAACATCAAGTGGCGATTCCAGCTCAATCGCCGACTCCACACCGTCAACCGCCTGCGCATTAATCTCTGCTTCTTTCAAACGCAGCAAATACGCATCACGCGATTGCTTCAGAACATTAATCCGCAATGTCATCGGTGGACGTTGATTATTCGCATCCACTATCGCTTTCCAATCCGATGGCCAAGCTTGTTTCAGCCGATCCAGCAACCACAGCGGATGCGCACTTTGTGCTTGAGCATCTTTCTCAGCACTCGACAACAACGCTTCCTGTTGACGCTGAAATGAACGCAACAGCGCATTCACCAAACCCTTTGCCCACGGCTTTTTTAGCGCACTCGTTGCCGCTACCGTTTCGGTCACCAAGGCATGGGCCGGTATGCGCATATAAAGCGCTTGATATAAACCAATCAAAATTAGCGCATAAACATCCGCGTCTTTTTTCTTTAGGGGTTTTTGCAGCAACTGGCTTGCGAGCAACTGCAAACGTGGCAGCCAACGCAGCACCCCATAACAAAGCTCTTGTGCCAATGCACGCTCATGACCGATCGGAAGCATGGTCAGATGCTCATCCAAAACCACAGACAAAGAACGCCCATGCTGCATAATTTGCATCAGGCAACTCGCGGCAAGACTGCGCGCAGTCACAACCGCCACCTTAGGCAAGCCGCTCGTTACATTTCGCTTTGCTTGCAAGCGCATCAGAACCCTCTCCCAAGAACGTTCCTAGAGTGATGGTCGCCGCATTAAGAAAATCAGCCACATCAAGCTGCTTGCCACCAGGTAGCTGCACCCGCTTAAGACGCAATACACCGTCTCCACAAGCGACATCAATGCCTTCGCGAGACACCGCCAAGATTAAGCCCGGTTGCTGCGACACTTTGGAGTCACTATTAACCGCCACTGCATCCCAAATACGCAATCGCTGAGCAGTATCTGAATTTAACAGCGTATAAGCAACGGGCCAGGGATTGAATCCACGCACCTTGCGTTCTAATTCAAGCGCTGACGATGTCCAGTCAAGCAGTGCTTCACGTTTATCCAGTTTCGAGGCATATAACGCGCTATCATTATCTTGCTGCACGGGCTGGCACTGACCCATCGATAATGGCGCCAAACATCCAAGCAAGGTTTCAGCGCCCAACACTGCCAAACGATCATGCAATGAACCGCTCGTCTCATCATCGGCAATAGGGCATGACGAACGCGCTAGCATATCGCCCGTATCAAGGCCTTTATCCATCTGAATAATCGTAATACCCGTCTCACTGTCTCCAGCAAGAATCGCACGTTGAATCGGTGCCGCACCGCGCCAACGCGGTAACAATGAGGCGTGAACATTGACACAACCAAGACGCGGAATATCAAGCACCGTCTGCGGCAATATCAAACCATACGCTACCACCACCATCACATCAGCGTTATGCGCAACGAGCTGTTGCTGCGCCTCTTCATCACGCAACGACAGCGGCTGAAATACAGGTACATTCCGGGGCACTGCAAGCTGCTTTACCGCGCTCGCAGTCAGCTTTCGTCCACGGCCAGCAGGGCGATCTGGCTGGGTATAAACCGCGCAAACCTCATGCTCAGAATCGAGCAATCCCTGCAAGCTTGTCGCCGCAAATTCAGGCGTTCCGGCAAAGACTATTCTTAATGGCTTCGATGGCATCAGCTTAACCCGCCTCTAAAAAAGCTACATCACATCGCATGGCGTTGCTGTTTCTCTAATTTTTTTCGAATCCGCGTCTGCTTCATCGGCGACAGATAATCCACAAACAATTTACCATCAAGATGATCTATCTCATGCTGAATACAAACTGCCAGCATTCCATCCGCATCAAACTCAACGGTATCGCCCTTCAAATCCAATGCACGCACGCTTATCTGAGCAGCACGATCAACGTTTTCATAGATCCCTGGCACAGAAAGGCAGCCTTCCTCAGTCGTCTCAATCTCAGCCCGATCAATAATTTGCGGATTAACCAAACACACTGGATCTGTATTGTCCTCTGATATATCTATAACAATCAATCGTTTAAAAACATTCACCTGCGGAGCCGCCAAACCAATGCCCGGCGCATCGTACATTGTATCCAACATATCCTGCGCCAGCGCTCGTATGCTGTCATCCACCACAGTAATAGGCTGCGCTTTTTCTCGTAAGCGCGGATCAGGGAAATGCAATATGTGAAGAATGGTCATAAAAGTCCTACCTGCCTCATTCTAGTCCACCCAGGTAGATAAGACCCGGAGCGATAAGTTAGCGTTTATGCTGATACTTTATGCTGTCAACAAAACGCAAAGATTTTAAAGGATTTTACCTTATAAACGCTACACTTGGTGTATGTTCCATGTTTCGTTACACTCGCGTCAACAGCAATTTCCAGAAAGGAAGACAATGACTATAATAAAGCTGCTGCTCTCACTTGTTACCGCTGCACTTCTACTGTTTGCACAGCCTGCCTTTGCAGACACGGTAAAGCTGAAACAAGGGCACCCAGATCGCCACATCGTGGCCAAAGGCGACACCCTGTGGGATATTTCTGCAAAATTCCTGGAAAGCCCATGGCGTTGGCCTGAAATATGGAATATCAATACGGACATCAAAAATCCGCATTTAATCTACCCTGGCGATATCATCATTCTGGCCTTCGTGGATGGAAAACCCGTTATCAAGGTCGAGCGTAAAAAACCAGCAGGCCGACCCACTATTAAATTATCGCCTCAAGCACGCGCTTCAAAGCTGGATGAACAAGCCGTGCCAACGCTATCAAGCGACATGGTGAAACAGTTCGTTAAATATTCTCGCATCATCAGTGAGCGGGAAATGGAAGAAGCTGGCTACATTGTATCCAGTGAAGACGGCGGTCTGATGAGTGGCAACACTGATAAAATTTATGCTCGCAATATTAATCAACAGGACATCACACATTATGATGTTGTCCGCAAAGGAAAAGTCTACAAAGAAGAAGGTCGCTGGAAAGACAATATTCTTGGCTACGAAATGCTGCGCATCGCCGCTGCCCGCATCGAGCAATTTGATGACCCATCAACCTTGCTGGTCACAGATGCTTCCCGTGAAATTTTAATTGGTGATTTACTTTTGCCTGCCACGTTTGAAAAAGACTTAAACCAGCATTATCTGCCACACTCCCCCGAAAAACCCATCAAAGGGAAAATCATCGCTGTACTCGATGGCATCACTCGTATTGGACAATTTCATACTGTCGTCCTAAACTTAGGCACAAAAGACAATATTGAAAGAGGCCATGTACTTGCCATCTATCAGTCCGGCAAGGTTATCCGCGATACGGTTACCGACAAGTGGAACAACAAAATCACACTCCCAGATATACGCGCCGGAACACTGATGGTTATCAACACCTTTGAACAACTCAGCTACGCCCTGATCATGGAAGCCGATCGAGACATTCACGTCTTCGATGCCGTCACCAACCCCTGACAATGGGATCCAGCACAGCAGATTCGAGCGCATTACTAAACAATGAACTCGCCTGCTGGCTGGCACTGTTACATGTTCCCGGCGTTGGCCCACAAACTTATCAACGCCTGCTAACACACTTTTCCAAACCCAGCCACGCGCTGCGCGCTAATCAATACGATCTAAAAGCGGCTGGCATTCACAAACAAGCCCTGCTTAATGATCTCAAACAACCCGATTGGGAAGCTGTTGAGCTGGGTCTCGACTGGCTAGACCAAGACAACAATCACCTCTTAACGTTACACGATGCGAACTACCCGGCGTTGCTGCGCGAAACCCCAGACCCACCACCCCTGTTGTTTGTAAAAGGTGACGTCACGCTTCTATCCAGCCTGCAAATTGCCATTGTCGGCAGCCGCAACCCAACTCCTTCCGGCCAAGAGACCAGCTATGCTTTTGCCCATAAGCTGGCCGAAGCGGGTCTCACGATCACCAGCGGTCTCGCGTTAGGGGTTGATGCCGCAGCCCACCACGGGGCTCTTTCTGGTGGAAAAACGATCGCCGTTACGGGGACCGGGCTTGATCGGGTGTACCCGGCCAGTCATCGTGACTTGGCGCGACAAATTGCTGAAAGCGGCGCACTGGTCTCTGAATTTCCCCCTGGCACGCCACCACTACCGAGAAACTTCCCACGTCGCAACCGCATTATCAGCGGCATGAGCGTCGGCACACTGGTAACAGAAGCCGCATTACGCAGCGGCTCATTAATTACCGCTCGCTGCGCACTCGAACAGGGCCGTGAAGTGTTTGCAATTCCGGGCTCCATCCACAATCCGCTTGCTAAAGGCTGCCATTCTTTACTGCGTCAGGGAGCCAAATTAACCCAGGAAACCAACGATATTCTTGAAGAAATACAACCGCTTGCCATCGCTTCTATCGAAATGGCACAGACAGCCTCAGAAGCACTGGCACTTGATTCTGACCAGCAAAAAATGCTACATATGGTCGGTTTCGACCCAACGCCACTGGACATTCTGGTTGAAAGAGCCGAAATGACGGCTGAAAAAGTCTCGTCATTACTGGTCTCATTAGAATTGCTCCGGCTGATATCGCCAGTGCCAGGAGGTCGTTATATAAGAATTAAGTAGCGCACAAATTAGGCAGTAGGAATCACGATGAAAGAGAATATGCTCGATGTTCTGATGTATTTATTTGAACATTATATAGATAGTGACACAGACAATAATCCGGACCAGGAAATTCTGAAATCCAGACTTGCCGGTGCGGGGTTTGCACTCAAAGAGATTGACAAAGCTTTTGACTGGCTAGAAGATCTCGGGTTGCAGCGCGAAGAAAATGACATTGCCATAACATCTGCTCCTGAGGCAATGCGCGTCTACAGCTCATTCGAAATAAAACGCCTGAATGTTGAATGCCGCGGATTTTTACTCTTTATGGAACAAGCGGGCGTACTCAGCCCGACACTCAGGGAACTAATAATTGACCGCACATTAGCACTCGAAACTGAAGAGATCGATCTGGACAAACTCAAATGGGTAGCGCTGATGGTATTGTTCAACCAGAAAGGCGAAACCAGTAGTTTTAACTGGATCGAAGATATCGTTCTGGATGAACTCAGCGGTAATGTCCACTAGGTCACTCAATACCAGCACAGCCATGACTATTGCTATTACTATAAATATCTCAAAACAAAAAATATATACCAGAACATAATGAGCAAAAACCTCGTCATCGTAGAGTCACCGGCCAAGGCCAAGACTATCAATAAATATCTGGGCAAGGACTTCACTGTCCTGGCTTCATACGGTCATGTTCGCGACCTGCTGCCAAAAGAAGGCGCTGTCGATACAGAAAATGACTTTGCCATGAAATACCAGCTGATTGAAAAAAACAGCAAACACATGGACGCCATCTGCAAGGCGATGCGTAAAGCCAAAGCCCTGTATCTCGCAACGGATTTAGATCGCGAAGGGGAGGCCATTTCTTGGCACCTCTACGAAATTCTTAAAGAAAAAAAGTTGCTCAAAGACAAACCTTCACATCGCGTTGTGTTTCATGAAATCACCAAACGCGCCATTAACGAAGCCATCGAAAATCCCCGCGAGCTGTCACAGGATTTAGTCAATGCCCAACAAGCTCGTCGGGCGCTGGATTATCTGGTGGGGTTTAACCTGTCACCGTTACTGTGGAAAAAAATCCGACGCGGCTTATCTGCGGGACGTGTACAAAGCCCGGCGTTGCGCCTGATTGCCGAACGCGAAACTGAAATCGAAGCTTTCAAAGCCCGTGAATACTGGACCATTGAAGCCGACCTGCGTAAAGACAAAGATACCTTCAGCAGCAAACTGAGTCATCTTGACGATAAAAAACTCAGCCAGTTCAGCATCACCGATACGGATACGGCAGCAAAAGCCGAGAAAGACATCGCCAAAGCAGCAAACGGAAAATTAATCGTCGACAGCGTCGAAAAGAAACAGCGTAAGCGCAATCCTTCTGCGCCGTTTATCACCTCGACCCTGCAACAGGAGGCGGCACGTAAATTAGGTTTTACTGCGCAACGCACGATGCGCTCTGCGCAGCAGCTCTATGAAGGAATTGATACCGGTGATGGCACGCAGGGTTTAATCACCTATATGCGAACCGATTCTGTCAGCCTGGCGCAGGAAGCGCTCGGCGAAATTCGTGAGGTCATCAGTAAGCGCTATGGCAAAGAAGCACTGCCAGCAAAACCACTGACCTACAAAACCAAATCAAAAAATGCGCAGGAAGCCCATGAGGCCATCCGCCCCACCTCCGCAATGAATACCCCAGAGAATATGAAGCCACACCTCAGCAACGATCAATACAAGCTCTACAATTTGATCTGGAAACGCACCATTTCCTGCCAAATGATTCACGCCACCATTAATACCGTGGCCATCAATTTAAAAGCCGGTGAAACACACACGTTCAGAACCACCGGATCAACCATCGTTGACCCCGGTTTTATGGCCGTCTACCAAGAAGGCGAAGACGATAAAAAAACTGATGACAGTGAAAAAATGCTGCCAGCATTTAAAAAAGGCGACGTCATTGACTTGCTACTGATTCGTCCGGAACAACACTTCACCGAACCGCCACCGCGCTTCACTGAAGCCAGCCTGATTAAAGCGCTGGAAGAATTCGGTATTGGCCGTCCGTCAACTTACGCATCGATTATTGCAACACTGCAACACCGCGATTACGTCGAACTTGAAAGTAAACGTTTCAAGCCCACCGACGTTGGGCGCATTGTTAACAAATTTCTCACCGAACATTTCGCGCGTTATGTCGATTACGACTTCACCGCTGAACTTGAAAATGAACTGGATGCAGTCTCACGCGGAGAAAAAGAATGGAAACCTTTGCTCACCTCGTTCTGGCAGCCGTTCAAAGACCTTGTTGACGATAAAGAACAATCCGTGCAAAGAAAAGATGTCACGCAGGAAGCCATTGACGAAAAATGCCCCAAGTGTGAGCAGCAACTGTCAATCCGTCTCGGCCGACGCGGTCGTTTTATTGGCTGTACCGCTTTCCCTGAGTGCGACTACACACGTAGCCTCGATGGCGATGACGACGAAGCCGACAATGAAATCGTTGAAGGCCGCAGTTGTCCCGATTGTGAATCGCCACTGCTGATCCGACACGGTCGCTACGGAAAATTTATCGGCTGCAGCAACTACCCAACCTGTAAGCACATCGAATCTTTGGAGCAACCCACAGACACAGAAGTGGAATGCCCGACCTGCCATAAAGGCACAATGCTGAAACGCAAATCACGACGCGGCAAGATTTTTTACTCCTGCTCAAAATACCCGGATTGCGAATACGCGGTGTGGAACGAACCCATCAACACCCCTTGCCCTGATTGCGAATGGCCGATGCTGACCATCAAAACCACCAAACGGCGCGGTGCGGAACAGGTCTGCCCACAACAAGAATGTGGTTTTACTCAGCCCCATACCACCGAAGAAGAATCGGAAAGCTAACAGCTATTGCCAAGCCCGCGCTCAATGTCGCCGTCATCATTCCTACCTTTAACCGACGGGACAAGCTCGCACGGGCACTGAAAAGCGTCGTCGCGCAAACCCAGCCTGCAGATGAAATCATCGTCATCGATGATGGCTCCAGCGATGACACCAACCAATTTATCTCAAGCAGCTTCCCGCAAGTTCATTATATTTATCAGCAGAATCGCGGCGTCAGCGCAGCAAGAAACACCGGCATCAAAGCCTGCAGCGCAGACTGGATCGCCCTGCTCGATTCTGATGATGAATGGCTAGCCAACAAACTCGCACAGCAATTTTCCGCCTTAGTTAAAAACCCGGACTATAAAATTGCACACAGCAATGAAATCTGGATTCGAAACGGCAAGCGTGTCAACCAAATGGACAAACACCGTAAAACAGGCGGCTGGATTTTTAAAAACTGCTTACCGCTGTGCGCCATCTCCCCATCATCCGTCATTATTCATCGTGAGTTGTTTGGTCAAATCGGCCTGTTCGATGAATCCCTACCCGCCTGTGAAGACTACGATTTGTGGTTACGCATTTGCAGCCAACATCCCGTGCTATACAGCGACGAAGCATTAATCATCAAACACGGTGGACACGAAGATCAGCTTTCCAGAAAATACTGGGGCATGGATCGATTTCGCATTCAAGCGCTCGACAAGCTGCTAACATCAAGTCCTTTAAGTGACACGCAAAGAGATGATGCCAGCCAAATGCTACTACAAAAATGTAAGGTCTACCTCAACGGCGCACGCAAGCGCAACAAACTCGACGAAGTCGCTCGTTATGAAGCGCTGGTGAATCGATACACTTTGAATGCCAACCTGCCAAAGCAATAATATGATCACCCTGACCACCGCACTACCCTGCGAAGCAAAACCCCTGATTGAAAAATTCGGCCTGCAACATCAGTCCGAATGCAGCGCATTCCGGCTCTATCAAAATGATGATCTGCGCCTTATCGTCACCGGCGTCGGAAAACTTGCCGCTGCCGGCGCGGTGAGTTTTCTCAGTCATGCACAACAACACGAACAGCAGGCCTGGCTGAACGTTGGCATCACCGGCCATGCCAGTCATGAAATCGGTACAGCGATACTAGCCCACAAAATTATCGATGCCGGCAACCAACAGTGCTGGTATCCCGCACTCATCAATTCATCCTCCTGTACAAGCGACACCATTACCACCGTCGATCAGATTCAAGATGAATACAGCGATGACAGTTGTTATGACATGGAGGCCAGCGGCTTTTTTTCCGCCGCCAGTCGCTTCAATAACATTGAATTAATTCATAGCCTGAAAGTGGTTTCCGACAATCGTCACAGCAACACCTTCAACATCACCGCCAATCTGACCAGTGGATTGATCGCTGAACAGTTAGAGCATGTCGAAAAATTGATCGAACAATTACGCCAGATGACCGCGCAACTAAACAGCCACAATACTGACAATATCAACATCGACAACTATATTGAGCAATGGCACTTCACCCATAATCAACGACATCAACTACGCCAACTTTTACAACGCTGGAATGTGATCTTTCCGGGGCAACATGCACTTAAAGCTATCGAACAAAACCAGCTCACTGACAGCAAAGCTGTGTTAAAAACCATGCGGCAGAAACTCGACAATGCACCGGTTAATTTTAGCTAAAAATCATGAAACAAATTATCTACGTCGAAGAAGAAATAAAAGATCACCCAACGACGGTGCGCATTCTTGAGCGTTTCCGCGATGCAACGGTTATCCCCTGTGAACGTTATGGCGAAGTTTTCAATCGTAAAGCACAAAACTTTCGACTACAAAAACAAAACCCCGCGATCATTCTGGCAAAGAAGCACCGCCAGCTCATTTTAAATGCGCCACCTGAATACGGCATTGGCGGGCAACATAATTATTATTTCTCGCACATGCTGAACTGTATTTATGATTGCCGTTATTGTTTTTTGCAGGGCATGTACCGTTCCGCCAACTACGTCATCTTCGTTAATTACGAGGACTTTTCTAACGCCATCATCGATGCGACACATTCGCAAGCCGATCAAGACAGCTGGTTTTTTTCAGGTTATGACGGCGACAGTCTTGCCTACGATCCTGTTACACAATTTCTCGATCACTTCTTGCCTGTCTTCAAAAACCTGCCTCATGCATGGCTGGAACTGCGCAGCAAAAGCACACAGATTAGCCGCTTACTCAAAACCGAAGCATTACCCAACTGCGTCGTCGCCTTTAGCTTCACACCGGAAAACATTTCCCGCCAACTCGAACAAGGCGTACCAACATTGGCAAAACGCATCGATGCAATGCGGCGCTTATCTGGTCATGGCTGGAAGCTGGGATTACGTTTCGACCCATTAATTTATTCAGACGACTTCCGCAGCAGCTATCCAGAACTTTTCAAAACCATTTTCAGCCAACTCCCAGCCGAGGCTTTCCACTCCGTCAGCCTCGGCGCTATGCGCCTGCCAAAACCTTTTTTCAATACCATGCAGAAAATGTTTCCCGATGAAAAATTATTTGCCGGGCCGTTCTCAAGTGCAAACCAGCAAAGTAAAGATAACGGGAACAAAAGCAACCTGATTTCTTACTCGCCCAACATCGAGCGGGGTTTACTGGACTTCAGCACACAGGAACTGTTGAAATACATTCCTGAAGACATTTTCTTTCCATGTTATTAAGTCTATGAAACCAATCAGACATGACAGATAACACCCGCACGGTTTTAGTCAGCGGTGCCAGCAGTGGCATCGGCTACGCAATAGCTCAATCTTTATTAGATGCCGGCCATCACGTCATAGGCATTGCTCGAGATTTCAGCAAAATAAAACCCACACCACTGGCTTCAAATTTTTACCACTACTGCATCGATCTCGAGCAGCTCGATGAACTGCCCAACGCCTTCAAGCCTATTCAAAAAGCTCACCCAGATATCGATACAATAATATGCTGCGCCGGACGCGGACACTTTGCTTCGCTGGAAGAATTTTCCTATCAACACATACGCTCACTGATGGATCTTAATTTTCTCAGCCAAGCCTACCTAACAAAAACCTTCCTCCCGACTCTCAAACAACGTAAACAGGCTGACATTATTTTCATCGGTTCTGAAGCCGCCCTCACCGGCACACGTAAAGGCAGCATCTATTGCGCCAGCAAATTTGCCCTGCGCGGTTTTGCTCAAGCACTGCGCGAAGAATGCAGCCGCAGTGGACTGCGCATTTCAATTATCAACCCTGGCATGGTCAATACTGATTTTTTCGAAAAACTCGACTTTCGCCACGGTGATGATGAAAAACACTATATTCGCGCAGAAGATGTTGCTAATACAGTCAACATGATCATAAATGCCCACCCCGGCACCAATTTCGATGAAATAAATTTAAGCCCACTGCAAAAAGTTATTCAATTTTCAACCGAAAAATAATCCTCAACCTGTTATCTAATTGATAATAACTACAATTATTAACAAGGCTGCCGCACTATAGGCAAGTATGGTAAAATTTTGAGGAATTGTTGTCACAACCTTGCCATACCTCCGTCGCTTAAATTTTACCGGCGATTACGGAACAGAAATTTGCTGCCAAAAAACTTCAGTATTTTTGGGAACTTATAAGCATAGACACTGACTAAATTAGCATCAACTTAGTCATACGCCCTAAGCCATCGGGGATATCTTAGGTCAGACCGTCACCGCCCTAAAACGTGAGAGGCAACACTGACATTTTATTTTCCACGAGTGAATATTGCTGTCGAGATTATGCATTATCAATTATCAAAACACTGGAACACGTTCACCAGCACCAAAATTCTACTGCTAGTAGTACTTTTATGGTTAAGCGGCTGTAGCTCAAGCGGAGACAGCGGCGGCGGTTCCTCCAACTTTGTCAGCAGCGGACAAATCAGTGGTACGATTCTGCTGCCAGCACAGCAAGTAACACTTCGCCCGGCATCAACGCTGCTGGCTCGGCTCGCCAATATACTGATACCGCAAACGATTGCAGATATAACCGGGCTCGTTCCCGTAGCCAGCGTCACAGTAGAACTGGTCAGGCTCGACAGCCAGGGCAACGTACTAAGCGTATTAGATACCACAACCAGCGATACCAGTGGTGTTTACACCTTCATTACAACTCTTTCACCCGACAGCACCCTCGCAGTACGTCTACCCAATGAGCCCGCAACTACGCGCGCCATCGTCACTGATGACACCACTGATGTCTCACCGGTAACAGAAGCCGTGCTCAGATCGATCATCGATGAAATTATTGCCACGCCCGCAACCGTTCTCGACAACTACACCGTTGCAGAAGTGATCTCTATGGTTAGCTTGATCAATGGCATGGACATCGACGTCAGTGGTGCAGCCACCTTTGATGATGCAGTCAACACTGTCAGAACAACCGCAGGCAGCCTGCTCACTGAAATAGTCATTGGTTATGCTGGAACAGGCGCCAATACCACGCTTTACAACAAAGTCTTTAGTGAAGCGGGCTTAAGCCTGGCCTTAAAAGACCCTTTTCAGCTCGGCGGTGTTGGCATGGGTGGCGTAGAAGCACGATACAACTCCGCGGGTTACGGTTTCAGTAGCAGCGACAAACTGGCGGGTGGTTTCAATTTCAACGATCCTTTATTACACAACCTGACGGCCGTAGTACCTGCCGCCGATACCGTAAATGATCTTACCGGGCGCAGCCATGTCATCACCGATACCAACAAAGTAACGGTTGGCAGCGTTGGCGGGACCTCTGTATCTGGTCTGGCAACACCTGGCGGCCTGCTAATGGCTTTCCCAGATTTTCAGGATAGCGGTACCGGCGATATTTACAGCAATGGCCTGCTAATCGCCACCGAGCTGTGGTCGGGCAGTGCTTCAGCTCAAGACAACACCATTCTCGACGGTGCTTATAATCTCGTACGATTCAAACAAAAACTGTCAGGGCCGACCTCCGCCACTGCGGTCAACTCAGTCTCAGCCGAAACTGCCACAGGCATTATTAATTTTGACGGACTCACCGACGTAACCACAAAGCTGGGCAGTGTAACAACTACGGGGACTCTATCTTCCAGCACTCTAGCGCTGGATTTAGGCACCTACGCCATTAGCAATTCAACAAGCGCCTCTGAAACAATTGCAACGGATTATAAAGTCATCGGTGGCAAACCATTCCTCAATGACACACGCACCGGTTATACCGTGATGCGCGGCAATACCACCACTGACTCACAAATTACCATTCTCTCTGTATTGGATGACATTTACCCAGTTTCGCTCGATGTGCTTAAAAATGATGTTGATGCGGCCGGTGATGATCTAAAAATTATATCCGTCACTGCCCCCAGCAATGGCGGCACGGTGACCATCGCCGGAACAGGTACTGGCAATACATTGTCTTACACACCCGCCGGTAATTATGCGGGCGCCATCGAAACCTTTGATTACACGGCGCAGGATGAAGCGGGGCTAAGCAATACAGCAACTGTTACAGTCAATCTCACCAATATTTATGGTAACGCTACTGCTGTAGCCGACAGCTTCACTGTCAACTCAGACAGCAGCAATGTTTTACTGGATCTGCTCGCCAACGATCTTATCTCGAATGCTGTTGGTGAAAACCTCACCATCAACATAGCAACAGACCCAACAAATGGCGTAACAGTTAATAATGGCACTAGCGTCAGCTACACGCCGAATGCTACCTATACCGGCGCAGACAGCTTTACCTACACCGTCAGCGACGACACATCTACCAGCACTCCTGCAACGGTGTCAATAACAGTCGCTGCTAATATCGCACCGAATGCTCTTGATGATGCGCTGGCTGTCAACACCAACAGCAGTAGCAATCTGCTTGACGTATTAAGCAATGATTCCGACGCCACTGGCGACACACTGACGATTACCAATGTATCTGCGCCAACGACTGGCACAGCAGTAAACAATGGCACCAGCATCAGCTATACACCCGATGTACTTAATAGCACCCCAGACAGCTTTACCTACACCGTAAGCGATGGTGTCTCCGACGACGTGGCTACTGTGACGGTCACCGTTGCAGCCAACGCAGCACCCACTGCCAACACAGACACCTACTCCGTCAACAATAACAACCAGGGTGAACGCGGTCTGATGATCGTCATACCACAAGCCAGCACTCTGGCCAATACCGATATCACTGGCACCTACAACATCGTAATGATATCTACCCACTTAACAAATGATGGCGGCACACCCACCACCGCCACAGTCGGCAGCAGCTACCGCTACGGCACCATAAGCTTCGATGGCTTAGGCAACATCAGCGGTGGCACACTGCATCGCAAACGTGCCGATCTGGACATCGCCACCGCGCTCACCGCAACATCCAATGCACTCACCAAACTGGCGACCAGCGCCACACCTGACACACCTACTGGCACTTATATTGCGAACGCAAATGGCAGCATCACCGCAAGCATCACCATCGGCACTGAAACACTTACTGCAACAGGCGCCGCTACGGCCGATGGCCAGTTCATTTCACTGGCGATTGAGAATAATACCGTCGGTGTAGAACGACGCGGCTTATTGTTACTCGCTCACCAATAAACATCAAAAACTAACATTCAGCCTCAATGCATAACTGTTCAATTCAGCAAAATCTGCTTGAGCCACCAAATTCAAGAACGGGAAAAAACCAACCTTAACACCAACATACGTTCTGTTTTCTGTCGCACTCACATCAGATAAACCCAAACCTGACTCATCACTGCCCTTTATGCGCAGCACACCCACACCGGCATAAGGCGTGAGCATGGCGAAGCCTTTACTGATCGCAATATCAGCGCCCAGCGTAGACAGTTTTAAGTCACTCACACCACTTAGCCGACTTCCGTGCAGCAACACACTGACTGCGGGCGAAACAACTGAGCCATCCAACAATGACTTGCGCACTTCAGCAGCGCTAATTTTGATACTACTCGAAGGCAAAGAAACATAGGAGTAGCCCACGTCCACGCCCCAAGGCAGACCTTTGCGCAGCATTAAGCGCGGCATAAACAACGTTGATGGCGCATCACTATCACTGACGACCGAATTCCACAGCACTTGATCAATCTCATAACCGCTAATACTGACACCCGCTTCGAAACCCAGCACGCCCAACGTTTCTGCAGGTGCCTGCGGATTATAGGATGTTATCAAGCCTAACTCTGTCACCAATGAATCCAGCGATGACTGCTGAAACCCAGCAGGCAAACTTATATCATTCTCACCCGCCAAGATCACATCAGACAATCCACCCAGCAACAACAGTGCAAAAATTTTAGACAAACTCTTCAAACGCATTTCGCTCTCCTTTTAGCCTTCTACATGTAGAACTGAAAATTTAACTTTGCTGTAAATATAGCCTCGCAAAATAACGGGCATGGTTTATTTTCGCAAGCCTAACTATCAAGAATGCTGTTTTTACATTCTTAGCCAGACGGCAGCTGATCTGATAAAGTCGCATCTGGTTTAAAATCTTTGGGGTTTTAAATCTTTAGACTTTTAAATCTTCGGACTTTTCGTTGGATACTACAAACAAACCACATCATTGGCTGCAACTGATGCTCGTCGCCACTCAGAATAATGCTGAACAACTTGGCGATCAACTCAGCGAAGCAGGCGCATTGGCCGTCACGCTACAAGATTGTGCTGACGAACCTATTTACGAGCCCACCCCGGGCAATGAACCATTATGGTCAGAAACCCGCGTTGTGGGTCTTTTCGCTGCCGACACGGATGTCACAGACATTTTAGAACATCTGAAATCGTCGCTCGGATTATCGCAAGCGCCTGAGTGTCTGGTTAAACGCTTAGAAGATCAGGATTGGGAGCGCGTCTGGATGGATCAGTTCAAACCGATGCGTTTTGGTGACCGACTATGGATCTGCCCTTCGGCTTATACTCCACCCGAACCGGATGCGATCAACATCATTCTTGACCCAGGTTTAGCCTTCGGAACCGGCACCCACCCAACCACCGCGTTATGTCTGGAATGGTTAGACCAAAATTCCGTAGCCGACAAACTGGTTATCGATTATGGTTGCGGCTCGGGCATTCTAGCGGTGGCTGCGGCAAAACTGGACGCTCATCAAGTACATGCCACCGACATCGATACGCAAGCACTCTACGCGACCGGTGAAAATGCAAAGAAAAACCAAGTCGCTAAAAAAATCCTCACTAGCCTGCCTGAAAAACTCGCGAATATAACTGCAGACTGTCTTATCGCAAACATTCTTGCCAACCCACTACGCGAACTCGCCGCACACTTTGCAACACTCACAAAACCTGGCGGGCAACTGGTTTTATCAGGCATCCTCAGCGAGCAAGCCTCTGACGTCAAAGCAAGTTATCAGCCCTGGTTCAATCAATTAGAAATCACAGAACGTGACGGTTGGGTTCGCATTGATGGAATACGCAATACACATGACTGATAAAGCCACAGCCCATATACTCAGCTGATGTTTAAAAAGTGCCCTCAATGCATGTCGCTGATTATTGCTTCGCCAGAACAGTTGCGCAGCAATCAAGGCATGCTCGCCTGCCCCTATTGCAGCTGCCGCTTCATGGCGGGCTCAGCAGAAGATGCAAGCAAGGAGGTTCTTGAAGATACCCCAGAATATGAACAAGAATACGAACAAGAACATACACCCGAAGAACCCGTAGAAAACCTCACCGAAACGCAAACTGACGCACCTGACGCAGACCTTGAAACCGTATTGAGAGAGAATGTTGAGCTCGAAGAGTCAGACAATTTTCAAGTAGATTTCAGCAGCCCAAATGAATCTGCTAATTTTACCCCACCCAGTTTTGATTCTTCTGGTTTTGATTCTCCTGGTTTTGAACCTGCTACTTATGAAACTACGAGTGAAAGTGAAAATACTCTTGGCGATGATGAAACGCCCGACTCATTGCTTTATACCCCGACGAACACAACGTTCACTCCTCTCAACATCGAGCACAACGATGACAACTCAGATTCTGATTCAGGCACAGACGGACACGCCGTTTCTCTAGAAGAAATCCGTGCCAACATCGCGGCGCGCAGTGCAGAGCTGGGAGCAGATGATGACCTTGAGTACCTCAACCAACACAAAAGCCCTAACTTCCTACAAGCGACTTTATGGGGTGTGGCCTGCCTGATACTCATCCTGGCACTACCTATCCAATACGGCTACTTCATGCGCGATGATTTGGCCAAACATGCGCCGTTACGTCCACTGATCAAAAGCATGTGCCAAACACTCGGCTGCGAGATCAGTCTGCAACGGGATATTTCCCAAATCAAAATCATCGGCCGGGATGTACGCAGCCACCCTGACTTTGTTAATGCGCTATTAATTTATGTCACGCTGAACAATCAGGCCACTTTTTACCAAGCTTATCCAGCACTTGAGTTAAGCTTTTCTGACATCAACGGTCGCCCGTTGGCAAAACGTAAATTCTCACCACTTGAGTATTTGCCCAGCGACATCAACTTAAAACAAGGTATGGCACCCAATACCCCTATCAGAGGCAAACTTGAGATCAGTGATCCCGGCAAAAACGCCGTCAACTTCCAATTCGAATTTTTCTGATTTAGATTTCTTTTGCCACTATTGCCCGCCAACCCTTCATGTCACGCGCTTCAAATCAAATAAACAGCTCATTTTAAATTATTTACTGGCGTAACCCCTTTATAGACAGGGCAAGAGCGGGTATCATAGCCCTACTTTAATAGATAGATTTAGCTCAGCGGGTAGACTAGTTTTCCGAGAAATGACCTCTCAGATTTTACCCCTTGGCAGCAAAAAATAACGATGCAAATTGGCCCTTACAAACTCGCTAACAATCTAGTGCTCGCGCCGATGGCCGGCGTCACAGACAGGCCATTTCGTCAGCTCTGCAAACGGCTCGGCGCAGGTCTTGCTGTGTCAGAAATGGTTTCATCAAACTCGCTGTTATGGGGCAGCGAAAAAACGCTGCGACGCGCCAATCATAATGGCGAAACCGAACCACGCGCTGTTCAGATTGCCGGAGCTGATCCCCAAATGATGGCCGATGCTGCCCGTTACAACGCGGACAAAGGCGCTCAAATTATCGATATCAACATGGGCTGCCCCGCCAAAAAAATCTGCAACGTAATGGCGGGATCTGCATTGTTACAAGACGAATCGCTGGTGCATAAAATTCTCGATGCAGTCGTTGCCGCTGTCGATGTTCCTGTGACACTAAAAATCCGCACCGGTTGGGATACACAAAACCGCAACGGCGTCGAGATCGCGAAAATTGCCGAGCAATCTGGTGTTCAAGCGTTAGCGGTACACGGCAGAACGCGTGCCTGCGCCTACCGTGGTGATGCCGAATACAAAACCATTGCCACGATCAAACGCGCCGTCAATATCCCTGTCATCGCTAACGGTGACATCAAAACACCCGAGCAAGCTAAGCATGTGCTTGAGATCACCGGTGCCGACGGCATCATGATCGGTCGTGCCGCACAAGGGCGCCCATGGATCTTTGGCATCATCGAACATTACCTGCGCACAGGTGAAGAACGCACCGATCCACCTGTTAGCGAGATCCGTGATATCATGCTCGGCCACCTTGAGGAACTCTATAGTTTCTATGGTGAGTACACGGGAGTTCGCATCGCGCGCAAACATATCTCCTGGTACAGCAAAGGCCAACACAGCGGTGCAGCATTCCGACAACAGGTCAACAGAGTAGACACTATTAAACAACAACTGGCGATGACCCATGAATTTTTTGATCAGCTAGCCAACAAGATTACTATCGCAGCATGAATACACCTGTAAAAAAAACCAGCGTTGAAGAACGACGCAAGAAACCGCTCTGTTCGTGCATCGAATCAGCGCTGAAACTTTTTTTTAAAGACCTCAATGGGCACAAACCACCTCGTGACCTTTATCAAATGGTCTTAAGCGAAGTTGAACTCCCGTTACTCAAGACAGTCATGAATCATACTCAAGGCAATCAAAGTAAAGCCGCAGAATTACTCGGCATAAATCGCACTACTCTACGCAAGAAACTGGAAAAATACGGCCTCAGCGACTAATACTGTCTGCAACTCTTACCACCACTAAATCGAACCCTCTACCATGTTAAGCATTAAACGCGCATTAATCAGTGTCTCAGACAAATCCGGCATCACAGAATTTGCCAAGCAATTACGCGAACTCGGCGTCGAAATTCTCTCCACCGGCGGCACAGCGAAATTATTAAGTGACAACGGTATCGAGGTCATCGAAGTTTCCGACTACACCGGCTTCCCGGAAATGATGGACGGGCGCGTTAAAACATTACACCCCAAAATTCACGGTGGCATACTCGGTCGTCGCGGCAAAGACGATGCCATCATGAAAAGCAACGACATTGGCCCTATCGATCTAGTGGTCGTCAACCTCTACCCCTTTGAATCAACCATCGCCAATCCTGATTGCGACCTGGCAACCGCCATTGAAAACATCGACATCGGCGGCCCCACCATGGTTCGCTCGGCTGCCAAAAATCACGCTGCCGTTACTATCGTCGTCAACAACAGCGACTTCGATAGCGTCATCGATGAAATGCAAAATAATCAGGGTGCCGTCAGCGACGTTACCCGTTTTAAATTAGCCGCAAGCGCCTTTGAACACACTGCGCGTTACGATGGTTTGATTGCTAACTATCTGGGCAGCTTAAAAGATGGCGATCTGGCACAGCGCGAAAACTTTCCAAACACATTCAACAACCAGACCATCAAAACACTGGATCTGCGCTACGGTGAAAACCCACATCAGCAAGCAGCCTTCTATATTGATAGTGCTACTGATGGCACAGAGGGCAACGGCAACATCGCCACCGCCCAATCAATACAAGGCAAGGCGCTGTCATTCAACAACATCGCCGATGCCGACACCGCGCTGGAATGTGTTAAAGCATTCCCCGGCCAGCCAGCCTGCGTCATTGTCAAACACGCCAACCCTTGCGGCGTTGCAGTTGCCGACACACTGCTGGAAGCTTACGAACAAGCTTATATCACAGATCCAACGTCTGCCTTTGGCGGCATCATCGCTTTCAATCGTCCCTTAGATGCCAACACCAGCAAAACCATCATTGATCGACAATTTGTCGAAGTGATTATTGCCCCGAGCATTGATGAAGAAGCAAAAAAAGTACTTGCGACTAAGGCAAATATTCGTGTGTTAGCTTGCGGCAACTGGGAAGCAAGCGATCAAGCCGGCTTTGACTACAAACGTGTCAACGGTGGGCTTTTAATACAAGACAAAGACACAGGCATGGTTAGCCGAGACGAACTAAAAATTGTCACCAAACGTGCGCCGACTGAGCAGGAATTTGCTGATTTATTATTTACCTGGAAAGTCGCCAAATACGTCAAATCCAACGCGATTGTTTACGGCAAAAACAATATGACGATTGGTGTCGGCGCAGGCCAGATGAGTCGCGTTTACAGCGCACGCATCGCGGCCATCAAAGCAGCGGATGCAGGACTCGAAGTGAAGGGTTCAGTGATGGCATCCGATGCCTTCTTCCCGTTCCGTGATGGACTCGACAGCGCCGCCGAAGTCGGTGTTACCGCTGTCATTCAACCGGGTGGATCAATGCGTGATCAGGAAGTGATTGATGCCGCAGATGAACATGGCATCGCCATGGTCTTCACTGCAATGCGCCATTTCCGGCACTAGCATCTAAAAAAGTTCTGCCGTGCCGTGCATCTACTCGGCTGAATAGCGCCGACAAAAATTCGCCACAAAGCAGCGATTAACATTAGCAGCAGCCACCAAACACTGCTCATACCCACACCGCTTTGCTGATCCGGCAAGGTATTAAAACCATAGACACCCAACAAACCCAGCGAGCTATTACCGGCAACATCATAGGTTAACGCTCGTAAAATAGTGCCCTCTGTCAGCGTCATAGTAATCGGCCCAGTATAGAGCTGCGGTGTTAACGATACTGTAGGCTGCGTACCATCCGTCGTAATATACAGGTTTGCACAACCACTGCCTGAAGCGCCATCGCTACAAGTCAGCGTCAAGATTAACGGTGGAGCATAAGTACCTGTAATATCAGAAACACTCAGCAGTGGCGGCAATAAGTCTATCGTGTAGGCTTCTGTCGCCACACTCGAATTATTTCCTGCCGAGTCACTTGAAAAAAACTTCAAGGTTGAAGCCGATGTTATGTCTACGCCATCACTGTAAACAGCCGAAGACACAGTCGGAACAGTACCATCCAAAGTGTAATAAGTTTTATCGCAGCCGGCAGGCAAAGTAACCCGAAACCCACTTAAGCCAACTGCAGAACTACCACCCACGGTGGTGAACGAGCCACCGGCTATCAACTTAGAACCTGAAGCACTATTCGACGGACTATTAAAAAGCGCCCTCACAGAACCTGTACTGCCAGCATCAGGATTCCAGGCATCCACTGATCCAGTATTGATATTCAACGCCGCCAAGCGATGGCGTAACGTTGCCCCAGCATTGAAACTACTGAAGTCACCCGCCACATAAAGTAGATCCCCATTCACTGATTTCAATAATGCACGCACCGAACCATTTGCATCAGGATTCCAGCTCGCATCAATCGATGCATCAAACAAATCAATTGCCGCAAGATAATTGCGTGTAACTCCCCCAGCGCCGCCAAAACCGGTGAAATCACCACCTACATACAACGTACCCGCCGAACCTACCATCGTCCGCACGGTAGCATCAGGCTGCGGATTCCAATCTTCGACAATCGCGCTATCAACCCCGATAGCGGCAAGACCGTTACGCAAACTACTGTCAACCGTTGTAAACGCACCGGCTAGATACAAGTTTTGTCCAAATAAAAATAAACTGTAAACAGCGCCATTGGTGGTCGGTGACCAAACGGCTGCCAGTGCGGTAGTAGGATTAATGGACACAACGTTGCTGCGCGCAACGCCACCCACACTTGAAAAATCACCGCCCGCATAAATTTCACCACTCGAAGAGACCAGTAGCGCATAAACAGCCACGCCCGTCACATCAGGATTCCAATCAGTCGCAACAGCATAACTAACACTGCTCTCAACAATACCGATTGCAGCCAAACGGTTTCTCGACGTTGAAGCCACCGAAGTAAACTCACCCCCCACTATAATACTGTTGCCATCCGTGGCTAACGCCATCGCATGTACAATGGGTGAGGCACCAGCCACACCCGGATTCCAATTTGATACCACCGTGCCCGTCGCGAGGTCGATCGCCGCCAACCCAGCCCGCGCCACATTTGCTCCGCTGGGATCAACAGCAGTAAAGCTGCCACCGATATATAGAATGTCATTTTCAACCAGCATTGCATTTACGTTGCCATTGGTTTCTGGCACGGTCGTTAGCGCTGAAGCATTTGTAACAGTACCCGAATCAACACAAGTTAAAGTCACCTTTGCACCTGTCAAAGTACTTAATATTCCCGTTGACGGCGATGCCGTTGTTTGCGGAGCAGTATCATCAACGACATAAACAGCGCTTTTCTGGCTCTCTTTAACGGCTTCATTATCTATTGAATAGTATTCAAGAAGCGTTGTTCCGCTCAGCGCCACATTGACCGGGCCGGCTCCTGCCGCAGTCCATGCTGAGCCATTTGTCGAATAATTAATATCAACACAACTATTTGATGCGCCATCTGCGACACAGCTTAATGCAACCGTCGCAGGCAAATCCGCTGTTTTAAAACCACCACCAGCAGGATTAATACTGGTCACCGGCGGCGAAACTAAAAAACCAACCAAGCCTGTCAAACCTTGGCCACCCGTATTATTAAAAGCACCACCAAAATACATCGCCTGCTCAACCGAACTAAAAATCATACTACGAACCTGTGCATCTGCACTGGGATCCCAATTCGTCGCCGTGGCATCACTGATACGTAATGCCGCCAAGCGGTTACGCGTATCAACACCGGCATTAAAACTGGTAAAATCACCCGCCACATACAACAGCTCACCATCGGATGACAAAAGTAAATCCCGCACCGAATTATCTGCATCCGGATCCCAGCTCGTCGCGGTTCCGGTGCTCGTTGATATTGCTGCGACTCGATCTCTGTTCGCGCCACCAATCGTGCTGAAATCACCCCCGACATAGAGCGTAGTTCCAGATTGCAATAAGCTACGCACAATGCCATTCGCATTTGGGTCCCAGGCGCTTGCCTGTGCGCTTCCAATCGATATAGCCGCTAGCCTGTTACGCGCCTGCGCACCAATCGTTGTAAAATTTCCACCTACATAAACCGCTGTCGAATCAGCAGAAAGTATTACACTGTACACCACATCATTTGCATTGGGCGCCCAAGGGGTAACCACGCCACCACTGTATGACACCGCCGCAATATGGCTGCGCGCATCCGTTCCTACCTGCGTAAAATCACCGCCAAAATAAACCGTCTTGCCATCACTGGACAACGCCAAATCATAAACAGCCGTACCCGTCACCTTAGGATCCCAGCCTGATGGCAAACCATACGTGGTGGTATCCGTAGCATTAATCCGAATGGCTGCCAAACGATATCTAAACTGAACACCGATGCTGTCAAATTCACCGCCAACAATCAAAGCAGTGCCATCAGAAGAAATTGCCAACGTATGCACAACAGGAGAAGCCCCGCCCACACCAGGACTCCAGTCATTAACGACAAGACCCGTACTTAAATTAATCGCCGCCAAACTTCTTCGAGCAGCATTGCTACCTCCCGGGTCTACCGCCGTAAAGTCACCACCGATATACAGCACACCACTGGCAATCACCATCGCATTCACCGTGCCGTCGGTATCCGGCACACTTGCTAACGGTATAGAATCTGCGGACACTCGCATCGACGCGGCAAAAAATATTAACAGCATCCCGCAAGCTGATAAAAATGTGGACGTAGAAAAAGAATATTGAGATTGATAGCATTTCAAGACAATACCACCCCACCTGGCTTTACTGGCCTAAACAAACTTAAACATGCCACCCAAGCTAAAATGAACAAACTATAAACAGCCAGAGAACCCGGGCCACCATCATTGGAAATAAAACTCGCCCGCTTCACGTCTTCAACGCTGCCTGCATTATCAACTGAAAAGAATTTAATAATGACATTGCCTGAAATTTCAAATGGCCCACTGTATAGAAATGATGACGTCGTCGGCGTGCTGTCATCCAAGGTGTAATATGTGGCGGCACAACCCGAAGAGTCATCACTGCATGTCAGCGTTAACGTGAGAGAATTGCTCTCATATATTCGCGTACCGGGGCTAATCGTCGTGACCGGCGCTTCAAGCTCAACGGTATAAGATTCACTGTTAGCAGAAAAATTTTCTGTATTGCCAATATTGTCCACGGAGAAAAATCGTAATACGGTCGTCGTTTCCAATTGGAAAGGGCCGGTGTACAAAATTGAATTTTTATTCGGCACCGTGCCATCTGTTGTGTAATAGGTGGCCGCGCAACCAGAACCCGTTCCGTCATCACATAACAAAGTAATAGGTACGATATCTTCATTATTAAACGTTGTTCCAACCGGGGATGCGGTGGTTTGCGGCGCCTGTGTCTCCAATGTAATAGTCGCCACTTCAGCAATATAGCTCTGACGGATTGAGGCCATTGACTTAAAACTGCCTCCAGCATAAAGCAACAAACCATCCGACGTCATTGCCAGTGATTCAATTGACTGATCAGCATTTGGCTGCCAGTCACTGCCGCCACCTGAACCATCGATAACCGTTCCATCGCTGAGCTTGACCGCCGCCAATCGATTTCTAGACACCGCACCGAGCAACGTAAAATCGCCACCAAGATAAGCACTGACTCTGTCTTTTGACAGCGAGATAGCCTTCACGGACTGATTACTATTGGGCGCCCAAAGACCTGCGACACCTGTAGCAACGTCCACCGAGCCAATATAATTAAGCGGGTCCGCGCTGCCAATAGCTGTAAAGTCACCACCCACATACAGTGTCAACGCATCCGCTGACATCGCCATCGATCTAACCGTATTGTTAACGTCAGGATTCCATCCGGCTATCGCACCGGAATCAGCCGCCGCTGCCGCAAGGTTGTTGCGCAGCGTCACGCCTCCACCAAAACCGCTAAAATTTCCACCGAGAAAAACAAAACCACCCGATACCAACATCGCTTCAATGTTGCCATCAACACCACCGCTGTCCCATGTCGAAGCAAGACCATTGACAATCGTAATCTCTGCTGCTCCCCGTCGAGACACAGCACCAATAGTCGTGAAATCACCCCCTGCAAATAAATGCACATCATCGTCTGACATCACCAATGCGCGAACAGTATTATCTGCATTTGGATCCCACGTACTCACTCCGCCCGTTGTGCCATCCACCGCCGCCAAGCGATTGCGAAATTGCCCACCAATACTAGTAAATTCACCGCCGACGTAAACCTTCTGCGCATCTGCAGATAACAATAACGCCCTTACCGTCGCATTTGCCGATGGGTCCCAATTACTCTTTGCCGCTCCCGTAATCAAATCCAACGCGGCAATATTGTTGCGCGGCAAACCACCTGCTGACGAAAAGTCACCTCCGGCATAAACCACCCCAGCAGCAACTGACACGGCATTCACACGACCACCAACCTCAGGAGCCCAAGCATTCAACGTCTCACCGGCTAATGCAAAAGATGCTATTCGACTGCGTAACAAAGCATTTATGATCGTAAAATCACCAGCGGTATAAAGATTTGTACCATCGCTAAACAACCCCCTGACAACGTTATTCGGTGAGGGATCCCAAGCGGTCACCGCAGGTGAATTATCAATGCGTGCCAGGTTATTACGCGATTCGGCAGCGACCGTTGTAAACGCGCCACCCACATACCAACCATTGGAACCATCAGAAACCACACTATGAACTGGCGCATCCGTTTGAGGGAAACTGACATTAGCCACTGCGGTAGTGGTATCCAGCGAAGCAAGAAATGTCCGCGGTGCATTGAAATCCCCACCCGCCAACAGGGCTGTACCTGAATTTGACAGCGCCAGCGTCCTCACAACCCCGTTTGGATTTGGGTTCCATCCTGTCACTGCGAGCGTATTATCGATCTGTGCGAGATTGTTTAGTGATGAACCCTCCAACATTGAAAATGACCCACCAACGAACCAACCACCCGCACCATCTGCTACCAACGCATTAATGCGACCATTGGACTGCGGAAAAGCACCATCAACCGCCGCCGTTCCAGTATCAATCGAAGCAAGAAAAGCGCGCGGCGATGTAAAGTCTCCGCCAACAATCAAATCTGTGCCCGAACGCGCCAATGATCGAACCGCGCCATCAGGCCCCGGATTCCAGCTCGTCACCGCAGGAGTGTTATCAATATGTACTAAATTACTGCGTGCCAGCCCGCCAACTGTTGTAAACAAACCGCCAACAAACCAGCCGCCAGAGCCATCGGAAACAACGGCATACACCGGGCCATTGATTTCTGGCATGTTCGCAACCAATGTGGCCGTAGTGGCATTAATCGCCACCCCGGTACCGGTACGTGGCCCGACATAATCAAAATTACCACCAATATAAAGGGTTTTACTGGAACTGTTACCCTCATCCAGTGCTGTCGCGTAAACCGTACCATTTGCCACCCACAAATCACTGCGCGGCAAAGGTGCCGCGGCCAACGAAAAGCTCGCCAACAGCAAAGTTAGCAATAAAATATTGCTCAAAGAAAACCTCTGTAGAGAAAATTTAAACAGGCGGATAAGACGCGGTCTCTTAATCATCGGAAAATTTAGGAATCGGGTGCACTAAAAACCGGAATCGTGCCTCCACATAGGATATAAGAAGCGTGAAAAATACTCGATAAAACAGATCAGAACTCGTTCAAGTATACAATAATTTCTATAAACATTTCAATCCATTAGACTTTATACAAACAGCAACTTCAATCACTTTCCAGCTTATTAAATTGCCATTCAAAGCAGGCCAATCCAGCAACTCAAACAATCAGATCAGGATGACTCAGATCTCAGGATAGGATATCCTTTCGGGTTTTCTGGTTAGCAACACAAATACGATACGACAACATGAACATCCTAATCATTGGCTCCGGCGGCCGCGAACATGCGCTGGCCTGGAAAACAGCCCAATCCCCTGACGTTGAGACCGTATTTGTTGCGCCCGGCAACGCTGGCACGGCTGGTGAACAATCTGTCAAAAATGTCGAAATTGCCGTCGACAATATTCCAGAATTAATCAAATTTGCTAGCGATAATACTATCGCACTGACCATCGTCGGCCCCGAAGTGCCTCTGGTGGCCGGAATCGTTGATGCCTTCTCTGGCGCAGGCTTACGCTGCTTTGGCCCCAGCAAGTTAGCCGCGCAACTGGAAGGATCCAAGGCTTTCAGCAAAGATTTTCTGGCGCGACACAATATCCCAACCGCAGCCTACGGCGCATTCACAGAAATCGATAAAGCCGTCGCCTATATAAAAGAACAGGGCGCGCCAATTGTCGTCAAAGCAGACGGGCTGGCTGCTGGCAAAGGCGTTATTCTTGCAGGCACTGAGCAGCAGGCAATCGCAGCCGTTGAAGACATGCTCGCCGGGAATGTCTTTGGTGATGCCGGACATCGCGTCGTCATCGAAGAATTTCTCAGCGGCGAAGAAGCCAGCTTCATCGTCATGGCCGATGGTGAACACATCCTGCCAATGGCAACATCACAGGACCATAAAGCCCGTGACAACGGTGACAAAGGCCCCAACACAGGTGGCATGGGTGCATATTCACCTGCCCCCGTGGTGACTAAAGAGATTCATCAACGCATTATGAAAAATGTCATTGAACCAACCGTTCAAGGCATGAAAGCAGATGGCATGCCCTACACCGGTTTTCTCTATGCCGGCGTGATGATCAACAACGATGGCTCGATTAAAGTGCTGGAATTCAACTGCCGTTTTGGTGACCCCGAAACTCAGCCAATCATGATGCGTCTGCGCTCTGATTTAGTCGCGCTGTGCAACGCCGCACTGGATGGCAAGCTAAACGAAGTCTCTGCCGACTGGGATTCACGCTGCGCACTCGGCGTAGTGCTCGCCTCTGGCGGTTACCCCGACAGCTATCGCAAAGGCGATGTCATCAGCGGACTGGATGCACCGGAAACAGAAAATGCCAAGGTGTTTCATGCCGGAACAGCCATAAATTCAAATCACAATAGCAACCAGATCGTCACCGTCGGCGGTCGCGTACTCTGCGCCTGCGCACTCGGTGACACAGTTGGCGCCGCTCAACAACGTGCTTATCAACTGGCAAAAACCATCAACTGGCAGGATGTTTTTTATCGCACGGATATCGGTTACCGCGCAGTAGCCCGAGAAACATAAACGTCATAAACTTAAACCAAATTAATTATTAGGAGACAATCATGGGTTCACCTTTCGTAGCCGTTCTAATGGGATCAGACAGCGACTTACCAACCATGCAAGCCACACTGAGCATATTGTCAAAAATCGACATAAATTTTGAAGTGCGCATCACCTCAGCTCATCGTACCCCGCAAGCTACCCATGACTATGTCATTGATGCCGAAAAACGTGGTTGCAAAGTTTTTATTGCTGCTGCTGGGCTGGCCGCTCACTTAGCCGGTGCCGTTTCTGCACTGACCATCAAACCCGTGATTGGCGTACCACTGGATGCCGGCCCACTAAAAGGAATGGATGCACTACTCGCCACGGTACAAATGCCCGGCGGGATTCCTGTTGCCAGCGTCGCCATCGGTAGTGCCGGTGCAAAAAATGCCGCCTGGTTAGCCGCACAGATTCTCGCCGTCTCGGATGACGATCTGGCCGCGCGACTAAAACAAGCACGCAGGGATAATGCTGACGACGTCATCAGTAAAAATGACGCGCTGCAGAAATCACTAAAATAAATACGCGCTGTTTTAAAACCGAATAGAATTCTGTTTCGCTAATAATGTCTCGCTGGCAACTCACTCGCGCTGCTGACGCTGTTGCAGCGGGCGGCATCATTGCCTATCCCACCGAGGCTGTTTACGGTCTCGGTTGCGATCCACTCAACCCCGCCGCCGTGTTTCGACTGCTGGACATCAAACAACGACCTGCTGAAAAAGGCTTGATACTGATCGCTTCCGAGCTGGCACAGCTGCGGCCATTCATACAGATGCCGGACGCAGACATTTTAAAACGGGTTAATGCCACTTGGCCGGGGTCTGTCACATGGCTAATGCCAAAACAGCCTGAAACACCGTTATGGCTTTGCGGCAATCATCAGCGCATCGCCGTACGTATCACCGCTCACCCGTTGGCCGCAGCGCTATGCAAAGCCTGCGGTCATGCGCTGGTTTCAACCAGCGCAAATGTTAGCCATCAACGAGCGGCTCGCAATGCACTACAGGTTCAAAATCGTTTCGGTGACCAACTGGACTTTATCCTGCATGGCAAACTCGGCGGCAACACGCAGCCAAGCGAAATCCGCGATGCGATCAGCGACCAACTCATCAGAGCAGGCGGATAGACATCTCATCCGCTCTTAACAGATACTTGAAAAAACAAATCAAACTTAACGAAAAATCGGATCAGCGCCCATGGAAACACCTGACATTGATGCAGTAAAAAAATATTTCTTAGATCTTCAGGATCGCATTTGCAGCGAACTTGAAGCAGAAGACGGTGGTGCCGAATTTATCGAAGACCTCTGGAAGCGTGACAATCTCAGCGGCGGCGGACGCACTCGCGTACTCACTAACGGAGCAGCGCTGGAACAAGGCGGCGTCAATTTTTCACATGTTCACGGCGACGAACTGCCAGCAGCCGCCACCGCCCAGCGACCCGAACTGGCAGGCAGACGTTATGAAGCAATGGGCGTGTCACTTGTGATCCACCCACACAACCCGTATGTACCAACCTCTCACGCCAACGTGCGTTTTTTTATTGCACATAAAGATGGCGCTGATCCGATTTGGTGGTTTGGCGGCGGCTTTGATCTAACGCCTTATTATGGCTTCGAAGAAGATGCCGTTCACTGGCATTCAGTCGCCCGCGATGCCTGCACCCCTTTCGGTGATGAAGTCTACGCACGTCATAAAAAATGGTGCGACGATTATTTTGTCCTCAAACACCGCAACGAACAGCGTGGCGTCGGCGGTCTGTTTTTCGATGATTTAAACGAAGGCGGCTTCGAGCACTGCTTCGCTTTCATGCGCAGCGTCGGCGATCATTTCATCCCCGCTTACCGACCCATAGTCGCGCGCCGCAAAGACACGCCCTTTGATGAAGCGCAGCGCAACTTCCAACTCTATCGTCGCGGCCGTTACGTAGAATTCAATTTAATTTATGACCGAGGCACCCTATTCGGCCTGCAAACTGGCGGTCGCACCGAATCCATTTTAATGTCATTACCGCCACTGGTGCGCTGGGAATACAACTGGCAACCGGAACCCGGCAGCGAAGAAGAAAAACTCTACACGTCATTTATAACACCACGTGATTGGCTGGGGATTGAAGGGTAAAGTGAGAGATAAAATCGAAACATAAAAACATAGGCTCAGATTTTTTATTCATGATGACCTATAACTATAAATCATAATTAAAAGACCTACCCCTCGATATTCAAACAAACCTAATAATCAATATTTATACCTATTTTAAATTGTGGCGAAGGCGCGTAGGCATTATTGGGTGCATCTACATTACTTACATGTATATCTTTCCAGCCAAGCCCTGCGAACATAAGAAGTCTTGAAAAATTATTTTTTGTCATCCAATCACCTTTAATATCATTTCCAAAAGGGCCTGCGGAGTGATAGGGAAAAGAATACTTTTTGGAGCCACTATTCGTGGCAATTTCATAATCTTTATATTTTGTTGACACCGCATCACCATCGATTAGCTTGAACGATTCATATGAACCAAACACAACAAATAAACAGAAGATATCAATACTGTGAGATTCGGCAGAAAGGTATGGAGGAAAAATATTGTTCAAAAATAGTTGCTTTAATATTACATGGTCATAGTGCTCAATATCTATTTTTATATAATAAGGCTCACCGTAAGCCTTAATAATATCAATAACATTTTTTGAAGGAAGCTGCACTTTCTCATACTGATTTATCACCGAAGGATCTGGCTGAGGAAACTGGCTTAAAACATGATTAGTTTTGTGAATAAAGAATGGAACACTTTCAGCTGAATCATTTACATCAAGAACACAGTTTTCTACGATGAGCCTTCCTTCAGCAATCTCTTTGCTGAAGCGATTTTTAATTTGATCACAAAGCGAAGGATTCGCCTCAACAGCAATGACAAGGTCTGACTTTAAAAGATAATACGGAATGTCATCCCCATTATTGGAACCAAAGTCATAAATTAATTTTTTTTGCACTGCATTTTCCATCATTGTGAGTCGACCCTTATGATCAGTTAACATTCAATATGCGAGGTCATACTTCTCACATACACAATATAAACACTTATAACTTTCTGGGCACACAGCTTGTCACTGCCTATCTCATAGATTTCAGGTGATAGACGGAATCTAAACATGCACGCTCTTTTTACGCCTGTTTTGTGCAAAAGAAGCTGAATTGCCACCCATTTGGCAATTTTATACTGAAACGGCTCACCGCAACACTTCACAAATTAAGATAAAGTCTCTCATCAAACCTTTACTGTAGTAATATAACCCCACTATGAATAAAAGCATCTATCGCGTTATTTTTTATAACGAAGGCAAGGTTTACGAGATCTATGCCAAAGAAGTCTATCAGGGTGAAATGTACGGCTTTATTGAAGTCGAAGAATTGATCTTTGGTAAACGCTCATCTGTCGTTGTCGATCCTGCTGAAGAACGTCTGAAGACAGAGTTTGAAGGCACCACTCGTACCTTTATTCCAATGCACTCAATCGTTCGCATTGATGAAGTTGAAAAAGAAGGGACTGGAAAAATCTCTGCGGTGACAGACAAAAGCAGCAACGTGACACATCTCACTTCACCGATTTACACGCCTAATAACGATTCGGGAAAATAGGCTACCGCACACTGCGGGCGCAGCGAAAACCCAGGTCACTGTAGCGCGCCTTCGGTGTCAGGTAAAAGCGGTAAGCGCCGCGATAAAACTGGCTAACAGCATAGTGACCAACGCCACCCCAGCCGCCGCCTCTTACCACTTTGTTTTTCTCACCAAAATCATCAGCTGAATACTCAGTACCCGGATAGGGCTGATACCAGTCCGACACCCACTCCATCACGTTACCTGCCATATCAAATACACCATAGGGTGAACGTCCTTGCGAATAGGAACCGACCGGTGCTACGCCGTGCTCCCAGTTAAGGCCATCGCCTGTATTTGCGCGCATCTTGTCCCAAATATCTCCCCATGGGAATTCGTTTCCATCTGCGCCTCTTGCCGCTTTCTCCCATTCCATTTCAGTCGGTAAACGTTTGCCGACTGAATCACAATAGGCCTTTGCCTCATGCCAATTGACAGATGTTACAGCCAAACTATCAAGTGCTAAACGCGCCTTATCCATGGCATCGATTAAAGATGTTTTATCCATAGCTCGCGTATCCATATCGAGCCGGTATTTTTCGACTGCCAAACGACGCAGCGTCTCGACATCTGCAATATTCAAAACGCGACGCGACAACAGATAACCATTTTTCTTCCACTGCTCCGGCACCCAAAAATTACGTTCTATAACAAAAACACGATACTGCGAATTCGTCACTTCGGTGAGATCAATATCAAACGTTTCAAGAAACAAACGACGCTGCGGATGCTCATCAAGATACAGCGGTTTACCCATGCCATATTCTTTTGTACGACGACCATCCTTATCCTGAAGATCGCTGCCCATGATAAATTCACCAGCCGGAATACGCACCATTCCAGAACCGACGCCTGAAGGTGCGGCATTCAGCTGACCCACTATAAAAAGCAGGGTCAAAACAAACCACATCTTTCCCAATAATTTAAGCTTACACCTCACACTTATCACCCACCCCTTTTCACAACCCATCATGCGCACAACGAAACCCAAAGCTAGCATTCTTAACCTTAGGGTTAAAAAAGCTGCGATTAAACGTCGGTGCAGAAATCCCGCATTGATAAAAAGAGCAATCCCACCACGATCCGCCTTTCAAAACCCGGTTAACCTCACCGTAGTTTTCTGACTCACGCGTATTTCCCGGATGCGGTCCATACCAACTGTCCACCCACTCCCAGACGTTTCCTGAAACGTCCGACAAACCGTAAGGGCTGTTGCCATCAGGGAAAGCACCCACAGGAGTGGTATCACCCTCTTGTTTTAGCTCAGCCCAGCGCACTGGGGTATTGGCATAATCCAGATTAAACTCATTCCCCCAAGGAAACACATTACCCTGCGTACCGCGCGCAGCTTTTTCCCATTCTTGCTCTGTCGGCAAACGTTTGTCAGCCCAGCTGCAATACTCGCTGGCATCAAACCAGGAAACAAACGTAACGGGATGATCCGCCTTGCCCTCTGGAAAGGTACGGTTTCGAAAATGACGCGGAGAACGCCGATGCGTGGCATCGATAAACTGCTTGTACTGCAGGTTCGTAACTTCATAGCGATCTATCAAATAACGTGGCAATGTCACGCGATGCTCGGGACCCTCATCTTCAAGGCGCGCATCACTGCCCATAATAAATTCACCGGCCGGAATCGAAATCATCTCATTTGGCGCACTCCCCAAACGGCTCGGCGAATAATACATAGTCATCTTCGCGGCGCTGTTTTTCTTTATCGTTACAGGTTGGTTCTGATTAGCGGACGCCGAGAGATTTGAAAGGCTCAGTAGACGCAATGCTTTTTCTGGCATTTCGTGACAACGATTACAGTCTTTAATTTCGTTCTTCAGCGGCTGTGGCTCACTGTGACAAGCCGTACATTGCTGAGCTGTCCTCTCATGATGAGAATCGGCAACACTTACCGAACCTGCCGCAACAGAAAAAAAAGGCACAACTAAAATAACCACGACCAATAGGCAACACTGCAGAAAACTTCGGCTAAACTGAAAACAAAACTTCATGACTGAATATCTATACAAACGTTATACTTAGTTGTCAGCAACTCTAAACTGGACACATTTAAAGGCGAACAATAATACCATGATTATCAAAGATTCCATGAAAGTGTCGGGGCAGGGCTTATATGATATCTCGGAAAAAATTCAAGACATTGTCTGCAATTCAAATATCAAACAAGGACTGTGCACACTTTTTCTACCGCACACTTCCGCCAGTCTGTTAATCCAGGAAAATGCTGACTCTTCCGCTCAGCAAGATTTAGAACATTGGCTTAACCGACTAGTACCTGAAAATGACCCGCTATACACCCACACCAGCGAAGGCCCCGACGACATGCC